>Ga0180437_10011736_pt1 | contig 10461 bp, 10 predicted proteins | sample SS_ome_4_FD_132410 | JGI IMG/M metagenome (GOLD analysis project Ga0180437, IMG submission 132410) | Hypersaline lake sediment archaeal communities from the Salton Sea, California, USA - SS_3_D_1 metaG | ecosystem: Environmental > Aquatic > Non-marine Saline and Alkaline > Hypersaline >... | reverse complement strand
TCACATTGTTAATCGTACCTGAGTCGCCAACAGAAGTACTCACTGAAAAACTGCCTGATGTAGTCACAGTAGTTGGATGTCTAATTTCGTCTCCCCCGGCACCGGGTGAGGTTGCGATGGTTACATCACCAAGGCCGGTGCCAGACAACGAGGCTGCGGCAACAGTAAGTGTAATTGTCCTGGCAACCGCGTCAAAATCAATTGCTGATGGGGCAGTTGCCGCACCACCTACCTGCGCTATCGTAAAATCTCCGGCCACGATGTTTGCCAATGCTGTACCGGCTGGGAATGTCAGAGTAATGGTACTACCTGCTGTGATTGCTGTGGATGGGGTAAAGGTACAAACCGGCGTGGTATCAGGAACATAAGTCCCGACGACGGAACCCGATGGCGTATACGTTATAGCACCGCCAATATCAGCGGCTGCCACCGGCATCGCCAGCGCTAAGATGAGCACAACCGCTATAAAGACTGCGCTCGCTAATGTCATTACTTTTGTTTTCATGTTTCTCCTTCCATTGCGCATAAAGCAAGACTAAAATGGCAGTCCATTATATCACTATTTTATACTATTGTCAATTATTTTATATAGTTTTAACTAGTTTTATCCTAAAGGGGGAATTTTGTAAGAGGGGCTGGGCAAGAAAATAGGGGCTACCATTCGGGAGCCCCCTTCAATCATCTATGAGGCAAAAGTGTCTAACATCCCCGACAACTTACGGGCAGTCTATTCGAGGACTCTGGGGGGAAACACATACTGCGTTGTTGTTTTTAGTTTCTTTCTTAGTAGAGCTAACTGTGGTTTGTATATCGTAATTCTGTTTTGCTTGCACTCGATAGGCATAGCAAGGACCTTTGAAATTACTTCCTCTGTTATCTCTCCGACACATATTACTGCTGCCCCGGCCTGGTTTTGTCCCAGCTCTACGAGTATGGGGAGCGGTAAGGCCTCTCGCTTATCGGCATCTATCAGGCTTGCCAGATACTCCAGTTCCCTTCTCTTGAAGAGTTGAGTGCTACCATCGTTGCACACCACATGGGGGTATTCCTCGCGCAGTAATTCGGCCAGCGTTTTTTGATTGCGCGGTAAATGAGCATTTAATACCCTGAGTTCATCCCGCAAGTATTCCTGAAGCATTTTGTCATAGGTTAGGATATCGTTCATTTGGCTACCTTTGCTGAAGGAGTACCTTAGTGCGCTTCAAACGTGTTTTCTCGTCTCTATCCCTTTCTTCAAACTTCATATAAAGGTACTTCATCGTCGCTTGCAATCCAGGGATGATCACATATTCCAGGGCATTGGAAATCCTCTTTGTCCTTTCTATTTCCATCCCCAATAACTCAAGGCTTCTTTCTGACTCTGCTAGCTCAGCGATAGATTCGATGCACTGCTCAGCTAGCCGTGCCGCCCGATCCGCGGTTGAAGATGTATCAACCAAACTATATCCTCTCATAGCCGTTTCAGTTCTTATCAATTCAAAGGAAGGGATTCTCACGCCGGCTATATTCCTTGAGCCAGTGGCGACCTTTGAAGCCCTCTCCGTTGCTACTAATTCCTTTTCCAGCGCTATGTACCCGTGATAACCAGCCGCAATTGATAACGCCTTATAAGCCTCAGAGAAATGGCCGAGCAATTTTCTTCTAGCTTCTATGCATTCTTTCACTGTCTCAACAAATTCCATAGTTAGTATGGAGAGCTTATCTTTCAGTATCTTTTGCACCCGCTTAGCCAATGAAAGCCTTCGCTTTAGCTTTATGAGCTCGATCTTCGTCGGCCTAACCTTGATCAATTGCGTCATTTGTTAATTGCCTCCTCAGATCTTCTCTGAGCGCTTTGGAAGGTACTTCTCAATGAATTGTTCGGTGATCAGCTTCAGCTCTTCTACTGGCAACATCGACAATAGCTCCCAACCTATGTCCAGAGTGTACTCTATCTTTCTTCTCTCAAACTCATCCTGGGATATAAACTGCGTCTCGAACCTATCGGCAAAAGCTAAATATGTTTTGTCCCTTTCAGCTAGTGCCTCAGCACCTATGATGGTGGATATCTCCCTGAGGTAACATCCCTCAGCATAAGCAGCATATAACTGCATGAAGATGTTGCGGTGGTCTTCCCTGGTCTTGCCTGCTCCAATCCCCTCTTTCATCATCCTGGAGAGGGACAGGAATACATCCATTGGCGGATATACGCCCTTTCTTTCAAGTTGCCGAGAAAGCACGAGCTGCCCTGATGTGATGTAGCCGGTAAGGTCAGGAATGGGGTGTGTTATATCATCATCAGGCATGGTCAGGATAGGCATACAGGTTATCGAACCTTTCTCCCCGACAATTGTGCCCGACCGCTCATACATCGAGGCTAAGTCAGTGTACATGTATCCGGGATAGCCTCTCCTTGAGGGTATTTCCTCCCGCATGGCAGATAGCTCGCGAAGTGCCTCGCAGTAGTTGGTCATATCGCTCATTATGACCAGCACATGCATACCGTGCTTCCAGGCCAGGTATTCAGCAGCGGTTAGCGCTAACCTCGGTGTTGCTATGCGCTCTATAATAGGGTCCGACGCGGTATTAATGAATAGCACTGCTCTTTCCCTGGCACCGGTCTCTTCCAGATTCTTCATGAAAAAGGAGGCATCATTGTAACTAACACCGATGGCGGCGAACACGATGGCGAATTTCTCCTCAACCCTGCGAACTTGGGCCTGCCTCACTATTTGGGCCGCGATCCGATTGTGGGGAAGGCCTGAGGCACTGAATATAGGCAGCTTCTGTCCCCGGACCAAAGAATTCAAGCCGTCTATAGTTGATATCCCGGTTTCAAGAAACTCAGACGGTGGTACACGAGATGCGGGGTTTATCGGCTCGCCATTGACGTCCCGGTAGTCTTCAGCAACCGTAGGTGGTCCCCCATCTAGGGGTTCTCCGATTCCATTGAACACCCGGCCTAGAAGATCAATGGATACCGGCAGCCTTAGCGTCTCCCCCTTGCACCTTACTGTGCTACCCACGAGGTCTACCTCGCTAACCCCACCAAATACCTGAACCACGGTCGCCTGTTTACTGATGTCTATAGCCTGCCCCCGCTTTACCTCGCCATTGCTGAGCCAGACATCGACTATCTCTCCGAATTTTATGCCCGGGATGCTTTCAGTTATGACTAAGGAGCCCTTAGCGCTAACAATAGCACTGGTTTCCCTTATATAGAGCGGCGAAAAGCTCATGCTGCCTCCTTGGGAGACACCAAGCTTGCCTCCATTTCGTCCCATAGCTGCTTGATCCTCTCATCGAACTCTTCGTGGGGGATGTCCTTCATCCTTGATATCTTATAGATCAGCGGGGAAGAGCGGATCTCGGTGACGCTTGTGCCCTCTTCAGACATTTCCCCCGCCAGTTCATAGAACTTCAATATGGTGGCGAGCATCGAGTGAGCCCTTTGCGGCGGGCAGTAGGTATCGACCTCGTGGTAAGCGGCTTGCATCAGGAAGTCCTCCCTTATCATCCTCGCCACCAGCAGAATTAGCTTGTCTTTCTCGGGCAAAGATTCGGGACCCACCAGCCTTACGATCTCCTCCAGTTCAGACTCCTCCTGCAGGATCTTCATTGCAGTGGCTCTTGATTCTTCCCATTCGGGAGCGACATCGGCCCACCAATCTCGGACTGAATCCAAGTAGAGACTGTAACTGGAAAGCCAGTTTATAGTTGGGAAATGCCTTTTGTTTGCCAGTGAGACATCTAAAGAGTATAAGGCATCCACTATTCTCAATGTATTCTGGGTTACCGGCTCACTGAAGTCAGCTCCAGGGGGGCTTACGGCACCGACTATGGTTACCGAGCCCTGCCTCTGAGGACTGCCCACACATTCCACAATACCTGCCCTCTCGTAAAATGAGGAAAGCCGTGAGCCTAGATATGCGGGGAAGCCCTCTTCTCCCGGCATCTCCTCAAGCCGGCCTCCGATCTCCCGCATGGCTTCGGCCCATCTCGAGGTTGAATCCGCAACCAGCAAGACATCATAGCCCATGTCTCTAAAGTATTCGGCAAGCGTGATCCCCATGAAAATGCTGGCTTCGCGGGCCACAACCGGCATATTGGAGGTATTAGCCAGGAAGACCTCTTTCTCTTGCAGCAATCTGCCGGTTGAAGGGTCCTTAAGTTCCCTGAAGCTATAGAGCACATCGGCCATCTCATTGCCTCTTTCGCCACAGCCCACGTAAATGTTTAGATGAGTCTGTGCCCATCTAGCCAGTTGTTGCAAGGCAACCGTCTTTCCCGTACCGAACCCTCCGGGTATGGCGGCCTTGCCTCCGAGAGCCATGGGGAACATGTAGTCCATAATGCGCGTGCCGGTGATTAGCAATCGGGAAGGGGCCAGTCTCCGTTTATAGGCTCGGGGCCTCCTTACCGGCCATTCCTGCATCAGCGTCAGTTCCTGCACCTCGCCATCGATCTCTATCCTGGCTACAGGTTCCTCAACTGTATAATCACCTTCCCTTATCTCCTTTACTATACCCTTCATTCCCAGGGGAGCCATTATTCTATGCTCAATGAGTTCGGTCTCAGGGACGGTACCAATTATGTCCCCCTTGCTAACCGTATCGCCTGCCGCAACCTGAGGAGTGAAATGCCATTTTTTGTCCCGCGGCAGCCGGGATGTCTTTGTGCCCCGTTTCAAGAACGAGCCGCTCTCCATCAACACGGTCAAAGGATTCTGAAGCCCATCGTAAATGGCGCCTACAATCCCCGGGCCCAGTTCCGCGGTTAGAACCCTTCCTGTCCCTCTAACCCTTTGGCCCACTTCTAATCCCAGGGTATCTTCATGAGCCTGGATTATCGCCCTGTCGCCTTCCAGGCCTATGATCTCCCCTATTAGTCCTTCCTCGCCTATCTCAACTATCTCATAAACATGGGTCCCCTTCATCTCCTCAGCTATGACCAGGGGGCCTGAGACTCTCCATATCCTTCCCATGGTTTCACCATCTCCCTAAGAGCAATTAGTAGACCTCGATATCAAACCCGATGAATTTCCTGATAGTTGCCCTGTAGTATTCCCGGGCATCAAGATAGGTTGGATCGTACCTTGAGGGAACCTCGATAATCACCGGGGGCGCCCCTCTTCTTTCTCTAACCGCAGCTAGCAGGTCGGCTACATATTCGCTGTAGTCCTCAGGTATCACTACGATGCCAACATCGGGCTCCTGGAGCAGGGCACTGAGTGCCTTTCTGATATCCTCGCCGCGACTTGGGCCGTCCCTAACTATGTGGCATCTGGAGACGCCAGCCAGTCTGAGCATGCTGACCAGGTCCTCATCGGCCACGACCGCTATGTCCAGTTGCTTAACAGGCATCATGATGCTAGCACCAGATAGTTCTTCGTTTCTCCCAGTGGTATGCCATCTACCATTGCCTTCAGAATCAGCCTTAAGTTTCGTATTTCCGCCTCTTTGAGGATTAAATAGTAAAGCATCATAATTGGTGAAAGCACCCTCGGCGCCAGTATCTCCTTGATCAAGCTGAACTTGTGTCCGTCAATGATCTCGGCCACGATGGCGATGTTCTTCGTCCTATCGTAACCGCTTGATATTTCCTCTGCCACATCCCGGTATTGGATATACTCCAGCTTATCTGGCACATCGCTCAGCTTGAGCGATAGCAGCTCGGTGATGGTTTCAATCGATAACATAGTTCCGCCGCTGATCGCATAATCAGCTGCCTCGGGCCCTATGCCCTCAATTATGGCTCTCGATATGATCTGCAGATTGGTAAGGTCTATGACAATGCCGAGCGCCTTTGCAAACACAGGGGCATCTCCGCTTTCTCTTGCGACAACCCGCATGTTCCTATAGTATTCGTTGTCCAATCTGGCATCGACCTGGAGTCTGGACCTTGTTCCTTCGTTCATCTGCTGCTCATGTTCCCTCAGGATGTCGGCGTAGTTTCCCAGATTACATCTGGTAAGTGATTCGATAATATCGTCCAGGTTTTCAGCATTCGCCAGCCTATCGAGCAGACCACAGCTCTGGAGTGCGCCCACCGGTATCATGCGAGCTGTTCTACCTGTGGTCACACCCCACAAGGCAGCTTTAACATTCAGTATGTCGTACTTCACCCTGTAGGCGCTTAATATCTTCAACACCTCAGCGGGCACCATCCTGAACCCCTCTAGGAGCTCGAGGCACCGGCCCAAATAGACCCAGAGGGATTGGTCGATGTCTTCGAAGCTGATAGGGTTTACCTCTATGAGGTAGCTTCCTATATCAGTATCCTTGATAATCTCCAATACACCCTGTATGCTGGCGGCGCTCAGCATGCGCTCCACATGCTCGGAGGTTATGAGTCTGGCCTCCTCGCCTTTTAGATATGCGGTTGCAAAGGCATAACTTGTGCTAGGCAACTTCAGCCCCTAGTGAGTCCCGAACAGCTCTCCTTCTATTTGGGGCAAGATCCGGGGCAGTAATATCTCAAGCCTGGTCTCATAGGTATTGTCTATCCTCACCTTGCCATCGATGTCCTCGGCTATGACCCCTCCCAAGCAGTTCGACTCCCTGATCTCTGCTATTCTGGCCCTGAGCTCTTTATCTCCTTCAAGAAATCGCTTGACTTTGCTCACATCCTTGGAGGAAACATAGATACTGGCCTTATCCACACCAAGGCCGTCCAGAGCTTCGCGGATCAAGCTCAATTTAGCGCCCTCGTCGCTTGAAACTCCCTCTAGTTCCCTTTTCACTCTGTCAGTGATCTCACTGACAACAGCAGCCTTGGCCGCCAATACCTCCTGGCGTGCCCTTATCGAGGCTTGAGCCCGGATCCTGGCAGCTTCCCCTTCGGCTTCCTCAATTAGCCGGCGTTTTCTCTCCTCAAACCTGCGCTCCCGCTGCCTTTGTGCCCTTTCTATTCCCTCGCGTGCCTTATCCTCGGCCTCCGTTATTATATCCCGGGCCTCTGCCTCTACCTTGGCGAGTATAGCCTCCCTTATTTTATCCATCCCCTTGGACGACATAAGGCACTCCTACATGATTTCGACTAAAGTGAATCCCATTATGGTGAACACCAATCCCAGCACGGCTATCAACTCGACAAATACGGCCAGCATCATGGAGTTGGTCAATATTTGCCCCTTTGTCTTGGGCAGCAGCGAGATGCCCGAGGCACAGACCATGCCCTGGTATATTGCCGAGGCGGCGAAAGCCAGCGTGGCTATGATACAAATGCCCAGCGCCATGAACCCCTCGTTGCCTTCGGCGGGCAAATCGGGGGCGATTGTTGTCAGGATGAGTATCAGCACTATGAGCCCGTAGAAGGCTTGAGTCATCGGCAGCGATGCCAGTATTATGACATTCCTCAACTGCCGGGCATCCTCAGCTAAGGTGGCGAGGCCTGCCGATGCGGCAATGGCTATTCCGATGGCGGAGCCGAGCAAGCCTCCAGCCAGTGCCAGTGCGCCACCCAGGGTAGCTAAAGACTCGGGATCAACTGTCATATTTCACCTCGATTCATTTCCCTCCGACCAGTGCCGACGCCGGAGTTTTCAACTTGAACGGACTGTATTCTCTACCTCCCCCTTCATAGAACTTGAGCAGGAATTCGACAAAACATAGCCTGAGAGAGTGTATGAAGGCGGTGAGCCCAGTGAGGACCAGGTTGATAGCATGTCCGAAGATGAGAACTACAACTGCTAGAAGGACACCGATTACCATTCCGGCAATGCCCGGTATTATATCGTAGAACACATCAGCCAGCATATTGAAACTCGTTGCCAAGTAAAATGTAGCCAGGCCCACCCCCGCCAGCCTGGTATACGACATTACATCGCCGAGCAGCCCAGTCAGGTCAAAGAGCCAGAAGATAGCGCCCAGCGCACCCCGCTGCATGAAGGCAGAAACAATGATGAGAACTACGCAGGCCATCATGATGAATCCAAAGATGGTGTACACCTGTGCACCCAGGGGCAGGATGTCATAATCGAACAGCATGCGGATGAGAAAAGGTATACCGAAGAGCTGAAGCGAAAACAGGCCTATCTTGTTGACCATCACCCCCTTCTGCTTTTGCTTCACTCCCTTGATGAACCCCAGCACGTGGGCGATGTTCACGTGGATGAGACCGAGCACAATAGCCAGGATTATAAAGGAGACGGGATCAGTAAGCACTTCGTTCACCGACTTCACAATTGCCAAGCTCGTGAATCCAAGGTAGTCGTACGCATCTCCCAGATATGTCCCGGTAAGCAGGCCGAAGGCCAGGGCGACGCTGCCGCTAGTATATAGCACCCGTTGGAATAGCTTAAACCCCTCGGTTTGGGGATCGTCAACGAATACGCGCAGGACAAATCTCGCTGCCAGTATAAGGCCGATAGCATAAACTACATCACCCACCATGAGGCCAAAGAAAACGGCAAACGAATAGGCTATAATCGGTGTCGGATCCCATTCCCCGTATCTCGGGATGCCGAAGAGGTTTACAATGACCTGGAAGGGCTTGAACCCCTGCGGGTTCCTGAGCTTAGTGGGGGGCTCCTCCTGCGGCTCAGGCTCCTTGGTGTCAATAAACGCATAGTCTATGCTATCTTTGATTTCAGAAATCGCGGATTCAATATTGCCCTCTGGAATCCAGCCTTTAGTCAAGGTCACATACTTCGCCTCACAGGCTTTTTCCAGAACCGATAGCCTTTCATTCTCTGCCGTGAGCACCGCTTCTAAAAGAACGAGCTTCTCCAGGTTCTCCTCCACTTTGCTCTGGAGCTCCCCATTTAGTTTTGCCAGCTCCTCCTCAAGGCTACGGACGCGATCCTCAGCCGCCTCAAGGAATTCCCCCAGGGTTAAATCCTCGTCTGGAAGTTGAAGGATTTTGCCTCCGGCGTCGGCAACCACGGACTCGATGCCCTGCTGGTCCTGGGCCTTAGCGATTACGTGGATAACGGTCTCGTCTTGACTCGGGACTAGGGTGCTTATAAATAGGTAGTCCTTGAGCCTATCGTGTGAAGTTGCAAACGACTTGCTTGGAAGCACAATAACCCGGGCACAGAGATAGTCCCCGGAAAAGTCCAGGTCCTTCAGTCTGAGGTCTGTCTGCTGAGCAAGCGATTCAAGATAACCCTTCAGTTCCCTTAACCGCTTAAGCTCCTCGCTTGGGCCAACGGTCCTCTGGTACAGGCTGTTAAGCCTGTCACATAATGACCGAACTTCCGTATCGAGTTCATTGAAAGGTCGAGCATATATTACTTCAACATCCTCTCCCAGAGATACCATCTCTGGCTCAGGGATGTAAGCTAGCAAATTGTCAATGCACGTTGCTAGCTCGCTGACATCTCTTCGCTGTTGCTCAATGGCTGCTCTATCTAGCGGCTCTAACTCTTCACTCTCCTCAACATGAAGCACACCAATTCTATGCAGGGTCTTGAGCGCCTTCTCCGAGTGATCCTTCATCGTTATCACCCGGACTTTGACCATAGGCTCAGCCGTATTGAGGATTATGGGCATCATTTCGAGTTCGTCCCGATAATGATTTTCACAATGCGCTGTGAAATCTCCTCCACCTTTCTTTCGGCATTGGCTCTGATTTCAGAGGCTTTCGTTCTCGAATTTTCGACTTCCCTATCGGCCTCTTCTTTAGCCATATGAACGATTTTCTCGCGCTCCATTTCGACTTCTGCCATAGGCAATTGAGAGGAGAGGATCTTGTCTGCTTCATCTCTGGCTTTCAGGAGGATCTCGGTGGCTCTGGCCCTAGCTACATCAAGTGCCTTTTCGGCTTCAGCCTCGATGGTTTCTACACTGTGGGTAACTTCTTCTGAGGACATAACACCCCTATCCATATATCACAAGGCACTCGTATTATACACGCTTCTCCCTCGTCCAGTCAAAGCCAATATTTATCTCCGTCATTGCACAATGTTGATAATGTGTCCCAGTCAAGAAGATAAAAGATCTTGTGACTGACATTGAACTCCATCTGCCAGCGTGGTATTATGCTAGTAGGTTCCTCATCCTGCTCTGGATTCATGAATATCAGACGTAATAAGCATGCTTCCTTTTGGTAGAGAGCAGCTTCGGAGGTGGCGAATGGAAGATATACTGGCGCTAGTAGATGAGGCCATTGAAGAACATCAAAAAATCTTTCGCTGCGTTGTGGATTCGCAGACGATTGCTGATGATGTTTGTGCCAGCTTATGGCTGGAGCAAGCCAAGGAGCATGTGATGCCCGGGAGGTTGGAGGATCAGAGTCACGGGCTGCAGAAGTTACAGGAATCGCTGGAAACTCTAGAGAAACGGCTTGAGGAGCATTTCCAACGGGAAGAAAAGGCACTTCTGACAGCCTTTAAAAGGCATGGAAACAAAGCCCTCGCCTCAGCGCTACATGCGCTCCTCACCGAGCATAAAGAGGTGCGCCACCGCATCAGCAGGCTGAAGAAGGATGTTGCCGATTTGTTGTCGGAACGATCAAGCCGACACATATGGCAAGGCAAGG
>Ga0180437_10011735_pt1 | contig 10461 bp, 9 predicted proteins | sample SS_ome_4_FD_132410 | JGI IMG/M metagenome (GOLD analysis project Ga0180437, IMG submission 132410) | Hypersaline lake sediment archaeal communities from the Salton Sea, California, USA - SS_3_D_1 metaG | ecosystem: Environmental > Aquatic > Non-marine Saline and Alkaline > Hypersaline > Sediment... | reverse complement strand
TGTTCGGGTAAACACCACGGGACCATTCCGAATCCAAACCGAGGGCACGAAGGCGCTCGTACATTTCCTGTATCTGGCGCATACAAGCACCAATCGTCGGGCGGTCACCTGGATTGCATTCGTCGGGCTCTGGAAGAACGTATTCGAATCCGCCCTGGTTTTTGTACTTTTGGCTCTGCATATTCGTCACGCAAAATTGGTAGCGGAGGAAATGAAGGGCGGATTTTCTGGAAATGTTTTCGAGCATAAACGTTGCGTGAAAGTTACGAAGGATAGCATGGTGTCCGATTGCAATGATGAACTTGACAACCTTTTCCCACGAGGCCGGAATGATTTCAGCAACGAACTCGTCATCTTTGAGGTATCCCGGCAACGGATCACCGAGAGCCGGTTCTTCTTCGAGATTGAATTGATCGTACGGAACTTGGCGCCCGCTTGCGAACTTAATCATCTTCGGATGAATTTTCTGGTCGAACCGCTGAGTCTGGTAACTGATACCGGCAATTTGTTCCAGGAGTTCGCCGGCATTCGGGGTGATTGACAGTAAATATATGTTACGTTTAACTTCTGGCATGAAAAACACCTCCTTTAGTCGATTTGCGTTCGTTGTGCCTTGAATTCGCTGGGATTGACTTTCATCACGCCGCAGTTAAACAGGAACCTTTCGAGCGGGTCGAGGAAGCAGTCAACAACGCGAACGCGGTTTTTGTAGCGTTCCAACTTCACGTAATCGCCCATATGTTCTGTATTCTTTTCGGCGTAGTATTTCCGACACTGCGTTTCCCGGTATTGTTCGAGTTCGGTGGAAACGTCCTCTACCAATTTTAGAATTGCATCTTGTTTCATAGAAACCTCCTATTTTTCGAATTTGTTATACGACCAATCGTCTTTGATGTGTATATCCATCGTTTTTGCGCGGTCGTGTTTAAAGAATATTTTCCGGTTGGCGCCTTCGTTTTGTGTCATTGGCCTCGTTAAGTCAAACGCAATCTTTGACGTCGATTGAAATAACGGTGATGATGGGTCTAAACTTGCACCAAGTGCATCATCGGAAATGATGGTGTCGACATTCGGTTGATACCTCGTATTGAACGCAAATCTCCAATCTTCCTCAGTTGCCTTCAAATCGTCATCCATGATTGAAACCGATTTGAGGTACTTATTCCCTATGAGAGTATACATGAGATTTCGAACTTGTGCGTTGCTGAATTTCTTAATGCATAAGATCGTGTCAAACACGCCATTGCCGAGGAACGTTGAGATGTCCGTAATCTCTGGTGCAAGTTTTTTGGCTGCTTCATAAACCTCGGCAGCATACGGGATGGCACAAAGGTTTGAATCTTCTTGCGGCAGGCGCCCGGTTAAGATCGTTTGGTACATCGCATCCTTTCGCATCGTAATGGCGTCAACCCGAACGACGAATGAGTTACTACGGAATGAATAACATCCCGGATATTCAGCAAACGGAGTATCATCGTGGACTGAATTTGGAACCGAGGTGCATTCGAGAACGATTTCGGTGTCGGCAGGGACGAGGATGTCCGAGGTGATGCACTTAACCATTTCCAATCGTTTCCCTTTTAAGTTTGAGGCAACGATGTACTTTTCGGCATCTGGTGCGAGCTTCGACTGGGAGGCCATTACGACATGCGGATCGGCACCAATAAGGACCGCCATCTTAACGCCTTCACCCTTTTTCGAGGCTTCGTAATGTGGGTAACCTACACGGCGATTTGGGGGCGCCAGGCATCCCAATGACCGAGGTTTGAAGTTGTGCATACGATGAATCCCGAGTCCATGTGTCTTCCTATCAATCCACTTCACCACTTGAATGCCGGCGGTGATAAACGGACCCGCATCCTTCGTGTTATGGGTACATATGGGTAACATTTCGGATATATTGGGTTCGTGCTTAACAACTTCCTGGCACGGTGCATCTTCGACGATTGTTATGTAGTCCTCCAGTTTATCGGCGGCGGTAACGTTATTGCATTTTGAGAACCGCTGAACTGCTCGCAAGTCACCTTGCGTATTGTATGAGTCTTCGTAATATGGGCTCAGGCATCTCCGGATATTCGTTTTCGAACCATAAACACCTCCAATAACGTTTTTCACATCATATTTACCGGCAGCGTTGAAAAGAAGGATCGGTCCCTGCATGTCGATTGATTTTCGGACGAATGCCGCAATTTCGTGTTTTGGATCTAGTCTTCCTTTAATATTAACGATGTTTCCAATTGTTTGCATTTTTAGAAACTGACGTAAACTCATATGACACCTCCCAATAGTTCGATGTTGTGTACATTTTTCGGTAAATAATTCGTTTCGACGATTTTTCGTAAGTCTACAACTGGTTTTCCCTTTTTCTCGGCTCGCCGTACCGCGTTACCGGACCCACTCCTGGACCTCGTATAATACGAAGCCAGGAGGTGACATCGGTCAACAAGTGCCCAGTTCCTCCGCTCATACCCATGGTAAAAAAATTTCTTATTAACTACCACTACTTTATCCGCGTATTCGATTTGATGGTTTAAAGATTCGGCCTGGAGTGGCGTCATCTTTCCCTTAACGATTTGGGTAATCCTGGGAAACGGGAGGTACAATTCGAGTGGAAGCTCGAGTTTCATTGCGGCCTCGCCAAACCATAAATCCACCCCAGTAGCACACCCATGGATGAGTGTGAAGTCGAGTCGCACTTTGGATGCGGATTGTACGAGGTCTAATAACCGTGCTGTACCCTCGAGCAGGTTTGTTTTTTCCCATTCACGGTCTTTCCAGACACGATGTCCGGTAACTGATACGATACACTTTGTCATGACACAATAACCCTCCGATTGTCGTCAAACATGTCAGCAAGAAGATGGATACCCTCTACGATGAAATCGGGAGAAGTATCCCATCCGAAATGCATCGTTCGTATAAGGTCGTGTTCATGACCTCGAACTCCTGTTCCGACCCACCACCCGTTTTTCTTCATCGATTGTTGTATTGCTTGTGCGTTTTGATCGAAGCATTTGAAGGCCGTAACTGGCGGCGATGTTTGCCATACCGGAATACGACGTTCTTTTGCGGTATCGAGTGTCGCGGACCTGAGGTCGGCACAATGTTCGAATAATTCATAAACGTTTGGATACCGACGACACATCTCTTTGAGTGCAGTATACAACGGGTAAAACAAATGAGCGGCAGGCGTGTGAGATGTTTGTCCTTTGTTAACCCGTTCAAGTTCGGTGATTACATCGAAGTAGTATAAACTTCGTATTGTTCGCCTCGCACGGTCGATTGCTTTGTCGGAACACGACATGAAAAACAATCCCGGAGGACATTGAAGTCCTTTTTGACTTGCTGAAACAACGACGTCGTACAAGTCAGGAGTGACGCTCATTACACCCAACGTCGATACGGCATCGAGAATAAGTAATGCCGGAGAATTGCAATCTTCGATGATGTCTTTCACGATTCCAGGCTGCAACATAAAGGCAGTCGTCGTTTCAACATGGGTCATGAAAACTGCTTTGTAGTACACCTTTTTATCGGATAGTTGCAGCCTAAGCTCGTCATATACACGTTCTATATCACTGAGTTGAGCCGGTTGAGGAACTTTGATCGTTGTGACCCTGGTCCCGTGATATGCCTGAGAAATCGAGTCCCATGCGTTTCCATATTTCCCGGATGTGATAACGAGCACCCGATCGCCAATATTCGTAAAATTTTTAACGGCCGCTTCCATTCCCATTGTTCCCGAACCGGTTCCAATCATGACTGGTTGCGAGGTTTGGAACAACCACTGAAGCCGTGGTTGAATAGCATTCAGCAGTCGTCCAAATGATTTACTCGCAAAGTACGGCGGCTCTATTGTCATCGCCGCTCGTACTTTTCTTGGTACATTGACCGGACCGGGAGTTAAAAAATTATGATTCATTTTAACCTCCCAGGTTAGTGAAATATTTAATCATATCGCGGTCCGCGTAATCGCCGGTTAACATCCCTTCCATGAACAGGCTTTTTGGTCGCCCATCTGGTGTAAATCCGCATTCCGTACAATAGTCTGCGTAAATCTCTTCGAATGTTTCCCGCTTGAGGGCACCGCGTCCTTTGAAAAATTTCCTCGGGACCTGATCGATAATGGTTATACCGTAGTGATAAAGCAGGTCTTTTTCAAGGCAGTTGATGTTATGTCCGATTTGTAACAGCTTGAGCTCATCAAGTTCGTTTCCGACGTGATTAGTTATACCAATTGTCCGAAGTGCCCGCTTCCAAAACGAAGGACCGATTCCAAACCGCCACGGAGAGGTAAACCGGCATGTCCCAAGTGAATCGGACATAGCATACAACGACTGGGTGAACTTAATCATACTACCCCAGCCCTTGTTGATTCGTTTATCTAAAAGAAATCCCTGCCGCTTCCATTGGTACAAAATCGAACGCGGGACGTCAAACACCGTTTCGTATGTCTTCCACAGGTCCCCAACGAGAAACTTGACGTCGGATTTCATGAGATTTGCTGACCTCAGTGGCACCGTCATGAGTTTCAATAGTTTCTTGAATCCGCCCTTTCCCATGTACCAACTTGCGTATGTGGCGAGTGTTGGAAGTGATCGAAGATGGTCGGCTCCTCGGCTTGACGTTGCGAGTGCGAGGGCAACACCTTTATTCGCTTCGTTTGGGAACACACCTGACAATGCTTTGCCCTTCGATTGGACGTAGTATTTGTCGTATATATCTTCGTAACTCAGTTCGGCAAACCAATCGATGTAAAGAAGCCCGAATTCCTCAGCTACCTGGAGACCCTCAACAAACCCACGTTTAAAACAGGCTCCAAGTGTAACGTTACGATTCGATTCGAGGTCTGCATCCGAGAGAAACTCCCTTAAAAAGTTTACGACGAAATCGACATCACCCCATTTAATTTCCTTGTCGATAATTCCTCGTTCCGAAAGCTCCATCAACGTCGAAATAATCGAAGTTGTTTCGATTACATCAAGCCCGGCATCGTTGAAGTAAACGGTGTTTAGCATGACGATCGTTCGGAGGTCCGAAATCCCAATCTTCGACCCCAAACAATTCAGGGTTTCGTACTCGATCTTATTTTGATTGGAACATACGATCGGACAGTTCCGGCACCCGAGCTTTCCTTCCTTCGAAAGTTCATCCTGTTTTGACAGGTGGTTCTCATCGAGCTCAAGTTCATACTTGAGGTACGATTGCCCGTTTATATCCTTCCACCTCCTGAACGTATTTTTCATCCAGTTAAACGTTGGGAAATATTTTAATCCGCTGTGGATTTCAACCAATGACGTAGTTCCGTACGTTTTAAACGTATCGTAAACCGGATGGTTTTTGATGTGTTGTTCGGCGTCGTCGGCAATGAATTTCATGTTTGCAGCATGTTTTACAGGTACTTCGCTATCAAGTTCGTAATCTACGACGATAGCCTTGAGATTTTTCGCACCCATAACTGCACCGCTTCCACCTCCGCCGGCAACGCGATCGTCACAATTAACAACAGCAGAGAAACACCCCCGACCGCCACCATGCCCAATCGCGAGAACTTTTGCATTTTTATGTGCTGATTCGAGAAAACCCTTGGTTGCGTGGTATCCCCACGACATCGCCTTTTCGGGAAGGTTGTAAAATTTGATTCTTCCGTACTTCGTAATGTGCATGTACCCTGGTTGTTCGAGCTTCCCAGTGATAACGAGCGAGTCGATGTCTGCAACCCGAAGTGCGGGCCCAAAGTGTCCACCAAAATTCCCATCTGAGAACAAGTCAGATACGGGACTTTTCAAAACTGAAATTGTTGTCCGGCCGGATGATGGAAATGAAGTGCCACAAAGGCGTCCAGGTGAGATTACGATAACGTTGGATGGGTCGTCCCAGGTCGCAGGTATATCATCTTTAAAACAATAGAGGATGCGGCTGTTAAAGCCGCGTCCTCCAATCCATGTTTCGATGAAATGGCGACTCGGATCCCATGCCTTAACCTTCGTTGTGGTTAAGTCAATATGGTTGATCATATGAGTCCTCCTATGTTTTCGGTTTTTCGTCCACGAACTTTTTGAGGCCGTATCCGTTTCGTTCGGCAAATCCCCAAATCGTCCACGATACCCCTGTTGACATTTGTCGTTTCCCAGGAATGGCGCACTTTGGACACATCTTTAAATGTTCGTCTCCGCTGTTGACGATAAGAGCTTCCCATTCGTGTTTACAACGCGGACACTGGTAATCGAATAACGGCATGTTAATTCCTCCGTAGTATGTCTAAATGTGCTTTCGCGAAATTTTGAAGATTACGTACCATCCCGCGAATCATTGTATCGGCAAGTTTGTTATTTGAAACCTCCCTGCCGTCCTTGACCGAACCGCCGGCCAGAATAACCATTCCGACAATGAGTATTCTGGCAGCGGTTTCAAACCCCGTGATTGATGCCTCGACGACTTGCTCTATTCGCCGAGTTTTACCACGGGACATCCTCGGCCTTTTTCTTCACGTAAGGAAGCAGTTTTTCGAGAGGTGCCTTTTTGGCTTTGTCGGAAAGTTTGATTCCGGCACCCTCAGCAAACTTGATGAGTTTCTTTTTGTCCATCGAATCGAGGTCCGGTTTCGCTTCGTCATTATCCTCGAAGTCGTCCGGCTCGTCGTCGCTGCCATCTCCGAAATCGTCATCGGACCCGTCATCACCGAACCCATCGTCATCGTCGCCACCGGACTCATTCCCGAAGTCGTCATCGCTGTAAGACTCGTCGGAATCGTCATCGCTTCCGAATCCATCATCATCCCCGAATCCATCATCGTCATCATCAACGGCGCCGAGCAGGTCTGTATTCCAATGGTATGCAACCTCGGTGAAGAAGTTACCTTCTGCCTCCGGTCCCCATGGTGGCAGAACCAGGAACTTGTTCTTCCCTTCTTTCGGGGTGAACACATTTTTTTCGTCATCGAGGTATTCAAGGACTTTGTGCAGAGGGAACATACCCTTCAAAAACTTGACCGGGATTTCCATCGGTTTCGTGCTGACGACCAAGCTGTATTTCGTACTTCGTCCTTTTCCAGTCCTGGTCAGCAAGATCGGGTGAGCTGCATCCGGGTCGGTGAAATCAACGCCATCGCCGTCTTCGTCTGGCAGGTTCGCAATAAGGTCTTTCCAGTTTGTGATACCAGATGGCATGATTTTGTTCTTTTTATCTGCCATATCAACGACGTTCCAGTAGTAGGTGCTTCTGGCACGGCACTTCCCGGCAATGGTTTTGTCGTCTTCGTCATCGCTCTGGGCGAGTTTTGCGACCTGGTTGCATTCCTGGCACGGTTTTCCGTACATCCGTTTTTTACAAACCTTCGGTTTGAATTGGTTGCCGGATTCCTTCGAGGCCTGGTGTTGTTTCGCTGCGTTGGTTTTGTACTTCCATCCCATAATTTAGTCCTCCTTTTTAAAGTTGCCCCACCGCCTACCTAAGGTGTGAGGTATATTGAATTGATCGAGGATTCTTCCCGTGGTCTGGTCTACAAGGTCCTCGATAGTTTTTGGGTGATTATAAAAAGATGGCATTGGCGGCATAATGACGTATCCCAGGTCTGCGGCTTGCCACATTAATTTAAGATGTCCCTTATGTAATGGGGTCTCCCTAACCATAAGTACTACTTTACGCCCTTCTTTGATACATACATCAGCAGCTCTCGTAATTAGATTTCGGTTCCTGCTGTGTACGATATCGGATAACGTCGAAATAGTACACGGTGCGACAACCATCCCATCTGTCGGGAATGATCCGCTTGCGATTGGAGCCCCAAGGTGTTTGTTATCAAATATATCGAACGTATGGTCGTACCAATTTTGAAATCGTTCGTCGTTTTCCATCTGTGCAACTGCTTTCGCCCCCTTCGACACGATAACGTAGGGGTCGTTTTCCCGGTTTAATTCCTCAACGAGGCGGACTCCATAAATCAGTGCACTTGCGCCAGTTATACCTACGATTATTTTCATAAATCCTCCTATTGTACCCAATGCGGTGTCAGTTCAGCATCTGCTGGGAAGTGTAATGAAATTTTCTTCCCGTTTTCCTTATACGATTTTGTTATTGGCATCTCTTCGTGGATTATACGAAGTGCTTGTTTTGAACAGCTCTTGTGTGTATCCAATGCAATCATGTCATGTACGGTGAGTACAAGGAAGGCATCAATTTTTTCGCGGCGGCATCGTTTATATACACGGTATGATGCCATCGTCAAAATGTCGGACGCATAAGATTGTATTGGAAAGTTAATTGCTTGTCGTTCGGCATTACCCCGTATACCCACGAGTGCGTACGTTGAATTGACTTCGTCTTCGACCTGGAGCTTTCGAACCGTTGTAACCGCAAGCAACTCCGGCTGGTCAATCCATTTGTAAATACTGAAGTGTCTACGGCGCCCAAGCGGATTTTCAACATAAAAATCGCGTCTATCTGCGCAAGATTTAAGTTCGTTACGGGATTCAAAAACTCGATTGTCCCGCCATTTCGAAACTTTAGGATTTCCTTCAAAAAAACCATCCATGATTCGTTGCACTTCTTTAATGTCAAGTTCATACTCATCTGCGATAGATTTTGCTGACCGTCCGTAGTTGATACCAAATGTAACTGCTTTGTCATGGGACCGTTCCTCCTTCGTAACGTCCTTCATTTCCTTTCCACGAACAGTTGCGCTATTATATGTATGTGGGTCAAATCCTTCTTCCTGGAATTTGAGGACGTATTTCGTTTCATGTGCGAGGAATGGTAGTAGCCTCGCTTCTATTTGACTGTAGTCAGCCGGGATTAAGAAACGATTCGGGCCCGCAATAAACAATGACCGGAATACTGGATCCCTTGGAATATTTTGAAGGTTTGGATCGCGCGAACTGCTACGACCAGTCACAGTGCCATTCGTCAAATAGCTCGTGTGAATACGCGCATTTTCGTCAGCAAGTAACCTCATACCCGTGAGGTACGTACTTTTCATCTTTCCCATCGTACGGAGTTCGATAATTTTCTTGAATAAGGTTTTGACCTTAATCTTTTTACCATTACCCACCGGGAGAACCTTGTTTCCTTGAGTTCGCTCAATCCGCTCAAATGCATCGGCCCCAGTACTGGGTTTGCCGGACTTCGTACGGAATGGTGAGTACAACCCGAGCTTGTCAAACAGTAGCTTCTGCATTTGTGGATTTGAGTTGACGTTAAAATCCTTTTCGTTTACGTATACCGCTAACTGTTTGCGTTTTTTATCGATCTTTTTCTGGTACTGCCCTTCCAACTTGTCGATTTGTTCAATGTTGATACGAACACCCTTACGTTCGATCGATCTCGTAAAAATCGATAATGGAGTCGAAATATTGTAATAGATTTTCCGCTGACGTTCTTCTGCGTATTTTTGTTGAATCGTTCGGATGCGCCAGACCGCATCAACGTCAGCACAACCATACGTACTAATAATCGGCATTGGGATTCCGGAATAATCCTTCTCCCTCGTTTTGTCCTTGTCCTTTCCTTTCCACCGTATATACGGTTTGATCGTGGCCTCATAATGAGGAAATCGGAGATTGTAATAGCAGGTCAAATACGTTAAGTTCGATGGTGTATTTTCATCGATGAGGTGGTGGAACTGCATTGTGTCCCAATCGAACCCGGATGCGTTATGAATTCCCATATGATGCAGCCAGTTTATATCAAATTTCATATTCTGGCCGTCCTTTTTAATATGGGGTGTAGTTTCGAAAAATTCTTTGATTAACTTACGCAACTCTTGCTCCTCTTCGAAAGTCCACACCGATGTGAATTCATCGTCAACGTTCTCCCTGGTGCGTACAAAAGGGATGTATCTGGCACTTCCTTTTTTCCAGCAGAATGCCAGCCCGAGAGGTCGTTCATTCATATCCCAATACCGCAACGATGAAGTTTCAAAGTCAAACGCAACCCGTTTACGTTTTTTAAGGAACTTAAAAAATTTTCGAACCGATTTCATCGTCGTTAAAGTGCCGTAGTTATCGCCCAGTTTGTATTTTGGAATTCCTTCTTTCACATCCCTCGTAAATTGTTTGATTTCGCGATGGATTGCTGAAGTCACTTCCCACGCAGATGTTAAGGAGAAATGAGTAGGGATTGGAAACACGTAGCAATCAAATTCCTTATTGTATTCCCAGAATCCGCGGCACGAATTCGCATTAGCAGCATGATCGTTTCGGACCATTTGTAACGCAACATTACCAATAGTCAAAATGTACTTCGGTTTAATTGTACGTATTTCAGTTCGAAGGTGATGATACCTGCATGCGTTACGTTCATCTCCGGATATATTCGAAGCGGAAAGATATTTCCCAACACTCGGGAAACATTTTAATGCGGTTGTGTAGTAGATTGTTTTATATCGTTTGTCATTCCTACGCCAGGTATTTGTAGTAGACGACTTCGACACGGTTCGCGGAATAAGACCAGCATCAAACATCA
>Ga0180437_10011732_pt1 | contig 10463 bp, 9 predicted proteins | sample SS_ome_4_FD_132410 | JGI IMG/M metagenome (GOLD analysis project Ga0180437, IMG submission 132410) | Hypersaline lake sediment archaeal communities from the Salton Sea, California, USA - SS_3_D_1 metaG | ecosystem: Environmental > Aquatic > Non-marine Saline and Alkaline > Hypersaline > Sediment... | reverse complement strand
ATACTCATCGCCGTAGACGTCTTTGATGATCTCTCGCAGTTCATCGGCCAGGAACCTGTTGGCGATGACCTCCCTGGCCACCGCGTCCATCGCTTCAGCTACATCTCTGCGCAACAGAGCGTGACAACTCGAGATGGCGCCGGTTAGACCAAATTTCCCTCTGATGTCTGGCGGAATACCGATGTCATCGGCCGCCTTTCGCGCTTCAGCGTAGATGTTGCCAATGTCGGCGTGAAGCTGCTTGTACATCTGAAACTTGTACTTGGGTGATACCATGTTCATACCTCCTGAATAGATTAATATTGTTGTGAGAATGACTCTATCTCGTCAACCTGTTCGGCCAGACTGGCCTCGACTTCCGCGAACAGGCTGCGGATATGCTCTTGCACCGCCCGTACAGCTAGGGCCGGGTTGTTTTCCTCTATCGCAGCCAGGATCCGTTTGTGCTCTTCAATAGACCTTCGCGCCCGGCCGGGAATCTGTCGCAGGACCATATTGAGCCGTTGGGAATGCTCATCCAACTGCTGGATGAACTGCGTGAGACGCTTGTTTCCAGCTTTCTGCACTAGGAGCTGATGGAACTTCTCAACCATCTCGGCAGCTAACGTGGCGTCACCTTGCTCCAGAGCCGTCTCTGCTGAAGATATGTGCGCCCTGGCCTCTTTTAGATCGGCAGGGCTGAAGAGCGGTGCTGCGATCCTGACGGCCAACCCTTCCAGCGTCTCTCTCAATTGTCGGATCTCATTGGCATCTTTCAGGGAAATCGGAGCCACAGTGGTCCCTCTGTAGGGCTCCTTGACGACGAATCCCTCTTGCTCGAGCATGAGCAGGGCATCTCTGACTGGGGTTTTGCTGATGCCTAAGCGCTCGGCCAGTTGTCTCTCTACCAGGACATCACCCGGTCGAAGCTTCCAGGTCACAATGGCCTCTTTGATCAACTCGTAAGCTTGCCGGGTCAAAGAAGAAGGGGGGGGTAGGCTACGCAAAGTATACTCGGTCTGCATTGGACAATACCCAGATCTATGATATATGGTATGTGGTATACCAAGGCTAGGATATTATAACATATTTACGCTCATCGTGCAAGTCTATCACGATCTCGGATTTCGAATGAGGCAACTTGCTTGGATACCGGCCCCGGCAGGCTCACGGCTAGAAGTACGGCCAGCAGAGCCACGGCGATAAGCAAGTGGAAATCTAGCCGGTAGCCAGCTAGCGATCCGACTGACGCAGCCCCTTGTAATACAACGCCAAACACAGTGCTGCCCAGGCTGGCGCTGATAAACCGGAACATGTTAAAGATACCCAAGGCCACTCCCAGCCGTTCTTTCTCGACGACAAAGGTAACCGCTGCAGCTACCGGCGACTGGGTCAGCCCCATGCCCAATCCTAGCAGGATCAGCGTAGCTACCACCTGCCAGCCCGGCGTGGTGGCCTGCCAGAGGGTCAGCCCCACACCCGCCAGGGCTACCAACCCCATGCCAAAGGCGCACGGTTGCCGACAGCCCAGAGCATCGGACAGGCGGCCAGCCAGCGGGGCCACCAGGGCCGCGGTGATGGCCAACGGGGCGATAAGCAGTCCTGCTCGCCCCGTGCCAAGGCCCTGCACCCGCACCAAGAACAGTGGCAACAACAACTGCATCCCGAACAAGCAGAAGAACTGGGCCGAGATAATGCCTGTCGCTGCTGCGTAGTGCCGGTTGGCAAACAGCCCCAGCTCAACAAAGGGCGGCTCGATGCGCCTTTCAGCTAATAGGAAGGCAGCCAGCAGCCCAGCAAAGGCGATCCACAACCCCAAGCTCAACGTCGAAGTCCATCCAAGTTTCACTCCCCGCGTCAGGTTGAGCATCAAGGTCAGCGCGGCCAGGGCCATTGTCACTGCCCCCACCACATCAAAACGGTGGGCAACGTGTCGGGCATCGCCGGGCACCATCCGCCAGATGGCGAATGTCCCTACTAACCCCAGTCCGCCTAGCACGACAAACACGGCTGGCCACCCGAAATACTGGGTCAGATTGCCACCCAGCACCGGCCCCAAGCCGTGGGCGACACCGTTCATGGCTGCCCAAAAGCCCAGTGCCCGACCCCGCTCCCGGTCGGGGAAAACCTGGGTGACTATGGCCATGACCGAGGGCAGCGTCGTCGCGTTGCCGATGCCTTGTAGGACACGGGCGAATATCAACAGCCCAAACCAGCGGCTTACGGCGGCCAACAAGCACGACAGACTAAGCAAGCTTATGCCGGTTACGTAGATACGCTTGTAGCCGTACATGTCGCCCAACCGGCCAAAGATGGGCATAAGCACTGCCACACATAGCACATAGACGGTCAACAGCCACACCGCACTATTGACTTCAATGCTGAAAGCATCCATGATAGCAGGCAGAGCGACGTTGACCATGCTGCTGCCAAAAGTACCCACCAGTGTGCCCATGAGCACAGCAGCCAGGATCCACCAACGGCGAGGGTGTGGCGAATCAGGCATCGGTTAGGCTCCGACTCCCATATTTGTCAATGACGCCCAATTCGGTCATCAGACGACGAAGCTGCTCCAATTTGTCAGGATCCATTTCGGGAAGGGGCCGGCGGCAGCGGCCAGCAGGCAAGCCCAGCAACCCCACTGCTGCTTTGACCGGCACCGGGTTGGACACACTGTACAAGGCCTTGAGCAGTGGCAAGTATTTGAAATACAGGTGTCGTGTCCGCTGCATATCTTCGATAGTCTGCCATGGCTTCGATAGGGCAGCCATCTCTTCAGGGATGACGTTGCCGCTGACGTTGGCCGTGCCGTGGCCGCCCAGGGCCAGAGTGGGCAAGATCAGCCCGTAACCGGGGTAGTCACAGCACAATAGGTTGATATGATCACCCGCCACGCGCATGATGGCGTCCAACTGCGAGATATTGGGCATAGCTTCTTTGTCGGCTACCACGTTGGGGATTTCAGCCAGGCGGATGATGGTCTGGGCATCAATGTTGACCCCTACGCGAGTAGGGTTATTGTAAATAGCTACCGGGATGCCCACTGCCTCGGCTACGGTTTTAAAGTGCTCATACAGAGCATCCTGTGGTGGGCGCACATAGCTGGGCACGACCAGCAACAGCCCGTCGGCCCCGGCTTTCTCGGCATAGCGACTCTGGGCCACGGTCTCGGCCGTAGTGTTGCAGGTAGTGCCAACAAAGACCGGAACCTTGCCCCTAGTGTAGGCCAGCACCCGGTCAAAGATCTCCTGCTTCTCGTTCATCGTCAGCAGCGTCGGCTCACCGGTGGAGCCGCACAACAACAGCCCACCGGTGCCGTGGGCCACGTGGAAATCCACCAGCGTTTTAAAGCCCTCGAAGTCAATTCTGTTGTCCGCAGTGAATGGGGTGATCAGCGCCACCCATGAGCCCGTGGGTCGTATCATAACAGTGCCAAAGACCTCCTCTACAAGATTGAGATTGCGCAGATTACACAGATACGGCCATCTCGGCCATACGGCTACAGTTCGAACTCCACCGGTGGGGGCAGGTGGAAAATCTGGTCTGCGCCGGGAGGTCGGATTAGCAAGATAGGCAGATAGGTGCCGCGCAGCACTTTCTCGGCCACACTGCCGAAAATCCAGCGGGTCAGTCCACTGCGGCCATGAGAAGCCAGGGCGATGAGATCCACCTCATGCTGTTCAGCGAAACCAATGATAGCTGCCGCCGGGGACCCGAAACCGATCTCGATTCGTACCTCGATCCCCTTGTCCCGCAACGAACGGGCGACTTCCGCCAAACCCTGCTCTAGTTGGGCCCTGAGGGCCGCCATTTCCTGTTCTTTGTAGATGGGATGCTGAGCAGTCTCCACGTCTTGCGGTGTCTCAGGCAACATGACCGCAGAGCGATTCAGAAACTCCGGTCGAAAGGTGCCACCACTTCGCCCCAAAGGCACTTTTTCTGCTACCTGAAACAGAATGACCTCAGCTTTACACTGCTGCCCTAGCTCCACTACGTAGGGCAAGACAGCTTTGGCCACATCTGAGCCGTCCAGCGGAACCAGGATCCTCTTGATCATGTGGCCCACCCTCCTTTCTTTCGCCACACTGACAACCAGCGCGGACGATACATCATCGCTGTTTGTGCAAGATCATCGTCTGTTAACCTCTCGCACGCCGTTGGTAGGGATCAGTGATTACTCTCAACCAACTGGCCAACAGGTTGATGCTCAATACGGTGAAGGCAATGGCCAGACTAGGGAAGAGCACCAGCCACCAGGCAACGGAGAGGTACATTCGTCCCTCGGCAATCATCAGCCCCCAGGAAGACCGTGGAGGTTGGACACCCAAGCCCAGAAAGCTCAGGCCAGCCTCTGCCAGGATGATGCGAGCCCACTCCAGCACAGCCAACGTCAACAAAGGGGCAGCCAGGTTGGGTAGGATGTGGCGGAACATGATACGCCAGTCTGAGCAGCCGACGCTGCGGGCAGCATCTACGAAGAGAGAGTCCCGTAGGGTTAAGGTCACCCCTCTGGCCATGCGAGCATAGACCATCCACCCATTGATAGTCAGAGCGATGACCATGTTTCTCAAACTGGGGCCCAGCACGGCGATCAGGGTCATGGCAATCAACAGGCCGGGAAATGAGAATTGGAGATCCACAAGGCGCATGATGATCTCATCTACGCGGCCCCCAAAGTAGCCCGATATGATGCCCAGCAAGATCCCTATGCTGCCAGCAAATAGCACCACGTTCATAGCCACCGTCAGCGAAGCCCGACTGCCATAGATGATTCGACTCAAGGCATCTCGGCCCATCTGATCTGTGCCCAGCAGGTAGCCGCCCGACAGGGATGGTGGCGACAAGCGCTTTCTTAAATCATGTGCAGTCGGGTCGTGCGGAGCGACCAGAGGAGCAGCCAAGGCCGCGAAAATGAGAATCCCGAAAAAGATCAGTCCCAATAGTGCAGCCTTGTCTCTGACTAATTCCCGAAGAAACGAGAGCATACCGTGTAGGAAAACCTGAGCGCGGCTCTCCTCGGTCCGTTCAAATCGGCCTTCAGAGCGAATCTCGTGCAGTTCCTTTTTCAAATCTCCCTCCTGGGCACCCTTCTGTGACGACTAGGGGTGTTTTCCATGTTCCGAGAAAACGCCTCATTCATACTTGACACGCGGATCGACGAAAGCGTACAGGATATCCACGATGAGGTTCAACGAGGTGATGAGCAAGGCCACGACAAAGACATCTGCTTGGAGAAGGGGGAAATCGCGGCGCGCGATGGCCTCTTTAGCCAGATGGCCCACGCCCGGCCAAGCGAATACCGTCTCCACTAAGACTGTCAGACCGCCCATCAGGCGGCCCAATGCCCAGCCAGCTAAAGTGACGGTGGGAATGGCTGCGTTCCTTAGAGCATGGCGCACGATGACCGCACTCTCCCTCAACCCTTTGGCGCGAGCCGTGACCATGTACGGCTTGTTCATCTCATCAATCATGCTGGATCGAACGATCTGGGTCAGGCGTCCAATGTATCGCCCCGACAGAGCCAGTGCCGGCAAGATCAGGTAGAGCCCCCCCCCCTGATAGCCAGACGTGGGCAACCAGCCCAACTGAACAGCAAAGACGATAATCAGTATGAAGCCTAGGCAGAACTCTGGAATAGACATGCCGAGCAGGGAAATAGTGACGCAGAAACGATCCAGAAGCGAGCCGGGTCTGATGGATGCCAGAATGCCCAAGGGAAGGGAAACAAAGATGGCAATGGCAAAGGCAGCAAAAACCAGTTGTAGCGTAGCCGGCAACCTTTCCAGGACAACAGGTAGAGCAGGCTGTCGTTGCCAAAAGGAATAGCCAAAGTCCCCTTTAAGTGCATCTGCCAGGAAATGATATAGCTGCACCAACACAGGTCGGTCGAGGCCCAGCAAGTGTCTTATCCTCTCATACTCCTCGGGAGGGGAGTTGAGGGGTAGCATCTGGGCCGCTGGATCGCCTACTAAGTGAGTGATGACGAACACGAACACCGAAACGCCGAAGATCACCACCACCGAATAGATCAACCGCCTGATGATATATCTAGACATGAAGCCTCCTCCCTAGTACTGGTCTGCTCTTCGAAGATCTCCCCTCAGGGGGAGCGGTCCAGGGAGCAAAGTGTCCCCGGACCGCTGTTCCTTTTGTTACTCCTTGATCACCATGTCCTTGACGTAGAACCGGCCGTCGCGCACCGCTTCCCACTCCAGTCGGTCACTGAGACCGTAGATGAAGTCGAAGTTGAGCAGGAAGATGATCACGCAATCCTCGCGGCCCTTGGCGAACGCCTCGTGAACTATCTTCAGCCGCTTCTCCGGATCCAGCTCCTGGCCCTGAGCGACGATCAACGCCTCCATCTCGGGGTCGAAGTAGTTGCCAGCCTTGTTCCACTTGTCGGAATAGTAGGCCCGCAGAGGCCGGTCGGCGTCCAGGAACTCCTGTCCGTTGGCGGAGAACTGCAGATCGGGATGGTTCTCCGGCGGCGTGATGAGCAGCACGTCCAGCCACTTCCCAAACTCCAACATGGTAAACGTGATGTCCAGCCCTACATCCCTGAGGTACTGGGCCACAGCCTCCGCCAGCTCCCCATCCTTGAGCCAGCGGCCCCTTTCTGCCACCAGCTCTAGGCTGGCCCCTTCAGCCCCCGCCTCCTTCAGCAGTTCCCTGGCCTTGTCAGGATCATAGGGATAAGCCTCCAGGTTGGGGTTGTAGCCCCAGAGGCCCGGGCCAGAGATCTGGCCGTTGGCGACGGTGGCATAGGTGCCGAACAGAGCGTCCACCAGAGCTTCCTTGTCAACGGCGTAGTTCAGGGCCTGGCGCACCCTCTTGTCGGCCAGCACCCCCTTCTTTGTGTTGATGCGAATGATGGGGAACTCGATGCCGGGACTGTGTGTCACCTTCGGGGCCTGGTCGATGAGCTCGGGCAGCAAATCACGCACGAAATCGGCCTCCCCGGCCTGCAAAGCCGCCAGGCGGGTGGCATCCTCTTCGATGAACCGGATCACCACGTCCTTGATCTCGGGCGCCCCTCCCCAGTAGTCCTCGTTGGCCACCAGGGTCACGTGGTCGCCTTGGACCCATTCAACGAACTTGTAGGGGCCGGTGCCGATTGACTTCACCACCAGATCATCCGGGTTCTCTTCGAAGTACTTGGGTGGCACCATCTTCAGGAAAGTGGACAAGCGCGCCATGATGATCGGGTCTGGCCCATCGGTGATGATGTCTATGGTGTACTCATCCACCACCTTGGCCTCGAGGATGGGCCCGCTGAAGCTCCGTAGCTCCGAGTTGTACTCCTCATCAATCAGGCGGTTGATGCTGTACGCTGCGGCCTCGGCGTTGAAGGGCTCTCCGTTGTGGAACATGATGCCCTTTCTCAGCTTGACACGCCAGGTGGTCTCATCAACCGACTCCGGCATGGCCTCTGCCAGACCCGGAACGATGCTCATGTCGGGGGCCCGGAAGAGTAGGTTCTCGTAGATCTGGTCGTTGATCGCGCGCTCGTTGCCGTCATCCCGGGCTTGCGGGTCGAGCTGTGACGGCTCGGCTCCAATGACCAGCACGAGAGGCTTGGTGGGGACCGGCGTTGCCGTCACGACCACCTCCTCCTTGACGACTACTGTCTCCTTGACTACCTTCTCTACGACCTCTGGAGCTGGCGTGGGGCCACAGGCCGTCACCACTAGTGACACCAGCACCAGCAAGGCCAACAACTGAGCAAGTCTGTCCTTCAACATTTCTTTCCTCCCTTAGATTGTTTGTTTTTGATAGAACGACGGTGACGGGAATTGGCTGTCTGTAATAGGCCTCACCTCCTTTCAGAACACTTACATACCATCGGCAGGCTGAGAAAGATGTGCTTGGTTCCATTCCCGAACATTCAAAGCGTGATCCGTCATGCTGGCTACATCTTGAGTGGCCAGGAAAACGGCCGCTCCCATTACGTCCTCAGGCTTGCCCATTTCTGGCATATTAGCTAACCAATCAGCAGGAGTATGCCCGTGGAAACGGGTATCTGTAACTCCAGGCAAAAGAGAGTTAACGCAGATGTTATGCTCTTTCAGTTGCACGGCCAAGACGTGGGTCAGGCCCTCAAGTCCAAACTTTGAGACGTTGTAAGGCAAGCTGCGCACCCTCTGGCGGGGTCTCTTGAACCCCGCTCCCGAGGATACGTTGATGATGTTGCCACCTCCCTGCTCAATCATGTGAGGTACCACTGCTTTAGCGCATAAGAATATCCCCTTGAGGTTGGTGTCCAGGGTGCGATCCCATTCCGTTTCCTCAATCTCTGTGATCAGGCCCATAGGTCCCGGCACACCGGCATTGTTCACCAAAATGTCCACCCTTCCAAAAGCCTCCACCGTGCGGCCCACCATGTCTTGCACCTGCTCTTCCTGGGTGACATCCACGGGCACGGCCAGGGCACGCCCCCCGGCGGATTTGATCTCACGGGCCACGGCTTCGATGTCTTGTTTCGTACGGGCTGCTACCACCACGGCCGCCCCCTCTTGTGCCAAGGCGAGGGCGATAGCCCGACCAATACCGCGACCGCCACCGGTAACGATGGCCACTTTGCCTTTCAGTTTCATGCTCTCCCTCCAAGCCCGGCCGAGGTTGCCCTTAAGCCAACAAGGGCCTGATGACATCCTGGGGGATGTCAATGCCATACGGACAGGAGCAGCCTCGACAGTCTAAACAGCGTTCAATGCCCAGTTCTCTGGCCTGTGTCTGCCGGTCAGCCCCGTCCCCAGGATGAAAGTGCAACTGAGCCAGCTTGACCATCACGAAGGGCCCAACAAAACCCGTCCCATCTCCCGCGGCTGCGCATTGGGAATGACAACACAGGCACTCCAGACAACTCGCCAGCTTGTAATACATAGGTAGGTCATCCTGGGACTTCTCAACCGTTCCCCGATCTAAAGGAAACAGCTTCAGGTTTCGGAGTTCGTCGAAGAGTAGCCGGCGGTTAACAACCAGATCGCGGATCACGGGCAGGTTGTTCAGCGGCTCCACTGTCATCTCGTCTTTCAGACGGGTGAGACAGGCCAGACGGGACTGCCCTGATACCCGTACCCCGCACAAGCCACAGTTCTTGAAGCGACAACTGTAGCGAAAAGCAAGGGTTGGATCTACAGCACGGTAAATGTGTTGCAAGGCTCGCAGCACGGTGTCCTTGGGCTCGGTGGGGACCTCGTAGGTCTGAAACCCAGCTTCCTTGCCATTGTCATCAGTGCGTCGGATGTGAACTCTTACCGTCTTCAATTGAATTCCCCCCTAATCACTCGCCCAACGATGAGCCAACTTGCCCTCTTTCATTTCCAGCACCATGTTACGCGCCCCATGTTCCTCGTCTGGCTCAGGGTAGTCCTCCCGCAGGTGAGTTCCCCGTGATTCCCGCCGCTCCAGAGCACTGACAAGCATAGCTTTGGCTGTGATCAACATCAAACGCAGCTCCAGGTAGTCCAAGAGCTCTGTGTTGTACCTCTTGAGAGGCGCAACCTGACATTTCGGAAACGATTGTCGCACTGCTTCCAGTCGCGACAGCCCACGTTGTAGTCTTTCCTCGGAGCGGATGCCACTCACACTGTGCCACATGATCTCGAAAACCTGTTCCTTCAATGCGATGGGTCGGGGACCCCCTGGGCAGACCATAGCCTGCGAGATGTCAGCCAGGAGCGCTGCCACCCCCTCTCGTACTTCAGCGGTAGGAAGAGATCCATTCCTGTCAACGGCATCCTGCCCGGCTGCCTTGCCAAGCACAAAAAGTTCCGCCAACGCCACGCCGGCCAAGCGGTTGCCCCCGTGTACACCCCCCTGTACCTCGCCGATGGCATACAGCCCCTTCACTTGAGTACGGCCTCGCTCGTCTGCTCTGACACCTCCTAGGGAATGATGTGCCGTGGGCGCCACGTCCAAGGGTTCCTGACCGGAGTAGGCCCGCTCGCCGTAAGCGTACCGGACGATCTCGAAGATGGAGCCTACCTTCTCCTGTATAGCACGACCATCCTTTTCGGGGTTGCCCGAGATATCGAGGAGCAGTCCCCCATGCTCCGTCGGTTGGCCATGCACGATTTCCCGCCACATGGCGTTGCTCACCTCACCCCGAGTGCGCTTATCCATGTGATCCAGGATAAGATCTCCCCTAGCGTTCAGCACCCGACCCTCAGGCCCGGCCAGGTTGCTGGGCTCCCCACAGTAGATTCCCTGGTAGGCTTGCGGATGGGTCACAGCAAAGGGCAGAAACTGCACCTGCTCCATATCCATCAGCTCGGCTCCCGCCTCCAGGGCTAGGGCGAAACCGTCCCCCACAGCGGATTTGACGCAGTCAGTGTGGGGGTAGTACAACCACCCCGCTCCTCCAGTGGCCAGGACAATGGCCGGAGTGTGAAACCAGTGAAACTGCCCGCTGATCAGGTCCAAAGCTACCAGTCCGCACACCGACCTCTCGGCTGTCAACAGCCTGGCCACTATCATCTCCT
>Ga0180437_10011731_pt1 | contig 10464 bp, 10 predicted proteins | sample SS_ome_4_FD_132410 | JGI IMG/M metagenome (GOLD analysis project Ga0180437, IMG submission 132410) | Hypersaline lake sediment archaeal communities from the Salton Sea, California, USA - SS_3_D_1 metaG | ecosystem: Environmental > Aquatic > Non-marine Saline and Alkaline > Hypersaline >... | reverse complement strand
TATTTGAGATATCCCATCACAGTAATTATAATAATATATGTATGAAAAACGTTACGATCTACGTATTTATTCTACTCATCGGACATTGCATCCTCGCGGTCTGCGGGGTACCGCTCTCGGCCCAGGTCACACCGCTCAATGATATGAACTACGACGATGAAGCCTTCAACGTGCTCCTGGAGTCCACCACGGCATCAAAAAACAGAATGTTGAGGGAACAGAGGCTCGAAGAATATCCTCCGCCTGGTCTCTTCAGCTATACCCTCGAGCAGGGGGAGGACATATGGACGATCATTGCGAAAACTTCTCTCAATATTGAAAGCATCACAACGCTGAACAGGTATGATTTCATCGGAATGGCTGCTGAAGGGAAGGTGGTCTTCCTCCCGGATACACTGGGTATTTTTTTTGATTCTGCGGAGCACGACAGAGAGGAGCTCTCACTCAGGTTTTCCATTGAACCTGAACACATCCTGCTCGTTCCTGATCCTCTCCGTGATGGAGAGAGCCTCCATTTCCTCCCCGAGGTTCAACTTCCCTTTCTCGAGAGGAGCTACCTCATGGGAGTGGTGTTCCACGCCCCGCTCGTGGGAGTGAGGACTTCCGGTTACGGAAAGAGGATCGATCCTTTCGTGAACACCGAGACGTTTCATGGGGGGGTCGACATCGCTTCAAAGGAGGGAAAGTTCGTCAGGGCATCGAGAAGGGGCAGAGTGATCTATGCGGATGCATCGAATGGATACGGGAACCTCGTCATCCTGGAGCACGATCACGGCTACTACACCTTCTACGGGCACCTGGGAGAGATCAGTGTGCTGCAAGATGAGCCTGTTGAAACCGGACATGTGCTCGGAAAGGTGGGAACCTCCGGAAGGACGACAGGCCCCCACCTGCATTTTGAAATCAGACGGTACGAAAGACCCCTCAATCCCGAGGACATTCCCTTCTTCCTGATCCATCAGGGACAGCAGTGACCACTCCCGCGTGCTGAAGTCGGGGCGCATGAGCTAAAATTCGATTCCCTCCTGACAGGATATCCCCCCGTTCATCGGGTGCCGTATCTCTTTCATCTCGGTAACCATGTCTGCACATTCGATGAGCCGCTTCGAAGCGTTGCGTCCGGTTATGATGACGTGCATATTTCCCGGACGACTGGAGATCGCCTGGATCACTTCTTCTTCATCGACGAAATTGAAATTGACGAGGTAGGTGAGCTCGTCCAGAACCACAAGATCGTAGGAGGGTGCGCTGAGCACCGTTCTGGTGAAGTTCCAGGCTTTCAGTGCAGCTTCTCTGTTGCGCTCCACATCCTCATTATTGAACATGAACCCCTTCCCGAGGGTGTGTATGTCCATCAGGTCGGAAAAACGTTCCAGTGCAGCGATCTCCCCCGACTTCCAGGGACCCTTCACGAACTGGATCAGACACACCCTGCATCCATGCCCGAGTGCCCTGAGCGCACACCCCAGTGCTGCGGTCGTTTTTCCCTTCCCGTTCCCGGTAAACACCACAAGAAGCCCCTTTCTCATCCTGCGCTCCAATTCCGTGATTTAGTCTCTTCCTCCAGGGAGGAGGCTGTATTTTATGGGAATTTCGATGGTGATCGACCTCCCGGTCCCGTGTGAATAGGGAACCACCTTTTTCACAAGCGACTCTGCCGCCCTGTCCAGGACGCGATATCCCGAAGACTGGCTCACATCGATGGAAACCAGATTCCCCGCAGGGTCGAGCTCGATCATCACAAACACGATACCCTGGTACCCCCTTTTTCGTGCCACAGCCGGATATATCTGGTGCTCCATGATTTTTCTTCGCAACTCCTCGATCACAAGAGAGAGAGCGCTCACCTGTGTTTTTCCGGGCTCCTCCTGCAGAACAGGCGGTTCTGTCCGAGCCTCTTGCATCTCCTGTACAGGCTCAGGACCAGGCTCCGGTCCTGCCGGAGCTTTCTGCTCCGGCTCCTGCTCTGGAGATTCCTCAGGTGGCGCTCCCGCTATTTCAGTTTCCGGTTCAGGTTCCTGCTCTGTCAATTCCTCAGTGGGCTCCAAAGCTTTTTCAGTCTCCGGTTCAGTTATGTGCTGCACCACTTCTCTCTTCTCCTCCCGCTTCTCTTCCGTTGATATCGCTTCCTGCGTTTTCTCCTTTTTCTTCACTCTTTTTTTCTCTTTGCTCTGAGCCACCGCTGGCGCTGAAGCCGCCGGGGTGACGTACACAAGCCTCACCTCATATTTCTCCTGCTCCACGGCGACCGGGGCAGAATCGAAACGAAGAAACCAGAAAGCCATCAGGTGCACCAGCATCGAAACCGCAATCCAGACAAAGAGACGGTTGAATCTCATCATTGTTTCTTCTCAACCAGAAAGGAAAGCGTTCCTGCGCCAGATTTCTTTGCCAGATCCATCACCTCGATGATCCTTCCAAAAGGCACATCCTTGTCCGATTGAATCACGACTTCCCTCGTCTGTCTGACCGCGAGCATTCTTTTCAGTGTTCTTTCCAGCCGCTCATCTGAAATCTCTTCGCCTCCCAGCAAAAGCTCTCCGGTTCTGAGCACGGTGATGGTCAACTCCGGTTTCTCCTCGATCTGGACGGTCTCCGCTTCCGGGAGGGTGACAGGTATGGTCGGCCGTGCAAGAAAGCTCGTCAGAAGGAAGAAAATGAGCAGGAGGAACACCATATCGATCATCGGAGTAAGATCAGGGCCGCTTTCTCTGCTCATGCTCTGCTCGAACTTTTCGAACTCGATCATGCTATCCTCCTCTTTTTCCGGATGTGCACCGCTCGTCCCCCGAACCCAGGGCACCCTTTGAATTCGATCACATGACCCCCTTCGTCATCGAATAGATCTCCTCAGCATGATGCTTCATGGAGAATGCAACCGACTTGAGCTTGTTCTGATAGAGATGATGAAATACCAGTGCGGGAATTCCGACGAAGAGCCCTCCCACAGTGGTTATCAGCGCCTCCCATATGCCGCTCGCGAGCACTGAGGGATTGACCATATCCTTCACCACAGCGACCTTCTGAAAGGCTTCCACCATACCCATAACCGTACCCAGAAGACCGATCATGGGCGCAATCTTTCCGATGAGCTCCAGGAGGTGGAGGTTCTTGCTCAGCCCGCGAAGGATCTGATCCCCCCTGATGGATATTTCATTCTCCACCACGTCCTGCGTATACCGTCTGAACTTCAGCATCTCGCAGATCACCTCAGGGACAGGACCCCGGGTCTCTTCAGATATGTTCAGTGCAGCGTCGAATTCCCGCCGTTCGATGAGAGACTTGATGGTGTCGATGAACTTCCTGTTCACTCCTGTGCCGATGAAATGAATCCCGCGCTCGATTACCACTGCGATCATGAGGACCGATCCAAGAAGCAGGGGATACATGAGCGGTCCGCCTTTGTAAAAAAGCTCAACCATGGGGAAGCCTCCCTTCTCCGCAGCGCTGTGAAGCGATAAAATGTCCCGGGCTCCTCTCCGGGGTGCACCCTGCCGGGCGCACATAAAAAAAAGCTCCTTTCGGAGCCGATAGCTGAGTTTTAGAATATACTCAACCTGCCGTCCCTTTCCCTCCGAAAGATCGAACAGTGTATCAGGCAGGTCTTCTGGCTTAGCTTCGTTTTACTACCCACCCCTTCCCAGGGCATCTCCCCAGTGGGCTACAAGAGTGCAGGTTTCATCCGCATCACAGAAGCGGGGGCTGCAGTGGATTCGCACCACTTTCCCTTTTCAGTCGCTGCTGAAACAAGAATTCTCTCTGGAACAAGAGCTCCAGGCGGAAACAAGATTCCAACAGTGACACCGTGATACTCTTCTCGTGATCTCAAAGATCAATACCGACTCAAATAGTACGAACATGATTCCTGGAAGTCAAGAGAAGAGTCGATTGGCACGCCTATTTTTCCTGACACTATTCCGATATCTCATAAAAATATGCCACCTGCACCATATTTACTTGACAGTGAAACGCGGCTCTGTTACTATAACGCCACAGGCCACGTTTCGGGAGAGCGGAATGCGGTTGAGCCGCAGCGGTCCCGCCACTGTGACCGGGTATGAAAGCAGCGACATGCCATTGCTCCGTGAGAGTGAGAAGGTGCTGCGAGTAATCTGATCCGGAAGCCAGGAAACCCTCCCCAAACGGTTAACCTTCGAGGAAAGGGAACGGTTCTATGCTGCAGACGCACCTGCGAAAGCTTTCCCTCAACATTTTTGCTTCACCTGCGCATAAGCCACTTCCGCACAAAGGTTAATGAAGGCTCAAAAAAAAATCTGGAGGTGTGGTATGCGAATTTTTTTATGTGTGCTCGCTTCATTCTGTTCGTTTTCCCTGTGGAACGCTTTCGGCGTCGAAGAGGCTTCTGATGAGGAGGCTTCTGCAAGGATGAAAGAGATCGTCATCACCGCCACGAGGTCGGAAACCGAGATCCTCGATGCACCTGCTCATGTGACGGTCATCAGCGAAGAAGAAATCAAACAGTCCGGAGCAAGGGACCTATCTGATATTCTCAATCGGCAGGCGGGAATATACATTCACGATAATGGTCCATTTGGTGCGCAGAAATCAATCAGCATACGGGGCTCGGAATCTGCACAGGTATTGTTGCTGCTCAATGGCATTCGGTTGAATGACAGCAGGCAGGGAGGCATTAATTTAGCAAACATACCGGTTGACAGCATTGAGAAAATAGAAATAGTACGGGGTGGAACAAGTGCCCTCTATGGCTCAGATGCAGTAGGAGGGGTAATAAACATCATCACCAAAAAAGAGGCAGATAACAAACTGGTAATAAAAGTAGAAAATGGCAGCTATATTCCTCAGAAAGCGGTAAAAGTGACTGAAGGTCCGGTTGAGGAAGAGGTCGAAGCACAGATTTCAGACCTCTTCGATACTCAAATAGTAAATATACAATATTCAAGAAAAGTGAAGGATGTAAATGTGGTAACTGCTGGTTCATTTACCCGGGCAGATAATGCATTCATCTGGGAAGATGCGACCTATGGAAAAAGGAAAAGAATCAATGCAGATTTTATCGGTGGGGATGTCTACGCCGGAGTCATGTTCCCGTTTCAGAACGGTCAGCTCGATGTCGCGGGAACTTTTGTGTATAACGATGTGGGTGCTCCGGGTGAGGCAGACCCTGCAAGTTTTTATTTTTCAACGGATGCGAATCAGCAGAATACCTCAATTATCACTCACGTACGATACAATACTGCCGAGCTTTTCTCTGAATATCTCTCTTTCGATGCAAAAATATTTTATAAATACTCAAGGCTCGATTTTGAAGACCCTCCGACGCTCAAAAGCAGCCACACACTGAATACCGTAGGTATTGATGCTGTTCAGGAATTGAGCTCCTTTGATTTCTTTTCACTCGTGTATGGAGGAAATATTCTCTACGATACAGTTGACAGTACTGAAATAGAAAAAGAAAAGAGGTTCAGCGGTGGAATCTTTCTCGAAACCCCGCTCTATTTCTTCCCTCGATTCACCATAACCCCGGCTCTCCGATACGATCTCTACTCTGATTTCCCGAATAGTGTGAATTTCAAGCTGAGTGGAGTATACAATCTTTCGCGCTTCACCTCATTAAAAGCAAGCGTTGCAAAAAGCTACAGAGCCCCGACTTTCAACGATCTTTACTGGCCGGAGGATCCATGGTCGAAAGGAAATCCTGACCTCGACCCTGAAACAGGGTACAGCCTTGAAATCGGGATATCGACAATCAGGGATACATTGCATCTCGATGTCTACGGATTTGCCCGCTATATGATAGACAATATTAATTGGGCTCCAGGTGCGGGCGGCAAGTGGACCCCCACGAATATCGGCTCGTCATTTTATCCAGGCATTGAGCTGAACGGAGATCTTAATATCTTAAAAAATGTATGGCTGAATGGGAGCTATACCTTCATTTACAGTTATCTCCTCGAGACTACTTTCGCAGAGTATACGGTAAGTGATGATAAGAGAGTTCCATATACCCCTGTACACTCTATTACCGCAGGAGTTGAATATCGAGATGGTGTGAACCTCGCAAGATTTGAAGGTGAGTTCGTTGGAAAACAGTACGAAGATGAAGCAAACACCTTAGTAATAGATTCCTATCTGGTATTAAACGCTCACTTCAGAAGAGTGCTCACAGATAAACTGTCGCTCCTCCTCTCAATCAACAACATCTTAAATAAATCCTATGAAACAGTGTATGATTATATCATGCCCTCTTTGTTCATCAGAACAGGAATTGAGATCACGCTGTAAATGAGTGAGATACCGCGGACAGCAGCTTGGGCGACTCTGCAGCTTGCCGGTGCTGTCTGCGGTATCATTTAAAATTCTCCTCTTATCTACCGATTAATTAAAAAAGAATTCTTTTTCATTTAAATTCAAATTATGATGTAGAATACTATTATTGTCAGAAAAGTGGTCTCTATAAGGTATGGCACATTTCTTCCCCAGATTCGGCAGCTTTATTCTCGGTTTCGTGGACCAATTCACGAGCATGTGTGCCTACAATTTTCGCGTTCTCAAGATACTTTTGGAAAAAAAGCCCAGCTCCCCGAGGGCGGGCATGAACGTCCTCTTCAAACAGGTGCTCTTCACCGGCGTCAACGCGCTTCCCCTGACCGCAATGGTTTCGCTTGCCATCGGGGGCATTTCCATCATCCAGTCCCTCACATTTCTTCCGCGTTTCGGTGCGGAGTCACTGATCGGCAAGCTCCTGGTCACGGTCATCATCCGGGAGCTCGGGCCCATTCTCACCGGGTTTATTGTCATCGGGAGGTCAGGGACTGCGATCACCACTGAAATCGGAAACATGGTGGTGTCCCATGAGATAGAAGCGCTGGAAGCGATGGGAGTCGATCCGATACGCTACATCGTGATCCCGCGCATCTTTGGGGTGACCTTCTCGCTGGTGAGCCTCAATATCTACTTCACAATTTTCGCCCTCATCGGCGGGTTTCTCGTCTCAAAGCTCGTACTCGTGACCAGCTTCACGGTATACTTCGGGCAGATACTCGACTCGCTGGTCCTCTCGGACGTGGTCATAAGTCTCTCAAAAGGATTCATTTTCGGGGTGCTCATATCGCTGTTGTGCACTTTTCAGGGATTCTCCGTGAAGCTCTCTTCTACGGAAGTCCCACAGATGACGACAAAGGCGGTAGTGTATGCCATCGCAGCAGTATTTCTTGCAGACGGCATCATTACATTTATATACTATATTTAGTGCATCGATCCTTGTTTTCTTGCAAAACAAGCAGGAAAATCTTGGAAAGGAGAATGCGGCCTGGCCGCATCAGGGTTCGAAATGGAAACAGACATCGTACAGCTCGAGAAGATATCGATTACCTACGGCACGGAGCTCGTGCTGGACAACATCTCAATGAGTTTTCCGACAGGAAAGCTGATCGCGATCACCGGTCCGGCTGGATGCGGAAAAAGCACCCTCTTAAAAATCGCAGCAGGGCTCGTGTATCCGGACAGCGGAAAAGTATACGTGGACGGGAAAGACATCTTCAGCCTCTCACGGAACGAGCTCTTTCAGATGAGGAGAAACAGCGCTTTCGTGTTTCAGGATGCAGCTCTTTTGAGCAACCTGACGGTGTACGACAATATCGCACTCCCTCTCCGCTACCATTTCAACCCTCCTCAGCAGGAGCTGGACAAAAAGGTCCACGAAATGATAATGATGTTCGACCTCAGGAACGAACAGAACCTGCGCCCTGCTCAGCTCTCCATGGGCCAGAGAAAACTGGTGAGCTTCGCACGGGGGCTGGTAATGGAGCCGAAGCTGTTATTTTTCGACGAGCCGGTTGCAGGAATCGATGCGATTGCCAGAGAGAAGATGGTGAAAAAGATCCTTCCTCTGCGGGACGATCCGGAGGTCACCGCCATCATGGTAAGCCACAATCTGGATTTCATAAAGAGCTCTGCTGACTACATCGCGCTTATATACAACCACCGGCTCTTCACCTATGGGACAAGAGACGAGATACTCAAATCGCGGGATCCAATTCTACAGAGTATTCTCTCGATTATCACTGACGAAGAAGCCGCTGTGGCGGAGGAGGTGCTCGGAATCCTCACAGGTCACTGATACGGAACGCCCAAGGAAAGCTGCCCGTAGGTCTCATCTTATGTACAGCTGCCCGGGCGTCCCAATTTCATGTCCTTTGAGTGCTGTGCCAAACGGCAAGGCCGACTAATACAGGAGTAGACAGGAAAAGTACCATGCCTTTCAAGTATAAACATGTAGAAAAGATTGTGGGTGTATTCCTCACCTTTGTCCTACTCATCATCGTTGCGGTCATTATACTTATCGGACGTGAGCAGCGATGGTTTGAGAAACACTATGAGTATACGACCAAGTTCCTCAGGGGTGAAGGAATATCCCCTGGAATGCAGGTCGCTATAAAAGGTATCCAGATCGGCGAAGTGAAGTCCGTATTCCTGAACGAGGAGAACTGGATCGAGGTGACCTTCGTCGTGTATGAGGAGTACTCCGAGCGCATCCGAAAGGACAGCGTGGTGAAGCTGAAGGCGCCGCCCCTTCTCGGCAGCAAGGTGCTTGAGATCATACCCGGTGAAAAGGACATGCCGGTGCTCGCCAACGGCTCTTACATATGGTCTGTCGATACGGTGGAGGGTGCACGGATAATGGAGGAAAAGGAGCGATTGGAAAGGCCTGATCAGATCACCCGCCTCATCAACAATCTGGAGACCCTCACCTACACCCTCTCTGCCCCTGATGGAAGCCTTCAACCGGCTCTGTACAAAATTGACGAGTTCTTTGCAATGCTCACCGATGAGGAGGGGAGCCTGAAGCATTCCCTTGCCTCGCTCGAGGCGGTCACGAAATCCCTCCAGGAGAAACAGGGGAGTGTGGGCACGCTCTTAGCGGATGATAACGAGCTCTATGACAACATAATTCTCATCACCGAAAAACTGAACGTCATCATGGAAAACTTTCAGGAGCTCTCGGGAACTCTTGCTGAAACCTCGCCTGAAATCAGGGCCGCCATCGAGAGAAGCAACAGGACCATGGATGAGGCAATCGGGCTGATGAAGACGCTGAACGAGAACTTCTTTGTGAAAGGATTTTCATCCCGAAAGGAGCCGAAGGCTCTCCCCATCCAGAACTCCGAGAGAGTAGGAGGGTATGAATGAGAAAGAATGCGCTCGTCCTCCTCGTTTTCGTCTCGGTTCTTTTGCTGTCCTGCGCATCCGACAGGCCGGTCATGCTGGTGAAGGAAACAGCCCTCGATTTCGAGGAGCTCGCGATGGAACACTACAACCGGGCAGACTACCAGAACGCCCTGCTCTATTTCGAAAAAGCGCTGAGAGAAAACCAGAAGGTGAACCACGAGGAAGGCATGGCAAAGGACCTGTACAACATCGCGCGCTGCTACCTGAGCTACGGGCTTCTGGAAAATGCGGAGAAGCTGCTGAATGAGGCGATTGCGCTCAACGAGCACAGCAAAAACCTGAGCGGGCTCGGGGATGATTACTCCCTTCTCGCGTCCATACGCATAAAGGAGAAAAAGTATCCGGAAGCGCAAGAATTTTTGAGCAGGAGCTTTGAGTACTACAGCGAAGCCAAGGACACCGGGGGCGCTGCAACAGTGCTCAACAACATGGCGACTCTACACATAAAACAGGGTGAGTATGATGACGCCCGTGAGCGGGTAGAGTCTTCCATCAGCATGCATAAAAAGATCAAAAACCATCTCGGGCTCGCCGCTGCCTACAGCAATCTCGGCTCTCTGTTCGAGCTTCGGGGGGAACAGGAACGGGCAATCGAGTACTATCTGCTCGCCCTCGAGGAGGACAAATATGTGGAAAACAGCATAGGGATCTCAAACGACCTTCACATAATTGCAACCTATTATTCGAAAATCGGTGATTTCGAGAGCGCTCTCTTTCACTACAAACGGGCGCTCGAGGTGAACCGGGGGCTGGGCCTCATAGAGAGACAGAAGGACGACCTGAACAACATAATCGACCTGCTGAGGTCCATGGGAAGGGAACAAGAACGGAAAACGTACGCCCGTGCGCTCGAAGAGCTCGAGGATGCAGGGTAACCTGGATGAGGAGCGTTCCTTGGAAAGATGCGCGTGGGCAGGCACAGATACACTCTACATTTCCTACCACGATGAGGAATGGGGTGTCCCGGTACATGATGACCGCACACACTTCGAGTTCCTCGTACTCGAATCCGCCCAGGCAGGGTTGAGCTGGCTCACCATCCTGCGACGAAGGGAAAACTACAAAATAGCCTACGAGGGATTCGATTCCTACCGCGTCTCTCGTTTCGGTGAGGAAAAGATCGCAGAGCTGCTCAACAACAGGGGAATCATCAGAAACAGGAAAAAGATAGAATCATCGGTGCAGAATGCCCGTTGTTTCGTGGAACTGCAGAAAGAGTTCGGGAGCTTCGATGCATATTTATGGGCATTCGTG
>Ga0180437_10011729_pt1 | contig 10465 bp, 17 predicted proteins | sample SS_ome_4_FD_132410 | JGI IMG/M metagenome (GOLD analysis project Ga0180437, IMG submission 132410) | Hypersaline lake sediment archaeal communities from the Salton Sea, California, USA - SS_3_D_1 metaG | ecosystem: Environmental > Aquatic > Non-marine Saline and Alkaline > Hypersaline >... | reverse complement strand
GTGCTTCCATCCCCATGACACGCAGTCGCCTGTCCCTTGGTTGCCCCACATCCAGCCTGGCACGAGTTGGAACAGGTACGGCCAGAGAGCCGTGTCCTTCTTCTCGTCCCTCGCCATGATGTCCGGCACGGCCATCTCGCCGATCCGCATGTGCGGCACCGGCTTGACGCCCTCGGGCGGGTACCAGAGACCGAAGTTGGCGATCTCGCCTGTCCGTTTCGCGCCGGGCTTCTGGGCCTTCTCGTAGATTTTCTTGACGAAGCTACTCGTCTCCTTGGGCGGTGCCATCGTCAGCTTGGTTTCGATGCCACCCGGTCCTGTCTTTGCCATTGTTGGCTCCTATAACAGTCTGCCGCCGAACCACTCGGCGGGTTTGGTCCAGTTATTGAAATCCTCGTGCTGGGCAACCACATAGAACCCGTAGCGGTCACGGGCATTCCAGATGTGGTCCGGCCTCCGCCAGGCGATGCGTCGCCTCGGGATCACGCCGCTCCATGCACGACGAACAACACTCACGCAGTTCTCTCCGTACTTACCCATGAAGATCGAGCCCAGCCGCTCGTACGGCATACCGACGAGCTCGATGGCCTGCTGCACGACCTTCTTGGTCATCGTGGTGTCCCGGCGAAGCACCACCCACTTCGGATAGCGCTCGTCGAAGGCTTCCACCTCGAACGCTGCCACGCCCAGCTCGATCTGCGCTTCCACGATGGCGTCCTTACCCGCGAACGTACCTACAGCGATGGCAGCGTGGTTCCAGTAACCTGGAGTGCCGTTCCCCACCTCGTCCGTGTTCCTTGTTAGGATCACGTCGGTCGGCTGTAGGTATTTAGCCAGTAGACTCATCCGTCTTGAAGTCTGCCTTGGAGGCAGCCTCCCACTCCTTGCGTCCTTGTTCGTAACCTCGCTGGTACTGTCCCCGCTGTGGCCAGAACAGGTGGCCGCAGAGCACGCCCATCGCAAAGGCGATGATCGGGTGCTTGCAGGAAGCGTTCAGCACGACACGAGAGATAGTAGCCTCGACGCCGCCATTGACGAGGGCGACGACATCGTACAGCGCACCGCCGACGACCATCAAGACGATGATGACAACGGTGATCTTCTTCCAAAGGCTCATTTTCTGTTAGCCCTCGCTGTCGGTAGTCTCCAGAATATGTTCAACGCAGAGCATCCCGTGTGTCGAGACGACGTTGGGACAGCCTGGCATGTTGCAACAAAGCATGATCTTCCGCATCGACCGATTCGGCAAGGCGCCGTAGTCTTCCTGCGGCATGACCGGCTGCGGCGGCTCCTGCCTTGCCTTTACCATGCGATCTATGGCCGCAGGAGCTTTTTTGAGCCCCTCTTGGTAGAAGTGGTCAAACGTCTCTAACAACTTACCCATGTTAATCCTTCGGGAAGCAGGCCCACGCCACCGCCTTGAAGTATTCGACGCTCATGCGTCGCTTCTCCACGCCGAGTGGAGCTATCTCAAGGCCGACGTACTGTGCGTAGCCGTCGTTGATGGCTTTCGATAGTCCGGTGATCGCACCGGCGATAGGTGTGTTGGCAAACGCATTGGTCTCTGCCTTCTGGAGGAAGGTACGGAGATCCTGCGTAGTCTTGATCTCGTCACTGCGGTCGACCGTGTCGGCCACGGACATGAAGAACGCAGACACCTGGAGCGCCCAGTCGTCCCGGACACCCGACATGATCCGTTGGATCGGCATGACGATCGCCTTGAGCTCCTCGTGCGGCGCTGGCGGCGGGTCGGGCTTGTCCGGGTCCGGCTTGGGTTTGTCAGGGTCCGGCTTGTCGCCGTCCTCACCGTAGTAGAGGATCTTCCGATCGAACGAGACCACTGGGATAGGATCACCATTGACCGCTGTGATCAGCTCCAGCGTTCGCGGGCCAGGCTTGGTCGACTCGAAGATGATCAGAGGGTTGCCCTCTGCGTCCACCAGCTCCAGCTTGAAGTCCTCTGCATAGGTAGGCTCCCAGTTGAACCGGGCGTAGTGTGGCTTGGGTGGGAGATCCTGAAGCGTGACCGCCACGACCCTGCCGAACACGGGCTCCTCGGGTTGGAACGTGATCCTGGACGACCACGGGTGCGGCTTAGGCTTCGGGTGTGGCTTGGGCTTCGGCGTTGGCGTCGGTTGTGGCTGCGGCTGTGGGGGCGTTGGCTTGTCGGGATCCACAAGCCCTTCGAGCCAGTCGAGGAACTCGTCGATGCTCATGCCCTTCTTGGCGGCAGCCGTAGCAATGCGAGTACGCGTCTCCTGGGGATTGTCAGACGCCGCCAGGATAGCAGCGAGCTGTGGCGAGAGCACCATGTCCGTCGCCTCGGACGCAACGTCTGGCTTCGGTACTGGGGCTTCCTTAACGGTCACAGTCATAAGCGCCGGTTCGGGTAGCGGCGCTGGCTTGGGCTCCTCTGCCGGTTGGCAGCCGAGCATCAGGATCGCGACGCACAAGATCATCGCGGTACGCATTGGGGTGTCTCCTAGTCACGAGTAAGGTTAGTGAACGCTTGGTTTCTAATTACCGCCCTAATCGTCGAAGTCGTGCGCGTCGATGGTCAACAGATCCTCACGGGCCTGCTCGAACTCTCTCCGGCGATGCAGCCACCATTGGAAGATGGCGTTGAAGGCCATGCTGATGATCCACATGAAGATCATCGGGTTGCCGACGCGGTCATTATAGTCCCTGATGGCCCTGCGACGCCAGGCCGCTCGCCACGCTCGCCGCTCTGGGCGGGACATCTCGCCCTCGGGCGGATCCTCCCAGGTACGCAGGGCACACTCGACCCACGGCTTGGATCGCCCGTGGTGCGTCGGGATTTCGAGGCAGATCCTCTCGACGAACTCGCCGGAGTAGAGGTGCGACTCGACGTATCCCTCGGGCAGCCGAATGTGCTCCATATCCGGTAGCTCGGTGTCCGCCATCCATGCTTCTATCTGTTCCTCCCATGCCTTGATGTCCTCTGGGTTCTCCAGATTGCAGTCCTCGGGGCACGGGTACGTGCAGAGCTTCGTTGCTTCAGGTAACATGTTGGCCACATTCTCCTTGTCCTTGTCGGTCAAGATGAGCATGATGGGACAGTCTTCAGCGTCGAAGAACATGTCGCCGACTTTTACTTGCATGGGGGTTCTCCTGTTAAGTGTACCACGGAAGGTCAGTATAGCCTGCGTCTTCGAGCACCGGGCGGATCTCGTCCTGGTATTCTCGCAGGAAGTCAATGGTCTTACCGAAACCAACGTCACGTAGGGCGGCTAGGTCACGCTGGTCATACATGGCGGCACGATCCGCCACCCGCTGCGTCCCGGACACGGATCCAATGGGTCGCTGCCACTCACGCCGTACCATGTCCATGTACTTGTCGGTCGCGTCTAGGCCCCACAACCGCAACGCGTCACGGAACCGGGGCTCTCGCATCGGGTTGTCATTGATCGGGAGCAGCACGACGTCTTCTCGGTGTGCCTGCCTGGCAACCGCCAAGGTGCTGATAGCCACCCTCAACTGGTCGTACCGCTTTGCTGCGAAGCTATGCGTAATCGTAGCTCGCAACGGGCACCGCAATGTGGCCACGAACGGCTCCGCGAGCATGAGCTTGTGGATCCTTGCAGCAACTTTACGCTGTCGACCCTGGTTGGGCCACTTACTCGACCCTTCTACACCGAAGACGTGCTCCCAGGCGACGTGCCCTCGGATCAGTGCCTTCGTTGCATCGGGCACAAAGTTCGCTTTACCTTCCCAGGCCACTCGCAAATGGCACGCGAACTTGACTTGCGGGTGATTGGTGACGACGACCGTGTAGAACCGAGTACCAGTACGAGGGGGCGTCCACATGAAGCACGGAGTGACATCGCCTGGCCCGAGCTTCTTGCGCCAGCGGCGGCCAAGATGCTTGGCCATTACGGGGCCAGAGGATAGTGGTTTACGTCGTCCCATTAACTGTACCAGGGTAGCTTGTCGTATCCAGCGGCCTCGAACATGGGCCGCAGTTCGTGTTCATGTCGTTGGAGCTGCACCAGCTCCCCCGCATAGTGCGTGTGCAGCCATTCCATGTCGCATGCCTCGTAGTGCCCCACGGCACGCCGCAGCCCCTTCAACCGCTGGAGGGTGCCAAGACGCCGCCGTCGCCGTGCAGCAGCTAGCGACATGAAGTCAGCATCAACGGCTAAACCCCAGAGCCGCAGCGCGTCTGCAATCCTCTCGTCTCGCATCGGCGTGTCGATAGGGATAGCCACCACGTCGTCACGGTGGATCTCGCGAGACAGGGCAACGAAACCCATGACGCCGCACATCGGCTCAAGGGGTGCTTCAGCGTAGCGTTGCGTCAGCGTTGTCCGTAGTGGGCATCGCAGCGTCGTAACGAACGGGCCTCTGAGCATTTCTCGCATTGCCGCCGCCAGGCGGTAGTCCGCACCTCCGGCAGGAATGTCGAGCATGTGCTCCCAAGGGACGTGCCCACATACCAGCGCCGTCGTGTCACCGGCGAGGTCGATGCTGTCTTCGTAGATCCTTCGGTAGTTGCAGGCGAACTCGATCTCGGGATGGTCGACGAATAGCTCAATCAGTGTTCGGATACCCGCACGCGGCACCGTGCATAACACGCACGGTCGTACGCTGCCCTCGACAACGTCGTGGTAGCGGTCGCCAATAGATCGTTTCAAACGGTGCATCAGGAGTACCAGCAGAGGTCGTCGTAGCCATAATGCTCCAGGAAGGGCCGTATTACAGCCTCATGCTCCTGTAGCAAGTCAATCTCGGCAGAGATCCCGGCAGCACGGAGCGCTGGCAGATCCCTGGCCTCATACATCTTCTTGTATTCTTCGAGCCGCAGTCGTTTGGCTGCCACGCTCTTCTCGGTCGACGCCACGTTGGGCCATCTACGGCCCCAGCGAGTTGCATACGGCTTGATCGGTAGCCCCATGTGCGTTAGCAACTGCTTCAGTGCCGCCACTCGCCGGTCGGGCTCCGACTGCTGCAACAGGTCGAGCGGCATGAACATCACAGTAGGTACATCGATCGTCGCCGCGTACGTGAACCCGTGGACGATGTATCGATGTGTCATAGCCGGGTGCCTCGCCTGGCGGGTTACCAGGCTGCGTAGCGGGTCACGGAGCGGGATCACGGTCTTGTAGGTTGAGAATAATGCCCGCAGCAGGATCGGGCTGGCATAAGCATTGTAGTTCTTCGTCTTGTCCTCTTCTGCCGTCTCGTAGTTCTTGAAGTGCTGGTGCAGCAGCACCACGGGGCGGTCGGGCGGCTCCTCGAAGTACAGCTCGTCCTCGTAACGGAGCTTGTGGACCATGAACGGTTTACTACACGCTGGGTGCTGTTTCAGGAAGTTCAACAGGAACCAGGTGCCTGTGTGTTGGATCGTAGCTACCAGGATGGGTCGCGCGTTCATCGAATACTCCAGAAGTTGTTCTTGCCATACCGCCGAGGCTCTTGCTTGTACCCTAGCGGGCCAATGACCTCGGCAATAGCATCCATGTCGTCCTGCGTGTGGGCTTCCAACACGAGCAGCGGCTTACACGTCTCCAAGAGCTTGAGAGCACCCCGGAGCACCGCTGGCTCATGCTCTTCGACATCGATCTTGATCAGGGCGGCGTGTACGTTCGAGAGCAGTGTGTCGAGCTTACAACACGGGATGATCCGCTCGCAGCTCTCCGCGCCAGCCTCGCAGACGTGCGTCCCGCCCACGTTCCGGGGTTTGATAGGTTCGATGCCTATCTCCCCGTCGTAGTCGCTTGCTGCGACGTTGTGGGCCTTGAAGTTACGGCCCTTGATGTTGTGCTGGCAGTTGAACTCCAGCACGCTGAAGGTCAGGGGCTGCGCCTCGATCGCTATCAGCCGCCGCACCCCGCAGTAGTTGCCAAAGAAGACCGTATGGTTGCCCAGGTTGGCTCCCACGTCGACGATCGCACCCGGCGTACCCTTGACACGCTGCATGCACCGGCGGAGCAGCGGCTGCTCGTAGAACTTCCTCTGCCGACGCCAGTACCCAATCATGCGATCGTTACTGGTCAGCCCCGTCATCACGAACCGTCGCTTCCTGAACCCGATGAGCTGCTGCGGGAAGTCAGCCCAGTCCGGGTAGTCGTCCCTGGCAGGCGGCCATGGCCACTCCTCCAGTGCCTCCGTGGCCTCGGGATCCCCGTAAGGCAGCACACAGGCACCGTCCGGCATGGCAGCGATTAGCCGCCGCTCCTCCGCCGATAGTTCGAGGAGGAGCGGCGTCGTATTCGCGTCAATGACTTGTCCGTGTAGTCGGATCCTCATTGTTGCAACTCCAGAAGTAGTCAGCCACGTATCGGTCGGGCTCCATCCGGTAGCCCAGCGGCGTCAGTATATCATGGATGGGCTCGAACCGCTCCTCGTCCTCGGGATCACATTCAATCACCAGGAGGGGCTTCCAGCGGCTCAGGAGAGCCTGGGCGCCTTCCAGCACTTTGGCCTCGTGCCCTTCGACATCGAGCTTGACCAGCACGATCTTGTCGTGCTCGGGGATCAGGTCGTCCAGCGTGCGGGTCTGCACGGTCTCGACGCCCTCCTGCACTGCCAGGAGCTTGGTGCCGCCGACGTTCTTGGGCGAGACCTCCGAGATGCCAATGAGCCCGTTCTCGCTGCTGGCGGCGAACTGGAACGACATGAACTCGACGTTGGACGGGATGTTGTGCTCGCAGTTGAACTGGAGCACCTCGTGGATCATAGGATGGGCCTCGATCGCATAGACGCGGTCGGCCTTGCAGAAGTTGGCGAAGAAGATTGAGTGGTTGCCATAGTTGGCTCCCACGTCGACGAAGCTGCCCGTGTAGCCCTTGGTTCGCTGCATCACCTGTCGCAGCAGGGGCTGGGCGTGGAACTTCTTCTTGTTCGTCCACCACTTGATCATCTTGTCCTGCGTGGACAGGCCCGTCAGTACGAAGTGCCGACGCTGGAATGCGATGACGCGCTGCGGGAAGTCCACCCACTCCGGCATGTCTGCCCGGCGTCGGGGTGGCCACGGCCAGTCAGCGAGCTTGGTGATCTCGTCAGGGTGCGGTTCGTCGCCGATGATGACAACGCTGCGGTGGCTCCTGGCGATGCTGGCTCGCTCGTCCTCCGTCATCTGGAGGACAAAAGGGGTTACGTGCGAATCAATAATCTGACTCGCTGTCCGAATCTTCATGTCGCTCTCCTATTGTGCTTCCATTCGAGCTGCGTATACGCAATTACGAAAACAAATCATGTCACTGGGCGTCTGCTGTTGCTGCTTCAACCAGTCGTGACGTAGCTGGCTCCAGGGCTGCTCCACCAGGTTACCAAGAACGGTCTCCATCGCAAAGTCGTTGCAGCAGGAGATCGTCAGGCCGGTGGGGAAGGCGATCGGAGCTTTCTTGGTGCAACGCACTGGGCACGTCGTCAGCTCCTGTGGCTCAACGTGGCCGCAGCGGTGGTCCATGGCAATGACCAGAGGCTTGACGCCCATGTCCCGCAGTTGCTTGCGGATCGCCTTGAACTCTTCGTTGCGTGGATCCTTGATGACCACGAACTGGAAGTTGCGGATCCTCTTGACCCTCTCTACGTGCCGCCACACCGGGGCGTCGAGCGAACAGACGTGGATGCGGACCATGTCCGTTCGCAGGGCAAGCCACGGGATGTCTGCGGCGTCGAGGAAGTCGCCCGTCGTGAACAGCCTAATACGGCGGGTGCGGTTGTAGATACGGCGGACAAACGTAAAGAAGTCCGGGTGCTGCATCGGCTCAGCAAACCCAGCAAGGGTCACGGTGAGTGGCCCGCCCTCGGAGGCATGGTGTAGGATCGCGAGCAGCTCTGCGACCGTCATGTTGTCGGTGATGCCGTGTTTCGCCAAGGCGCCTCGGCATACGTCCTGCGGACAGTACGCACAACGCCTGTGGCATTCGGCAACGAGGTGGAGTTCCAACTCACGCACGGCTAAGTTACTTCCTTGGCACCTCTTGCGTCCTTGTCTTTCGCCATGTCAGTCGTTGACGGCGTCTTGTGATCGGAGGGATGAACAGACTTCTGCTTCTTGGGGCCAGCAAACCCTATAATACGACGTGTCACCGTCATTTGGAAGAGCGGTTTCTTCCCTCCGAGCATCTTGCCGAAGTCTTTTGGTTGCATTACTGTACCCTTTCCAACTCCTGATGTAGAGCGACCATCTTCCGATAATACTCAACCGACCAGTCAGGCCGCGCTCCCTTGGGCATACGATTGTACCGGCGGACAATGCGACGCAGCACATGCGGGAAGGCATCAGGCTCGCTCTTGATACCGTTAGTCCGCAGCACCGAGACAGATCCGGCATGCTTGGGCGCCATCCCAAGTATAGCATTTGTGATCTGCACGGGTCTATGCCCATGTGCCCGCAAAATACGCCCGGCACGCGTGCATCTTGTTGCCACAACAGGCATTTCGGCGTCAGGGAGCGATTGCATCACGTCCTTTCGCACGGCATAACTATTGGTGCGGAATGGCCGTTTACGCCGCGAGCGGCGGCATTGGTTCTTGTAGCTCACCGAGACCGGCCAGGTTAGCACGGGTGCCTGTTCGACCGCCACAAGCTCGGCCAGAGATGCACGGAAGAAGTCATCGTCATCGGTCGGAATAATGTACGTGGGCTCCGTGTCGCGTGCTAGCTCCGCCCGCAACGCATCAAGCCCTTCTATAACCTCTGCACCACGCACGGCGTCAATCGACGGCCTGGCGAGTGCTCTGATGCGTAGGCGGAACTCCCAATAGGCCATGCTAAAAATCTCGTTCCAGCACTTGATGATGCCGCTGGTGATGACCCACGGCAAAGAGGGAGCCGATATGAAGTGATCGAGCTGGGCCTCGAACTTCTCCATGTCCATGCCCGCCCAATCTGTATCCGTGCGCAGGAAGATCACAGTCCGCATCATGGCATCCTTCATTAACTCAGATCCTTATCGTCGACCACCTTGCCCGCATGCCGTCTGTAGGTCAGCAGCTCGATGTTTGCAGCGGCGATCGCATGCTCGGCAGCGAAGCCGTGGTCAACAATCTCTTGGGCAGTCCTGGCCCAGAGGACAAGTTCCTCTTCGCTCGCAGTTGGGAACCACTGCTGGCAGTCTCGCACAGTGAAGTGTTTCTTCTCCTGGGCCAAAGGTCTGCTCCTCGATTACAACGATTCCCTTCAAGTCCTTTTCGTAGCCAATGATCCTGGGTAGCGAGTGTGATCTAGTATGCACCATTCCGTAGGTGATGGGAGGTCCAAAGGTTATCTTGGGCATCTATCAAGCTCTTCATTAGTGATTGGTACTGGGGGGAGGATCGAACGATAGAAGCCGTCTTCCCGCATCCTCGCCCTCGTCCAGGCGTTCACGGCGTCCGCTGCCTCCTGCACCTGGTCCGCCATCGGAGTCAGCATCAAGGCGTCGTACAGGGACAAGCCCGGCTTCCAGAGCACGTCGAGCGGCTGGGTGGGGCTGAAAGGAATTGCTATGGAAACCGGACTGACCATTGTAAAGCTCCACGGGCACGCCTAGCCCGTTCAATAATTGCTCCATTCCCTCGTCGATAATGTTGACCACTGCGTCCGGCACCGGCACGCGTGATAGCGGCGACCACTCGCCAGCGTGCTCCATTAACAGGTCCATCAGCATACCCCTGAGATCCATCTCGCCGAGCAGCTCTTGCATCGCCACGATGCCAGGGTGCTGGTTCGTATGAAACGGGATGCTAATGGTCTCTGACATCTCGTCGCAGCTCCTCGGGTATGATAAACACTGTCGGCATCTTCTCTATTATTTCGTCGATCACCGCTTCAATAACCCTGCTACTGTCTTCCAGATCCTGTCGGAGCGGTATGAACAACCCGCCGTACTTCTCGTGAGCATCCAACGCGTCCAACATGTGGTCCGGGGTCAGGAATCGTAAGTTCCGCAGTAGTGACCGCTTGAGCGGGTGCTGGTTCGTGTGGAACGGGATACTAATGGTGCCCGACATTGTGCAGGACTCGCATGGGTATGATGTATTCCAACGCCATTCGCTCCTGATACATACGCAGGACGTTCCATACGTGCATCGACGGCAAGTTTTGCAGGCCGTACTTGTATGTGCTGAAAGGGATCGAGATCGCTTGCTTCTGGGGCATGTTCAACTGGATGTCCCGTATGATCTGCTCATCCATCTCCAACTGGATGTCCAGCACGATGCTCTCAACACCGCGCATCACAGCTAGTGCTTGGTCGATAGGCATCGTGGGTCACGGATAATGAGGTCAATCGTCGTCAGAGCATGCGCTTGCAGGCTGGCCAGGTAGGCTGATAGGTCTGTCGACTTCAGCATCACCCGCGTCATCGGCAGGATCCACCGTGGCGTGGTGTCGAACGGGATCGAGATCGGCTTTCTCGGTGCGTAGTTCAATTCCCACCTTCTCGCAAACGAGCTTCGCTCGGAGGATGAAGTGCTTCTCTTTCCTCCGATCCTTCACGAGCAGTATAAGCCC
>Ga0180437_10011725_pt1 | contig 10468 bp, 10 predicted proteins | sample SS_ome_4_FD_132410 | JGI IMG/M metagenome (GOLD analysis project Ga0180437, IMG submission 132410) | Hypersaline lake sediment archaeal communities from the Salton Sea, California, USA - SS_3_D_1 metaG | ecosystem: Environmental > Aquatic > Non-marine Saline and Alkaline > Hypersaline >... | reverse complement strand
GTTGATACGATTTTCCCATCATGCGGTCTCCTAAAAGGGTAACAATTATTGTTAAAACACATTACCGTTACCCCGACCGCATGATTTTTTCAATCAATTTTCAACGACATCCGGGCCATCCTCCCCGGTATCATTGGCTGGATTTCGAACCAGGCGGTGGCAGAGTTTTTCATCAGGCCACAATTTTTTCGAGAAATACTATATATAGTATATTGCCCAACTTTCCCAAACATCCAATCCACGCCTGATAACGCGCGAAAGCAGGCACGGTCGAATACGCTTTTTTGATACTGGGATGCCCGATTCGGGGTCTCTAAGCCTCTTGACTGGCGGTTTTTGGGCCGATAATCGGCATCCAAAGTTTTCTAAAGTTTTCAACCAGCGCCTGTCGATATCAACATTGAGAAGTAAAACCGGGCCTCAGAAGGGACTTTGGGGGCATACAAGATGTAGTGGTAGTGAGGTTTTGGACGAAAAGACGGACATTTTCGTCCGAAGCCGCTTCAACTAAGGTAACGCAAATGCCAGACTTCAGTTTTGACGATCTTCTTGAAGATGAAAATACGTCCATTGATCCGACCGAACAACATGACCTGTCCGTCGACAAGGATTTGGTCATGGAGCAGATACTTGAGAATATCAACACAACGCCAATCGGGCAGGTCTTGAAAAGAATCGCTTCGCTGCCGGAGATTCGCCGGAAAAAGGTCCTCGACGTTCGACAGCGCCTTAACGCGGGCGAGTATGAACTGAACGAGCGGCTGGACATTGCACTGGATAGGGTTCTGGAAGATCTTACCGCATAGGATTATCCGGAAGAGGGTTGATTGCGAACCAGCGGTCCAGCCGGCTGCCGGTCTCAAAATCGAAGCTTTGCATGTCAGTTCGCTGTTTTTCCTGCGGTCGCAACAGCCAGGCCGGACGAGTTCAGTTTTTCCCTCAAAGCGTTTTTCTGAGGGTTTAAGTTATCGGGCGTCCGTCCGCCAGCCATTTCGCAGCCATACCTGCAACCGGATTTCTACTCTATTCCGGCTTGGGCTTGTTGGGCATTTGGCGTTACTATTCTTATATTTTACGTAGGTGATTCCTGGCTTATTAAGCAAGTGAGGTGAAAAGTCTCACGGTTGCAGCTTATCCCAGGTATGTTTATTCACTGTCAGTGCAGCGCAGCAAACGGTCGAAAAAGAAGAGAGTATATGCGAGAGAAGTTGATGGGTCTTGGTCTCTTGAAGAATTATGCATACCCCATTGGCGTCGACGCGGGCAATGACGTGCTGAAGATGGCCCAGCTTGGAAATGATGGCACAGGCGTAAGATTAATTGCCTGCGAGAGCAAAACCCGGCCCTCACATGTCGAGCCGGGCGCCGGTGATTGGCAGAGGTGGGCGGCGGCAGCCATAACAGAACTCAGGGCGACAGGCAAGTTTCAAGGCAGAAACGCTGTGGCGGCCATTCCTGCAAAGGACGTGTTCGTTGATCATATAACCATACCGAAAGCCGAGGCACCAATTGGGACCGGCAGGAAACTGAATGAGGCGGTGCTTTCCCGGATAAGACACAAGCTGCCATTTGAGCCGGAAGACACGATGATAAAATCGACCAACACGATCGGAGACAACTTCCTTGTCATGGCGATTGAACGCGACAAAATCGACAGGCACCTGGCCATATACGAAAAAGCAAATCTCCAGATCAAATCCATCGGCATCTGGCCCTCCGCCATGACAAACAGTTATGTCGCGCTTTTCGCCGCCTGCGATAAGGGCGAACTTCACGAGACCGTAATGCTGGTCAGCATTGAGCAGGAAAGCACCAATGTCGTAGTTTGTCGCCACAGGAACCTGCTCTTTGCACATTGCATATCAACCGGAGCAAAACAACTGGACGACGAAGCAAGGGTCACCAGACTTGTGCTTGAGCTGGCTGCGTGCAGAGGCAAGTTCGAATTCATGTACGGAAAGGTCAGGGTGCAGCGTCTGCTTTTTCTCAACAACTGCCGACGTGCAGACCAGTACAGAAACCTGTTTGCCGCCATAGCAAAGCAGCTCGAGTTGCCTGCAAAGATGGGAGACTGTTTGGCCGCACTGAAAAAAACAGACCTTTCTGATCTTGGCTCGGAGGGAGCTGAATATTCGTTTAACTGGACGACCGCCCTGGGCCTCAGCCTGTCGTAGAAATCCGCAAAAGAACCGTGCCCGCCTGCTCGCACAGGACGGGCGATAAACCTCCTGCATAGTGTTAACAAGGAATGCTCTCTGGCGCAGCAACGCCGCACATCTGCGGCAAGTGTTATAGTCTATGGACCGTCCCGGCCGTTCTGCGGCTTTTTATTTGCGCGACTACATGATTATATCAGGGACTTCATCGTCCGGCTCGTCCAAATCTATTGGCCTGTAACCCGGCTGTTTCGATCTCTCCACTTCCTCCTTGAACGCGGCTATAACCTTCTCCTGAATCTTCTTCCTGCATTCGGCGTTGATTGGATGTGCAATGTCGGCGTGAAGCTTCATTCTCCCCTTCATATCGGTCTTGGCTCGGTTTTCCGAAAGCTGCGCCCCGCAGTTGTTGCAGAACTTTGCACGCAGATGATTTTTGCCTCCGCACTTTTCGCAATGGTCACTCATTTTTCTTGAAGGCATGGCGACGAAGAATCCGCCGGTGCCTTCGATAATCTTTATGTCACGAACCACAAACTCGTTGTCCATGGTAACGGAGCAAAAAGCTTTCAGCCTGTCGTCTTTGTTGTCAATTAGTTTGACTCTGACTTCACTGATTTCCATTTTACTTGCCTCTCACAAAAGTTTACCATCTATTCTTGCTCACGATTATGCTCTTGCATCCGATATGTTTTTCGATGATGTTTTGGTATTGTCGGGCTTTCTCTCCATCGCGATCATCGATGATACAAAACATTGCCGAACCACTGCCGCTCAAACACATAGGTCCAATACCAAGCCCCTCAATCCGACCCTTCAATTCGCCAAGTTTTCTGTATAAGCTCAAACAACTTCGCTCCAGCATATTTGCGCACAATTTCGCAGTCAAATCAATCCTGCTTCCAAGAATATTGCTGTTTATTTGAACTTTGAGCTTCTCGTAAAGCGCCGAATCGTGCCTGTAATTTTCGTAAACTCTTTTGGTGGAAACACTTACGTCCGGCAAAACCAAAAGGGCCAGAAAATCAAAATTTTTGTTCAATTCTTCGATTTGTTCGCCTCTGCCCCTGCAAATGGCCAGAGCTCCGTCCAGGAAGAAAGCAACGTCGCTTCCCAGCCTCGCCGCCATTTCGCTCAGAGGCGCCCGTCCAACGCCAAGGTTCAGGAGCCTGTTGACCCCGATAAGGGCCGCCGCAGCGTCACTGCTTGCTGAACCCAGCCCACTTCCAGCAGGAACATTCTTGGTGAGGGTGATCTTCAGTGGCGATGAGCTTCGGCGGCAGGCAAGAAGCGCCTCGGCAGCCTGGTAAACAAGATTATCTTTGCCTTTTGGCGCCCACTCCGGACCATTGCAGATAAGCTCGATGCCCCTCCGCGTTCCCTCCCGGATGAGTATTTCGTCGAAGAACTCGACCTTGGCCATCAGGGTTTCTATCTCGTGAAAACCATCCGGACGCTTGCCCGCTATGAGCAGACTCAGATTGATTTTTGCCGGGGCCCTGACCAGCAGCCCGCCGTCAACCTCGGTGATCTGTTCTGTGCAAACCATTGTCATCCAAGCTGCACGAATAATCTTTGTTGACATTATACCGGGCCGTTCATATTCTGACTACGAGAATTATTCGGTGAGCCTATGAGCAATTCAGACACTGATACGGTTACACAGAAAGATTCAAACATTGAAGTTAACGACCAGCCGAAAAGACGGGCTCAAACGGTGGCTTGGTGGCACCTGCACAGGCGGCTTTACGACTGGGTGATTCACTTCGCCGACACCACGCACGGGGCAACTGCGCTTTTCTGTCTGAGTTTCGCCGAGTCCAGCTTCTTCCCCGTTCCTCCCGATGTTCTGCTCGGGCCTTTGACCCTCGGCGCCCCGAAAAAGTGGCTGAAGTTTGCTCTTTCCTGCTCGATAGCATCCGTCCTTGGCGGTATCTTTGGTTATCTTATCGGGGTGTTTTTATGGTCCCTCATAGACCAGTGGGCCTACGCGCACCTCGGCATGATTGGTTTGACCGAGGCCAACTTCGCAAAGTTTCAGCTCTGGTACGACAAATACGATTTCTGGATTGTCTTTACCTGCGGGTTTACACCGCTGCCTTATAAGGTCTGCACGATCTCTGCCGGCGTGGCGCGCATCAACTTCATAGGCTTCCTTGTCGCCTCGACCGTGAGCCGCTCGGCCAGATTCTTTATCGTAGCCGGCCTTATGGGATGGAAGGGCGAGAGAATACGGCCTGTGGTCGAGAAATACTTCAATTGGTTTTCTCTTGCCTTTGTTTTGCTGTTGATTGGCGGCTTTGCCGTGATAAAATGGCTGCGTTGAAAAAATCGGCTTCTAATTGTCATGAATGAGACACAAAGAAAGGTTCTGCTCAAGACGGCCCGTGACACAATCGAGGCGGTAATAACGGGCCGGCCCCTTCCGAAGGCACATTCCGACGATGCGCAGCTTAACGAGCACTGCGGCTGCTTCGTGACACTAAAGAACCACGAGCGGCTCCGCGGATGCATCGGACAATTCGAATCAGAAGGCCCGCTGATAGAGCTGGTTGTCGAGATGGCCAAAGCATCAGCCGCCCGCGACCCGCGTTTCTTTTCCGACCCGATAACCGCCGACGAACTGAACCTGCTTGACATCGAGATTTCGGTCCTCTCGCCGCTGAAAAAAACCGACGACCCGATGAGTCTGCGACCTGGAATCGACGGCGTCTACATTAAGAAGGGTCAAGCTTCGGGCTGCTTTCTGCCCCAGGTCGCCACCGAGACCGGCTGGACCAAAGAGCAGTTTCTCTCCTACTGCTGCGCCCACAAGGCCGGCCTTGCACCCGACGCCTGGAAACAGCCGCAGACCCAGGTCTATTTCTTCCACGCCGAAGTCTTCGGCTCAGCGTTCGAGGACATCTGAAACTTCTGCCTGCCTGGCATGAGCAGCCGCACATGGGTAACAACCGGCAAACCTGCACTATGTCCCCGGCGTCAGTTTCGATTATGGCGAGCCTGGGACTGTCGCGGCGACCGATCAGTTCGCCGGAAATTGACCTTTGCAGTTTAACCTGGGAATACTATCAAAAAGTGCGTATTCCCGCAATTTGCAAAGTCAAAATGACCGTCGAAATCACGAATCGTCGTCAATAAAGCGTATGACAAGAACCGCAGTCTGGCACATTACTTGCATTAGCAGTGTCTTTAATACGGGAAATAGTTAGTTATGCCGGACAATAAACTTGGCGGAGTTTTTGAAAGATTGAAATTGTGATTAAATCTGTCCACGGTGTTTGCCGATAGTTGAGTGCAGACGTGGTTGTTGAAGGAGGTCGGCAGCCGTAACGCGTCGCGGGGGTAATCAAAGGTAAAAACACCAGCCGCGAAATCGTTCCTGTTGTCCGGTCACCATGGAAAAGGAAGTCTTGTTGAAAATGTGAATATGGCTGGAAAAGAATCCCATCGGGATTCTGCCATGGTAATGAAGTTTTGGAAAACAATAACAAATCGAAAAATTGGGGGGAAGTATCATGAAAGTTAAAAAGACAATTCTCGCAACGTTGCTGACAGTGGGCCTGTTTATCACCGGCTGTAGCTGCCACACATGGAGCAGCTTCTGGGGCGGCGATCCGAATTGTGAATGCGCCACACACTGGGAATGGAGAAAGCTGGAATGTCCGCCGGTCTGTCCGGAACCCGCCGTGTGTCCCGAGCCACCATGTCCCACCGAATTTCCGGCAACAATATGTCCGACAACTACATGTCCGACGTCGGTATGCCCGGCCGTATCTCCAGCGTCCGTGTGTCCGTCATCCGGCGAGTACGAGGCAGGGCCGTGCCCCGCGCCCGGTATGAGTTCGCCATGAGTACGCCCGTGCAAATCCAACCATGGCAAATGAAGCAAAGTGAAGTCGATAGTTGAAAATCTCATTGGTGAAGTATATGACAGTTGCGGCCGTTTGGCGCATTAGGTGCGTAACGAGTATCCTCATTGGAAAGGTTAGAGTTATTCAGAAAATACATGTGGCGGAGTTTTTGGAAAGTTAAGATTCGCGTTAAAGTGGTCCATCCTCTTTGCCGATAGTCAACTCCGGATGTGATTGTTCAATGGGGTTGGCGGAAGTAACGCGTCGCGCTCGAATTAAGGATGGAAAAGTCAGCCGTCGAAGCTCAGTTGTTGTCCGGTTGCCATGGATAACGAAGAATGTGACTAATAATTTAGTCTCGTCAGGATTCTGCCATATGGTCGTGAAGTTCTGAAAAACTGAAAAAATGTCAAATCAGTAATTGGGGGAAAGTATCATGAAAGTAAAAGGGAAAACTCTCGTAGCATTACTCACAGCGGGGCTGTTCATCACCGGCTGTAGCTGCCACACCTGGACCAGTTTCTGGGGAGGCGACCCGGAGTGTGAATGTGCCACCCATTGGGAATGGAGAAAGCCCGAATGTCCCATTCCCGGATGTCCGACGCCGGGGGCCGCCATGACCGCTCCCTGCGACAAGCCCGGACTGAGCACCATGGCCCAGGCGTACCCCGTAAGCGGTTGCGAGGGCAGAGTGATATGTCTGACGAAAATGGCGCCCAAGGAAGTGGTTCTGAATGAACCGTTCGATTATCAGTTCAAGGTAACAAACCTCACCGACCAGGAGTTGCGCGACGTAGTTGTCACCGATGTCAAGCCTGCGCACCTGGAGTTCAGAAGCTCAAATCCCGAAATGTCCGCCGAAGATGAAAAAGTGATTTGGAGGCTTGGCAACCTTGGTCCGAAGGCTTCGAAAATTATTTGCGTCAGTGCCGTTGCCATCGGAGGAGGGAAGATCACCAGTTGCGCCCAAGTAACGTATGAAGCGCCGGTCTGTGCGGACATCAGCATTGTAGAGCCAAAACTATGCTTGTCCAAGTCCGCTCCTGCTGAATCTCTAAAGTGCGATCGAATAGAACTGAGGTATGCGATCGGCAACGAGGGCACCGGTCAGGCATGTGGCATTAACATTGAGGACCTGCTCCCGGCGGGAATGATGACCGCTGAAGGCAGTAGAAAGGTTCAATTCTCTCTTGATTTGCTGTGCCCGGGAGAGAAGCGGGAATTCAGAACGATGGTCGACGCCAAGAAAACAGGAAGGTTCTCCAGCAGGGCCACAGCGGTCGCTCAAAGCGGCGGCAGAGCCTACTCCGAGACGACAACCACCATGGTTACTGAACCGGTCCTCGATATCAGGGAGACCTGCCCTGCCCAGGAATATACCGGCCGAATGGTAACATATGACATCATGGTAAGCAACAAAGGCGACGGGCCCGCAAGAAACACAATAGTGGCTGCAACCGTTCCCGAGCAGGCAATGTTCAGAAACGCCTCGCCAGCCGGTCAATACACCCACTCCTCGCCCGGTAAAGTGTGCTGGAACTTGGGTACGCTCGAACCGCAGCAGTCCAGAGAACTCAGTATGCAGCTCTGTGTCGAAAGTCCCGGAACGATGATGAGCAGGACCACCGCAGAAGCCTACTGTGCTAAAGCTGTTTCCGATAGCTGCACTACCCAGCTTTCGGGTATACCCGGAATATTGCTGGAAGTTGTTGACCTCTGCGACCCCGTCGAAGTGGGGCAAACCGAAACATACTGTATCACCGTAACCAACCAGGGCTCGGCCTGCGATACCAACATCCGGGTAACTGCCTTCCTCGAAGAGAATATGCAGTATATATCTTCGAAAGGCGATACCGAGGCGTCGGTGTTGGGAAACAAGATCACATTTGCCCCTGTGCGTTCGCTTGAACCGAAGGCTCAGGCGAAGTGGTCGATCGACGTTAAGGCTACTCGTGAAGGTGATGTGCGCTTCAAAGTCGTTATGAACAGTGACCAGCTCGGTGACCGCCCGGTCGCAGAGACTGAAGCCACGACGTTCTTCAAATAGCGTTGAGATTCCGATGCGGCGGTCCGATGACCGCCATCTGCGGTTTTGCTTCAGCGCTATTGAAGTATAATAGTCGGCACAGTATATCTGTGCCGACTTTTTTATTGCGCCGACAAGCAACTGAGTGTCTGTGTCGCTGCGTCAAAGTATCGACCCCCAATCCGCGCCCAACTGCGTCAGATTCAATATTTCTCAACCGACCGAATTAATGCCCGCTGAGCCAGCTGGCCGGCAGCAAAAGCGAGTATTGCCCTGCCGATTTCATTCCCATAATCCTCTTGCCACATAGACCTGCGCAAAACGCAGAAATACCGCCAGCGGTAATGGAAGTCCCGAAATTTACCTAAGTGCAGTTAAATAAAGTGGTTAGGTTCTCACTGGTCACGTACGCTTCAAAAAAATTCGCTCTCCTTAAATTGAACTTAAGTTCTTTCTCGAAAGCGACTTAAGGCTACTTATCGCCTTGAAAAGCACCTTGTTTAACAAATACCCCCTTGTTGACGCAGTCGTGTTTTTGCTATTATACCAGCATTGTTGTATTATGGCTGAATGTAGGGAAAATAGGGGAGTTAGAGCGTGAAGATAGCGAGAATTATGGTCGTTACCGGTGCGGTTTTGTTTTGCCGCGTGGCTTTCGCAGAGAGTTTAGTAGGCCAAAAGGCCCCCCAAATCACTATTCGGCAGTGGGTTACGGAAGATCCGCCCGATCTCAAGAGGCTGGAGAACAAAGTGTACGTTGTGGAGTTCTGGGCCACATGGTGCCACTCCTGTGTCCAAAGCATTCCTCACCTGATCGAACTGAATGACAAGTACGCAGACAAGGGCGTGGAATTTATCTCGCTTTCGCAGGACAAGTCGCCCGATATGTTGCGTCAGTTCGTCCGCGACAAGCAGGTCAACTATAATGTTGCCGTCGATAACGGCACCACCGACTGGTATGGAATTAAAGGTTATCCAACCGTCGTCATTGTGAATCATGAGGGCAAGATTGTCTGGCAAGGATACCCGTGGAGTTCTGGGTTCGAGAAGGAGCTGAATAAGGCTCTGGCAGCGGCGCCGCCGCCGCTTCTGGCGGGAATTGACCTCGGCCCTTTTGACTCTTTTCGACGCGCTCTGCGAGGCGGAAAAAAGTTCGGCGAGTCATACCGTAAGATAGAGGCTCACGTGGACAATTGGATGAGTCCAAAGCATTCTGAAGCCGCCAGGCGCATCATCAACATGATCAATCTGCGGATCGCGCAGAGAATAGGCGAGGCCGACCGGATCGCAGCCGCAGAGCCCGAAAAAGCCTATCAAATCTACTCCCATATTGTGGACAGGTATGGAGCCATCAAGGCCGCAGAGCCCGCCAGAGCCGCACGGCTTGAGCTGAGGAAGCGAAAACTGCACAGGAAGGGCTTGTTGATGACCGTAAGCGATACCGACCCACCACAGTAATGTGATACGGTCCGAAAGGCTGTCCTTGATCCGGCCTGATTCAAGTTTCAAAGAGCACCCTGAGAGCAAAAGCGTTCGGGCAGTGGAGGGCGTGATATTTTGATGGTGAGAATGCGGTTTTTGTGTGCGGCTGGCGGGTGACAGTTTGGAGTATTTGGGCGGTTTGGGCAAGCGAAAAGGGGTGTCAAAAACGTGGAAAACGCGTGAATTCTGCAAAAAATGCGCGAAAAGTTAGACGAATTGGTCAAAAAGTTCAGGAAGATGGGCGAATAATGGTGTGGTTTGTGCGCCAGCCGCGCCGGCGCGTGAAGTGTGAAGCGAAATGCTGGCGGTGTGTTAGGATGGGGGAAGTATGCGGGTTATGGGGGGTATAATATTATAGGACGTTGGCGAAATAAAGGAGGGAGGAAAAAGAAGGAGAGCGAATTTAGAATTCAGAGTTGAGAGGTTGGGATTTGGTGGGGGGGGTGAGCACGAAAGCCCATAAACTTGGTCTTAGCAAAGAATACTCCCGCACCTGGTGGCCAGAGGAGATCAAGCTGCTCAAGAAACACTTTGGAACTGAAGTCGCTTCCCGAACAGCCGCCAGATTGAACAGGCCGTACTACTCGGTCATGCGGAAGGCCCGTCTATTAGGCTTGACAAAGAAACGCAGACCCCACTAATTCCTCGTCCCCAAGCGCTGCTCAAGCTGCTGCTTGTACTGCCGGGCCTTTGTACTCCAGCGCTATCAGAACAACTCTTTTGCCTTTGGGTGCTTTGGACGTGGCCCTCATAAGCCGCTCGATGATGCGGTAGAGTTCATTCAACTGTTGGCGCATGGTGATTTAGCTGTCCCGCTCGCACAGGCCCTCGAAAACGTCGTCCAGGAAGGTCGAGATTTTCTTGATTTCGGCGGCGTTGATTCTATTATCTATTTCTTGTTAACGTCCCAAAGGTTGTGGATCAACCAAGGTTCGCAGGACCGAGCAAAATCG
>Ga0180437_10011724_pt1 | contig 10468 bp, 3 predicted proteins | sample SS_ome_4_FD_132410 | JGI IMG/M metagenome (GOLD analysis project Ga0180437, IMG submission 132410) | Hypersaline lake sediment archaeal communities from the Salton Sea, California, USA - SS_3_D_1 metaG | ecosystem: Environmental > Aquatic > Non-marine Saline and Alkaline > Hypersaline > Sediment... | reverse complement strand
GGTCGCCAGATGGGAAGACGCTAGCCACCATCTTCGAAGCTGGTCCTCCGGGGTCACCCTGGCCGGGGGGACGCTTCTGGGGTATTGGCACTGTCTCGCCGGAGGGCGGCCTTGTTACTCCCGTTTTCATCTCACGGCCGCAGGACCTCTGTTGCACCAGCGCCCATGTGCCACAGTGGTCCCCGGACGGCACGAAGATCGTATTCTCCTCTGGACACCATCTTCCGGATCCGTCTGGATGGGGTGAGTTCGATCCTGGCGTGGAGCTGTGGATGATTAGCGCCGACGGTTCGGGGGAACCCGTTAGGCTTACGTACGACTATTCTTTCGATGGCTTCGTCTCCTGGTGGGCTCCCAACACCGCGTCCGGCGGGCCCGTGTACGTCACCCTGGGAGATGTGACCGTGATCTTCGAAGAAGTCGCCGAGCCCGGCAGCACCACCATCGTGGTGTGCGATGAACTCCCAGCCCCCGAGCCCGAGGGGCTCACATTCGTCGAGGGCTTCGGCTACCATATCGCTACAAGCGCGACGATCAGCAGCACCGTTACCGTCGAGATGGACTACAGCGACACCGGTTACCCACCGGTCCTGGGGGAGCGGCTGAGCTTGCTGGTGTGGGATGGAGAGCAGTGGGTTGACATCACGGTGTCGCCTGTAGACACAGCCAACTACATCATCCGGGGAGAGTTCACTCCGGGGGCGGAGCGGGACTGGTATGTAGCGCTGGCCCTCGACCGGCCGCCAGTGCCGGATGTGAAAGTGATGTTCCAGGCCTGCACAGAGGGTCGGCCCGCGGGCCCCGGCACCTATGTCGCGGACGCAGATCTGTCTAATCCCGTGCGGCTGCTGCCTCTCACGCGCGGCACCGCACGGCTGCCCGAATGCGTGTGCGGATGTGGGGAAGTGGCCCCAGTCTGGTCACCGGATGGGACGCGAGTGGTGACGGGGCGCACAGACACTGGAACGCTCGAGATGCTCGATCTGACAGCGCTCGTTCAGAGCCCCGGCCAGGTACTATACACCCTGACCGACGAGTTGGAACAGCCTATCTATGGTGGGATGCCAGGCTGGGCTCCCTCAGGCGACCAGATCGTATACGCAAGTCTCGCAGATCCCACGGCCTATCCCGCACTGTGCGACTCTATCAGGGTAGTGAACCCCGATGGCACGGGTATGCATTCACTTTACACCTTCCCCGAACCGACAGCCGACCACATTCGATGGACGGCCTGGTCTCCCGACGGCGCGCGCATAGTCTTCGAGAAAGCCGGCTGGATCCACTATGAGGCCCACCTTTGGGTATTGGAGGACCTCGACGATCCGGGCGGGGCCACCCTCCGCCAGCTCACGACCGACGACGGCTACACCGAGGACACACCGCACTGGTCGCCTGACGGCAACCATGTCGTGTTCACCCGGTCCCCCACGGGTTCGCCCTGGTGGGAGGACGAGGGCTCCGAGATCTGGGTCGAGAACGTGGGAACCGGGGTCGAGACTCAGATCAGCGACGAACCGGGCATCGCAAAGCTGGCCATGGGTTGGTGTCCCTATGACGGTTACATCTACTACGTTGCCCATCCGGCGGGAGACTCGCAGGCACCGGAAAGCGTGCACCGCATGCTCCCCGACGGAACAGGGATCGAGACTGTCGCCTCCGATATCTCCCCTCTCGCAAAAACTCTGGAACGATGGTCCTGGGCCCCCACCGGTGTGTGGATCGACGGCCTGAACGCGCTCCCCGGGGAGGCGGTGACCGCGAAGATGGGCATCGCGGATGCGGAGAGCCTGGCCGGCGTCCAGGCCAGCGTCCACTACACGGGGCTGTGTAACACGCTTGCCATGTACTCGGTGGAGCAGGCCGACGCTATCCTGGACTGGACGATGCCGCCACCTGTGATCGGGCCCAACGTTGCTTCTTTCTTGGCATTTGCGCCTGACCCGGAGAACCAGAACATCTCTGGGCCCGGCCACCTCTTCGACCTCAACGTCGTCAACGATCCTGATGCGCAGCCGGCCGACATCCAACTGCTCACCTTCGACGACCTGCTGCTGTCCGACGAGTGGGGCGATCCGATTGAGCGCGTTTCCTTCGATGGGGGCGTTCGTACCATCCCCTTTGTGCACCTCGAAGTCTCGGACATCACAGGCCCCATCTGTGCGGATTCCGAGGATCCGGTGCCGTTCACAGTGACCGTCACCGCTCTGGACTGGGAGGGCTGGTCTATGCCTGACTGTGACGCTAGCATCAAACTAGGCGTCCTCGACTGGGGGGCCTGGCGCTACTTCGCCGAGCCAATCACGCCGACCAGCGTAGCTCTGATCGACGGAGTCTGGTCGGGAGAGGTGGCGATCACCGAGCCTAAGCCGTCCATGCAGCTTGTGGCACACTGGGAGGAGCTGGGAGGCACCAGCAACGCGGTCCAGGCGATAGGCAGGGGTGATTCGAGCGGCGACAACCGGATCAGCATCTTCGACGTCGTGAAGATAGCGAACATGGCGATCGAGCGCGGCACATGGGAGCCCTGGCAGTGGTGGGCGGCCGATCTGAACGGTGACGATGAGGTCAACGTCTTCGACGTCGTCCTCTGCGCCAACGAGGCGATGGCAGCGATGGAGACCATGGGGGCCGGCCGGGCAGGCTCGGCGGTGGCGCCCGCAGAGCACGTCGCGGTCTCAACCGACGTGGAATGGACAGACACTCAGGCGATCCTCAGCGTCCATCTCTCCGACTGCGCCGGCCTTGCGGGCATCCAGATTGAGATTGACTACGACGGGAAGAAGCTGGCCTACAGTGGCGTCTCCGCCGGCGAGCTGCTCACCGGCGCTCGAGGGTGGGCTGTGATGGGCAACGACCTGGGCGGTACGGTGAAGGCCATCGCCTACACATCCAGCGCGGAAGTCCTCCCCGGCGGGGATGGCACCATACTCACCTTCACCTTCAACCGGACGGGCAAGGGCAAGGCCAAGGTGCGTCTAACCTCCGTCGAGCTGGCGGACGTTGAGGGAGGCGAGATCCCGTGCCAGACGAGCACCGGCAAAGGCGGAGGGAAGGGCAAGAAGTAGCGCATAAGGCTCTTCGCACAACAACACACTGCCCCAGGAGGCAGGCGAAGGCTTCGTGATTTCCTTGGCGACAGCCTTTCACCGGGTTGTCAGGGCGGCCGCCGGTTGTTTGATGGCGCACACGCGGCGGCTCCGCGTGCGGCGGTACGCGTCCGCTCAAGAGGTCTGAACACTGTGGCGAGGAGGCGGAAAGTGATGACGCGAGGCTCGATCTTGCGTGACCTACCACTGAGTGCCTGTGGGGTTGTGCCCGCGGAGTCACCGAAGATGGTAGGAGTGCTGAGGCCATTTCTCGTCAGGACCGTCTGCATCCCCCTTATGGCGGCCATGGCGGTGGTGGCACTGCACTGCACAGCGGTTCAGGCCGAGACCATCGTCGAGGCTTGGCGAAGCCCCTTCGGGGCAGCAAGCGCAGTTTCGGTCAACTCCACGGATGGTTCCTGTTGGGCGGCGACCGGTGCCAGTGTGATGCATCTGGCTGCAGATGGCACGGTTCTAGCTCAGGCAAACGGGTTCAAGCATCCCATATCAGTTTCTGTCAATGCGACTGATGGTTCCTGCTGGGTAATGGACAACGGCAGCGGCGACTTAGTCCACCTAGCGGAAGGCGGCAATGAACTATGGCGCGGAGGCGGCTTCTCGTCCGGGCCGTTCGATGAGCCTTCTGTCTCGGTGAACTCGGTGGATGGCTCTTGCTGGGTGGCAGACGGCGGGAGAGGCGATGTAGTCCACCTAGCCGAGGACGGCTCCCAGCTGTGGCGGGGGGATGGCTTTGTGTACCCCACCTCGGTTTCCGTGAATCAGTCGGACGGAACCTGCTGGGTCGCCGATCGAGAGGGAATCGGCAGCGGTCAGGTAGTCCACTTGGCGGCAGATGGCAGCGAGTTGTGGCGCGGCGGCGGGTTCGAGGAGCCGTCATGTGTCTGCGCAAACCTGGCTGACGGCTCTTGCTGGGTGGCCGATATGTCGAACGGCACGGTCCACCTTACCGAGGACGGCACCGAGCTGTGGCGGGAGAACGGCAGCGAATGCCCTAGGTCCGTGTCGGTTATCCCAACGGATGGTTCTTGTTGGATCGGGGCGAACTACACCGCGATCCACGTGGCAGAAGATGGCTCAGAGATCGCACGGGTAAGCGGCTCCGACTGCTTTGTTGTAGTTGCAGCGGACCCGGTAGACCGCTCTTGCTGGATGGGCCGGCAGGGAGCCAGTGGCGTACCCAGTGCCGTCGTGCATGTGGATGAGGATGGCAACGAACTGTGGCGTGGATTCACGTTCTCGTGGCCTGTCCACCTCTCCGCCAGTGCGGCGGACGGATCATGCTGGGTAGGCGACTCTGCGCTGGTGCATCTGGCCCAAGACGGGGCGGAGCTAGCGCGCTATGAGGGGGTCGGGTGGCCCAGTGTGATCGCGGCAAACAACGCTGACAACTCCTGCTGGGTAGGCTCGGGCAGCCAGGTAGCTCACGTGGCGCCGGATGGGGCCGAACTGTGGCGCGGGGACGGGTTCTCCTATCCGCGGGCCCTCGGCATCGACCCTGACGATGGCTCCTGCTGGGTGGCGGATTGGGGCAACGACCGCGTAGTGCATCTCGCGCACGACGGCACTGTCATCTGGCAGGGCACCGGCTACGACTCGCCAAACGCGCTCTCTGTTGACGCCGGGGATGGCTCCTGCTGGGTGGCCCATGGCGAAGGTGGGGTAACCCATCTCGACGCCGACGGGACAGAGATCTGGCAGGATTGGGCTTTCAGCTCGCCTGTCGACCTCACGGTGGACTCGTCGGATCACTCGTGCTGGATAGCCAATTTCGGATTGAGCGAGGTCATCCGTCTCGCGGGCGACGGCACTGAGCTTTGGCGCGGGGGGATGTTTGACCGGCCCGTATCGGTGTCCGCCGACCCAACCGACCACTCATGTTGGGTGGCGGACAACGGCGACAACGAGGTCATCCACCTCGCGGGCGACGGCACTGAGCTCTGGCGCGGAGGTGGATTCTGGCTGCCACAGGCTGTTTCTGTAGACGCGACAGACGGTTCCTGCTGGGTGAGCGATTCGGAAAGCCGACAGGTGGTGCATTTGGTCTCCGGGTACTTGCTTTCTTTGCAGGGAATCGGCGGCCGTGTCTCCACAAATGGTGACGTGCGTTCACTTCCTTGGTCCGGTGGGCAACTGAGCAATGCGAGTGTCACCCTGCAGGCCATTCCCGACCCCGGCTGTGTCTTCTTGCATTGGTCGGGCGACCTTACCGGCAGCGAGAACGGCTGTAGCATCTTCATGGATGCCGACAAGTACATCACCGCCGTCTTCTCGCGCGAGCCAACGGACGTGACGGTAAGCTTCGGGGCGCTAACACTGACCTTCGGGCAGGTGTCGATCGAGGGCTCCACCACCGTCGTCGTCACCGACGAGTTGCCTGCTCCGCCTCCAGGCGATCTCACCTTCGTCAAGGACTTCACCTATCACCTCGCCACCACCGCCACGTTCGCCGGGACGGTCACGGTGGCGGTGGATTACGGCGAGACGGCGTATCCGCCGGTGCTGGGTGAGCGGCTCTCCTTGCTGCTGTGGGATGGCGCTCAGTGGGTCGACATCACGACCGCCATCGACACCGCCGGCTACCTCATCAACGGTGAGTTTCTCCCCGGCACGGAGAGCGATTGGTATGTTGCGCTGGCGCTGGATCGGCCGGGGGTGCCGGATGCAAAGGTGCTGTTCACCGCCTGCTCCCACGGCGAACCCTATGGTCCAGGTCTCTTCGTGGCCGACGGCGACTTCTCGAACGTGGTCCGGCTCACACATCCGTTGCGAGGCGAGGCATTCCTGCCGGAGTGCTGGTGCCCGGGCTGCGACTGGGGATCTTTGTCCCCCGACGGTACCAAGCTGGTTATGAGCAGGAACGGGAAGCTCGCTATGCTCGGCCTCCAGGCCCTCATAGCTCATCCCGCCCAGGAACCGCAGTGGCTGCTCGACGAACTCGGGTACGAGATAGGTGGATTCCTTCCGTCGTGGTCATCAGATGGTCAGCGACTCGCGTTCATCGGCGGGCCCGGTGATGCCCAGGGTCTCTACGTGGTCAACGCGGATGGCACTGACCGTAACTTGCTTGTTGAGTCCCCAACACCTCGCATGGAGGGCAGCGCTTGGTCTCCTGACGGCTCACGTATAGCGCTTTGGGCAGGCACGGACGACCATGAGGGCTGCCATATGTGGCTGGTCGAGGGCATTGACGACCCCGGCGGGCCTTCGGTGCGATCCCTCGCATACAACCCAGGCCTTTGCGATGATTGGCTCGTGTGGTCCCCGGACGGCGGTGAGATAGCATTCCAGAGGGGCCCCGTGGCCCTTCGGAGCGGAGGTCCAGGGGCCGATCTCTGGGTCGTGGACGTGACTACCGATGTGCAGAGACAGCTGACATTCACCCAGGATGTACGTGAAACGCCGGTCACATGGTCGCCGATCGATGGCTACATCTATTTCATCGAGTACCACTGGGCATGGGATGGCGACCCAGGCTACGAGGCACCGCATGGTGTGGTTGCCATCTCCAGGATTCAGCCAGACGGCGCTGCGTACGAAGTGCTGGTCAGCAACCCTGAGATCTTCATGTGGACCGCTTGGTGGCTGCCGACCGGCGCATGGATTGACGGGATGAACGCGCTGCCTGGCGAGAGTGTGGCCCCCAAGATCGGGATCGTGGACGCCGAGATCCTGGCGGGCGTCCAGGCCGAGGTGGCATACACCGGCTGCTGCAACACCCTCACCATGTACGGGGTTGACCTGGGTGAGTCCATCCTCGACTGGGCGATGCCGGCGCCGTCCATCGGGGCCAACACTGTGTCCTTCCTGGCCTACGCTCAAGATCCGGGACTGGACAGTGTCTCCGGAACAGCGCATCTCTTCGATCTGGGTGTCACCAACGATCCAGCCGCGAGCCCTGGAGATATCCAGTTGCTGACGTTCGATGGGCTTGAGCTATCAGATGACTGGGGGGACCCGCTGGACCGGATCGCGCTTGCGGGAGGTGTGCGCACGATTCCGTTTGCACAGCTGGAGATCTCAGAGGTGATCGGACCAGTATGCGCCGACGACGAGTGCCCGGTGCCGTTCCCGCTGAGCGTGATGGCTCGGGATAGGAGCGGCGCGGTCATGGTTGACTGCAACATGTCCATCGATCTGCTTGGCTTCGCTGGATGGGATCCGTGGCCCCTACATCTGTTGCCCGTTGTGAGCCCGACCACCATCGCTCTGGTGAACGGCGCGTGGTCCGGCGAAGTCACGGTCGCGGACCCGCTGCCGGAGCTGAACCTGGTGGCTCGCTGGGAGGACATCGGAGCCTACAGCAATCAGTTGCCGACGGTCGCCAAGGGCGATGTTAACTGGGACGACCTGGTCAGCGTCTTCGATGTCATAAAGACAGCGAATATGGCCATTGGCCGCGGCGAGTGGGAACCGTGGCAGTGGTGGGCGGCTGACCTGAACTGCGATGACGAGGTAGACATATTCGACGTCATCGTGTGCGCCAACGAAGCGCTGGCGCAGATGGGGACCATGGGGGTCGGCCGGGCAGGCTCGGCGGTGGCACCTGCAGAGCAGGTCGCGGTCTCGACTGACGTGGAATGGACAGACACTCAAGCGATCCTCAGCGTCCATCTCGCCGACTGCGGTGGCCTTGCGGGCATTCAGGTCGAGATCGACTTCGACGCGAAGAAGCTGGCGTACAGGGGGGTGTCCGGCGGGGAGCTGTTGGCTGGTGCGACGAGCTGGTCTGTGGCCGGCAACGACCTCGGTGGTATAGTGAAGGCGCTGGCCTACAGCCCTAATCTGGAGTTGCTGCGAGGCGGAGACGGAGCTATCCTGCGCTTCACCTTCGACAAGCTTGGGAAGAAGAGCGGAAAGGTCAAGCTGGCATCTGTCAAGCTGGCCGCTGCGGACGGTGCAGAGGTCCCTTGCGAGGTGCGCAAAGGCAAGGGGAGGCACAAGAGCAAGCAGAGGTAGCAGAGAAAGCACACGCCGAAGGCCCCGCGAGCGCTGAGCCCGTCTTCCTGGTGCCTTCGCTATTGTCGGACGCCGGCCGAGAATGGCATCTGACGAGCCATGATGGTGGCGACGGCTTGGAGACGGACTGGCGCGCCTCCATGCGTCTGTACCGTTACGATGAGATAGTCCCTTTCCCCACCCTGGCCCTCGGCTATCTTCACCGCCAGGGTTACTGCGATCGTCTTTCCCGGCGGAACTGCGACAGTCGCGCTGTCTCTGCCGGCGACCTCCACGGGCCAGCCGCGCGTCGACCTCGCCGTCAGCAAGATCTGGCGCGGCTCGCCGCCGTTATTTGTTACGGCAGCGCCGTACACTGCCGTGTCGTCGCCAACCTGCGCCCTCTGCTGACCACTAAGGCTTAGCGTCAGCCCCGAGGGCGCTGCAACTCTTGTGGTGACCGAGTCCTCGTCACTGATCCGTGGACGACCGAGCCTGATCGCCCTCAACGTAGTATCGCATGTTGTGCCCACCGTCGCTGTCATGGGAATCTCGACCGCCACGGGTACTGTCGCCACCTGGTCTGGTGCAAGCGGCCCGACTCTGCCATCGGTATGTGCTGGCAAGGAGCAGCTCCACTTCTTCTGAGAGGAGAAAAGCCGCAACCGATAGACGGCGTCGCTTACTCCCACATTGCGCACCTGGAACTCGTAGACTAGAGTGGCCCCGGGAGCGCCGCTCTGCCCCGGTGGAGCAACAACTGTCCTGGGCAGCTCGGGCTGCGGAACAACCGTGGTGACGACGGTGTCATAGTCACTCGGTCGTGGCTTCTCATTTGCTGTCGCAGTCAGCGTCGTGGCACCTGTGGAGCCCATCTCGGCGTCAGATGGGATGGTGACGGCGACAGGTACGATCTCAACTGCTCCCGGCTCTAGGGGCCCAGCTTGCCTGTTCGTATGTTGGGGTAGCATAGCAGACCATTTCCGGGCCACGTCCAGGGACAGCCTGTATGTAGCGCTGATGTCTCCCGTGTTCTGCAGCCAGAACAGGTAGTAGAGGGTATCGCCAGGTGAGCCGTTCTCTCCGGACGGCGCGGTGACGCTCGCCCCGGGCAACTGCTCGAGCTCGACTGTAATCGAGATGTCCTGTTGGGCGTCGGCGGGCGGGGCAACCGCCAATGGCGACGCTATTACGGCGAAGATCAAGGACGCAACCCACACTCGCGCTGAGGCTAACATCAAAGCACTCCCATGCTAGGTGCTGGTTTCTCGGGTGACCCTAACCCGGGCAAAGCCGGTGTCTCCATCGTCTCTCTCGACAAAGAGAATCGCCTCCCAACCGCGTTCGGGCAGCGGCACTCCCTCGGGCAGAGTGACCGTCACCGGGCACCCGACGTAGCTGCGCCGAGCCAGCCACAGCACGGGCCAGTTCCTCGCGCTGTGAGTTGTGCTTGGCCGCAGACGAGGTCTGGGAAGCCCGATCCAGTGGACATCGGGGATCCAGTTGTAGCCGCCGGACGGGAATATGCGGCGTCCATCACCGAGGTCACCCTGACCCAGTAGGCTGATCCGATAACTGTGCCGCTTCCGATCATTGTTGCAGATCACGACCTCTCGCGTCTGTGTGCTGCCGGGAAGCAAGTCAAAGCCAGCAATACTTGGACAAAGCCCTATCTGCCCCGCGGGACGCAGCCGCAGCTCTTCTCGAGGCGCGCTTGCCGTCTCTATCTCGTAGCGCGGGTAAAGTGCCAGGGTCAGAGTTTCGCCACGTTCTGCCTTTCCCACGATTGCCACCGATACACTCCAGTGCTGGTTCCGATACCGCTCGTTGTCTGGGATCTCCAAGTACATGCGCACCCGGGACGATCCCTGGGCCGGCACGCGAACCTCGCGCTGTTCGAACGAGAGCCACGAAGGGTCCACGACGTCAGAGTACCCGACCGGCAGGCGGCGATTGCCGACTTCGGAGGGACGATGAGTGGACAGCAGATAAGTGTGATCGGTGCGGTCACGGTTCCGGATGGTCAGCAGGATGCCGGTCTCCTGCTCCAAATCATACAGCTCGCCGGGCCCGATGCCCTGGATCAGCAGCCCGCCTGGCTCGACGGCAAGGCCGATGGTCGGCGGACCGGTATCGTCCTGCCGTGCCGTGTCAGAGGCCGGCAGTCTCGCGCCGGCGGCACACACAACAAGCACGGCGAGGCATGATACTCGCCAGATCCTCGTACCCATCAGTCTCCCTTCCTTCTTTCAGCGTTGCGGTCACGGGGGCGTGTGCCGCTCGACAGCGGCACACGCCCTTTCCATGTCAGTCAATTTACGGCGTGCTTTCGGCCGCTCCAAGAGTCACGGCAAAGGTTTCACCGCCCGCGTCATAGGTGCTGTCGCTGGTCGGCGCTGTGAAGCGAAGGTCGAAGTCCACTGTGC
>Ga0180437_10011723_pt1 | contig 10468 bp, 7 predicted proteins | sample SS_ome_4_FD_132410 | JGI IMG/M metagenome (GOLD analysis project Ga0180437, IMG submission 132410) | Hypersaline lake sediment archaeal communities from the Salton Sea, California, USA - SS_3_D_1 metaG | ecosystem: Environmental > Aquatic > Non-marine Saline and Alkaline > Hypersaline > Sediment... | reverse complement strand
TTTATTTTGGTCGGTGCTGAAGTTGGGCGGCACTCAAATTCTAATATTGATTTTGTCTATCTCTTTCTAACCTTGCTTCTGAATTCTGCTAGGCCGACTAAATAGAGCAGTAATTTTAGACAATTATCAATAATTATTTCTCAGCTTTTTTAGTAATAATTTATAATACCTGTATTTTTATATCTTTAGCATAATTTATATCTGTAAATATAATATGTCAAGCTTTTATTTCGTTTTATTTATTTTTCTTAATAAAATAAAATTTTTGCTAAATATTTTACCCTCTTTTAACCGAAAAACCGTCAGCATCTTGGTGCTTTTCCAAGTTCAGGCACTTTTCGGCGATAACTGGAAGTAACTTCCCCAAGAACTGGATAGGTCAGTTTGGCGCAGATTAGGCCCATGGTCCCCCCTTTTTTCTGCGAAGCAACACTTGGTAGCCGAAATAAGACTTTTTTCTTGACTTCCGAAATATAACATTATAATAAGTAATTTTAAATGATATTTAATGCTAATAATAGAACCATTAAAGATCCTGTTTCTGTCGCGATAAGATCCGCAATCAAGCGTGCCAAGCGCCGAAAAAGCTCAAAAGTAACTGGAGATGATCTCTTAATGGGGCTTCTTCAGGTTATTGCGCGTTTTGACATTGTTCAAATCGGTCCATTGACAATTGATCTTGAGGAGCTTGGAGGCGCCCTTGGAGACGCTTCACAGGATAAAACGGACAAAATACATAATCAAAAGGTGGTCTACAGTTCTGACGCGGTCGTTGTTTTTGAGAGAGCGGCACATATTGCGCGAAGAGATAACTCCCCGAAGGTAGGGCTTGTCCATCTTCTTGTGGCTTTTGCCTATGAGGACAATGGACTCATGGCGCAATTGAAAGAAAAATACGGGTTTTCCGGCATGGAATGGCGATCCGCGTTGTCAAAATGGCAGCCCATTTCATTCGATAAAGGACAAGCAGGTTCGGAGATTGGTGCAGGAAGAAAATCCCCAATGGAATTTAACCAAAAGCAGTTTTTTAGCCCTGATGAGGCCGCAGAGTTCCTAGACGTCCACACTCAAACGATTCGTGGTTACATCCGCACGGGCAAATTGCCGGCTCTGCGCTTGGCGGGAGAGCGAGCACTGCGTATTCAGCGCGATGATTTACTCGCATTGCTTGAACCTTACAAACCAGAAGAAAAATAGAAAGGAGGTCCGCCATGGGATGCTATGTTGTTATACGTCATTTACCGGGCATTACACCTGAAGCCCTAACAGGTGCCGGGCTTAGGGCCAAATCATGTGCAACTGAAATGACTGAAGAAGGCACGCCTATCCAATGGTTACGGAGCTTTTTTATTCCGGAAACAGAACGAACCCACTGTTATTTCGAGGCTCCAAGCGCTGATGCGGTGAAAGAAGTAAACGAACGTGCGAATATACCCTTCTCTGAGATCCACGAAGTGCAGGAGTTAGTCCCAGACGCCCTGTAGATTTCATGGTCTCAATAATTAAGATGATGTGGCTGTCATTTCACCCTACGCCAAGCTTTTTTGGGGGTTACTTTGATGGAGAAACCAATCAAATTGTGCAGGCTTTGCTCCTGGCAGGATAATGTCTGCTCTGTCAGGAGCCTGAAGCACCATCTGTTTTAAGGATAGTCAAGCGTGTATAAGGGACGGAAAATTCCTCGGCGACTGATGAAAGGAGGTGCGAAATCGCAAAAATACTCCGATGTAGAGATGTTGGCATGGACTGCGACTTTGTGGCACGCGCTGATTCTGAGGAAGAAATTTTGAAGAAGGCCGCTGAACATGCTGCCACGACACACAACATGAAGGAGATCCCGAAGGAGGTTCTTTCACAAGTGCGAGCAGCCATTCGTGATGAGTAATGACGGCGAAAGCACCTGGGAGATGGCTGCAGATACGGGGCTGTTCCAACGCTCATATTTGGTCGGCAGCGCCTGACAACATGAAAGCTGCGATTTCGCCGAACAATGAAGGCAGGGTCATCAAGGCGCTGCCTTTTATTTTGCGTTCACCATAGTTTGTGTAGGTTTTGTTTCGAGCAGACTAGCGATTACTGCTGTCTCGCTTGTTTGAAGAAGCCGAAAAGCTTATGACCGGCAAGTGTAATCTTCAAGAAATCGAATTGAGCTCGATCAACGCCTTTGGCAGCTATCAGACGCTTTTTAGACAGAACTGAAGACCGCAATATCTAGGAGTCTCTCTTTGATTGACAGAAAAGCCTTTTTTTAATAAGTTCCTTCCTTACCAGGCCCAGTCCTGCCCCCATGTCAACAAGTCGGCTTTTCTCTCCTTTTCTTGGAGGGCATTAACTGTGAAGTGCCCAACATGCCAGTTTAACAATGAGGCTGATGCCAACTTTTGCAATCAATGTGGGAATAAGTTGGAAATCGCCTGCCCGGAATGTGGGAAACCGAATCGACCCGGGAGTCAATTCTGTAAAGAATGCGGCCACAACCTAACGCTTCCCCCTGAGCCAGCCCCCAAAGAGCTCTCCTTTGACGAGAAAATAGACAAAATTCAACGTTATCTTCCTAAAGGCCTCACCGACAAAATCCTGGCCCAAAGAGACAGGATCGAGGGGGAGCGCAGGCAGGTGACGGTGATGTTCTGTGACATGGAAGGGTTTACCCCTCTCGTGGAGAAACTGGGCAGCGACGAAGCCTACGGTATCATGGATCAAGTCTACGAGATCCTGATTCACAAAGTCCATGATTACGAGGGTACGGTCAATGAAATGACCGGCGACGGAATCATGGCGCTTTTCGGAGCACCCATTGCTGTGGAGGATGCCCCTCAGAGAGCAATCCGGTCTGCAATTGCGATTCACCGTGAAATGGCAATGTTCAGCGACAAGATGAAAAAAGAAAGAGAGAGCATACCACCAGTCAAAATGCGAGTGGGCATCCATACCGGTCCGGTCGTCGTGGGCACTCTGGGCAACAACCTAAGAGTGGAGTTCAAGGCCGTGGGTGATACGGTGAATCTTGCCTCAAGAATGGAAGGACTTGCAGAGCCGGGCACCACCTATGTAACCGATGACACTTTTAGGCTCACCGAGGGATTCTTCAGGTTTGAGGCCTTGGGAGAGAAAAAGGTCAAGGGCAAGAAAGCGTTGGTAAAAGTATACAGAGTGATTGCCCCTAGCACGAGAAGGACCAGGTTTGACGTCAGTGCAGAGCGGGGTTTGACCCCTTTTGTGGGAAGAGAGCGAGAGCTCGAGCTTCTGTTGGATGGTTTTGAGCGGTGTAAGGGAGGCAGGGGGCAGGCATTCTCTGTCATATCCGAGGCGGGGGTCGGAAAATCCAGGCTCTTATATGAGTTCAGAAAAGCAGTTGCCAATGAAAATGTGACCTTTTTGGAGGGCAGGTGCCTGTCTTACAGCCGGGGGGTCTCATATCATCCGGTCATAGATATCATGAAACAGAACTTTGATATTAGGGAGGGTGATGGGGATGCTGAGATCATGGAGAAGGTCACAAAGAGCCTAAAAACGCTGGGAGCGGATGAAGCCTCAAACCTTCCGTATCTGCTGGATCTCTTATCGGTTAAAAACAGCGGTATGGACAGGATCCCGTTGAGCCCCGAGGCGAGGAAGAATCGCATCCTCGGGGCATTGAAGCGCATCGTGCTGAATGGTTCGCAGATCCGTCCCCTGATCATAGCCTTTGAGGACCTCCACTGGATTGACAAGAGTTCCGAGGAGTCCTTGAAAGATTTGCTGGATTCTATTTCAGGTGCCCAGGTCTTTTTGATATTTACCTACCGTCCTGAATTTGTACACACGTGGGGAGGCAGATCCTATCACAGCCAGCTGAACCTAAACCGGCTTTCCAACCGGGAGAGCCTCGCTATGGTATCTCATCTGTTAGGCATGGTGGAGCTTGATGAGAACCTTGAACAGTTGGTTCTGGAAAAGACAGAAGGGATCCCGTTTTTCATCGAAGAGCTCATGAGATCCTTGAGATATCAAGGCATTATCGAAAACAGAGACAACAAATACTGTTTAGCAAAAGATATCCGAGACGTGACGGTTCCTTCCACAATCCAGGACGTGATTATGGCTCGGATGGATTCTCTACTTGAGGGAGCGAAGGCCTTGCTTCAGACAGGCTCCGTTGCAGGGAGAGAGTTCAGCCACGATTTGATCCAGAAGGTCACGGGGCTCTCGGAAGAGGAATTGTTGTCCCACCTTTCGGTTTTAAAGGACTCAGAGCTTCTCTATGAGAGAGGAATCTATCCTCAATCCAACTATGTCTTCAAGCACGCACTCACTCAGGATGTGGCCTATAACAGTCTGCTTCATAAGCGGAGAAGGGAAATCCACGAAAATATCGGAAAAGCCCTGGAACAGATCTACGCAGAAAGGCTCGAAGAGTTATGTGAGATCCTGGCCTATCATGCTTTGAAAGGAGAGGACTGGCAACGCGCCTACAAATACAGCAGGCAGGCAGGCCTGAAGGCTTTTTCCCATTCTGCCTACGAGGAAGCCCAACAGTATTTTGAAGATGCCCTCACCGCGCTCAAGAAATTGCCCCGTGAAAGGACCCGGATTGAAGAGGAAATTGACCTGCGCTTCAACATGCGGTCCGCACTTCTTCCCTTGGGTCGGAACGAGGAATGGGGTGAGTGGGTACGTGGTGCTGAATCGTTGGCTCGAGAAATCAATGATGATGCGAGGCTTTCCAATGTCTTCAGCTATCTTTCTTCTTTGCACTGGATTCACGATCAGACTCGAAAATCAATCGAACTGGGTGGAAAAGCTTTGACTCTTGCTGAGAGAACTGGCGATTTCTCCACCCAAGTCGCCACCATGCTCCACCTGGGAATCTATTACTTCACAAGTGGAGATTACCCCAAACAGGTAGAATGCCACCAAGAGCTTCGAAGGCGGCTGACTGGAGAGGCTGCATTTCAGCAGCACGGTCTAACCAGTTTTCCAGGTGCTTGGGCACGTGGTAATCTTGCGCTTGGCAGGGCTGAGCTTGGGAATTTTGATAAAATTGAGGAGATCGGCCGTGAGGCGCTGGAAATAGCCGAGCGGGTTGAAAACGCTTTCACTCTGGTCATCACGTATGCCTTACTTGGAACGGCCTATTTACGCTTTGGGAAGGTGGAACCTGCTTTGCTGCTCTTAGAGAAGGGCCACGAGTTATGTCGCTTGTCCAAGGTCCAGTTCGTTTATCCGTACACTGTGGGAAGTCTCGGCTATGCTTACCTCCTTGCCAATGAACCGGTGCGCGCATTGACCTTGCTGGAGGAAGGGACAAAACCCGGCAATCTCGAAGGGGGTGTATGGACCGTCCACCCACTTACTGTGTTGGGAGACACTTATCGTGCTGTGGGAGAAATGGCACTGGCGACTGAGACTGTAGCGAATGCTTTATGGCTTGCAGATGAAGGCGAAGAGCGAGGATTTGAGGCTTGGGCCACGCTTGTCATGGCTAGGATCAACGCCGACGCAGGTCGATTGGGAGAAGCAGAGGAGTGGTATCGGCGTGCATTGAAGCAAGCCTCCAATCTTTCTATGCGCCCGCTCGTCGCCCATTGTCATAAGGGCCTTGGGCATCTCTACCTCAAAACAGAAAACAGCGACGAAGCACGTTCCGAACTCGCGGCCGCTATAGAACTGTACCGTTCCATGGATATGAGCTTTTGGTTGCCACGGGCCGAGTCCGCCCTTGCCGAAATAAGCGATTCAGCGCAATCATAGATACCTTGACTGGATAATTTGATAAGGAGCCTGCGGCACAACGATTAATTTGGGTAAGCTATGCCTTGGCTGCTTGATAGCTTACGCCCTATAACCATGCGCAGGTGCCCACGGCGGCGGCCCGGGTTCGCGGGGAGGAGGTGGTGGAGGGGGTGGCTTGCATGAGGGATCGGCAGATCATGATGCAGCAACTAATCAGTCCTTGTATAAGTAAAGCTTATGCACACATAAATATTTTTGTTTTGACAAATCAATCAGTCTCGATAGAAATGCGGCACCTTCCCTCAAAAGATCTTGAATAAGCAAAGACAATCAATGGCCTCAACTTCATTTTGAGGCTTTCTAAGGGATTCCCGGTGGGGTATAAACCTCAATTTGCCTTCTCCGCCAAATCGCATTGCCCTTACACCCTGCCCTTGGCTTCGGAAATGCCGCCTCACGAAAACGCCGTGCGTCCCCATGATGCACGAGAATTTCTCCCCTACCAAGGGTAAAAGCAGTTACTGCCCCTCTGGGGTCGAATCTCTAAAGAAAAGGAGGATGTGATATGAAAATTGGTCCGGTTGTACCTGGAGCTGAGTTTGATGAAAAAACAGATTTGAATGAGAACACGCCTGCGTGGTTCTTGGACGGGACGCACTGTACGCCTCCCTGGACCCCCATGTATGCCTGGCTTTGGTGCGGGCCGGACCACGGCTGCGGATATGGCATGCAGTATGTTGCCGGCAAGCTGAACGTACCACATAATAAAGGGGCGATATTCAGGCATCAGAGGGGTTGTGATTATGTGTCTTTTACCGTGATCAAGGACGAAGAGGAGGTCAAGAGGCGCGAAGCCAAATTCAGGGAGGCCCTCCGCCCCTATATTGAAGATTTCGACGGCCTGTGGGCGGGCTATCGCGATGAGCTCGTGGGGAAATATAAGTCCCTCATGGCGGTCGATCTCGATGCGATCAGCGAGATTGAACTTTTTGGGCAGTTCAAGGCCACAATGGATGTATACCGCAGGCAGTGGGAAATTCACTGGTTGATGTATTATGTCGGGGCCATCTGTTGGGGCACGTTTCAAGAGACATGCATGAAAATGTTCGGCATTGACCAGGCGAGTCCACTATTTCAGGCTGTCACCAGCGGATTCGACAACAAGGCATTCCAGATGGATAAACGTCAATGGGAGCTCGCACAAAGTGCCAAAAAAAACGGCCTAGCCGACGCTTTCGCCGGGCCCGCCCCAGACGTAATCCAGAAGTTGGAGCAGACGAAAGGCGGAAGGGAATGGCTCAAAGATTTCAACGAATTCCTTCAGGAGGATGGGTGGCAGGCCGCACGCGAGTGTGAAGTCAATGACCCGACCTGGATCGAAGAACCATCCGTACCCATAGGAAATATTCAAAACTTCTTGAAACTTGAAGAGAACGGTTTCCGACTGGACGCAACGAGAGCCGATTTGCAAAAGAAGAGGGAGGAGGCAGAAAAAGAGCTGCTGGAGAAGGTGCCTGTGGAGGAGCAGGATTGGTTCAAAGCCATGATGCATGTGGCCGGTCTATTCGGTGCATTCAGCGAGGAGCACGCCCATTACTGCGAATTTTGGGCCAATGCCATGGTTCGTCGCATCTGTTTGGCAATAGGAAGGAGATTTGTCAAAGCGGGGTCCCTTGATAATGTTGATGACATCTTTTTCCTGAACGGAGATGAAGTTAATGTTGCTATCTTCAGCCCTGAGCACATCCACGTACGTCACATAGCGAACGCGCGCCGGAAGGAGTGGGAGGAATGGCAGAAGGAAGAGCGTCCGGTTATCCTGTCGAAGCTTTCGCAAGAAGAGGCCATTGGTTTCATGATGTCGGCAAAGGATACCCCTATAGAGGAATGTGCTATCGGAAGGTTTCCCCAGCCAAATCCGGAATTAAAGGCTGATATATATGGTATCCCTGTATGTTCAGGGGTTGCCGAGGGACCGGCTCGAGTCGTAAAGGATCTTCGCGAGCTGACTCAAGTCCAACCGGGTGAAATCCTTGTCTGTCCAGTGGCGCAACCAAGCTGGACCCCGGTTTTTGGTCTAGTTAAGGGTGTCGTCACCGCTCAGGGGGGCACGCTGCACCATGCTGCCATCATTGCGAGAGAGTATGGGGTGCCGGCGGTGAGCAACGTGTTTGATGCCATTGGCCAGATCACAACCGGACGAAGAATAAGGGTGGATGGGGCCCAAGGTGCGGTCTACTTCCTGGACAAGTAACAACAAAACAGGTGGAGAGGATTGCGATCCTCATGATATGTTTTTACAAGAATATTGGATCTAAGTGAACCTCCCCGCCTACAAGGCGGGGCATCAAAAAGGAAACCCAAATCTACTTTGGGGGAACTTATCCCCCAAACCCCCAGGAATAAGCCATTCATCCCCGTGCACAGCACGGGGTATTCTGGCTGCGCTGTTTTGAAAGTCCCGCGAAGCGGGACGTTACATGAAATCGCGCAGTGATTTCATAAAGATCAGACTCTCTAAGTTATGGCAAAGAAATATTGACCATTGACGGCAAATCGTCTCTTCAAAAGTCCTTCTCTTATCTTTCTGCCAACGGCTTTCCTATGCGGAAAGCCGTTGGCGGCCAGGCGGGCTTCGACCTGATGCCCTAATTGACCCCCATGTGTAGTGATCCTGGATGCGGACCCCCATAACAAAGGGGGAGAATCAGGACTTCAAAGGTCCGAGGGCATCGAGACGGGGGCATTGGCGGTTTGACGATAAAGAAAACATCACATGCTTTGAAAAGGGAGATTATGGCATGAGCAAGGAAACGGCAATGAGAGAAAACGATACGCCTTTTCCCGTGCCCGACTATCGCTTCGATCAGAAGAACGATATGTTCAAAAGGGTCCTATGGGACGAAAAAATGAAGCCATATGGCCAGCAGTTCTATAAGGAGGTCAAATACCAGGAAAAAGCCGGATACCGTAAGATTGACTACGCCTTCCGGAATGCCTCCTGGAACCTTGAGTGGAGTGCCGGTTTCGGAAATGTGCGAAGCAACTCCGGTCTCTATTCATGGGAAGGCCTTAACGACAGGATAAAAGCTTACGTTGAGGCGGGAGATTCTGTCAGGGAGTCCCCTCAGGAGATGAGCCGTATCATCAAGAAGGTGGCTCGTTTTTTTGGGGCGGATCTTGTAGGCATTTGCCGGGTCCATCCCAACTGGATTTACTCCCACGAGTACAATAAGGCCACGGGAGAACACACTCCAATAGAAATCCCGGACAGCTGTCACAATGCCATTGTGATGGCCATCGCAATGGATTACAAGTGCTTTCAAATGTCTCCCAGCGCGGAGATGGGGGCCGCAGCGGGACTGGGATATTCTAAGATGGCTTTCGTAGCCAATCTGCTAGCCACATTCATCCGGGGACTCGGATACCGTGCCCTTCCATCCGGGAATGATACGGTGATCAGCATTCCGCTTGCCATGGCAGCGGGTCTCGGGGAATCGGGTCGGTCAGGGCTTCTCATTACACGGAAATTCGGACCTCGGGTACGGATTTGCAAGGTATTTACGGACCTCTCTCTTCATTATGACGCGTATCAACCTTTTGGAGTTAACGAGTTCTGCAAGGTTTGCAAAAAATGTGCGAAATACTGTCCTTCCCAGGCCATTCCCCATGGTGATATGATGACCGAAGGCTATAATATCTCCAACCATTCCGGTGTCATGAAGTGGTACGCGAATATGGAGAAATGCTTTATTTTTTGGGCAAAAAACCATATGGAGTGTGGAAACTGCATTCGGGTATGCCCATTCAATAAGCCACCGGGCCTAATCCATGATATCTCACGAGCCATAATCCGGCGCACACCACTTTTCAATCTACCCCTGCTTTGGGCGGACAACATCCTTCAGTATGATAAGCAGTTACCAGCAACGGCATTCTGGGATAATTCCTGCTAAGACCAAAACGATGATGCTCAACAACGGGAAGTATAATTGCAGGCAAGTCGTAGCACCAACCATCATTGAAAAGCTCGCAACTGGCGAGGACATCGACGCGTTCTCGAATGGCCCCGACTCAGCTGGCTTCATGGGGACCAAGCATTGGAGCTACCGAGTTCAATGGTGTGTTAGACACACCAAAGGTAAAGAAGCGTTCATGGCCCTTGGCATTCACATCCAATACATCTACCTCGATTTCGAGCGTAATACTGCGATCGTTAAGCAGTCGTCCCAACTCGTCTCGAAAGACGACTTCCAAGATACATAAACTTCTATGCTTTTGACGCCGTCATCGGTCACTTGAGAAAGAAATGATTTGAGCGGCCACATAACAAACGGATGTACCGGATCGGGAAATAGCGAGGGGCTCACTTCGCTCGGCGACGTAAACTCCCCGCCCGGTGATCCTAAACGTTATGATTTCTTCTGCTACCCTATCGCTTTGGGGACCACCCAAAAGTGACGACTAAGATAAGGAGCCTGCGGCACAACGATTAATTTGGGAAGTGGTAACCTGGGCGATTTTTGAGTGTGACGCTGGTCATAATAGGATGAGGGCCCTTGGAAGTGAGGTATATGGCAAGAAATCTGGACTTTTTTAAAAAAGATGAACCACAATATCTAGTGGTGAATGTTATTGAGGAGAGCAAAATATTGTTTGCATTTCCACGGGTCATGGGGCTTTTCTTACGTTCCGAGGCTCCCGGCCTGGTCTTTTCAGTGACTTATCCATGGGGGAGTTTTGCCCCCTCCGC
>Ga0180437_10011721_pt1 | contig 10470 bp, 8 predicted proteins | sample SS_ome_4_FD_132410 | JGI IMG/M metagenome (GOLD analysis project Ga0180437, IMG submission 132410) | Hypersaline lake sediment archaeal communities from the Salton Sea, California, USA - SS_3_D_1 metaG | ecosystem: Environmental > Aquatic > Non-marine Saline and Alkaline > Hypersaline > Sediment... | reverse complement strand
AAGGATATAGTGGTGGAATGCTTAGGAAATTAAATATGCTAATGGCTTTAATTCATGATCCGAAGATAGCATTTCTTGATGAGCCAACGGTGGGAATGGACCCAAGAGCTCGAAGAAAGGTCTGGGAATTTATTAAATCTCTTAAAACCCAAAATAAAACTATCATATTAACAACCCATTATATGGAAGAAGCTGAAGCTTTGAGTGATAGAGTCGGAATTATTGATTATGGAGAACTTATTGCTAATGGTACCCCAGAAGAATTAATAAAGAAATTTGAAGTAAAGAATTTAGAAGAAGTTTTCTTAAAGATAACTGGTAGAAGAATAGTGGAGGGGATTTAAAGATGAATGTACTAAGAATCTTAGCTTTAGTTAAAATGGAATTGAAAAAAATAATAAGAGAGCCTGCTTATCTTTTTTTAATGATTTTGTTCCCCGCAGCTTTAACTTTGGTATTTGGCTTGGCATTTGGAACATTAGATACTGGAATTCCCGGAGTAAATCAATTTGATATGATGACTCCAGGATTATTTGCATATGCATGTATCTTTATCATCATGATTGTTGCGCAGAGTTTTACTGATGATCGTGAGCAAGGATTACTAAAGAGAATAAGTTTAACTCCCACAACCTCTTCAGAATTCATGAGTAGTCATATTATTTCTAATACAATTCTATCAATAGTGCAAGTGGTTATTGTAACAGTCTGTTCGGTTCTTATTGGATTCAGACCTGAAGGTAGTATATTTGGATTCTTGATAGCATTTATGTTTATGATTATTCTATCGATATGTTCAGTAGGATTTGGACTTATTTGCAGTACGATAGCAAAAAGTTCTGGGACAGCCACAGCTCTCTCATTTATCTTTATACTCCCACAGATGTTTTTTGGAACTTTTATACCGCTCACTGAAACAACAAGAGTAATAGCATACTTTTTACCAAGTTATTATGCTACTGAATCATTAAGTATGATATTAATTGAAGGCATTTCCTTGACAGATTTAAGTATATGGATAAATTTAGGAATCTTATCAATATTAAGTATTCTAATTATTCTTTTAGGAATCTTAATCTTCAAAAGATATGGAAATAAAAATTTTTAATGTCTTAAATCTTTATTTTACACTTTTTCTAATTGATTATATAAATTGATCATAAGTCGTGCTAATTAACAAGATGTATTAATATCAAAGAAAATTTTATATATGTGTTTTTATAGTTTATATCTTGAAGTGCTAAGATCATGGGTGATTGGGTTGATTAACTCGAAAAAGCGAGAAAGTAATCTCGAAGCCTTAAATCTGAAGAGTGATGCTACTAATGATGATATTAAACTAGCTTATCGTCGAATGGCAAAAAAAACACATCCAGATTTGAATAAAAATGATCCTGAAGCTTCAAAAAAATTTTTAGAGGTCCAAAATGCTTATAATGAATTAAAGGACTCAAATAAACCAAAGATTAAAGTAAAAGCATTTAGACACCGAGATCCTTCGACTTGGAGCAATTTTAATTCACTAATTAGAGAAATTTTTTCGGATAACTTCTTTTTAAGTAATGAGGAGAGAAAAATATATAATGTTCCTTTATCTCAACCCGAAGCATATGTAGATCTAAAGGAATTAGTCAAACGGAAAAGAAAGTATAAAAATTATTTTTGAACAAATCACTACTTTTTATCAAAATTTTTGGCATGAAAAAGTATTTTAAAATTGAACTCTTAAAGTAAAGATGTGATTTATTGATGAAGATTATTTTTCATAAGAAATATTATTATTCAAATTATGCAATGGATCCTGCAGCTTCTGAAGGTCGTTTAGAAGGAATTATGGAAGTTCTATCAAAGAATCCTCAGTATGAAATATTGAAACCTGAGCCAGCTCTCGACGAGGATATTCTTAGAGCCCATACTGAAAGACATTTCAATTATGTGAAAAGAGACCAACTTCTCTTTGATTTAGCTTCTCTAGCCGTTGGTGGAGCAATTTTAGCAGCAGAAACAGCATATAAAGGAGAGCCTGCATTTGCCGTAATTCGTCCTCCAGGGCATCATGCTTCGTCAGATTCTTGTTGGGGTTTTTGCTATTTTAATAATATTTCAATTAGTTTATTAAAATTATACTCCGAGAAGAAGATTAAATCTGCTTTTGTCTTAGATTTTGATCTTCACACTGGAGATGGTAATATCAATATTCTCCAAAACCGAGATGATGATTTTCATGTCAAAATTTTAAATCCCAATGCCGGTGAACGGAATGCTTATTTAAGAGAAGTTGAAGACTACATGGAAAACCTCTCCCAAATTGACATCTTTGTCGCAAGCGCAGGCTTTGATCAGGGAATTGAGGATTGGGGACATCTTCTCCATCCTGAGGATTATTTTCGATTAGGAACATTAATGAAAGAATATTCCACCAGACTATGTCAAGGAAGACGCTACGCTCTTTTAGAAGGTGGTTATAACCATAGTGTATTACCTAAAAACGTTGATTCATTCTGTAGGGGATTTGAATAATTGTCTCTTTTCAGAATTTTTACGTTTGCGAATAATCCTAATAATAAGATATAACCCTACTATAGTTATTGGAGTAGCTATTAGAACAATTAAATCATAATATATCTCAATACATTCTCCAAATGCTTTCGGATTTTTTATTAAAATAGCATCGAATACGGCAGAAAAGGAACCAAATTCTTGTGTTAATTGACCACTAATATATATATTTCCATTTAAATCAAGTGCAATATCGGATTGGTAATTGCTGGAGCACCCAGTACATCTTTTCTCCCATAATTGAATTCCTGAGGAGTCAATCTTTTCTAAGTATATTGCAGTACATATGCAAGAGGATTCTAAAAAATATAAATTATCAATACATTTTATTCCCCTACTTTCTGCAATAAGAATATCACCATTATTTTCAATTGCCAATTTAGTTGTAGGAAAGGAAAAGTCTGGTAACGAATAATTCCAAGCTATATTGCCATCAGAAAAATATTTAATTAGGTTTTTTCCATCAGTCAAAAGAATATTACCATTAGAATCTACAGCGATATCTTTTTCACTGTAAGAAAAATTATAAGTTACATTCCAATTGAGATAACCAGAAGAATTATAGGATAGCATGATGGTTTGATCGTTATATGTCCCTGCAACATAAATGTTATTATACATATAGCTAGCTACAACATGATATTCATCAATATTCTCTCCTCCCCAGGTGTGATTCCAAAGGATAGTACCCGCATCATCAATTTTTAAAAAGTGCATATCAAGGGATTTGGATTGATTCACTTCAATCGAACCTACAAGATAAATATTTCCATTTAAGTCAATATGAATATCATGTAAAAATAGCCAATCATATCCACCCCATGTTTTATTCCAAATCTGTTTGCCTGTATTATCATATTTTGAGAGAATAATATATTCTTTTTGACCAAATTCAAAATTACCTACAAGAAGAAGATCATTATCTGAATTTCTTTCAAGCAGGTGGTAATAAGAGGCACTACTATCTAATAAGCTCTCCCAAAGTATAACACCTGTTTGATCAAGCTTCAAGAGGACATTAGGATAACCCCCAAGTACATAAATATTATTAAGAGAATCAAGCGTCATGTCGCTAATCCAATCAATTGTATTCCATCTTTTGGTCCAAGAATCGACGCTATTTGAAAGATTAGGTTGAGTTCTGTCATCATCGAACTGAAGGAATTTGAAGTTTTCTAAAAATAGTGGAAAAATTGAAATTAAAATAAGTAAAGAAATTAATGAAAATATTTTTTCCTTTAATTGTTTCATGATTTAAATATTCCTATTAAACAGACTAAAAAAAAATATTATAAGTAAATTTATATTTTTTTGCATCTTTTTTGTTTGAAGAGAGTAGATATCTAAAAGTTTATTTCGGGAAATTGTATCTTCGTACTAAAAAATTCATTTGTTACTTTATCTAGTAGAGGTTTAATATCTTTTTGAAAATCTAAATTTAGCTGCTCTTCCATTTCATCAATCAATTTATAAAAGGGTTGTGAAAATAAACCTTGTAATATTGGTCTGAATCCATGATATGCCCAGAATGCTTCTAGAAAATCTTTTGCATGATATATTACTGTTCGATTATCAATCTTTTCATAACCAGGAAAAATACTCATATCTTCCGCAGCTTTTTCAAATGCATGCAAAATTTTTACTTCAATAGGTCCTTCAAATGTATATGGTTTAATTTTGTTAATCTCTTTCAATTTTTTGTTAGCCTTATCTTCCAAATTTTTATAAATCTCTTCTAAAGGTAAACAGATAAACTTTTCTCCTTCTTTTTTTTTAGTAGCTTGAGTTTCAATTTCAGGAAGATAATATTTTGCTTCCTTAATAGCCGCGTAATCTCCCGATACTAATATAGTTGGTACACCAAAATATCCTGCTAACCATGCAGCTTGTTCAATTTCCCCGATAGGTTTATTATTCAAATATAATGCAGTTAACATCGAATTAGTATGAGCAATAAATCCGTCTACCGTTCCCTCTTGAGAGTGCATTCCTAAAAGAATCAACGCATCATATTCGCTAAACTTTCCTGATCTAATTAAATCCGCTAAGACAACCATCCAACCTCCTCCAAGATATTTTGCCTTTTTATCTAATATCTCAAGATTCAAATTATCTCCCATTCCATGACCATCAAATATCTCAATTTGTTTAGCTCCAGTCTTCTTTAACCCTTTAATTACACTATTGATTTCTTTAGTTATAAGATCCATGTGTTTATCGTCGTTAAAACCCGTCTCTGGATCATCAATTCCAGATACGCCCTCTATATCATTCCATATTAATATTTTCATAACTTATTCACAAAATTTTAATTTTAATGAATTGATTTCATTATTCTGTGAATTTTGATAGATTTAATATAAAACTTAAAGGGTCCAATTTTTAACAAAAAAATAAAAGTCAATAAAAAATATTTAGATAATTTGATAGAATTGGTTTTCGAATTCGGGCTTTCCTTTATATTTATTAAGAAAGATTAAAGGGGCTTTGTCAATATTTTTAAAGATATATGAGGGTACCTTTATTCCTGCTTGCTTTAAAGCTTTCTTTATTTCCTCTACGTCAGGAGGGCATCCTTTTATCGGGATGCATTCATTAATATTAGGGTTATCCTTATTCTTATTATACTGACATTGACCGAGAAGGATAGTCTTATTCATTCCAGGTGTAGGTTCTATTTCTTTCCCCGTCAAAATTTCTATATCATCGAAATCCTCTCCTTTCCATGCTTCTTTAATAGCTACCAAGATAACACCATTGTAGAAGCTACAGAATGTACACATAGTTTCATCATATTTTGGATAACTTAACCCCCCAATACCAGCTCTAGCATATGATAAAGGTAAAGTGTCATTTTTTTTATATATAAAATCCCAATCATGAGGTTTCGCTAATGATTCTATACTTTCACCTCTTATTTCAATATCACTTATATCAACCGGGCGTTCTCTGTCTTTAGCTGCTTGAACCAAATGCGGTACTTTAGATGGATCTATTCCTAACAGTTTTGAACCAACTAAATCAGCAGATAGCATATCCTTTGATGCGATTAAAATGTTGCTTCTGTGAGCCTTCCCATCAAATGTAGGACCTCTTTCTAATGTATAAATACCATCTATAAGTGTAAAACTCTCAGGAATTTTATTTGCTAATTGTGCTACTGAGTAATGCAAGTTAAAATGTGGATCAGCACTGTGAAACTTTTTGCGTGAAGCAACATTGATAAAACCTTTAAGATTTTTTATCCCTAAACTAACTACACATTGAGCATGCGTTTTTAAAACCGGAAGATTTATTAAAAAATCAGAATGAAGCATATCTGCATTCATTTTGGCAGTTAAACCCTCAACTAATTCCACTTTCTCATAAGGACGGGTAAAGAGGTCGTATACTTTGATATCATATTTATCCTTCAATAAATTATAACCCAATTTTTCAAATGCATCTTTAGGTGTTTCTTTATCTTTTGGATCGGTGGTTATAATTCCATCTCCAATTGAAATATCATTTACTCCACGTTCTTTCAATAGTTTTACAACATCTTCTACAACTCGTGAAGTCGTAAGCATTCCCCACTTAGGAAAATCACAATGGCGATTCCAATAAACTAAATTGGGTTTGATAAATACTTTACCGTCAACAGGCACATTCTCTAAGCCATTAACAAGATCTATAGCTTTTTTTACTGATACAGAGGGTTCTTTATATTCAACAATTGATACAACTTTCTTATCCATAGAAATCATTTTTCAATTTTATTATTTATTTGCCTTTATTATCTATTAGTTTTTCTTCTTATAAAAGTTAAAATTTTCAATTCTGTCTATTTATTAATTTTATTGAACTCTCTTCTTAATATAGACATTACAATTTGATCATGATATTCTCCATTTCTGAAGCATGCTTCTCTCTTTCTCCCTTCTTCGATAAATCCAACATTTTGATAACATTTAATTGCTCTAGAATTGAAATCACTCACTTCAAGAGCTAACCTATTAAGATTTAAATTATCAAATCCATATTCTATAAGTAATTGCATTGCTTCTGTTCCATACCCTTTTCCTTGTTCCTCTTTATCACCTATAAAAATGCCACATGTTCCCACTCGATTAGTCCAATTGATATTCATAATACTACAATTCCCTATTAATTTAGTTTCATCTATTAATATAGCAAAAATTATGTCATCTTTTCTATCCTTTAAAGATTCAAACCACTCTTCTTCCATTTCTTCTGTGAGAGGACGAAATTGGGTTAAATATTGGGTAATCTCGGGATCATTGAGCCATAAAAGAAATTTCTCATTATATTCTCTTTTAATTGGAGCTAATATCACATGATTATGCTTGAACATAAAAAAAATAATGATAACAAAAATTAAATACATTTAGGAATTAATAAAATTCATAGACATATATTCTAAATTCTAAAACCAATAAGGCAAAAAGATATGTCAAATATTTATGTTCCGGTTGATTTTAGCGATTTAAGGAAGAATTTATTCCCTGAAGAAAAGGTTATCTATAGTACATTAGCAGAAGCTGAATTGAGGGGGGGTAGTACTTATACTGGAAGAGGAATCAAACAATATAAAACTAAATGGATTACTCATCTTCTTTTCACCGAAAGAGGATTGGCAATACACTTGAAATCTAAAAGTGGAGACATTCCTTTCTATTCCCCCCTTTATAATACTGGTTTTCTCTTAAAAAACCTTATTGTTAATACAAACTTTAAAGAACCATTCAGAGGAGGAATAACAATTGGAGGGGTCACAATTACTTTAAATCCCATTATAAATAAAGACATGGAGTCAGCAAAAGATTTTAAGAGAAGAAAAAAGGAATTTAAAAAAACTGTAAAACCCTATATGCTGCAACAACAATTAGAATTGGTTAAATTTTTATGGGACTTTTTTGAAAGAAAGCCTGAAGCGAAGTATGTTGATTATGTTTCTGAAGCAGAATATCCTTGTGTTGAAGCAGGTTATAAAGCATTTAAGAGCTTTTGGAAGAAAGGAACACCTCTCCAAAGATATATTGATATGATAAATAAAAAGTTTGAAAAGCTTTAATTTTTTTTTAATTTTTTTTTAAAAGAATATCTCATGTTTTCGAGCATAATATTTCACGATCTCAAATGAAAAGATACATATTAATGAAATCAAGAAACAGATTAACCAATCTAATGCTGTTAAAAACATAAACATGAAGTTAATTCCTACAGAAGCTAAGGCAGTTTGAAACCCTGGAATATATATTATAGCAATGAATACTCCAAAAAGCAAACCTATCAAGAGATACATAAATTTCGTGCTATCTTCTTTAATACTTTTAATTAATGATTTATTTGGACGTCTTATTTGAAAAACAAGAAAGGACTCGCAGAAAAATAGCGTTAACATTAACATAGTTAATGTTTTCCCAATTCTTCTAATTTCTTCAATAGGTAATAGAAGAATTTCTGGGGGTATCAATTCGGGATCTTTAATAAAATAAAGATAGCCATATGGGTAATTTTCTGGAAATACGGGATATAATCCACTAAAGGTTATGAAATAGACAATTAACATACTAATTGCTAATAAGATCCCAAAAATAAATAGCAAAATCAAAGTATTTTTACTTAAGATTTCTTCTTCATCTCTTGGTTTGTGCTTCATCACATCTTTCGATGTTGTATCAAATGTTAAAATAAGTCCAGGAAATATATGAACTGTAATGCTGAGAAAAATCCATTGGAGATAAAATGCATCATCTAAGAAATAGGGTAACGGTATTCCAAATATTTGTGGTATGATTACTGCCAAGATAAATTGAACTATACCTTCAAAGACATTAATGCAGATATAGAAGAATACGACCGCTCGTATTCGAGAAAAAATCCCTCGCCCAGCTTCAATCCCAGTAACTATAGAATTAAAAGAATCATCACTAATTACCATATCTGAAGCCTCTTTGGCAACATCTGTGCCTTGAATTCCCATAGCAATTCCTGCATCTGCCATATTTAACGCTAGAGCATCATTCACACCATCACCTGTCATTGCGACTACTTTTTTTGCATCTTGATATTTTTCTACTATTTTCTGTTTATCAGATGGATTCACTCTAGCGAAAACTTTTATTTTACTAAACTCATCGAAGGAAGAATACCTATCAATATCTTTTCCTTCAATTACTAATTCATCACTATTATCAATAATGGAAATTTCTTGCGCAATAGCTCGGGCAGTGGGTACAGAATCTCCAGTAATCATAATAACGTCAACCCCTGCATCATGACATTGTTTTACTGATTCTTTCACATTATCTCGGGGTGGATCTAATATAGTCACAAATCCGATATAGATCATATCTGATTCACAAATTTCTCTCCCATTTTCTACTTCAGGAACCATATTATCTAATTTTTTATAACAAAGACTCAGTATGCGATTGCCTTGCCCTGCAAAAACTTCGGCAATTTTTGAGATTTTTACCTTTAAGTCATCAATAAATTCTACTTCTGTATCCTTATAAAGTATTTTAGTACATAATGGTAAGAGAACTTCGCTAGCACCTTTCGTAAAGGAATAAAATTTATCTTTTCTTTTATAGACTTTAGTCATTCTTTTTACTTTAGAATCAAATGGATATTCCTTTACATATTCAAAATCTTCAAGCATATAGTTACCCATGCCTTTTTGGAAAAGAACCATTAGAGCTCCTTCTGTTGGGCTTCCAATAACATTCCAGTTTGGAATTACTCTATTATCTATTTCAATTTCATTTTTAACCAACGCAGAATTGTTATTTAAAAATCCAGCTGTCAATAACAACTTCAATTGAGGATATTCATCAATATGTTTCACAAAGCGAGGATTCTTTTTATCATCTACATTAATAATCTCCCCATCTGGATCATATCCTCTTCCTGTTACATTGAATATTGAACCATTTGTCCATACATGTTGAATAGACATTTGGTTTTTTGTAAGAGTCCCAGTTTTATCAGAACAGACGACACTTACACGCCCCAAACTGTCTACAGAAGCTAGATTACGAATTATTACCCCATGATGAGCCATTGATAAGACACCTGTTAGTAAAATAATTGTAACTAATAATGGTATATTAATTGGAAGAAGATCCATAGCAGAATTCAAGCTTCGTGCGATTTCTAATTTTGTAAAATTACTTGCAACCCATATAATAATTAGAATAAGTAACCAAAAACCAATTACAATTATACCTAACCATTTTCCAAAATTATTCATTTTTTCTCTTATTGGTATTTCACTCATTCCTGCTTCTTCCAAACCAACAGATATCTTTCCTATTTCTGTATCTTTCCCAGTTTTTGTAGCAATTGCGGTTCCATTTCCGGTTGTAATATAGGTTCCATAGAAGATCATATTTTTTCGATCAGCAATTGAAATTTTAGATTTACTTAATGGCAGTCCTTTCTCCATTTTCTTCTGAGGTTCACTTTCCCCAGTCAAGGATGATTCATTCACTTCTAAATTCGAGGACTGGATAATTCGTCCATCAGCTGGAATGCGATCCCCTTGTGTTAATATCAATAAATCTCCAATCACAACTTCTTTTGTAGGGATATCAACCTTCATCCCATCTCGTATAACTGTAGTTGTCGGAGCCGTCATCTCACGGAGTGCGTTTAATTTCTTTGTTGCGCGATATTGTTGGACTACTGCAACAAAACAATTTAATCCAACAATAGCTAAAGTTAAAACAATGAAAGTAAGGTTACCTTCACCTCCGAAAACGGCATCCAAATATAAGATTAGGGCTCCAATTAAATATATTACTATAAGCCAATTAAAAAGAGGTGCTAGATATATTTTTATAAATCCTTTTGATGCTTTTGGAATTTCATTAAGACCGTATAAATTTATACGATTTAATGCTT
>Ga0180437_10011720_pt1 | contig 10470 bp, 6 predicted proteins | sample SS_ome_4_FD_132410 | JGI IMG/M metagenome (GOLD analysis project Ga0180437, IMG submission 132410) | Hypersaline lake sediment archaeal communities from the Salton Sea, California, USA - SS_3_D_1 metaG | ecosystem: Environmental > Aquatic > Non-marine Saline and Alkaline > Hypersaline > Sediment... | reverse complement strand
AGCCAGCGAAGGGCGGTTTGGTGCTGGGGCAAGGCAAGCCCGCCGCTCGGCGGCCCGCCGTTCGCCGTTTGAGCCGAGACCTTACGGCTTGGCGCCGCAGGCCGCATGACATCTGCAACGGCGGCAGCCAGTTTCTGGCAGGAGAAGGGTTTGGCGACGCACACGCGAGCCCCGGCGAGCCTCAGGGTCGCCTGCGACTCGCTGTCTCCGTGACTACTGAGGGCCACGACGGGGGTGTTCGGCGCGGCCTCGGCCAGTCGTTCGAGGGCCCGGACGCCGAGCGCGGGCGCGTCGTCCAGGATCATGGCGTCGGCCTCGATCGAGATGAGACGGCGCAGCGCCCCTTCAACGGTGCGTTCGAACAGGAGCAGATCGGTTTCGGGCAGGGCCGCGCGGAGGGATTCGCGAATGGCCCTATCGTCAGCAATGGCCAAAAGCACGTTCATGGCTCAGATCCACCTTGCCGCGACACACTCACGCGGACAACTTTGTTCGCTATGCAAAAACTTCTCCATGTCTCACGATTCCCAGACGACCTGCGAAAAATATCGCTCGCCGTTCCATCAGTTCTTCTGGAGCGCCGCTGTGCGCTCCGCCAGAGGCAGCGTAACCGTAAAGGCCGCGCCATTGGCGGGCGAGCTGGTCAGGTCTATCTCGCCGCCATGCTCGACGACAATGCCGTGAACGACGGCAAGCCCCAACCCGCATCCCTGGCCCTTCGTCGTGAAGAACGGGGTGAAGATTTGTTCCTGATCGGGTGCGGGAATGCCGACGCCGGTATCGGCGACGACCACCTGGGCACATTCCGTTTCGAAGTACGGCGAAACGCCGTCTCGCCTCAGGTGTCTTCGGGTTCGGGTTGCGGTTACACGCAACGTGCCTTCTCCGGCGTCCGCCATGGCTTCAATGGCGTTTAATATAAGATTAAGGAAAACCTGGTGCAACTGTTGTTCATTGCCGTGTACCTCGAGGGGTCCCGGCGGGAAATTCACTTCGACCACGATGTGCGCCTTGGTGGTTTGGTTCTCGACCAAGGCCAAAACGTGCCCGACCGTCGAGCGCAGGTCCTGTTTGGTGAATTCCATTGGTTTGGGTCGGGCGAAGTCCAAGAGACGCGTTACGATAGCGTTTATTCGCTCGACTTCATGGGGCACTACGTCGCAGAAGGTCGTTCTGAATTCTTCGTCATTGTAACGGCTCGGCAAGAGTTGGGTAAAGGTCTTAATGGAAACGAGGGGGTTTTTGATCTCGTGTGCCATGCCGGCGGCAAGGGTCCCGATTGAGGACAGGCGCGCGGCGCGCCGGACGTTTTGCTCGAGGCGTTTGATCTGGGTGAGGTCGTAGATCATTGCCATCGCGCCCGTATGTTCGCCGGCAGCGGTGGTAAGGCAGGAAGACGAGAGCAACACGGGTGTCTTGACGTTTCCCGGGCCGGGGATGAGGGTTTCGAAATCGGTGCTGCCGGGTTGTTCGTCGAGGCTCTGGCGCAAGGCTTCGGCAATCGGTCTTGGGAGCGATCCGAGATCTTGGCCGAACTGGACAGGTCCGAGCAAGGCGGCCGCTCCCTCATTGACGGTGCGCACTTTGCCTTCGGTATCGACGGCGATGACGCCGCCGCGCATGTTTTTGAGTATGCTGGCCATGTGCATATTTACTTGTTCGAGCGCGTGATAAAGGCGGGCGTTCTCGATGGCTGTTCCAAGGGGCCCCGCAACGGCGCTGAAAACCATGAGGTCTGCGGCGGAGTACATGTCTTTGGAGCTTTTCTGCCCGAGCGTCAGGATGCCCACGAGATTGGACCTCGTTTTTAGGGGCAGGCAGCAATAGGCTTCGAGTTCGGCCAAGTGGTTTGCAATGGTCACGCGTTCCTGGGTCGGGCGGGTGTGAAGCAATTCCTCGAGCAGAATCGGTTTCGCCTGCGCGTCCATATACTCGATGAGGGCTTCGTGTTTTCGCGTGCTTCCGCCTACCTCGTCAGGATCGGTCGAGTATTCGGTAATCAGCTTCGAGTCGTCGTTTTCGTCGATGAGTAGTACACGGAACGTTGTGACGCCAAGGGTCTCGCGTATGTCCTGCGCCAGTTGTTCGAGCAACTGATTGAACTGCACTATTTGCGAGGCTTTTTGGGTTATTCGGGCGAGAAAGCGGCTGGTGTCGTATCGGCGTTTCAGTATCGTTCGGTCGAGGACAAGTTGCACCCGTTCCTTCAGCGGCTGGAGCACGAGCGCGATGACGAGCGCGGCAAGCACCGTCGGTAACGTCCGCCCGATGCGTTCGGTGCCGCTGAAGGCGAGGTGGACTATCGAGATCGAGCTGAAGAACGTGAGCACAATGAAGGCGGTCAGCACGGCGTATACGGTGGTGCGCGAGACCATGACCCAGACGTCGAGTAGGTGGAATCGTATCATCGAGTAGGCAAACACGCCGGCCAAGAACATGAGGAACATTGGCCCGTAGACCTCGTAAGCCACACCGGGCACAATGATGGGTGCAACGATATTCGTGAGCGTGATGCAGGTTGTTGAGATGGCGATCCCTAGGATAACGTGCTGGATTTGGCGCCGTTCTACACCTTGGGCGGTTCTAAGTCTGATGAAAAGCCTTTGGTAGGAGAAGACAATGGTAATGGCCACGCAGCACGCAAAAACATAGAAAACCGGGCCGTATTCGACGATTGGTCTTCGATCTGGAAACACCTCCACGTGGCGTACGTATAGGGGTGTCAATACGCCGAGAAGGGCCAAAACCGGCGAGACGCCGCATAGAAACCACAGCACGGGCTTGACGCCTTCATAGCGCTGTCGTGGGAAGAGCCCCATGAAAATATGGAAAAGCAACGGAATGAAGGACGCTGGAACAAAGGTCACCCTGAGCCAGAAAACCGCAACATTGGCATCATGCGAGTGGATAATGCACGCTATGCCGCTCGTCCAAAGGGCAACCGTAAATGCCAACAGGGCAAAGGCGCGATGCGTACGCTTGTGCGGATTCTTAACGATCACCACGGCGCCGAGGACGGAGAACCAAACCGCCGACAGAACGAGGAGTACCGTTGAAATCCGCTCGTCCATTAGTTCGCTCGCCTGAGTATCGCGGCCCCGTGGTTTCCGCCAAAGCTCATCGCGCTGACTAGGACGGCATTGACGTCATTGAGCCTCGGGCGCTTGGGAACATAATCCAAGTCGCATACGGGGTCCGGATGGTCGAGATTGAGCGTCGGAGGGATTACGCCCTCGTTGAGACTCAGCAGCGCGGCCGCCGCGCCGATTAGGCCGGCCACCGCGTAGGGCTGGCCGGTCATGGATTTGACTGCTGAAATGGGAATACGATACACAGTGTCGCCGAACGCGCGTTTGTAGGCCTTTGTTTCGGAGTGGTCGTACATCTCGAGCGACACGCCGTGGCTTTCTATGTGGTCCACATCGTTTACGGACATGCCCGCGTCCTGCAGGGCGGCGCCAACGGCTCTTGCCAAAGCCCTTCCTTCCGGATCGAGGATGAGAGGATTCTGACCTTCTGTGGCCGCGCCCAACCCGGCTACTTCGCCTAGGACAGGGGCGCCCCGCGCCTTGGCATGATCCTCGCGTTCGAGCACGAGCGATACGGCGGCCTCGCTCAACACGATGCCGTCTCGATTCTGGTCGAAAGGACGCATGGCCTTCTCCGGCTCGTCATTGCGCGTGGACAGGATTCCGAGGCAGCACGCGGTTGCGATAGACATCGGGAAGATCGGTGTTTCTGTCGCCCCAACCAAGGCGGCATCGGCCCGCCCCAGCCGGATTTGCGTTAAGCCCCAGCCCAGGACGTCCAGCCCGGTTGCGCAGCCGCTTCCTATCGTGATAGCGGGACCCCGGAAGCCGAAGTCCACCGTCACGTGCACCGTGGCGGAATGCCCAGTGAATTTCGACGAGGTGAGCTTTCCCACGTTCCGGTAGCCCCGCGTCTCATAGGCTTCCTGATGGGCTTCGTATTCTTCGTTGGGGCTTCCCACGCTTGTGCCCATCGCAACGGCAATGCGCTCGTCCTTGTGGTTGGCGTTAGAGAAATGCGCGTCTTCCAGTGCGAGTCGCGATGCCGCAATGGCCTGATGGACGTGTCGGAACCAATTGCGAACCACACATTTCTTCATATAGTCTTCGGGGTTGAAATCCCAAAGCTGCCCCGCTATTTGGCACGGAAGCTCAGAAGCGTCGAACCGGTCGATGTGCCGAATGCCTGACCTGCCGTTCTTGAGTGCGTCCCAAAATGCTGCTCGGCCTATGCCGTTGCACGCCAAGACGCCAAGTCCGGTTATGACTACACGAGGCCTCATACCCATAGCCTAGTTTCCAACGGCGGCCCGCAATGGCGCCAGACGCCTGAGGGCCAATTCGCGCGCGGGAACGCACGCGGCGTCGTTAAATCCTTCGACAAACGCTGCTGCGCCCGCGGCGTCTCCGTTGCGCAGACGGGCGCCGAGCATGTCGGCGAAAGCGACCTCGCGGCCGTCGTAACCGGCGAACTTCGCCATCAAGGCGACATCTTCAGGCAGCGTTGAGGGAATCCCCCTTTCTTCAATGGTGCGGCGCAACGAGGCGTTTTCCCGAATCGCCTGAACAGCCGTCCAGACGCCTATTCGACGCGGCATGAAACCGCGGGGGACGCCGCGGGCGCCGTCCCGTTGCAGCCGCCGCAACAGCGCGCCGAGCTGGCGCTCCGTGTGAGGGCGGAACCCGAAATTCTCAGGGTGCGCGTCCCAGGCGGAGCCCGGGAGCAACTCCGGGACGGCGACGGGCGCCGAATGGGGCCGGGCACGCTCGAGGAGACGAAGGGTCTCTTCTCTTGTGTGGGTGTCGTCTTCAGGACAGGGGTAGGTGAAGCGGGCTACGGTAAAGAGTCCGGCGGCTTTACTCGCTCGTAACACGGATTCCGTTTCGGTAACGCCGAATCCGCGCCCGTAGTAGTCGTCCAAGAGGCGTTGGCTGCCCGTGTCGATGCGGAAGGAAACGGCGCGGCACCCCGATGCCGTGAGCGCCCTTAACGCGGCGGGGCTCGTATGCCGGACATGCCAGGCGCGGCTGTACCAGACGGTTAGATGACGCGCCATGAGTTCGCAGGCCACGGCCTTGACCTGCGCGGCAGGACTGCCCGCGTTGCAGAAATGGAACGCGCGCGCGCCATACTCTTTCCCGATGCGCCAGACCTCGTCCGCCACCGCGGCGGACGGCCTGGTCTGGACGAACGGTCTGCGTGCCGAGCCGCGCGGACAGCCATGGCATGTAAAATCACAGCCGTGACTGTCTTCGATGGTGAACAGCATCAGTTTGGTGCGGCTCCTGAGCGCGGGATAGGTTGCCGGGCCGTAGTCGGCGCCGGGCAGGAGAACCAGGCTATGCGTGTCCGGCCCGGGCGTGGTTTGTGGGTGTCCCGGCGCAGGGATCAGCAGGCCGGGGATCGTGCCCCATGTCTGCGGCGCATGTATACGGTCGGCGAGCTGGGCCAAAGCGCGTCCCCCATCGTGCAAACACAAGCAGTCGAAGGCGGTGGCGGTTTTCAGAAGGGTCCCGCCGCACAATCTCGTTCCCGGGCCGAAGCCCACTAGTTTCAGGTCGGGCTTGATCTCGCGCAGTCGCTTGCTCACCTGCACTGCTCCCGCGAGGGCGGGGCGGTCTTCGATGTAGAAGGCTATGAAGTCTGTGCGTGGGAAAGCGGCCAATTCACGCGACACTTGCCTGTGGAACGCCTCGAGGGTTGGCCGAAGGCCTGGTCCGTTGCGACGCCGACCTGGGAAAGTTGGGAGCCGCCGTAAACTTGGTGGGCTGGATGCAAGTTGTTCGAGCGTCTCGAGCGTCCCGTAGTCCTGGATCCGAGTGAAATGGCCCGCGCCGATGAGGCAAGCCGCCGCGCTCGCTAACGAGCGATTGGGCATCAGATTCATGAACGTGAATGGATAGGCGGGAAGGTAGACAAGGATGCTGCGGGTTCTCATGACCTTTCCTTGCACTATGACCGGGCGAGGTCTGTCAAGAACACTAAATGTAGTACAGTTTACGCGCTTCTATACAATATACCGTGCGGATGATAGCATGATCACTATATATATGCAAGTGAAAAGTTGCTTGTCCCATATATTGAATAACGGGCCTTTTCTTCTTTTCCGCAGTTCTACGATGTGGCTTTGCTGAATCGAGCCGGCCGGCGCTTCCCGCCCGGGGTTTCTATGGCGGCGCCGCGGTCCAGTGTGGGGCGGCCTCCAGACCCCGGCAATAGGCCTGTTCGTGTACTTGTGGGGGCCAAACGTTGCTGCTATACTCACGCATCGAAGGCGAGGCGCCCCAATCTGCGTAATGTCAGACGCCTGAGAAGGAGCGAGTAGCGGCCCGGATGAAATGCGGAGGAGCAGAGGGCGCGCAAAGGCGCCCGGGCGGGATGCACTACGGGGGGTTGATCCGGACGGTCCTTGTCCTCACGGTCCTTATTTGCAGCGGCTTCACGACGACGGCGTCCATCGGGGTACTCGTGATCGGCCTCCGAAGTGGCGCGGGATATGACGCGCCTTTTCTCTGGCGGCTGGGGGTCAAAGGGTTGGTTTTTGGATGCGCGTTTGCAGCCAGTGGTTGGGTGTTGCGGTGGGGTGGTCGGCTGCCCGATGCCCGCCGGCCCGCCGAACTTCCTCCGGAGCGAGTGTCGTGGCGCGCGTGGTTGGGTTTGCTTGCCGCGGCGGGCGCGGCCATGGCGCTGGTGTTTCCGAACCTGGACAGATACCCGAAGGCGGAGCCGGACGAGATGCACCATCTCGTTGTGGCGCGGAACCTTGCGGAGTACGGTTTGTATGCGTCCGGGCATCCTGCTGCGGGCTTCGAGCTTTTCGACCGCTACGACTCGGTCGGTCCCCCGGTCATTGTGCCTGTCGCCGTGTCCATGCGGCTAGGCGCAGACCAATTCGTGGCCGCCCGGCTTACGATGGCGGTCTATTTCGTGCTGCTGTGCTTGAGTGTGTTTTTCTTCTGTCGGCCGGTGTTCGGGGCTTGGGCCGCAGTGTGTTCGGTTTTCATGGTGCTTATGGCCCTCATGTCCGTCTATCTTGGTCGTTCGGTCTATGGCGAGGCGCCCGCGTTTCTGTTTGCCGTCGTCGGTTTGACCTTTTGGCGGGGGGCGCTGCGCGCCGAGAAGCGCGCGTTTTGGGGCGTATTGGCGGGCGCGGCCTTTGGTTTGGCCGTGCTGTGCAAGCCGTTTTTGCTGATGGGTGTTTGGGCCGTGGCGGGGGCGCTGGCGTTTGATCGGGTCAGCTATCGGATCGTCCGGTTGCGTCACGTGCTGTTGCCGCTCTTCGGGTACGGGCTAATGGTAGGATGTTGGTGGCTCGTGAAAGCGGTTTTTCAGCATGACGCAGCACAGGCGGCCCAGACGACGCTCGTAGAATACCAGCACAATCTCGTGTTCGGTTTCGCGTCATTCGTGCGGACTTCGGGCTGGATTGTGGGGCAGCCGGCGACATTGATCGGCGCCGTGATCGCCTTACTGCTTGTACTGCCGGTGATCTTCCGCCACAACTATGATCCGCCGACGATTGTACTGTTTTTCGCGGCGCTGTTTTTCACATATTGGTGGCTCTTTTTCACGACGGGCCTTCACGGTCGCTATATGTGGTACACGTGCGCCATTACGCAGATCTTCGCGGGGGTCCTGCTGGCCGTCTCGGCGCGCCAGGCGCTCGATCTGGCCAAGCCGCCGCGCGTGCGCACCGTATACGCCGCGCTGGCGTGTCTCGTGGTGGTTCCCGCCCTTGCCCGGACGCACAGGGAGGTGAAGCTTATTCGAGGGCATGACGGGATGGGCGACGCCATCGCCTTGGCCGGTTTTGTCCGAACGCTGCCGGAAGACACGCGCATTGCCGCCTTGGATTGGCCGCTGCAGCGGACGCTCAACTTCTTTGCCGGCCGGCACGTCGAGGTGGTCAAGCGTGTGCCGACGTCCTCGGACGAATGGGATGTCCTCCTGGCGGATACGCGGGTCCAGCGGGCGCTGTTGGAGGGCCGTGAAGCCGATCGCGCTTTTGGCGATTACGGGGTGTTGTTTCTGAAGGGACCGTAGCGTGAGGCATCGCGCGCATTTCCATGCTGACAGGAGACGCCATGTCGACGCCATCAGTGTCTGTATTCTATCCCTGCTATAACGATTGGGGAACCATGGGAAGCATGGTCCTGCTTACCGTGCAGACGTGCCGCCGGCTCGGGGTCGATCACGACATCGCCGTTATCGACGACGGGAGCGGGGGCCAGACACAGGATCTCCTTGATGAGATCGGCGCGTGTTTCCCGGAAATCCGCGTGGTGCGCCACGAACGGAACCACGGCTACGGCGGGGCGCTGCGCAGCGGATTTGCCGCGGCCAGCAAGGAATGGGTCTTTTACACGGACGGGGACGCGCAATACGACGTGCGGGAGCTGGCCTTGCTGCTGAAACACGCCGGGCCGGAAGTGGACGTTGTGCAAGGTTATAAAATTGCGCGGAATGACCCGATGCATCGCCGGATCATCGGCCGCATCTACCACTGGCTCGTGAAGATAGCCTTTGGGCTCAAACTGCGGGATGTGGACTGCGACTTCCGGCTGATGCGTCGCGCCATATTCGATCGAATCGACTTGGTGAGCGACAGCGGGGTGATTTGCGCAGAGATGATGACGAAAATTCAGCGGGCCGGGTTCCGCGTCGTCGAGGTCCCAGTGCACCATTATCAGCGGGCACACGGCAAATCGCAATTCTTCAATTTCCGGCGTATCGCCCGGGTCGCTTGGCAACTTTCGGGGCTGTGGATTCGCGAGGTCCTTTTGTACCGTATGCACGGCGGGCGAGACGGCGATTCCTCCGAGCGCCGGGTGGATTCGGGGGAAATCGACAGGCAATGATACCCTTTCTCGATATGAAATCGCAGTTTCGCTTGATTGAGGCCGAAATTCGCGCCGCATTGGACGAGGTGCTGGCGAGTTCGCGGTACGTTTTGGGCAGGCAGTTGGCGGCTTTCGAGCAAGAATTCGCGGCGTATATCGGCGTCGAATATGCCGTCGGCGTCGGGTCCGGCACGGACGCCATTCATTTGGCGTTGCGGGCCGTGGGCGTCGGTCCCGGCGATGAAGTGGTCACCGCGGCGAATACGTGCGTGCCGACGGTCGCGGGGATTTGGGCGGCGGGCGCGACGCCCGTGCTCGTGGATGTGGATCCAACGACGTTGACGATGGCGCCGAGCACGCTTGACGCCGCCATGACGGAGCGCACCAAAGCCATTGTGCCGGTGCATCTTTACGGGCATCCCTGCGACATGGCCGCCATTATGGCCATTGCCGAGCGGCGCGGCGGGGTTGTGGTCGAGGATTGCGCCCAGGCGCACGGCGCCCGGTGCCGCGGCGTACGGTGCGGCGCGTTCGGCAAGGCGGCGGCGTTTAGTTTCTATCCAAGCAAGAACCTCGGTGCGTATGGCGACGGCGGCGCTGTGGTGACCGACGATCCGGACGTGGCCGCGCGCCTCGCGCGCCTGCGGAATTACGGCGAGGAGCGGCGGTACTACCACGCCGTAAAAGGGTTTAACAGCCGGCTCGATGAACTGCAGGCGGCGGTGCTGCGGGTCAAACTGCGGCATTTGGATGAATGGAACGCCGCGCGACGAGAGCGGGCCGCAGCCTATGATAGGCTCTTGGCCGGCACGCCGGTTACGACGCCGACGGTGGCGCCTTGGGCGGAGCACAATTACCATCTCTACGTGGTCCGTTCCCCGCACCGGGACGCACTGCAGGCCCATCTCGACCGACACGGGGTCGGCACGTTGCTTCATTATCCCGTGCCCGTCCATTTCCAGGAGGCCTATGCAGACCTCGGGTGCGGCCAAGGCGCCTTTCCTGAAAGCGAGCGGGCGTGCAACGAGGTCCTCTCGCTGCCGATGTACGCAGAGTTGCCGTTCGATGCAATCGGCCGTGTGGCGGAGCTCGTTGCGGCGTTTCAGCCATGAAGCCTGAAGAATACGAAATTATGTTTCGGGTCGAGGACGGCCATTGGTGGTACGCCGGGTTGCGGGCGCTATTGCATCAGTTCTGGGGCCGCTATGTTCGCGTTCCCGAACCGCAAGTCTTGGACGTCGGTTGCGGTACGGGGGCGATTCTTGATCGGCTCGGGGAAGACGCGCAGGCGGCCGGCGTGGATTTTGCCCTCGAGGCAATCCGGTTCTGCCGCACCCGGGGCATCGGGCGCTCGGCAGTGGCCTCGGCGCTTGCCCTGCCCTTTGACGCGAACGGGTTTGACGTGGTGGTTTCCTTTGATGTGCTTTGTCATTCGAGCATCCCCGACAAGCACGTGGCCATGCGTGAACTCTACCGGGTCGTCAAACCGGGCGGGTTGTTGCTGCTGAACCTGCCTGCCTACCACTGGGTGCGGTCTTCGCACGATGTGGCGGTGCACACCGACCACCGGTTTACGAAGCGGGAAGTAGTTGACCTGCTT
>Ga0180437_10011719_pt1 | contig 10470 bp, 13 predicted proteins | sample SS_ome_4_FD_132410 | JGI IMG/M metagenome (GOLD analysis project Ga0180437, IMG submission 132410) | Hypersaline lake sediment archaeal communities from the Salton Sea, California, USA - SS_3_D_1 metaG | ecosystem: Environmental > Aquatic > Non-marine Saline and Alkaline > Hypersaline >... | reverse complement strand
CTTATCTAGAAAGTTTCCGAAGGAATCCATAAAGTGGTTAAGCCCTTCTTTAATTTCGTCTTGGGTCATAGTTTTTTATCCATAATTTTCTATGTCCGGTATGTAACGTTTGCGGACATACAAGGGGCCAGTCATCTTAAATTGCATTTTCAAATTGGACTCTATATCTTGCTATTCGATTAAGCGGAACGCTAGCATATGCGGAGAAAGATTTTACCGAACCAGCGGTAAAATTAGAAATGTTAGCGACAGCGTTATCTAAGAGATTATTTTCCGAATCATAAAGGGCAACAATAATATTGACGAGAGTATAGCTCTGGCCTGAATTATTCTTTATCTCTCCTAAGATTTCTGTCATGCCCAAAGATGATTTTACGGTAATACGCCTCACCGCAAATCCGCCTCCTATGTCAGAGAAAGCATCCCGTTTAGCCCGCTCGTCTGCCCGTTGCTTTTGGGCCTTTAGGTTTTTTAATGTGGCTATTTCCGTTTGTGCTTTTTGTGCGATGGCCTGACCACTGGCTTTAATTATTATTTTTTCTAAAGTCTGTATCGCTTCATCATATTGCTCTAATGCCTTATGTTTTTGCGCTTGTTCATACATAGCCGCCGGGGTCTCCGATAGCTCATTAACCTGTTTCTCAAGGAGAGTTATTCTGTTTTTTAATGCTTCGTTGTCTTGCTTGAGTTTAGTGAGTTCATTTGTCAAGCGGGCATTTTCTTCCTTTAGTGCTGCTCCTTTATCACAGGAAAAATTAATAAAGAGGGCAAGTAAGAAAGCAAAATAGCAAATATAACGCCTCATCTTTTCCTCCTTTACGGACATACATTTAATAGCGTCTCCTGAATTTATCCCTGGCCTGGAGTTCCCTAAGGCCTATCATGTTTAACCGGTAGGCCCGCTCCAGGAGCCTATTAGCCTTTCTTGGGTGACCATATTTCTTTAGTTCTTTGGCCCGGTTCTCTAAGTTTAAGGCCCTGTTTAAAATCTCAAAGGGGGCCCTATGTCTTTGGCTGGCTTCATAGGCTAACCTTTGGCAATGCCGACAAGCATAGTAACCTCCGCTCAAATAAAGGACCGTTACCCGTCGTCTACAATGCCTACACTCGAAATAATATCTATGGCCCCCGAAGTGGCAAGGAAAGGCTTCTATTCTGTGCTCATACTCTACAGGTTTTTTTTCATGGCCTAGTAGGTAATTAAACTTTATGGTCCCGCCCCATTCGTCTAAGCGGACTGCAAAGCTAAGGCTCCCGGTTTTCTCCCCGCCTCTCGAAAATGTAAGATTCCCCAATCTGAAGCCTAAATGTAGATAGCCCCAGATTCTTAAATCATCTATGGTTAACCGTGAAGTTTCTTCTATCGTGTCTCTTTTAAGCCCGTAATGGCGTCCCATTTTAAGCTCTAATTTTTTATTTCCGTAATATATAGGAGTTATCACTTAAAATGTGCATTATGATTTTTCCTTCCTTCCCGACAATTCAAGCTGTTTTGACCTGTCATCTCTAAATCGTTCTGCCTTTTTGAATGTGGCACTAACTTGTTTGATCGGCGGCATTTCAATCTTTTTTCCAGCCAAGAGATCAGCGACAGTTAACAGTTGGATTCTCGGATATTTCTTTCCCCACGTTTTGGACTCAAAAAATCCAGCGGTTACGGCTTCAATTTGCATGGGCTTAGTCGGATCCTCCATAGAAATAAGCACTCCAATTGCAGCCTTTTCTCGATCTAAAACTCCTATGAGGTCCCGGACTTGGCTTACGGTAACATGCCCAGCCTTTATAGAAATGATGATACTCTCAAATTCCCCAGGCCTATTCCCTTGAAAGATGATCTTACCGTCAATTCCTTTGTCTGAGCCTTTCTTTTGCTCCACGGGCCGAGCATTTACTAGGCCCAGTGTCCACCATTGAAATTGATAGGGATCGGATGAGGCTAATGCTTTAGCATCTGGGACAGAGACAGGCTCTCCGATTACCCTATAGGAAACCTGATCTCCAAAAGCATCGGCAAGCCGGTTTTTTATAAGTGTAATAGCAAGGTGCGTGATGTCGATCCCTATCCAATTACGGCCAAGTTTCTGAGCCGCGGCTATCGTCGTCCCGCAACCACAGAAGGGATCAAGGACAAGGTCCCCTGCATTACTACTGGCCTTAATAATTCTTTCAAGAAGTACCTCAGGCTTTTGTGTAGGAAAGCCAAGACGTTCTTTTGCCTGAGAGGAGATAGATGATATGTCGTGCCAAGTATCGCCGATAGCCACACCCTTCACCTCATCAAGATAGCGTTTATAACGGGGCACAGTACCCGGCTTTGTCTGAACGATCCGCCCTTGTTCCAAAAGCTTCTGCATTTTGTCTTTGCCATATACCCAATACCGGATCACTCCCAAAAGCTCATACTGAGGATGGCCCCGTGTTCCAGAACCAGGGGCCGTCAATTTGTCCAAGGTGTAAATTCTCCCATCAGGGTCTTTGTGTTTGTAGAAAGAGGCAAGGTACTCCTCAGAATATGGAGAAAACGGTTGCTGAAAGACACCACCGCTATGAACATCTCGACGATAATGAAGGAGTACATCACGAATACGCGGCCAGTTTAAAGCCCCCTGTCTGAAGTCGCTTTTTGTAGTAGTGCGCTTCCAACTTATCTCATTAGTGTAATTCTCCGCACAAAACACCGAATCCATCAGCACTTTGAGGTAGTGGCTGGCAGTAGGATCACAATGCAGGTAGATGCACCCCGTAAGCTTTAACACCCGGCGCAGCTCTACTAATCGAGGGGCCATCATTACAAGATAAGCGAGCATATCGCATGGCCCCAGGAATGTGCGAAAAGCTTGAAGGCAATCGGAAAGCTTGTCGCCCTTTATCACAAGATTAGCATAAATTTCTTCATCATCCTGGCTCCATGTCCAGGTATCCTCAAAAGCCCTTATTTGGCTGGCTGCCTGGGATCCGTTTTTCTCTTTGAAAAGAATATTGTAGTTTTGGCTGCTCTTGAAGGGAGGATCTAAGTAAACAAGATCAATGCTTTCGTCCTGGATATATCGCTTCATAATGTCAAGGTTATCGCCGTAGTAAAGTGTATTTTCCATTATAGCCGTTCCCCCTTTGCTTTTATTTGGCCTATAAGTTCGGATAGAAAACTAGCCAATCCCTCCTTCCCGTCTCCAAATAGCCTATTTCTCACATTTTCCCCTTTTCCCCTGAAAAACGGCTTCACCAGAGCCCCGTAGACGAAAGAATTTAAGCAGGTCAAGGGTTTACTATGCCTTATTTCGTGCCTTCCCGGGCTGCTCTGCCGTTACCTCTCCCGGTAGCGTGAAATAGTCCCGTAGGGCCTCTTCTGTGAGATACCACTTCCGGCCTATCTTCCGGCCCTTAAGTCTCCCGCTTCTCATGTAGCCCCTAACCGTTACCGGGTTAACTCCGAATTTCTTAGAGAGCTCTTGAACGTCAAACAGATTTAAGTCTCCTAGCTTTATCGGCATTTTACTTGCTCCTAATGGGCTTAATGGTTTTTCTTTTTAGGTAGGTCTCAAGGGCTCGATCTAGGACCTCCGTAGCCGTTAGCCTCTCCCAGTATGCCATAGCCTTGAGTTTTTCTAGGTGGTCTCTCCTAACTATAAACGTAGCCCGTTTCCACTTGTCCCGGTCCTTAGCCCCGGATCCCTTCGGCCTTCCCCTTTGCTTTCCGTGTCCGGGCCTGGTTTTGGTATTTTCGATATTACCAATATTACCAGCCTTCCCCGGTCTATCCGCTCTCGTGTCCCGGATAAAAGACAGGGGCTCCTCTTTAAAGGGGTCATGGCCCAGTTTAGGTTTTTTCGTCATGGTCTTTACTCCCCTTTATTTATCATCGGTCTGTTGAAGTGCCTTCCATTTCCCATGCTCTATCTGATAAACCTTACCGGTAATTCTATTTATTTTTATTAACCCGGCTTGGTAGTAATGCCATTGATTCATCCATAGAAACAGGAATAGCCATAAAACAACAAGGCTAATAATGACCTTCCAAAAAATCCCCCTTTTCATTTTCTTCCCCCTCTTCTTTGTAGGATTTCCTTACATAGGCTTAAGTAGTCCTCTGCCCCGTAGCTCCTGGGGGCATAGGAAAAAATATCCTGTCCGTAGCTAGGGGCCTCCGCTAGCCGTACCGTGTCTCTTATGACAGTTTTAAATATCAGGGGTCCGAAGTGCTTTTTTATCGTCCCTAGGACTTCCCGGCTAAGATTCTTTCTCCCGTCAAATTTCGTAGCTATGATCCCGGTTATCTCCAGCCCCGGATTGAGCCTTTCCCTTGCTATGGTTACTACGTCCCTTATGGCCCGGAGTCCCTGGAGTGCTAAGGCTTCAACTTCTAAGGGGATAAAAACTTCTTTAGAGGCGACTAGAGCGTTAATCGTGAGGGTCCCTAGACTCGGGGGGCAGTCTATCAAGATATAGCCATAGCCCCGCTTGAGCCCGGCTAGAGCCCCCTTTAGTAAATACTCCCGGCCTGTTACGTTAAAGATCCTTGCCTCTGTCTCTGCCAGGGCCAGGGTAGAAGGGATAATGTCCAAGCTACCCCGCTCTACTATGGCCTCTTCAGTCCCAGCCCGGTCCTCTAGGACTTCGGAAATAAAAGCCTTGAGTTCCCCGGCTTTTATGCCTACGTGATAAGTGAGGTTAGCTTGCGGGTCCAGGTCTACAAGTAAGACCTTTTGCCCTAGCCTAGTAAGGCCCGCTCCAATATTTACCGTAGATGTAGTTTTACCCGTCCCGCCTTTCTGGTTAATGAAAGCTATGGTTTTTGTCATGTTCTAGCCTTTTTAAGTGGCGTCAATAGCCACGGTAAGCCTTTATCCTCTCCCATTTTTCCCGTCGTTTTTTTCTCCAGTACGTCCAGTCATAAACCCAGCCTGGACACCTTCTAACCGTTACTCCGCTTTCCCTTAGCCATCTTTGTATGGTTTTCCTTTGAAGAGAGAGAAGCCTAGCGGTTGCCCTTACCCCTATCTCTTTGGCCTTGTTTATAGCCCATCCCTTTTGACTTTCGGTATATCTCCAGCTTTTTCTTTTCGGATTAAGGGCTCTAAACTCATAACGTAGGCTTTCGTTTTCATCTTCTACGAAGGACCGGATAGCTCCCATTAGGCCGGGATTATAAAGTTTCATCTTTCGGCCCCCAGGATTTCTTTTAGGGCCTCTCTTTCTGCCTCTTCCTTTCTTAGCCCGCCGTCTAGCTCCAGAATCCCGGTCCGCTCTTCAAATAGGCCCCTTTCCTCTTCTGTAAGCCCCGCTATGAGCTCTTTAAGGTCTACCCTTTGCCCCAAGGTTAAAAGTCGTTCCTGGAGCTCTCTAGAGCGTTTTTTAGCGTATTTTATGTAGAGGTTAAGATTTCCCATGCTCTACCAGGTCATAACCTTGTCCTTAATCGTTAGGATAGGCCGGTTAAAATCTAGCGTGGTTTCTACGTTTACTAGTCCGTTACGATTTTTGAGGACGGTTACCTTAAGGGCTACCGGGTCCTTTTTAGAAATTCCCTCTTCATCCTGGGCTTTCTCTATTCCATACTGGGCCTTTTCCATAGCATCATTATAGAGCCCTAAGACTAGGTTAGCGTCCTGTTCTATGTCTCCGGCTTCTCTTAAATTGTCTAGTCTTACCTTGTCACTATGTTGGGGATCCCGGCCTAGCTGGGCTCCCAGGATTATAGGAATTGAGAGCCCTTTAGCCGTCTCCAGTATTCGCTCTGATATTCTCTGGAGCTCTACCTGCCTTGTAGGATACCGGCCCTTGATTTTAATTTTCTGGATATAGTCAATAAAAACCGCTCCTATATCATACCGCTCACTTAACTGGGCCAGGGTGTCCGCTAGCTCGTCTACAAAAAAGGGCTCGTCTATAATCCATAGCCTTTTACTATCTGTAAGCTCTCTAAATTTCGCCTTGCCCGCTTCAATCGCCGCCCGGGCCGGAGTCTCCAAGGCCGGGCCGTCTCCCCTTAGATAGTCCTCTAGGGCCCGGACGTTTTGGGCCTTGTCTATGATTTCCCCGCTTAGGATATTGAGTAGCTTAACTCCTACCTGCTTACGGCTCTCCTCATAGCTGAAAAAGAAAAAGCTCCGGTCCTGGTAGGCCTGGGTCATGTTTAAGGCCAGGTTCATCAAAAGAGTGGTTTTCCCATGAGAAGGCCGGGCTCCTATAATCGTTATGGCCTCCTGGGGTATCAAAAAGAGCCTGTCAAGGCTAGCATAGCCCGTCTCAAGCCCTGGCCTTGTCTGTGCTATGTCCTCTTGTAAATTCTCTAGCCGGTATAGCTCCAGCGTCCTAGTAACGGTCTTTGCCTGGAGTGCTCGGGTTTTCTCTCCCGTATATTCCTTAAGGCTCTCCAGGTCTCCGGCCTCTAGGAGTTCGTGCCCCCGCTTAAAGAGCTCTTGATAGCCCTTCCGCAGCTCTTCCCGGGCCCGCTTTTCCTTGTAGGTCCTAAGCCTGTGCTCTAAGAGCTCAAGGGGAAGGTCTAAGGCTCCTGTTATAACGCCTAAAAAGTCTTTACTCTCTACGGGATCCTGGAGCCCGTCCTCGTAGCCTATGGCCTCTTCTATGGCCATGTCCCGGCCCCTGTCCGTCCCTATGTCATACCGGGCCAGGATCCGGCCCGCTTCCCACTTTGCCCCGCTTTGGGGATTTCGGGAGAGCTCTACAAAGGCCTCCGGTCCTTTCGTCCTTATGAGCTCGTCCGGGTCCTTTGTCCCGTCCGGGAGCGTTAGGACGTAGCCCCTAATACCCCTCTTCCGTAGCAGCTCCAAGGCCCGCTCTGTCCCTTCGGCCCCGGCCTTGTCATTATCAAGGGCCAGGATAAAGGCCCGGGGTCCGTACCTAAGAGCTTGGTCTAGTTTAGTTTCGGAAAGGCTAGCGTCTCCCAGGGCTATAACATTTCCTAGCCCGGCCCGCTCTCTAACCGCTAGAGCGTCCAGGTAGCCCTCTACTACAATAAGCTCCGAATGTCCCCGGGCTCTGTCCAGGTTAAAAGGAATTTCCCGGGTTAGGCCTTTGTTATAAAGATATTTCGGCTCTACGTCCTTTTCCGTAGCCCTTACGATAAATCCCTTAACCCGGCCTACGTGGTCCAGGTAAGGGATAACTAGCTTATGGGCTTTCGTTATTTTCTCTAGAGCCTGGACTACTGGGCCTATTACGTCCTCTTTATGCCCTTCGCTTGCTAGGTAGGCCTTGAGTTCCTTAATCGTAGTGAAAAGCCCCAGCTCCATAGCCTCTATTTCTTTTTCTGAATAGCCCCGGCCTTTAAGATATTCCAGGACGGCCCGGCCCTTCTCTTCCTTTAGCTGAGCCTTGAAGTAATCAAGGGAGCTCTCCCATACGCTAGCCTGAGCCCTGGCCCTCTCTACCCGTTCTAGGGCCTCGGGATCCAGCTCCGGGAGCGGGTAGCCCGCTAGCCGGGCCAGCTCTCTTAAAGTCTCCTGGTTAGTAAGGCCCCTAGATTTCTGGACATAATCCCATAGCGATTGACTAAACCCGCATTTATCCCGGCGATTGCAGGTAATATATTCCCCAGCCTTGTAAATAAAGGCCTCTCTCTTCCTACACTCCGGGCAGGTTAAAAGAAAATAGTCTCCCTTGTCCTGGGGGGCCAGATCCGCTAAGGCTTCGGCCCGGTCAAGGTTCGGGTAAATCTCATTTTCTAAAAGGTCCTTAACTTCGCTCATTTCTCTGCCCTTTTTCCCTGGATATCCAAGGTATTTTAAAAATATTCTTCCAAGGAACTTGTTCTTTTGGCAGTAAACCGATACTCGCTGCATGAAAGATCGGATAATACTTTTGAACCAGCTTTTCTAGTAAATCTATGGAATCATCTAAGTCTTTAATTGTGGGGATCTTTTTAATCTTTTTTTTATCAAGATGTGCGATTGTTTTATCAACGTATGTTACTAATTTGTCTGCTCGAATTTTAAGTAGTAATTCAATATCTTTCTCCACATCTTCCGGGTCAATATAACTTTTCCCTTTTCCGACAAGCCTATCAAAACATCCATTTATGTAGTTATAATCATTGGCGAAACCGGAATCTTTGAAAAGCTCTGTGTATCTTCCTCGCGATAGTATTTCAGGATTCTCCTTAATACCCTTCAATAGAAGATATAAAGACGCACTTCTGTTATCTCTATCTACCATCCTTCGCACCCCTATTGCGGCGTTTAAAAGATAATTTTCCCATATCCAAACAATTAAAAAATTGTTAGCTGGTAGATTTGGATTCTTTTCGACAATATCCATAAACTCTCTGAATAAATATCGATTCCACAACAATTTCGAAACAGCATTTTCTATGTGTTCTAACGTAGATATCCACTCATTCTCTATCTTCTGCTGCCTATCATTTGTTTTCCTCATTCTCCCCTCATTTTATCCGACACGATTAGTTGACATAATAGCTATTATGCGACACAACTTGCAGGTCTTCATTCTTCCCCTTTTGCCCTCTTAAGATAGTGCCTTAAGGTGTTCTCATGGATCCCCAGCTCTTTAGCGTAGCCCCTTACCCCCTTCTCTCTAATCCCTTTCTCTAAAGTCTCTAGCCTATATTTTCTTAGCTGGGAGCGTTTAGCCTGGGGCCTCGTCTCTATCTCATACCGCTTAAGGTGATAATGGATAGTGTCCGCATGGAGCCCTAGTCTCTCGGATATTTCCCGAAGGCTTAAGCCCTGGTCGACATATAGCCTGGTTAGCGTTTTCTTGTCCGGCTTAGTCATAGCGTATTATTCGTATTACTTATATTATCAATATTACTGATATTACCAGTATTGCCGGAAATTAGAGCGTCTATCTTCCGCTCCGGGGCCTGTTTAATCCTGTCTATGTTATGGGCGTAGATTAGCGTAGTGTTTATGCTAGCGTGCCTAGCTAGGGCCTGAGCTTCTTGGACGGTAGCTCCGGCCTGGAGTGCTAGCGTTATGCCCGTATGCCGTAAACTGTGAGCGGTTAGCCTATCGCTATCTATCCCTATCCCCCGGAGCCTATCCTTAACAATTCTCCTTAGTGTCCGGGTAGTTAGCCGGGCCCCGCCGTTTCTATCGCTCATAGAGGAAAATAAGGGGGCCTCCGGCTTAGTGGTTCCCCTGGCCTTTAGATATTCGTAGATAGGCTTTAGCGTCTCCCCCGTGAGTAAAACAAATTCGTCCTTATCGTCCCGGCCCTTGCCTTGGATCCATAGAAGGGCCTCTCCCCCTTGCTGCCTAATGTCCTCTACATTAGCCCGGGTTACCTCAATAGTCCTTAGCCCCGTCCGGGTTAGAAGATTTATTAGGGCATAATCCCGGAGCCCCCGGAGCCCCGCTTTGTCTATGGATCCTAGGAGCTCTTTAACCTGGGAGAGGGTGAGTGGATCCTTTCTAAAACCCCGGGCCCGCTTAGCCCCCTTAATTCCCTTCGCTATGTTAGGGAGCCCCCTGGTAGCCTCTAGCCAGTCAAAAAACTTCCTTACGGTTACGATGTAAGAGGATATGCTAAAAGAGGAGAGCCCGCTTTCCTTAAGGCTTTCTTTATAGTCTAGTATAGTTTGCCTCGTAGGGTCCGTTATCTCCCGGATCCGTAGCCATGATAAGAATTTCTTTAGTCCCTTCCGGTAGCTCTCTCGGGAGTTCGGCCTTACATCCTGGGCCCGGATAAAACTAGATATAAGCTCTTCAAGTGATGGTATGCGGGCTATGCCCTCTTTGACTTTTACGGGCAAAATGGCTTTTTTTTCCGTTTTTTTATTCACCTTTTCAGACATTATCAGTTTATATAAATACTAAAACGTTATCTTTTTAATTGTCAAGTAGTTTTATCTTGCTGTAACATAGCTATATTTTTACCATTTAAAGCTTTATTAAAAGTAGGGCCCTTTACCCCTTGAGAAAATGTTAGGTTTTCTAACGTCTTTCTCCGTAGAGGCTTTTAAATCGGATTTAATCCGTCTTTTTTTATTTTCCGGAAGTGCTTAGCTTGCTCGTACAAAGATCTTACCTCACAGCCCGCTACAGCCCCAAATAGAGGCATTTCTCATGCCGTAGTAGCCCTAATCTATGCCCCGGGAGACGTGAGAATAACCGGCAGGATCCAGCGTCTTTTATGTGAGGCGCATATACCTTGAAGGTTCCGCTTTGCATCATGCCGGGAGCCTGGGATCATCCGGGCTCCGCTCGCCTCTTGCCCTTTCTCCACAGCTCTTTTTTAATGTGTCAAGGGTGTCACTTTTAAGCTCTATTTCCGTAAAGAGTGCATACCAGACATAGGACTACTCCATTATTTTTCCACTATTTTAGTGGAGCTAGGGTTCTGTTTTTTACAGGAGCCCCGACCTTCTTTTTCGTTTTTTTAACGAATTTCGGGACCTATGTTTTATTGTTTATTATTGTTCTTTACGGTTCTCGGATCCCCATTATTGACCATTATTCTAATGGAGCCCAGGTTCCCATTTTTAACCAT
>Ga0180437_10011718_pt1 | contig 10471 bp, 9 predicted proteins | sample SS_ome_4_FD_132410 | JGI IMG/M metagenome (GOLD analysis project Ga0180437, IMG submission 132410) | Hypersaline lake sediment archaeal communities from the Salton Sea, California, USA - SS_3_D_1 metaG | ecosystem: Environmental > Aquatic > Non-marine Saline and Alkaline > Hypersaline > Sediment... | reverse complement strand
GGCAACGGCGGCCAACTGCAGGCCGGCAATCCAGCCCTCAGTGCGGGCCTCCAGCGCGGCGATGTCTCCTGCCGAAAGGTCCAGGCCCATCACCTGGTTGAGAAATTCGGCGGCTTCGGAGGATGAGAAGCGCAGGTCCGCGGCGCGCAGTTCGGTCAATTGGCCTCGGGCACGCAGGCGGGCCAGGGGCAGGTGGGGATCCTCACGGGTAGCGATGACCAGGTGCATCTGCGGCAACAGGTGCTTGAGTAGAAAGGTGAGGGCGTCGTGGATGGGTTGGGCCTCGATCAGGTGGTAGTCATCGAGGACGAGGACGATCCTGCCGAGGAGGGCGGCGATCTCGTTGATCACAGAGGTCAGGACGGCCTCGGCTGGCGGCGGCTGAGGCGATTGGAGCATGTCCACTGCCCCTGTGCCAAGGGTGGATTCCATCCCTTCCGCCCCGGCCAGCGCAGCGATGAAATAGGCCAGGAAGCGGGGCACATCGTTGTCGCTCTCGTCCAGCGATAGCCAGGCGGTTCCGTATCCGGCGCTGCTTCCGTTTGTGGCACCCGCCCGCAGATCGCCCAGCCATTCACTGGCCAGCGTGGTCTTGCCAAAACCAGCCGGCGCGGAGATGAGGGTGAGCTTGCAGTCCAGGCTCCCATTCAGCCGCTCGATCAGGCGCGGGCGCGAGACCAACCCGGGCCGGATCGGTGGGATACGCACTTTTGTCTGCAAGATCGGATACTGTGGCATGCATGCCCCTCGTGTCGCGTGACGATCGCTCCAGGGGGCAAGTATAGCACGTCGCCGATGAACTGTCAACGGACATGCGCATCCCCACTTGGGGCTGCTGCAAGTCGTCATCGCGAGCGCAGCGAAGCGATCCCTAAATGTGCATGGGGGATTGCCACCGTGAGGACTCCACCGCGAGAACTCCACCGCGAGAACTCCACCGCGAGGACTCGTGGCGTGCGTGGCGGGCGTGGCGGGCGTGGCAGGCGTGCCGGGTGGAGTGTTGACCTACGATCGTATCTGTGATATGATGTGCCCGCGCCGCTCGATGCCACCGTGGCCAACATGCTCGGGGCGGAACCATTACATCCACACCAACCCAATCAAGCATGGTTGCGTGCGGATTGGCGACGGTGTGCTCGTGGTCGAAGGCAAGCGAGTGAGGATCCCATCCGATCATGTCCTGGATGTCCATCGATATTTGGCGCACTACCTGCATTCGAGCTATCACTATTATCTGCGCGAGCACGGCGACGGGTTTCTCACCGACGCGTGGATGCGCTATCCGATCCCCGACTATCTGGCACACGATGATTTCTGAGGTGGCTTTCGCTGACCTGATAGGGAAGCGCCCCAACAAGTTGGGGGCTCCACCGAGTCGGGCCTTCGAGTTCCTTGATCGAACGGAGATGCGGTTATGTGGCAATGGATCAGGCGTATCCACCCTGCACAGCGGCGTCTGAGCCTGCTGCTGCCGGTGCTGGTCGTGCTCTGCGCCAGCCTCGTATGGATGGGACGGAGGCGCGTGGCCGCCGGGCAGACCCCCACGCGTCAGGCTTCGCCTCCCCGCGGAACCCAGGTGGCGGCAATGGCTGGAAATGCCTTCCAGAACACCGGCTTTGAAGCAAGGGCCAATGCTGCCTCTATGCGCATGCCGCAGGTCCGGCTCACTGAACCACCCCCGACCTTTGAACAGTTCATCTTCCTACCCCTTCTGGTTCGAGACGGCCCGCTCTCCCCTCTTCCGCCTCGCGTCTGGGACCCCCGGCTGGACGAGCTGGGCGTACTCCTTGAGCCAGCCGGTGTCGATCCCGGCCAATCCTACTGGCGCTTGGTGGAGGCTCTGTGGGCCGACGAGGACGAGGCAGGGGGCAAGCATCACATCTACATCGAGGTGATAGACGCAGAGGGGGAGCGCATCGTGGGCCAAGCGGTGGTCGTCGAGTGGTCGACCGGCAGCGTGACCCTCTATGTCGAAGACAAGCCGCCGCCCGAGTATGGGGCCAACTTTCCCATGTACGACACCCTGGGCAGCTATGACGTTCTCGTGGGTAACGGCGAGCCGACGGATCGCATCGTCGGCCTGGGGTTGGGCACCCCGGAGCAACCCGATTTCACCATCCACACCTGCTTCTACCTGACGTTCCAGTGGGTGCCGTGAACAGGTTACTCATCCAGCCGCAGATGGCCGAGAAAGTAGGGCATCTGCTTTTGCCACCAGGGCCAATCGTGATTGACATCGTACCCCCACAGGTCTAACCAGCAGGGGACCTGCTTGGCGTCCAGAATGCCCTTCAGGGCACGTGCCTCTTCCAGCCCATCTTCCCAGGCGCCCTGTCCTGAGCAGCTGGCCCTGCCAGCCGCCTGGAACATACCACAAAATGCCGGGAGCGTCAACTCTCGTAGAGAAACCCATTAGAGGTGGTTTCCCATCCGTGACCGTGGTCCTCTTCTGCCGGCTGACGCTCGCTCGACTGACGGCATAATGGAGCCCCACGGTGACGTTTCAGCCTGGGCCGGAGACCGTGCCACTGGAGGGGGCTCCATCCGCAGCCTTCCGCCGTCTCGTGGCGTGGTACCGAGGTGACATCCGTTCGATCCAGGGCTTGATGAAGGGGGCGAATCCGCGGATGAGGGGCTTGACCGGACCGAAATGCCCGGCCAGGGCCGCGCTGATCTGGTCGAAGGAGTGGCGCTGAAACCGGAGCAGTCGCTCCGATTCATCTGTATCGTACCAGTCGAGGTAATAGCCGTCCGGGTCGGGGTTGAAAAGAGAAGGGTCAGGCATCGACAGCCCGACGGCCGAGAACAGACTGCGAACCAGATCGTCGGTCTTGACCTGGCATCCGTTTGCGCGACCTCCACCGAGAATGAGCGTCTTGCCCCTCGTGAGGCCGTGGGAATGCAGATCCTCGCAAGCGTTCACCAGCGCGGTGGCGACATCCAGATCCATGACGACCTCGCAGCGCGCGCCGAGCGGCATATCGAACAGGAGCTTCAGCACTGGGATCTGGGAGCCTAGATTGACCGCCGCTGGTATGACTGCCGCCAGGCGGACAATGCAGAAGTCGGTGAGCGATGCGCGCGTCAGGCGCTCGCCTTCTGCCTTCGAAAGCGAATAATTGTCCGTGGGGTTGATCGGGTCATCGACCGTGATCAGGCGCTCCAGGTGCTGAGTAGGGCCCATGATGCTCACGGAGGAAACGTAGACCAAGGCCGGAGCCCGGGGGCAGGCTCTGATCGCCGAGATCACATTGGCGGTGCCAGTCACGTTGATCGCCTGGCACAAGTCGGGACTATTCTCGGTCGCTGGCGGGATCAGTGCAGCCAAGTGAATGACCGCCTCGAACCCTGGCATGATCCGCGCCAGGTCATCGGCCTTGCGGATGTCTCCGTAATGGACCGCAGCCAGTCTTCCGCCATACCGGCGTGCGGCTGCCTCAGTCCTCTTGGTACGCTGATCAAAGACCTCGACCGAGTGCCCCCTGCTGACAGCCTCGTCCACGGTGGCCATACCGACGTTGCCGAATCCACCTGTAATCAAGATTCGCATCTTCTCGCCCTCACATTAACCAACGTCTCCCACCTTCTCAAGATCTGCGACGACAATCTTTTTCATCTTGAGCATTACGGGTGTGGTCTTTTCAGGGTTCCTTCCAATCAGTTCTCCCATATTCGCTGGAACTATTTGCCATGAAACGCCATACTTGTCAGGCTCCTCGCCATCCACGTAGCGCGCGAGGACCTTTGCTTTTGCGTCTCGGAAGACCGACGCGTAGAACCCAACAGCTTCCTCCGCCCTGCCACATACATCACCGACAAATATCAGCATCTGTCCAGGTTTTCCTTTACCCTGAACTTCACGATTTCAGTTATCAGGTCGAAAGGGATGGGCTTATCCAGTGGGAACCTGGCTGTACCCTTTGACACTTTGTAGGCAGCCAGTTCTTTCCGGAACCGCTCAGTCCCTGTCGGCGTCGGATAAAACCCGATGTGCTTTTTGAAGGCAGCGAAATGGACCAGATTGCCTTTCAGATAGAAGGTTGGCATCTGATAGCTGATTTTCTCCTCTGCGTCTGGCGCCGCTTCTCTGATCGTCATTCGTATTTGTTGCAGCTTCTCTTGCACATCGTCCGGGAAGCCGGCGATATATTCATCGATATTCTTGGGTCCTTCTTGAGCCGATCTCATCTCTTACCCTCCTCAACCCTTAGAGCTTCGATTGCAGGTACAGGTTCCTCGAACATCGTAGGCTCAGGTCGGTAGCGGAGGATCACGCAGCCTGACCTCAATCGCCACTGCCATCTGCAGTTGCCCATGCAATCATCACAACAACCCCAAAGCCAATCCAAAGCTCAAGTATACACCCGCTCAGCACTCTGTCAAGTAAAAATGCTATCAATAATACAATTCCTGTGATTGCCCCTGCGCTCTTGCAGGCATACCTCCAGCATCCGCCGAGAGAGCCCGAACTTGCGCTCGAGTGCCTGGTAGTCGCCGGTGGCGGCGACGTCTACTGGCGCGCGACTCAGTGCCCGGCGCAGCAGGTCAAGTGCATTCTCTTTGACCTGGATCACGTAGCCAAAGCCATCACGGACCGTCAGGTCCGCATCCTCAAAGGGACAGTAGCGCTGTTCCCTGCAATAGCAGAAGAAGCACCGATCAAAGCCGACTGCAACAGCGTCGGCGGCAGCTATGCGGTCAACGGCAGCCAACTCACCATCGAGCTGGGCCCGACGACGCTGGTCGCCTGCCCACCCGGCTCGTTGGAGAACGAGTACCTGGCCCTGCTGTTCGACGTGAACTCGTACATCATGGAGGACGAGAACCTGGTGCTGTTGATCAAGTACGACACTGGCAGCATGTTCTTTGCTCCGGCAGAGTAGGACAGAATGGCAGAAACCGGGGGCAGGCGTTGCCTGCCCCCGGTTTGCTTTCGGTCTCGATCACGCTACTGAGGATGGTCAGGCTGCTGGATCGGCCCCCTCTAATTCCAGCACTGCGGCCAACTCGCGGGCGTACTCCTTGGTGTACAGATCTATGGCGAACCGGACCTGCTTCCCGTGCTCGTCCGGGGCAAAGAAGGATACGGCCAATCCCTCAGACATCCTGTCGATGCCGGCCTTGTAGGGAAAGAGCACAACTTCGAAGCCACCCTTTGCCCAGCCCTTGCCGATGTCCACCTCGCTAATAGAGGCGCGGGGGAACTCGAGGGCCTTCGGGTGGCCCTGTTCGTACAGGATTTCGCCCAGACCGGGCCACAAGCCGGCACCGGCGAACGATATGCCATAGCTGGCGATAAAGAGCCCGATGGCGGCCACGAGCCAGCGCCAGTCCAGCAGCACGACGGCTGCCACCAAGGCTGGGATGACCAAGGCGAGTAGCAGCCCCTGCACCCAAACCCAGACTTGGTACAGTCCGCGAGGCACGCGGGGACCGGCCACGGCAACCCGGTCACTGTAGACGGCGATGCGGACCCGGCCGGCAAAGCGGGCTCCGACACGATAGGCCCATCCATCAAAGACCTGGGCGCCTTCAGGAACGACTCCGCCGACCAGGGCCGACTCGATGGCCGTCGCTTTGCGCACGGTGCCCTGGCCTGAGGCCGGGCTAAGGGTCAGACGCAGGATGGCACGAGACATCCAGGCCAGCGAGACAATGGCCACGATGGCGACGACGGCGAGTTGCCAGACTTGCATATCGAACATAGGACTACCTCCTTGGTGATAGCAGGGCCTCGATGACCTTGGCCATGCTGGTCCGACATTCTCGATGCTCTCCAAGCCCTTGCGGCCCATAGAGCGATAGATGAGGCCCAGGTCCTGGGGGGTGTCCTCGATGGCCCAGGCAGCCTTGCGGTACACCTGCACCTACTTGCACGCACGGCAGCCGATAGCAGTATTGATGGACACAACCTGCAACGTCCGTATGCTTTGACGGCGCGGCTGGTGATACCTCCGCCTGCACGCAGACGAGAAGCACCATGACGCGACAGAAACCAGCAACTTCCAGCCCGCAGGTGATGCCCATTGCCGAATCAGGCCCTCCACGACTTGCGCCAGAGCGGGACCGACGTTCTCGATGCTCTGCAACCCTTTGCACTCCATCTGTCTGCCCTATTCTACCGCTGCTTCTAGTGCCTCCAACCTGCCCTAAACCACCACCGCATAGCGGCTGATGCTCATGCCCTCAGATGCTGTTCGCGATTAGCGGAGCTGCCCTCTAGCATACTCCATGCCGCGAACGATGAGGACCGGGGAAAACCTTCCCGCCAGGTGACCTTGATGTAGGATTCGCACTTGTCATCCTCGAACTGGATGTTGCATTGGGGATTGTGGCGATTGATTGGCTTCTTGCTGAGGATCAGGACCTCCGGCACGGAGGCGCTGACCTTCCTGGATCAGCCACTGGTGGGCCGGCACGTTCTCCAGGAAGGAGCAGCGCAAGCCGTCGTCCTCGATTCCGGCCGCGCGCTCTTGCAACAGGGCGCAGGCAGTGCGCAGGACCTCAGCGGCACGAGCGTCGTGGTGGGCCTGGAGGACCCGGTAGCAGGTCCAGTAGATGCGGAACGGTTCGTAGGTGCCGTCGAGGCTGTGGGCCTGCAGGTGCACGAGGATCTCGTTGACGTGAGTCATTGCCTGCAGTGGCTCTCCCCCGGCGAGGGCCACGCGGGCCAACCCGGCCAGGGCTTCCATCGGAGGGTTGAGAAAGCCCGACTGGCGATACCGGTCCAGGGCCTGGTGGTAGGCAGCGGTCGCCCCGGCCCGGTCCCCCAGGCCTGCCAGGGCGTGGCCCAGAACGAGGGCCGAATCCCCCTGACCGAGGTGATAACGCTGTGGTCCATTCTCAAGGGCCTGCTGAGCGTGATCGCAGGCTGCCTCGCCCTCGCCCATGGCGTGAAGGACCAGACCCAGCATGGCCAGGCGCTTGGTCTCGGCCCATTGTGCGGCATAATCACGACAGAGGGACCCTGCTCTTTCGAGAAACATCCGGGCAGCGGCATAGTCGCCCTGACAAAAGCGGATGAGTCCGAGGTTACTGAGCGTAGCTCCTTCAGGACCCCGTCGGCCCGTCTCGCGGAAGATACTCAAGGCCTGCCCGAAGCAAGCCTCGCCATCAGCATAGTATCCCTGGGCTGCTCGAGTCTCGCCGATCTTGACTTGAGCCTCCGCCTGGGCCGGCCGACTGCCCACCTCGCGGTAAATGGCCAGCGCCCGCTCTGCTGAAGCCTTGGCACCGGCATAATCATCCTCGCCCCAACAGACCCAGGTAACGGCGTCCAAATACGCAGCCTCGCCACTACGATGGCCGATCTCGCGGTAAATTCCCCGAGCCTGCTCGTAGTGGGACCTGGCCGCCGGCAGGTCTCCTGCTCCAACACACAGAACGCCCAGATTGTAGAGGACGTCGGCTTCGCCTCGGCGATTGCCAATCTCGCGGTACAGGTCCAGAGCCTGTTCGTAGTAGGTGGTATTCACCGCCGGGTAGTCGATGCCTTGATACCAAAAAACCCAGCCGAGGCTCTGAAGGGTGTCCGCCTCCACCCCGCGCGCCCCCGACTCCCGAGCCAGGTTCAGAGCCTGCTCCAGTTGCCGCCGGGCGGCATCAAACTCCCCTTGCTGCCGTAAAGTCCAGCCCCATGCCCGGTGACCCTCTGCCTGCCTCGCCCGGTCGTGGGCGGTCTGAGCCAGTGCAACGGCAGCCTGCGCGGCCATGAGAGCGGCCTCGGGGTTGCCGATCCGCCTCTCGTAGGCAGCCCGGCGTAGGGCTGCCTCGGCCCGCCGTGACCCCGCTGACTCCTCGGCCGTGTCCAGTACCTCAGCCAACGCCTCCAACGCCGCCAGATCTCCCACTTGTGCCTCCCGCGCCCCCTGTAGGCCGTAGATCTTCTCCCTTGCCAGGAGCAGGGCATAGCGGGCTGTAGCATCGTCCGCCGGCGTCAGCTCCAGGGCCCGGCTGTAGTAATCCAGCGCCTCCGCATTGGCGTAGGACGCCTGCGCCCAGTCGCCGGCCAAGGTGAGATACTTGAGGGTGCACTGCACATCGCCGGCCTCGGAGTAGTGGTGGGCCAACTGCGGTGCGATGGCCGCGACCTCCTCAGGGCAGCCCTGATAGAGCTCTTCCAGGACCCCCGCAATTTGCCCGTGCAACAGCACGCGTTCCCCGTTGCTGAGATCGTGATACAGGTACTGCTGGAACAGCGCATGGCTGAAACGGTAGCGCGACAGTTGCTGGCCACCCATGCGCAGGGTCGGCTGCTCGCGCACCAAGCGGTGCTGCTTGTGCAACTCCTGGAACAGCCTCTGCAAGGCGTGTCGCTCGCTGACCTCCTGCACCCGGGCCACCACCTGGGCCGTAAACTCTTCCCCCTCCACGCTGGCCACGGACAGGAACTCGCGCAGGCTCCTTTCCAGGCGCCCGACGCGCTCCGCGATCACGCCCTCCACCCGCGGCGGCAGCGTTTGCCAATCCAATGCCGGTCCCGGCTGCCAGTAGCCGACACCGTCCTGCACCAGGTCGCCCCGTTCCTGCATCGTTCGCAGGAGCTCGACTGTGAACAGCGGATGGCCAGCGGTGTATTCGAAAAGCGCCCTTCGAAAGCCCTCTCCCAGGCGATTGGGCTGGGTCGCCAGCAAGGCATCCACGAACTGGCGTCCCTCCGCCTCCCGAACCTCAGCTAGATCCAGCCACACGTCGCCGAACCGGCGTTTCAGTTCAGCCAGGACCTTTTCCAAGGGATGGCGCTCGCGATCAAAAGGTCGCCCTCGCTCAGGCGATCGAATCCGTTCCTCTGACCGAGCGTGATCCTTTGATCGCGCTGCTTCTCCAGAGCTCGCTCCGTCGCCGCTCGGAGCGAGCTCTTCTGGACGGTAGGCACCGGCAATGAGGATCCGGTTGCCTCCCAGCCGCCGGCTCAAATGGAACAGTAAACCGACCGACGCCGAGTCGGCCCACTGCAGGTCATCCAGGACGAGCAACAAGGGATGCACCTCTGCCAAGTTGCGCAGCACGTTGCTGACTTGCTGGAAAAGAGAACTCTGTTCCAGACCCTCTGAGTCGGCTGGCTTTCGTTCGACGCGCTCTTTCAGTCGTTGGAGCCATGGAGCGCCTGCCGGAGCGACGGTCACGGCGCGAGAGAGCAATGCTGCACCGGGCACCAAAGCGGGGACGACGTGGGGGCCATGGCCCACAAGCGCCTGGACGGCCAGGGGCAGGGCACGCCAAAGACGCAGCGCGTGGTCACGGCTGACGGCGCCGGCGGCCCATTTGGCTTCCACGTCGCCGGTGAGCATGCCCATTACATCACGGAAGGGCAGATAGGCGTCGCCGATCCCGGAATAGGCATTGCAGTTGCCACTGGCGACGAGGAGGTCAGGCTGCGCCTCCATCGCCCGCCGGGCAAACTCGTCCAGGAGCGCCGTCTTGCCCCGACCGGGCCCCCCGGTGACAAAGACCATGCGGCCTTGACCAGCCAGGGCCAGGTCCAAAAAGCCCTGCAGCCAGGCCAGCTCCCGCTCCCGGGCGACAAAGACCGGAGGTTGTGCCTTGTTCGCATCCTCGGCCAGAAAGCCTGGGAGCCGGGCCGCCTGTTCCCGCTCCCGGTTCAGGGCAGGCGCCACGGCAGAGGTCTCCAACTCGCCGTCCCGGATCCGTTCGTAGAGCTGGGTCGTCTCTGCCCCGGGTTCAACGCCGAGCTCTTCGACCAAGACGCCGCGACAAGTCTCGTACTGGGCCAGAGCAGCGCTCCGCTGGCCGCCCAGGGCCAGCAGCCGCATCACCTGTTGGTGGGCCTCCTCCCGCCAGGGCTCCAGTTCCACCTGTCGCCATGCGTATTCGAGGGCGCGCTCAACGTTGCCCTGCTTCTCGTGCCAGTCGCTCAGGCGCTCCAGAGCCTCCATCGCCAGGCGCTGCAGACGCTCCCCCTCGACCAGCGCCCACTCCTCAAAGGCGGAGCAGCTGGGAAGGGAAAAGCCTTCTAGAAAAGCGCCGCGAGCCAGTTCAACGGCCTCCTCCAGTTGATGGAGGATTTCTTGGTGTTCAGGCGGCTTGGCCTGCAAGAGGTCAGTGAAGGCGGACACATCCACCCACGCATCGCTGGCACAGTTGAACTGGATAGTCTGACGGGAGACACGGAGGAAGGGTGGCGATGGCGCGGCATCCTTGGCGGGCGCTCGGTCTCCGAGCGCCTTGCGCAGGCTGGCCAGGACATGCCGCAGGTTGGCGCGCGCAACTGATTCTGGTTGGTCGGGCCACAGCAGTCCGGCCAACTTCTCGCGGCGATGCGGCACTTGGGCTTCGACAGCGAGGTAGGCGAGCAGTGCCCGGACCTTGTCCGACTCGAAACCGGTGACCGGGTCTCCGTCCAAGGTCACGCGCAGGGGACCAAAAAGAGAGATCACCAGACGGGGCATAGGGCCTCCCTCCGACAGTAGGTGGCAGTCCCCTAGACTGCCTACCATCTCCAGTACGGAGT
>Ga0180437_10011717_pt1 | contig 10471 bp, 9 predicted proteins | sample SS_ome_4_FD_132410 | JGI IMG/M metagenome (GOLD analysis project Ga0180437, IMG submission 132410) | Hypersaline lake sediment archaeal communities from the Salton Sea, California, USA - SS_3_D_1 metaG | ecosystem: Environmental > Aquatic > Non-marine Saline and Alkaline > Hypersaline > Sediment... | reverse complement strand
TACTTACAGGTCTTCGAAGAGATTCTGGCCCCGGTGGCAAGGCGCTTTTCGCCCCAGCTGATTATGGTTTCCGCTGGCTACGACACCCATTGGAGCGATCACATGGCTATGATGCACTTGAGCGTTACCGGCTTCGCCCGGATGGTTGACTTCATAAAGAAGCTTGCTCAGGAGCTTTGCCATGGTCGAATTGTCCTCACTCTGGAGGGCGGCTACGACTTACCCTCCCTTGCCTCATCGGTAAGGGCTACCTTCGATGTGCTGCTGGGGAATCAGGTGGTCGATCCCTTGGGTCCACCTCCTCAGGCAGGAGCACCCCGCTCCATCGACAAGCTGCTTCAGGCAATTAAGGAAATCCACAATTTGGACTGAGCGAGAAAGTATCGGTTACCGCTTTTTCTGCGCCAGGGGGCATGAGAAAATGATGCACTCCGCACATTCCATCTCACAAGGCTCGATGTGGATGGTCACCACAGAGTGGGGGAGCTTGCAAGTGATGTCGATCTCTAGGTGGTCGCACAGGCGGTGCGCCTCCTCCACGCTGGCGGTCTTGGCTACTACCAGGTGAAGGTCGATGTGCCTTTCCCTTCCTGCCTTTCGGGTGCGCAGCTCATGGAAGCCCAGAAGTTCCCCATAGTGCTCCATGATGCAAGAGGCTATAAGCTCCTCTTCTCCACTGGGAAGCCTGACATCGACCAAGCCACCAAAGGACCTCTTCAGCACATCATAGGCTGTCCTGAGGATGAAAAGGACGACCATTAACGCAATAACAGGGTCGAGGATGTCAAGCCCCGTTATTTGTACTACCACTAGCGCTACCAGTACCCCCAACGAGGTGTAGACGTCGGCGGTGAGATGGCGTGCATCGGCCTCCAGAGCTAGGGAGTCGGTTTCCGTGGCGACCCGCAGCAGGTGGCGGGAAACGATAACGTTCACCACCACAGAGACCGCCATTACCGCAATCCCCAAAGACAGATGCTCGAGCTCCTTCTCTTCCATGATCCGTCCCACCGCTTCGTAACCGATGAAGCCAGCGGCGACGAAGATCAGGGCAGCCTCTATAGTGCCGCTGACATTCTCTATCTTGCCATGACCGAAGGGGTGCTCCCAATCTGCCGGCCTTCCTGCTATCCGCAGGCTGACAAAGGCAATGACCGCTGCCAAGAGGTCGATGCCGCTGTGAATTGCTTCAGAGATAATGCTGATGCTGCCGCTGAAGATGCCCGCAGTCACCTTAAGCAGGATCAAGAAGCTATTGGAAATGATGGAAAGCCCGGCGGCACTGGTTCTGGTGCGGAACACCTTTTACGCCTCTCTGAGCAGCGCCCGTCTCGGGAGCAGCCGCCGCAGAAGCCTGGGGATCTCCCTCTTTTCCCACACGATCAGGAGCTGGGCGGCAATGCACACCGAGCTATAGGTGCCGGTGGTGACCCCGATTATGAGGACGAGGACAAAGTTTTGGATGGTCGCCCCGCCGAAGAGGAACAGGGCCAGCAGCACGAAGAGAACGGTTAGGCTGGTGTTGAGGGAGCGCCCCAGTGTCTCCAGAATGCTGTTGTTAATTGTTTCCTCAAGGTTTTTGCCCGCCCTCTTAGCCATATTCTCCCGGATGCGGTCGAAGACCACGATGGTGTCATGCACGCTGTAGCCGATCACGGTGAGAGCACCGGTAATGAACATGGCGTCAATTTCAATACCCATAATGCCGCCGAGGAGGGCGAAGGTGCCAAGAACGACAAGGACATCGTGAATCAGCGCCACGATGGCGCAGACGCCAAAACGTAAGGGCTTAACCAGCCGGCGAAATGCCCAGGTGATATAGAGCAGGATGCCCACGGTGGCAACGATCACAGCGATGGCAGCATTGCGCCCGATCTCCGTGGCGACGATGGGGGAAACAGAGGAGAAGTCGAGGACGGTAAGGGTTCCGAACCTCTGCTCCAGGGCCTCCTCGATCATATCCCGCTCTGCCGGTGTTATCACCTCGCCGGTCTCCGGATCCCTCACTTCCGGCTCTAGCTCCCTGGTGCGGATGAGAAAATCGCCTTCCCCGGTGCGTTGGATGATGGCATCGTCGTGCCCGAGGTTCGCCATCTCATCGCGAAGGTCCGCCTGCTCCACAGTTTGCTCAAAGTCTACGGTCATCGTCGAGCCGCTGGTGAACTCAATCCCCCCTTTGAGACCAAAGGCGATGAGAGAAACGACCCCCACCAGAATCACCAGCGCCGAGAAGAGGAAATACCATTTTCTTTTGCCGACAAAGTCGAGCATCCAGCCTCTCCCTTAAAACATAATCATGGTCGAAATAGCCCCACCCTCTTTGCCACCGGAGTCAGGCTAATCAAGCGGAGAAACGTCCGGGTAACAATGATCGCGGTAAACATGCTTACCGCTACTCCGATAAAAAGAGTCAGGGCAAACCCCATCACTGGGGCAGCACCGAACTCGTTCCCAAACCAGTAGAGGATAGCACAGGTAATAAAGGTAGAAACATTGCTATCACGGATGGAGGGCCAGGCGCGGTCAAACCCAGCTTCGATGGCAGCCTTAAGCCCTCTTCCTGCCCTTAACTCCTCCTTTGTCCGTTCGAAGATGAGAATGTTGGCATCAACGGCCATTCCTATGGATAGGATCAAAGCGGCAATGCCAGCCAGGGTGAGGGTCACCGGAACCATCTTGAAAATGGCGAGGAGAAAGGCGGTGTAGATGAGCAGAGCAAGGCTGGCCAGAACACCGGGCAGGCGATAGTAGATGATCATGAACGCCAGAACCAGAGCCAGCCCCACTATCCCGGCTATCAGGCTCTTGTCCAGCGAGTCTTCGCCAAGGGTGGCATCCACCGTTTGCTCCCGCACCAGTTCGAGAGGAACGGGCAATGCACCGGTGTCCAGTTGGATGGACAACCTTTTTGCCTGCTCTATGTCAAGGCCCGTGATGACGCCCTGATCACTGATTTGGCTCTCGACCGTTGGCGCAGAGATAAGCTCGTTATCCAGGACAATGCCCAGGGGATTATTGATGAGGCGCCCTGTGATCTGCGAGAAGAGCTCGGCGCCATCAGAGTCCCACTCAAAAACCACCACCGGCTCATTAGTCTGACCCCTTAAGTCGGGATAGGAGTCCTTAAGGTAGGTGCCGGTGAGCGGCTTCGCCTCTCCATTGAGAGTTCCGGCGGCTGGAGTCCACCCTTGCACCCATCCCTCTTCGCCAGGATTGTAATCCCGCGTGAGCGCTGAGTCCAGAGTAAGCGTGTTGGTGTCCAGGGCGATGTCCGCTATTGTCCTGGCATCGGTCAGCGCTTCGTCGTCATCCTCGCTCCACGGATGCTGCCACAGCCCGATGGTGATGATATCGCCTACGCTGAAGCTGCCGGCATTGTTCACTACTATCTGGGTATCCCCAGCCCCAACCGCCTCAGTCGCAGCATCGGAGATTCCGGTCTGCTCCCAGAACTCCAGAATTGCCGTTTGCCCCACCAGGTCCTTGGCTTTCTCAATATCGGTTACCCCGGGAAGCTGAATGGAGATGCGGTCATTACCCATAGTTTGAATAACAGGCTCGGTGACCCCCAGTGCATCGACCCGTCTCTCGATGATTCGCTTGGTCTCGCTCAGGCGTGCCGACCGCTCCCCGCTGGGGATATCACTGAAGTCCGCTTCATATATTAGGTTGGTTCCACCTTGCAGGTCGAGACCCAGCCGCATCCCATCCCTTTCACCAATAAGGGGCAGATCGATCTTGTCGATCAGCATCACACAGGCAGCGAAGGCAACCAGCAGGATGATGCCTATTAGTGTTAGCTTATTCCTTCTTCCCATTTTTTCTTTTCGTCCTATATGTCTATCTAGAGTTATGCCAGTCTGCTATTCGATAGCTAAGGCTGGTTGGATATCCTTTTTTCGAACACCAGTCAGTGGTGATAATGGCTATTTTGCTTTTGCTGCTCCTTTAAGGGAAAGCCGCTTCTGGATGAAACCAAGCGCCTCTTCCCTGGTAGCTATGTTCCCCACAGCCTGCGCCTCGCGCACTGCTTCCAAAAGCTTCCCTATCCTTGGCCCCGGCGTCAGACTGAAGATATCGATTAAATCATGTCCGTCAATCAGCTTGGGTGGTGAGACGATGCTCTCCTCTCTGAAGCGCTCCTCTAGTACATAGGCCAGCTTCTGGGCCTGCTCCCGCCACTCCTCAAGATCAAGCTCAGGGCCCCGGGTTGCGAGATGGTCGGCAAAATTGAGGAAGATGGTATCGATGGCCACCTCTCCGGTGTCCCTGAAGTAACGGTAGATGGCACGATGGGTGGGAAGCCCTTCTCCAGATAGCTGCCCCGGACGCAGGTGATGCATCACCATTTTCTGCACCATCTCCTTCTCCCTGGAGCTGAATCTCAATCTCTCCATAATCCCCTCGGCAATGCTCGCGCCTTCCTTGGCATGCCCCAGGAAGCGAATCCTGCCCTTTTCATCCATAGCCTTAGTCGCGGGCTTGGCCACGTCATGGAGCAGCGCAGCGAGCTTGAGCAGGGTCTTCCTACTATGACCGCTACTTACCTCCCCTTCGAAATGCTCCTCCAATTCCGAAGACCAGGGAACGCAGACTAAAGTTCCCGCCCCATAATAAACCGAGCTTTCGGTCCTGAGCACAAAATCGATAGCAGCCACAGTCTCTACCGAGTGCTCAAAAACGTCCCAGAAGTGTTCCTTGGGCTGCTCTGATCCCTTGGTCGAGGAAAGCTCGGGGAGGATGAGCAAAAGTAAGCCCAGCTCATCCAGCAGCCGCAGTGATTGGGCAGCCCTGGGGGCAGCAAGAAGGCGGCAAAGCTCATCTCGCACCCTCTCTGCAGCCACTGTGTCAATAAGCTGGTGATGACGCTGGATCAATGCCTTTGTATTGCCATCGATAGAAAAGCCAAATTCAGCAGCCAGGCGCGGCCCACGGAGGAGACGCGCTGGATCATGGAGAAAACCTTCCTCACTGATGGCGCGCACCACCCTTCTCTCCAGGTCCTGCCTCCCGCTAAAAGGATCGATAAAAGGGGCGCTTGGCTTTTCGATATCGTTTAGGTCTACAGCGATGGCGTCTATAGTGAAGTCCCGCTGGGATAGGTCCTCCTCGATGCTGCCGCGCATGGTGGAGAAATCGAGATGCAGGGGTTCTTCCCCCCGCAGAACCACCCTTGCTATTTCGTTCATCTCATCCAGAGCCACATATTTACCCCCAAGGGTATGAGCTACCTCAGGAGCTAGCTTCATTGCCGGAGCCGCAACAACGATATCGACATCGGCAGCGGCGCGCCCCAATAGGGTATCGCGCACGAAGCCACCAGTGAGGTAAGCCTCAACCAGGCCCAGAGAGTCCCTTAGCCGTAGCAAGGTCTCAAAGGTTTCTTCTTTAGCCCTCAAGCGCAGCTTGCCTTTCATCAGCAACCCTTTTTAATAAAAAGCCCCCTGATTCCCAAAAAAAGCGAGACTTTTGAGGCAACGTCATAGCTCGAAAAAAGTCCCGCCCCAGTTGGCAAAGGTCGACCGGTCTATATTTCAGTTGCTTCAACCCCAGGCTCTAATTTTGATAGCTTATCTATGCTTTCCAGGTGGTCAATGTATAACATGCCATTCAGGTGGTCGATCTCATGCTCCAAGGCCTGGGCCATGAGTTCCCCTCCCTTGACGCGGACCTCCCTGCCATGACGGTCCAATCCCTTTGCTACCACCTTAACCGAGCGCTTGATCTCCCCCCGATAACCGGGAACGCTTAAACATCCCTCTGCAACCGTGCGCTCCCCGGACCGCTTCACTATCTGAGGATTGACCAGAGCCAGTGTTTCTTCACCGGGCAGTTCAATAACGATCACCCGCAGTGAAATCCCCACCTGAGGTGCCGCCAGCCCTGCGCCCCGAGCCTCATGCATCGTCTCCACCATATCGTCGATGAGGCGCTGCACTGATCCATCGATATTCCCCACCCGCTTCGCTTTTTGGCGAAGCACAGGGTGGGGCTCGCAAACAATGGGAAGAACTGCCATTAGATATTCAAACCTTGAATATTTCCCAGAGCGGAACAACATTAAGATTATAGCCTAGAGGTGCTTCTCTGTCAAAGCAGGCTCACCGGGTCGATGTCCGCTATCCAGCCTTGAGGCATGGGCACTCGCACCAAAAGACGAACTGGATCATCGCCGCGAATAATGATCTGCCAGCGAAACTTGCCACGAATCCTGGGAATAAAAGCAGGGGAAGGTCCAATCAGGGAGATATCCGCCATGCCCCAGGAGTCCCTCTCCTCTTTAATCAACTGGTGCATTCTCTGGCTCTCCCTCTGGCATTGAGCATTGCTGGGGTTGGTGTAGAGGAGGCGTGCCAATCGGCTGAAGGGAGGGTTTGAATACTGGCGGCGGAGGGAGATTTCCTGCTGATAAAAGGAGCTATAGTCATGCCTGGCAGCGCAGGCGATGGCATAGTGCTCAGGGGTGTAGCTCTGCACAATGACATGACCTGCCCGCGCGCCTCGCCCTGCCCTGCCCGCAACCTGACTGAGGATTTGGAAGGTGCGCTCGCTGGCTCTGAAATCGGGGAGGTGAAGACTGATGTCGGCATTGATCACTCCCACCAGGGTAACCAGGGGCAGGTCTAAGCCCTTGGCGATCATCTGGGTGCCAATGAGGACATCTGCCTCATGGGCGACAAACTTATCCAATATCTCCTCATGGGAATGCTTGCCTCTGGTGGCATCGCGGTCCCAGCGCAGCAAGTTTGCGTTGGGGAAGGCACGGGCGGTTTCCTCTTCAATCTTCTGGGTGCCGATGCCGAGGAACTTGATCCGCTTGCTGCCACATTGAGGGCAAACATCAGGGACCGGGGTGCGATAATTGCACTGATGGCAGACTAGGTCTTCACCAGTCGAGTGGTAGGTCAGCGCAACATCGCATCTGCGACAGCGAAGCACATAGCCACAATCGCGGCACTGAACAAAGGTGGAAGTGCCCCTGCGATTGAGGAACAGGATCACCTGGTCTCCTGCGGCTAAGGCTTGCTCCATCGCGCGGGCTAGCGACCTGCTGAAGATGCTCCTAGTCCCCGCCTTTAGCTCTTCTCTGAGGTCGACAACCTCAACCCTGGGCAGTAAGTCCGATTCTCTTTTCCCAGCTCTGGCGATCCGCTGCGGTAACTCTAATCGGCGATAGTCGCCAATCTGGCTCCGATAGTAGCTGACAATGTCAGGGGTGGCGCTGCCCAAGATCACCACTGAGCCACTGAGCTCAGCCAGCCTGATAGCTACATCGCGGGCATGGTAGCGGGGTGAGTGCTCCTGCTGCTTATAGGTCCACTCGTGCTCCTCATCGATGACGATAAGCCCCAGGTCAGGCAGGGGGGCGAAGATCGCTCCCCTGGAGCCAATGACCACATCGAAGGCCCCCTCTTTAATCTGCCACCACTCATCAAACTGCTCCCCTATTGAAAGCTTGCTATGAAACACGCCCACCCTTCCGGGAAAGCGCGAGGCGAAGCGTTCGATGGTCTGCGGGGTGAGGGCGATCTCCGGGACGAGGACAATGCCTCGCTTGCCCAGTGAGATTGCCCCATCCAGAGCACGGAGGTAAATCTCTGTCTTGCCGCTCCCGGTGACACCGTGGAGCAGGAAGACAGGGGCAGACTTCTGACCATCGCCCTTAATCAGCTCGATCTGGGCAGACTGGATCTGGTGCCAAGCTGCTTCTTGCGCCGCGGTAAGAGTGGGAGAGTGTAAGGGCGAGAAAGCACGATGAGCCAGGGGATCGCGATATACCTGAACCTGCTCGATGCTGATGAGTCCCCTCTCCTTTAGCGCCCGCACCACTGCCATGGAGCAGCCGACATGCTGCTTAGCTTCAGAAAACGGGATGGGGCGTGATTCTGCCAACATAAGCTGAAGAAGCTCGGCTTGCTTTGGGGCTGCTCCCATCTTGGGGAGTTCCTGGCGTGCCCTCTCCGCCTCAACGGCAAGGCGAAGGCAGGGCACAACCTTCGCCCTCACCTTAACCCGCTCCAGTTCCTGGACTTGTGCCACCAGCTTTTTCCGAACCAGTTGACCGATAATGGTCCTAGCCCTTTGCTTACCCACAGCCTTCTCTACCTCCGCCATCTCCACCCTCCCTTTCCTCTGCAGAAGATTGATAAGCCCCCTCTGGTGATGGGTCAGTGAGGAGATTGTGGCTTCAGAGGGATGAGCAACCAGGGAGACAAAAGTGAGCACTTTGCGCTCAAATCCGGGGGGCAACATCAAGCTTGCGGCATCGAAAAGGGGACAAAGATAGCGCCCACTGATCCAACGAGCCAGCTCGACTTGCACCGGAGATAGCATTGGCTGTGGATCGATAAGGCCGATGATATCCCTGGTTTCTTCCACCGCGGGATAGTCTGTCAACTCAAAGATGATGCCCTGAACCACCCTGGGCCCGAAGGGAACCCATACCGCATGACCCACCTTCAGGGGCATATCTGAGGGCAAAGCATAGCTAAAGGTTTTCTGCTGCGCTCCAAGAGAATTGACCGCAACCTCAGCGTAGCTCATCCCTTTTATCCCCAGAGAAAGATGAGCCGATCGGCTCGTCTTTCTCTACCCTTCCTTTTGCTTCTCTTTGGGTCTTTTCTCTTTAAGTCGCGCCGCTTTGGCAGTTAGCCCTCGCATGTAGTAGAGCTTGGCTCGGCGCACCTTGCCATGCCGTAGTACTTCTACCTTCTCTAACGATGGCGAGTGAAGGAAAAAGGTGCGTTCCACACCAACACCATAGGCAACACGCCTCACCGTGAAGTTGGCATTGACACTGCCCTTTCTCACCCCGATCACCACCCCCTGGAAAACCTGAGCACGCTCCCGCTGGCCTTCAACCACCTTTATGCTCACCTTAACTGTATCGCCGGGGCTGATGACCGGGATATTTGGATTCGGTTCAGGCTTTACTAATGTAGAAATTTGCATATCTATCCCACCATTCTTTGCTGTTTAGCTTAGGCTTTCTCGCCTTTCTCTTTTATCAGTCGTTTATCTTCTTCCATAAGTTCTGCCTTCTCTAGCATTTCCGGGCGCCGTCTCAATGTGCGCAGGACGGACTGCTCCCGCCGCCACTTCGCGATCTGGGCGTGATTGCCGGAAACGAGCACTGCGGGCACTTCCCACCCCTGGAAGGACTGGGGTCGAGTGTATTGAGGGTACTGCAAAAGCCCAGTGGTATGAGAATCCTGCTCCAGCGAGGCCTCGGAGCCCAAAACACCAGGTAACTGCCTTACCACAGCATCGACCAGCACCATGGCGGCAAGCTCCCCTCCGCTGAGCACGTAGTCCCCAATGCTAATCTCGTCGCTGAGCAGGTACTCCCGCACTCTCTCGTCCACCCCTTCGTAGTGCCCACAGATAAGGATTATCCGCTCATAACTTGCAAGCTGCTCGACGATCTCCTGGCAAAGCAGTCGACCCTGCGGTGTGAGCAGGATGACAGGAACCTCCTCTTCCCCCTTTATCGCTTCTACTGCGGCAAAGATAGGCTCTACCTTGAGCACCATCCCTGGGCCGCCACCAAAGGGATAGTCATCAACGATGTGATGCTTATCCCAAGTATAGTCCCGCAGGTTATGGATGGCAATGGTCACCAGTTGGCGATCAATAGCCTTTTTGATGATGCTTTCAGCGAAAGGTCCGTTGAACATATTGGGGAAGAGAGTCACAATATCGATTCGCATTCAGGCTCCCTCCTCTCCACACTCCACTGCTTCGCCCTTGAGAACCTCGATGGCATGGGGCAAAGCGGGAAGGATCACCTCCAGGCATTCCCGCACCGCCTTGGGACTTCCGGGGAGGTTGATAATCAGGCTGCTCCCTCGAATACCAGCTACCCCCCGGCTCAGCACTGCCATGGGCGTCTTTTTCAGGCTCTCGGCTCTCATCGCCTCGGCAAACCCGGGCACTATCCTTTCCACCACTGCCGAGGTCGCCTCGGGGGTAACATCGCGGGGGCTCAAACCCGTGCCCCCGGTGGTGATAATGAGATCGATGCCCTCATTATCCGCCCACTGGACAAGCTTTTGCGAGATGATATCCTTCTCATCAGGGACGATGTCATAACTCACTAGGTGAGTATCGAGGGCGGCTAGCACCTGCTTAATCGCCTCACCGCTTCTATCCTCTCGCTCGCCACGCCATCCCCTATCGCTAATGGTGAGTATGCCTACGGTAAGCATCACAATTTTAAACCACTTACGCCGAAGCTTCTGCTGATTATAGCATGAAGTAGCTCTATTGCAAAGAGCAACGAGTTTTGAAAATTGGGCCTAAAGGGTATTGACAAATTGTGGTAAGATGTGGTAAAGTGTGGGCTAAAATGGATTACTTGGGATAATTTTGGGGTTTAAATAAGCATGTTTTTGGGTCAGTATGAACACAGAATCGACCCGCGGGGCAGAGTAGCCATCCCGGCCAAGTTCAGGGAAGAACTCAAGCAAGG
>Ga0180437_10011715_pt1 | contig 10473 bp, 8 predicted proteins | sample SS_ome_4_FD_132410 | JGI IMG/M metagenome (GOLD analysis project Ga0180437, IMG submission 132410) | Hypersaline lake sediment archaeal communities from the Salton Sea, California, USA - SS_3_D_1 metaG | ecosystem: Environmental > Aquatic > Non-marine Saline and Alkaline > Hypersaline > Sediment... | reverse complement strand
CATCAGCCACGGCGCAGACCAGCCGGCCCTGGTCGAGGGTACGCTCTCGCACCACCCTGCGCAGGTCGGCGTCTTCGGAGACGACCTCGGCCACGATGTCCCGCGCCCCAGCGTAGGCGTCCTCCACGGTGGGCACCTCTTCGCTCAGATAGTCCTGGGCGAACTGTTCCAGCGTCCCTTCGGTGATTTCCTGGGCCAGGATGAGTTCGGCCAGGGGCTCCAGCCCCCGTTCCCTGGCGATGGTGGCCCGCGTGCGCCGTTTGGGTTTGTAGGGCAGGTAGAGGTCCTCTACCTCTTGCAGCACCGTGGCTGCCCGTATCCTGGCCTCCAGTTCCGGCGTCAGCTTGCCCTGCTCAGCGATGCTTTTCAGCACCGTCTCCTTGCGCTCCTCCAGGTGCCGCAAATAGTTCAGGCGGGCTTGGATGGCCCGGAGTTGCTCTTCATCCAGCCCGCCGGTGACTTCCTTGCGGTAGCGGGCGATGAAGGGAATGGTGTTGTCCTCGTCCAGCAGTTGGACAGTGCGGGCGATTTGACCGGGCTTGAGGCCCAGTTCCTGGGCGATAATGGTTATAATCAGGTTATCGGACATGGTTCCTCTGGGCTATTCTACTCCACATGCCATAGTCTGTCAAGCTTGCCAGTGACAAGCTAAACGAAACGGGTATCCGTTCAGGCGAGAAGGTGTACTTTGCTTGAGCGGGTCAAAAACCTGGTCTCTGATCCACCTCTACGGGTCTTTATTCCCTCTGGTAGGCCACCTGGCCATTCACCAGCACCAGTTCGGCCACGGTGCGGTAATCGAAGGGATGGCCGCTCAAGACGACGAGGTCGGCGTCCTTGCTTACCTCCAGGCTGCCTACCCGGTCGGCCACGCCGATGACCTCGGCGGCGTTGATGGTGATGGCCTTCAGTGCTTCTTCTTCTGGCATCCCCTCGCGCACGGCCAGGGCGGCGTTGATGGTAAGATATTTGACCGCCGACATTTCGTCGGTCTGAACCGCCACTTTGACGCCCGCCTGGGCCATGAGGCCGGGGTTCTTGGGCGTCATATCCTTCAACTCGTACTTTTCGCGGGAAAAGAGGATGGGCCCGGCCGTGACTGGAATCCCCTTGGCGGCCAGGATGTCGGCGATTTTGTAGCCCTCGGTGGCGTGCTCCAGCGTCAGATCCAGGTTGAACTCTTCGGCGATGCGGATGGCGGTGAGCATGTCGTCGGCCCGGTGGGCGTGGACGCGGGCCTTCATCTCGCGGCGCAGCACCTTGCCCAACGCTTCCAGCTTGAGATCGCGCTCCGGCGGTTGGGGCTCTTTCGCGTCCTCATCTCCGGCCTCGACTTTGGCCTGATACTCGGCCAGTTCCGTCTCGTATCGGCGCCATTTTTCCATATAGTTCTGGGTGTCCACCAGGGCAGCGCGCAATGTGGCCGCGTTTCCCATCCGCGTGGAAGGCGCTTTCCTTTGTCCTCCGTAGGTCCGCTTGGGATTCTCGCCCAGGGCCATTTTCATGCCGGCTGGTTCCAGCAGCACCATCTGCTCCACGGTCGGCTTGGGCGCGGTCTTGAGGCAAATCCACTGCCCGCCGATGAGGTTGGCGCTGCCAGGGCCGGTGAGCACGGTCGTCACACCGGCCGCCACCAGTTCCTTGAAAGCCGGGTCTTCGGGATGCACCGCATCCAGCGCCCGCAGGTGCGGCGTGACGGGATCGGTCTCCTCGTTGCCGTCGGAATGCTCCTCGCCAAGGCCCTCGGGCCAGAGCCCGACGTGGCAGTGGGCATCAATCAGGCCGGGCATGACCACCTTGCCTGTCGCATCATACACCTCGGCGTCCTCTGGGATTTGGACATGCTCTCCCACGGCGACGATGCGCCCGCCCTCGACGAGCACCGTCCCCCGCTCCAACGTACCTTGTGTGATGGTCAGTACTTGGCCATTGGTGATGGCGATCATTCAGTCCTCCTCCTTATTTCTGAAATAGCTGTGTGGTATGATAATCGTTTTCACAAGGACAGCCTATCAATGAGGACCAGCCTATGTAATCCCCCTGAATCTGTATGATGTGGCTGCTCTCTGTACCCCCACCGTCCTGGCGATGGTTGCATATAGACAGGTCTCCTTTTTCAGGGACGTGGGAGCGAAGCATGCTTTTGAGCGCGTGGATATTGGATATGGTCTTGATCATTCGGCTGGCCACTTCAAGGCGGTTTGCCGAGCTTTTTTCTCGCGCTTCCGGCCTCTCTTCTTCGTGAGAGATCAGCGAAAAATGATTGGTGATGACGAAATTTCCTTCGATCTCTTGTACTTTGAAGATATCCTTGAACACCTCGATGAGAAAAGTCCATTCGGGAGATGAGACCAGGATCCGTCCCCCCTGTACAGCGTGACGCTCCATAAAACTTTCCACTATCCTGGGGACATCTGCCTTTCTTTGCACCTCGTTGACCAGGCTTTCGCACAAAACGTCATAAGTCACATCGGTCGTGGAGGCGATGTGGGTGTTGGCCACGCAAATCCTGTGTCTGTTCACGCCAATGGACACCCCCTCCAGTTCCTTTGTCTGGAGGTTGACGCCTTTCAAGGTGTGAATTTTGGGAGTGGATTGAAAGACGGTGATCCGATTCACCAGGTGCTCCCGTGCCAAATCCCGGTTCTTGAAAAACAGGATCCCGCCGGGGATGTGGATGACGCCAACGGTGCATCCTTTTGCTTCTTCTGGTGGTAGTTCTTGCATGTTAGACCCCTTCGAGTATCTTTATGCTGCCATGGCATAGATGCTCTGCCCCGGCCCCCAGTAGTTGTCGTAGATGTGCTGGTAAATCTGGGTGCTTTTCTGCTGGCACATCTCGTCGGTGTAGCGTTTGGGAAGTTGCCAGATCAACTCTTCGATCAAGACCCGCACGGCCGCGCGGGATTGCTGGCGCTTGCGCCAGTCGAGCACCAGCTTTTCCCGTTTGAGCGTTTCCAGGAGGTCGTGTGCTACCTGCTTGACTGCTTGCTTCTCCCTCTCGGTCAGGCTCAGGTCCGGGCGTGTGAGGATGTCAAAGACGGCCAGTTCTTCCTCGGTGAGCTTTTCAGCGATAGCGCGCTGTTCTTCTTCGTTGAGCCGCTGAGCAAACTCGACCAATCGGTCAAAGAACTCTTCGACGTTGCGGGAGCCGGTGTTGTACTCGTCAATCAGGCGTTGGAAGGCTTCCAGGTAGTTCATCCGGCTCCGGTTCAGGCGCACCATGAGCCGCAGCCTGGCATGGATGGTGCCCCGCAGCTTTTCGGCTTCGGTGCGCTTGCGCCCCTGCTCAAATTGCTGTTTGAGGGCTTCAAAGTCTATCTTGCTCAGGTCCCAGATGACACCGGTTTCACTGATGACATACTCCTTGGCTTCGACCGACTCGTCCAGCAGGTCTTTAACTCTGTCCATCATCTCGGTGATGTCGGCCGGGGCTGCCAGACTGCGGATCTTGTCCGCCAGCACGACAAATGCCTTACGTCTGGGGCCGAATTCCCCAGCCCGCGTGTCGGGCAGGATGGCCTTGAAAAGCCGATCCACCTCCCCGGCCAGGGCCAGGTAGCGGTTCTTGAGTTCGTCGTTGACAATGATTTTCTCCACGGAGTCGTCAAGGGCAGCCTCTTTCTGAGCCTCGACAAGCTGCGAAAGGGCCGCATCCATCAGCGCGATCCGCTGAAAGCCCTTGCTGCGGAGGATGGGCTCGAGATCCACGCTGCGGTCGGCACAAAAAGCCTCGGCTGCGGCGATGGCCTGGCGCAGGCGCTCGACCAGGGCGTCCTTGCTTGCGATGGGTTCCTCGCCCTCTTGGATTTGGCCGCCTGGCCCGGTGCCATAGATGGCCAGCGCCCTCTGCAGGTCGCGGAATATGCCGACATAGTCCACGATGAGGCCGTTGACCTTTTCGCCAAAGACGCGGTTGGCGCGGGCGATGGTCTGCATCAGGGTGTGGTTGCGCATGGGCCGGTCGAGGTAGATGGTAGAGCAGGAGGGCACGTCAAAGCCGGTGCGCCACATGGCGCAGACAAAGACTAGGCGGAAGGGGTCAGCCGGGTCTTTGAACTTTTCGTCCAGGTCTTCGGCCATCATGCGCTGGCGGTGGGACACGATGTCCAGGCCCTTCTCCCGGAACTTTCGGACTTCACCCTGCTCCTGGGAGATGACGACGGCCATGTCGGTCTCTTCCACGAACTCTATCTTTTTCGCCAGGGCGTCTCGTGCTTCTGGCGGGGCGGCGGCGAGCTGCACCCTCAAGTCGTCGAGGGTGCGTTGCCAGTACTTCTGGACCTTGTCGTACATGCGGACGGTGGTGAGCTTGTCAATGGAGACGACCATGGCCTTGCCCTGGTAGCCCCGGTTGACAAAGTGGCTGACGATGTCTTCGGCGACTTTTTCCAGGCGGTCGTCGCGGGTGATGACCTGGTATTCGTCGCTGAAGACCCGCGCCAGAGCGGCCTCCTGGGCGTCGTCCAGTTCCGCCTCCTCCAGGAGGCGCTGCATATTCTCATTCAACTGCTCGTTGGTGAGCTGCACCTCGGGGACGCGGTTCTCGTAGTAGAGGGGGACGGTGGCCTGGTCTTGGTTGGATTGCTTGTAGCTGTAGACGCTGACGTACTGGCCAAAGACCTGCCGTGTCCGCTCCTCGCCAACGATGAGGGGTGTGGCGGTGTAAGCGAGGAAGGCGGCGTTCGGCAGGGCGTGGCGCATGTTCATGGCCAGAATGTCGTACTGGCTGCGATGGGCCTCGTCGGTCATGACGATGATGTCGTCTCGGTCCGAGAGCTGAGGGTAGCGCTCGCCCCGCTCGGTGTGGAATTTCTGAATGAGGGTGAAGAGGTAGCGATGATCCTCCTGGAGCAGTTGCTGGAGGTGCTCGCCGCTCTGGGCCCGGACGCGCTTTTCGGATTCCGTGACTGCAGCGGCGCGGGCGAAATTCTTGTAGATCTGGTCGTCGAGGTCTATGCGGTCGGTGACAATGAGGAAGGTCCAGTTGCCGGGCAGCTTGCGCAGGACCTTCTGGCTGAAGAAGATCATGGAGATGCTCTTACCGCTGCCCTGGGTGTGCCAAAAGACGCCCAACCGGCCCTGGTTCCCCTGGATTTGACGCACAGCCTCGATGGCGTTCTCAACGCCGAAATACTGATGATACTTGGCAATGATTTTAGCCAGGCCACCGCGCCGCTCCTGGTAGAGAAAATAGTTCTCCACGATGTCCAGAAAGCGGGCCGGCGCGCAGGTGCCCCGCCCCAGGGTCTCCAGGGAGATGACACCCTCCTCGCCCTCGCTGTCGATCTTTTTCCAGCGGCTGAAATGCTCCCACTCGGAGGTGACGGTGCCGAGGCGGGCGTCGCTGCCGTTGGAGAGGATGATGAAGGCGTTGCACCATAAGAGGTGAGGGACGGTGTCCTTGTAATCGCTGAGGTTGTGGCGGTAGGCTTCCTTCAATCGGCGGTGGTGGGCCTTCAGCTCGCCGAAGAGGAGGGGCAGGCCGTTGACAAAGCCCACCAGGTCGGCACGCCGGGTGTAGACCTCGCCGGTGACCCAGAACTGCTGGGCCAGGAGAAAGTCGTTGTTGGCCGGGTCGTTCCAATCCACGACACGGACCCGCTCAAAGCGCTCCTCGCCGTCGGTGTCGCGGAAGGTGACGGGTATGCCCTCCTTGAGCAGAGCGTAGATCTCGCGGTTGGCGTGGACCAGGGTCATGGCGCTGCGGTCGCGGGTGAGTTCGGCGATAGCCTGCTGGATGGCCTCCGGGGGCAGCGTGGGGTTGAGCCGGGCCAGGGCCGCCTCCAGGCGCGGGCGCAGGATGACTTCACTGCGCGTGGCCCGGCCCAGATTGGGGCCGCCCGTTCCGGTGTCCGGTGTTTCACCGTAGACCTCGTCGTAGGCGTTAACCGTCTGCCAGCCCAGACTGGCGAAGAGGATCAGTGTCGCGTTTTCCAAGGCTTCCTCGGAGTCGGGGTTCCTGTAGGTCATGGGTTCGGCTGTCCAATCCTAGCGCGAATTCGCCGATTCATTTAGCGCACGGTCGCGGCGGGCCAGCAATTCGTTCCGTTCAGAGACAATGATATCCAAAACCGTCCGGCCACCCTTTCGAGGTTGGCATTGCCAGCCTCGCAACAACATCAGCGTTTTGATGAGGGCTTCCCCCTCGCTTTGAAATGGGCGCCCATCGCACATACGCGTAAGACGTCTTAGAAACTCGTCGGCCAGTTCAGCCTCGTGGGGTCCACCGCAGACCATCACCTGAGCCGGAGTCAGCCTGGCGAAAAAGGGATGCGGCGTTGTGTTCCACTGTTGCTCCAAGGCCAGGAACGCCTCCTGTCGGGCCTGGTCGTTGGCAAAGTCCTGGGCCTTCCACTCAGCCGCCATCGCGGCCCATACCTCATCCTGCTCCTCGCCCCACGGCGGGGTGAACACATTGAGAATGCCCCCGGACCGCCGGTAGGCGTCCGTATAACGGCTGTCGGGCCAGGGCTGGATCAGGCGCTGCGCCTCCCGGCGTATCCTCTCCGGGACAACAGGGGGCAGCTCAAGTAAGGCTTCATCCGCGCTTCCAGAAGACCAGGCTACCTCGGCGATGCTAGGCTGGCCTGCTTTGGATCGCCGGTTCAGGCTGAACTCGAGAGACATCCAGAACACGCGCTCGCCTGCGGTTTCCGTGGGGACCCAGTAGCTTTTCGTGATCGTTTTGGGATGGCTCTTTACCATGGCACCCACCTCACCCTGCCCCGTAGACCGCGCAGGGCTTCCTTGGCCTGGGGGTAGTCCGGCTTGCGCCTCAGGGCTTCTTGCACGTCGGCGATGGCGGCCTCCCGGTCGCTGTCCAAGGCAAAGCGCACCATGCCCCGATTGTAAAAGACCCGCGCACCCATTTCTACGTCGTCGTCAGTCACCTGTTCGGCCGCTTGGTTGAACCAGCCCAACGCGCCGACGAAATCGCCCAACAGGTAGCTCATGAACCCCAGTTCGTAGTAGGGCTTGGGGTGGTATGGTAGGTGGTCTACCACGTACCGGTACATTTGGCGGGCGCGCCAGAAATCGCCGGCGTGACGGAAGATCTGGTCTGCCACCCACATCTCCACCAGGGCGCAGCGGGGATAACGGGAAAAAGCCTGGTCGTAGTGGGCGATGATCTGGGCGTAGTCTCTGGCCTGGAAGAATACCTCCAGGCGCAAGAGTTCCCGCGCCCAGGAAACGCCCAGTTCGGGCTCGTGGTCGGCGATGTAGCGGGCCAGTTCGCCTCGCTCGGGCTCGTTGGGGACAAACCAGTCCAGGGCCAGTTGCTGCCAATTGTCGGGGCGGATCTCGACGCCTTCTCCGGCCAGAATGTCATCGGCCTGGTGGATGTTCCGCTGGTACACGGAGGGCATGCGGGACCGCTGCCTGGATTGCGCCTGACGCGGGCGTTTACGCTTTCGGGGTTTGCGGCTCATGTGATGCCTCCTATTAGATCACTGAAGCACTGAGTTTTCACTGATGACACTGAAAAAGCCCGCCGCTGATCAGTTCCAGCAATCCCTCTCGGAAAACCTGAAAGCTCCGCGAGCGGTTGCGCGCAGGGTCTATATGCCTGGACACTTGGCGCGCCACCGTAATCTTGGGCAACCCCTCCGGGAAATAGCTCGACCTTTGCAGCAGACGTTCCAAAGCCTCCCAGGTGCCACCAGTGATGGCATCGGGATTCCTATATTTTGCTCTTTGGCCAAGCGTCAGGCTTACGCGGGGATATGCGGCATTGAGCGCTTTCACATCCCCGAAGAACCAGGCCTCAAGCTCCTCAATTGCCAGCCGGTTCAACACTTGAAACTGCTGACCGGGTAGCGCTGCTGATTTGGTGACCAATCCTGCATCCCAAGCGATTTGTTCCAGTCGCGCCTTGAGTTCTAGACAGTCATCATCGTCAGCGTCCACCAGGATCACGATGCGCCAGTCCTCAAGCAGCCAATGGCTGTACCCTTTTAGGCGCATAGGTAGCTTCTTTAGCAGATCGGGTTTGCCTTGATGTGGATGGATGCTGAAGGTAGCTACGTTGCCTAGAATTTTGGGCAAAAGGTTTTGCAGCGCGGCTTCTGCCGAAGGCTCTTCTACCAGGAACTCGATGTGCATGCTTGCTCTCGTTTCCCTACAGGCCGGGGCGCTTGGGGCCGCCAGATGCCGTGAAGGGATCGCCCACGTCAAAGTAGCCCTCTACCCAAAGGTTGCCGAGCAGAGCACCCTGGGCCATGAACTCGTTAACCCCTGGCATATCGGCTGCGCGCCGTGCCTGCGCGTACCCTTGCTCATCCCGGTACAGCACCCACACTTCTTTGGGCCTCAGCCCGTTGACAAAGAAGGGGGAATGGGTGGTCACCATCAACTGGCTCCGAGCGGCGGCCTCCCGACACTCTTCGGCCAGTTCTGGCAACAGGCGTGGGTGCAAGTGGTTTTCCGGTTCCTCAATGCCAATCAGGGGGGCGGGCTCCGGGTCGTAGAGCATTGTCAGGTAGGCCAGCATCTTCAGTGTGCCGTCCGAGGTGAATTTCGCCAGCACCGGGCGCTCAAAAGGCGCATCTTTAATCTGCAATAACAGCCGTCCATCGGCCAGGAACTCGGAATCAACCCGCTCCAGCCGTGGCACGCGTTGTGTCAGGGTCTTGAGAATTTGGTCCAGGCGTTCCTCGTGTTGCTCTTTGAGGTATTGGATCACATTCGGGAGGTTATCGCCGGTGGCGGAGAGTCTCTCCTGGGCGCCGGCTTCGGGGACGGAGCGGGTATAGTCTGCGGTCAGATAGGAAAGGTACCAGCCGGTGATGAAGCGCCGTAGCGCACTGACGCGGGGATGTTTGGCGAACTGTCCCAGCGTGTTGACTGCCAGCATCTCTGCGGAATCCAACTTTTCCTCAATGCGATAGTCCTGTTCGTCGGGCATTTCGCCGCTGACCACCTGACCGGCTCCTTCCTTGAACTCTAAAAACCGAAAGGGCCTACCCCGCTGCTGACGTCGCCATTGCAGCCATTCTTCGGCGACATAGGGACCTCTAGGACCTTCGTCAATCGCTAGATGGTAGGTGATGAGAGGCAAATCCGGTCGCTCACGGTATTTCAACTCGAGCACAATGGGACCATCCGCATCTCGGCTGCGCAGCTCCCGGAACCGGCCGCGCTTGTCCCACGCCTGGCGCAGGCCTACGGAGAAGCACTCGGCCAGGAAGGCAAAGACGTCAAAGATGGTAGATTTGCCGCTGCCGTTAGGCCCCACAAAGACGGTCAACGGGGTAAGGTCTTGCAACTTGAGGTCTTGCAAGGCTCTGTAGTTTCTGACTGATAACGCTTCGATGCGTGGAACCCCCAGGTTGTTCATGATTCTCCTCCCTGTTGTGTTTTGGGAACAAGGGTAAGAGTTGTCGAATTCATTATTTCCATCCACGACTTGAAAACAGGCAAAAGCTCTTGATTCTTGGCGTAATGAGTGATATAATTTAAGTAGCTCGTCTACCAGGTGTAGAAGGAGATCTTTCACCGCCCTCCGGGGCGGTGATTGCATTTGAACTATCTTTGCTCCAGCCCTTCTGGGTTGACCTCCAATTTTGATACGTCTATTTCGCCAGAGATGAGGCGAGGGAGCAGCAGGTCGCGGGTGCGGCGAAGGTTCTGGTTTTTCTCTACGAGCAGATTAATGCTTTGAAAAATGGGTGACATCTGATTAGCAAACCTCCTTAGTGTTTCTGGATCAGGGTGTGCTATAAAGAATTCGTCAAAGCAGACCACCTGGACTCTTTGCCTCCCTGTGGCACCAGTCATGCTCTTGATAGCATGGTCCCTGAATTCATCAGAACGCGCCATAAGATAGACATATTCTGGAGAGAGCGTCTTTGACCTCAGGACGATGAACTCGGTTGAGCCCAGGCCGATTGTGTCGGGGGGCAGAAACTGGACAAAGCCTGTTTTGCCATTCTCCAAGCAGGGAGTGATGCGTGCAAAAAGGGTGTCGCCGTTCTTGAACTTGGAGCCGCTGTTTCCGCTACGAGACTCGATATCCTCGATCAGCATTGAGGTTTCGGAGAGGCTTTTCATCGGCACGTAGGGCTTGAGCCCCTCCTTCGGTACTTTCATTCTTGGGTTGACATGCACAGCTTCTGTAACCTTCAGCGCCTCCCACCCCTCCGGAATCGGCCCCAGCTCCGAATCCACCATCCGCACCCCCTCGTGGCCGGGGAAGCGGAAGTGGACGAACCACTCGCGGTAGAGCCGCCGCGCCATCTCCTCCAGGATCACGATGCGGCGGGTGTTGTTCTCGATGAGGTCGTCGTAGGCAGAGAGGATGGCGGCGATTTTGCGCTGGGTGGGGAGTGGAGGGAGGTCCACTAGCATTCCGCCAAGGCTACTCTGGGATATGTTGGTTATTGCTACACCACTAGTACAGTCGGGCGTAAGTCCTTCAGCAGTTGCGACCGGTATTTGACAAGAAGGGTGTAGGTAGTGTAACATTCGGCT
>Ga0180437_10011714_pt1 | contig 10473 bp, 10 predicted proteins | sample SS_ome_4_FD_132410 | JGI IMG/M metagenome (GOLD analysis project Ga0180437, IMG submission 132410) | Hypersaline lake sediment archaeal communities from the Salton Sea, California, USA - SS_3_D_1 metaG | ecosystem: Environmental > Aquatic > Non-marine Saline and Alkaline > Hypersaline >... | reverse complement strand
GGTCTGAATTACATTAGCATGGTTGAAATAATGTGCATAATATATCTTGCCATCAATAACAAACCCCATCCTCACTCGACCAACACCAAGCCACTCAAGGTCAACGAACAATATCTGTGTATCAGAGAAGTCAAGGGTTATACCACTCGGCCCAGTTCCATCAAACTTATCTACATTCCAATTAGCCTGAGATACAGCAGTGTCCACAGCACTACCTGATGTGTGCGTGCGAATAACAAGTTCATACGTTCCTTCATTGTCTCTAAGAAATACACCATTATTATCATCTCCATAGCCGATAGTACGGGTTATGCCAGTGCCTCCACCAGTTTTGTCCAGGTTGAAGGTCATGAATATTTGGAAGGACTTACCTGGCTGGTAGTTAAACCTCATGAAAGTTTGACGTGTGCGCTTACCAGCAGTGGAACCAGCAACAGCTATCGTGGTGCTGGCATTGTCCACACTATGTGTAGAGGTTGTACCAGATCCACTCTCTTCCTGATCATCCCATACAAGAGGAGCAGAATCTGAGAGCTGCTTACTGTCAAAGATAGTTTGAATGTCAGAGGTACGCCAGCGACCGAAAGCATCAATGCTCGGGCTGTCAGCTGCCGTTATAGCCATCTGAGTTGCAATAGGAGTAGCTGTCATTTAGTCCTCCAAGTAGACAAGAGGAACTGCTCGTATACTCTGAGCCCTTCCCATCTCATCTCTAATTATCTGAAAGTCCCAAGATTGCTTCATTGCAAGCCTGGCCATAAACTCATTGTCATTCTTAAGGATTTCAACAACTTCCTCAAGGGAAGGACCAGGCTCACCGGGAGGACCCATCGGCCCTTCAGGTCCGGGAGCACCCTCAATCCTCTGGACAACAACTGGGGATGTCACTTCTTTAATTGCCATTATTTGTTCCTCGTGTGAAGATTAGAGTATATCATCATTGCTTAGGTCTGTCAAGCTTCTGCAGCTCTCCATTCTCATCAGCAATATAAATGTCCCCAGTTTCATCATCCCTATAAATACGGCCACCAACTCTCTCAGGTTCCTCCTCTACAGGCTCTGAGACGGCAGCAGAGGCGACTTTTTCCTCAAGAGATACCATCATGTCAACATCTGCCTTATTGGCGTTGTAGTAGCGTTGTAGGGCGTCTGGGTGAAAGAGCACATCATCATGGTATACCACCTCCTTAATACCTTCCTGGTCTTCACCTGGCCACACCAAACCATTCCCATACACTTTCCATCCCTCCTTCTTGAGGGTACGGAGACTGTCAGCCTTCTTGATGCTCTCCCTATTCCCTTCCTTCCATCTGGCAATAGCCTCCTCATCCGTCTCTCCATCCTTCACCGGGATGATATGATATTCATTCTCTTTCATCTTTAATCTCCAAACTGATCCAGGGGTGAATACTTCTTCTCATCCTTGCCATCCAAAAACCTCTCAGTGGCTATACGGCCGGCTATCGGGATGTATCTTGTGATCTTCTCAGGCTTCAGTCCCTCTGGGTCAAATTCAATATCACCCTTCTCATCCTGCTTAATAGACTTGCTCCAGCTCTTGATAAAGATGTCTCCGAGAATGTTTAATGGAGGAAGCACTACCTGTGCCACTGCATCATCAATGTTCCCTTCTTTGATGTTCTTAATCATAAACTCAGAGATACCAAAGGTTTTGAAGATATTGGAAACAAACTCTCCAGGCAAGGATTCAATACCATTATCTGGATCATCTGCATTTTCTTTTCCAAGTGCCAGGTCCTTCAACTTATCAGCACCCATAGCACCACCACCCATCAGCATGCTGTACTTTGTGATGTTAGCAATGCCCTCAGCAATATCACCTTGCTTGATCTTCTGGATACCATCTCTTCTTAGGATGTCAAACTGCTTAAGCATGAAACTCTTCAGCATGTACACAACCTTACCATTCGGCATCTCCAAATACTTCTGAGGCATCTCGCTCAGGGAGATTGGCTGCATCTCAGACAGCTCACTCCACACCAGAAATCGAATGTTGTCAGTGATGTTCTCAGGCTTACGGTCTGCCTGATATGTGCGGAGATCACTCACCAGGTCATGGAACTCGGCGCCCCATGCCTCTCTGTACTTATTCGAAAGTCTCTTAAACTCCTTACTGGATGTATCAGTGACGCCTCTGGCATACTTGTCCAGACTACCATTAATGAGAACAGACTTACCCATCCGATCAACAGCATCAAAACCACTTGCCTTCAGGAACCACTCGAGCTTCTTACTTCCTTTATTAGCTTCACTAAACTCCTGCACCAATCTATCACCCAAACCTAAATCCTTTGTCTTGATATCAGTGGCGCCTAGGACAGTACGGACAAGAGCCTTAGATGTGTCCATAACCCCATTACGATATGCTGCAGCACCAACATCACCAAGCTGTGTCATAGCAGCGATAGGATTGCCAAGAAGAGCACTGTACATGAAAGTCTTCATACCCTTCAATACCTCATTCATAGGCTGCTGGCCTGCACCAAAGCGTGCCCTTAGCAGCTCCTTCAGTTCATACAGCTGCATCCTATCAAGATCTTTGATCTCCTCAAAGTTCTCTGCCCATGCTTCAATAGAGCCTTTAGGGTCGAATAGGAATTCATCACTACCCTTACCATCAGCTTTCTTACCCCTCATTCTAAGGTTATCAGGACCCAGGAATTTAGCAATCTCAATATCATTGACTGCATTGTAGATGTAGGACTGTAAGCTCACCACAGGATCAGAGTAGTGCTTCAGGAGTTTCTCTTCTACCTTCTCCAGTCCACGCTCAGAAGCATACCCCACCTTTTCCAGCTGCTTATTATTTCGTAGCTTACCCTGGACAAACACAGCCTCTTCATGAGGTGTCATCTCGTAGCCACGAGCCTTCCTCACCTCTTTATTCTTAGCAGCTATCTCCATAGCAATGGTTTTAGTAGTGTCCTTAGGTGTGCCAAGATCCTCCAGGAGTCCCTCTACATTGGTGACATGACGGTGCCAGTAGTTCTCAATGGTGTCCTCAATCACTCCCAGCTCTTTGAGTTCTCCTCCAAGCTTATTGAAGATTCCAGTAGCTTCCTCAAATACCTCAACACCAGCATCCCCGGCGAATCTCCTAATCTCATCTGATGCAACATCAAAGTCACCATTGATGAGAGCCTTATTCACAACATGCTGTGCATCCTTATTCAACCCCTTGTACATCTCTGCAAAACCTTCAACAATAGGCCTCAGCTCTTCAGGCCTACGATGGAGATTATACTCAAGCCTGTTCAGGTTGTTTGCGACAACAGGGCTAATATTCTTAATACGAGTGCTAACTACCCCTGCCACCTTATCTATCAAACCTGACGGAGGATTCTTCAGATCACCCCCATAATATGTAAGGAGCTTTCCTGCCTCCTCCTTATCAATAGCAAACGTAGGCTCAACACCAATCTTCTGGCCTGCGCTTAATCCTTCCTCAACAAGCTCAGGATAGGATTGCTTAAGAATGGTGGTGGTTAGAAGCTCATCACCAGTTTCTCTCATCACCCGAGCCCACTCAGCTTCCAGGGTTCTCACCTGCTTTATAGCCTTGCTCTGCTCTCTATTAGAAAGAACCTTACCAAATTTATTCAAACCATAGGTAAATGCACCACCAAGGAAAGTGCCGGTGGCTGCATTGACAAGTCTATCTTCCCCAGACTCTGTATCAACATACCCAGCAAAGCCAAAGACACCACCGGTGGTAGCACCATACACAAGAGCTCTACCGGTAGTTTGGGCTTTGGTCATAGGAAGTAGAAACCCCATAGGATCTGTAATCATCCCACCCATTTCACCCAGGGTAGCATACATCCCGTACTCTGCATCTTGAGTGAGGTTTTTTAGAATCTCTTCGTTTCTCTTCTCTTCCTCAACATCAATATCCAGCAGCTGCTTTACACCCCGGGAAACATCCATCATCCCTGCACCCCAGCCAGTGAGCATAGCACCTATCTCCTTACTTTCAGGGGCTTCAACCTCTACCCCCATCTTATCAAGTACATAGTCTGCCATACGGGCCATAGGGTGCCAACTCTTTACATCTTCAGCTGCCTCTTTAAAAGAAACACCAGTGTCGATTGGGTCCATTACATCGATACCAAGAGGCTCAAGGATTGCCAGAGGATCAACCTGTAAAGTCGTGGGAAGGTTCTCCTCTACACTCGTCTAGTCAGACTCCATGACAGGGTATTCCTCATCATAGACAGTTGTAGTGGACCACTCTTCCCAGTTTGCGAATTCATCCACAGGAGCGTCACCCTCGTTCGTCTCCTGTGTATCAGTGACATCGACTACATCCCACTCTTCCCAGTTTGCAAATTCATTAGCCATTAATATTTACCCTGCTGTAACACTTCTTTGGTTTTTGGATCTACGATAATGAACAACCGCTCACCAGGCTCCTTGTTCTTATTACTAGCTGGTTCACGTTTCTGTGCTGTCCCGAGTCTTAATCTCCTCTTGACATCACCCTCCAGTATTTCATTCAGAGCAGCTGTAGAATCCTTAGGAGGAGGAACGTATGTGTTCCTACTATCAGTTTTAAAGGAAGCACCCTCACTACCGAACACCTTATCAATAACTCCCATCAACCCTTTAGTCTCTTTACCCGGGGTGACACCCTGGAGCGTATCCATCAGGGCTCTATTCCATCTCTCATTCTGATCAGTGACGGTGGAGTATTTTGTAGAATACTTCTCGATGATAGTGTTCATTACCTGAGAGTAACCACGAGGCTCTTTAGCCTCCTCTTCCTCTTTCTTCAGATCTTCCAAGGCGCCGGCAATCCGGATGAGATCCTTATTCTCTTCAGTGGGTTCAAGGCTAGCGGTGGACTCCAGGAAGTTATTCATGCGCGTAAGTGCAGGTCCTGCCAGCTCTTTATATTCTACATCATAACCACGGTTAAGATTCATCTTACCAGCAGCTATCCAACCTTGACCCATAAGCTGTTCAGCCCTTGGACTACCAGCCTCAACCATTACAGTTTGATCTGTAGTTTTATTGTGCAGATTAACATAGGTGGTTTTGCCTTCCTTACCTGCAAGCTTATTATTTACCAGCTCCCAAGCTCTCGGATCAATCTCCTCACCTCTTTCCATCTTAGCAAGAACGTACATTGTTGGGCTATTAACCTGGAGGTCCATGCCCTCCTCATCCTCTTCAATAGGCTTAACAGACTCATACCCAAGGTCAATGTTCTTAGCAACAAATCCCTCATACTCTTTCTGACGAGCATAGGAAGTGTTGGGGGTGAGTCCAGTTTTGTCCTTGACATATTCAATCAAAGGATGCTTCTTCAACTTATCACCGTAGTTATCTAGGTTGGGAGCATCACCCGGGTTGTATGCATCAAGCACAGCCTGACGGCCCTCTTCAGTGTCGAACTTTTCAAGGTAGGCATTCTTCTCATCAACAGACATATCCTTCCACTCGAGACCACTGAGCTTTGCCATAATGGGGGAGATGTTCTGCTGAGACTCCATTACTCTCTGGATCTCACCAAACTTACTCTTCTCTTCCTCATGTGCCTCAAGAGCCTGCTCATATGCAGCCAACTTGATCTGCTCATTCAGCTTATTGTGTGCATCAATATCAGCAGTTGCTTTCTTTGCAGCACCACTGAGAAAGGCTAGAAAATTACTCATTACAGCATCTCCTCCTCACCCATCAAACCAACTTCCTCTTCTCCCTCCATCTCTGCCATTAGGCCTTCATCTGCAGGGGGAGCATTCTCTTTCAGCTTATTCTCAAGGTAGGTTTTCTTTTCATTATCCATCTCAGCCTTAAGACTCGGGAGCTCCTTACTGAACACATATTCCACATTGGCTCTGTGTGCAATGTCCATAATCATCAACATAGTTGGCTGGAGGAGTTGGACAGCCAGGTCCTGGGTCCACTTGCCTTCGGAAATACCTGCCATCACTGTGACATTAGCAATATCAGATACAGGGATATCTCGTCTTAGCATACGCAACAGCTGAGGGATGGTTTCTTTCTTAGTGAAACTTTGCCACATCTTCTCCATCCCTTCTTGAACCGTAAGAACCTCCGGAGGAGTTTCATAAGGAAGCTTCCTATCAGGGGAATTAGTAAGGCTCTCACCAGGAATTGGGTGATCTGTAATAAAAGGATTCATCTTCATGTCATAAGTCCCTGCTGTCTAGTTGAGGAGAGTAGCCCCCATGCGTTGTTTGCAACTCTTTCTGCCCTGCTCTGCTGTCTCAAGAGAGCATCTCTCATAGGACGCACAACAGGATTATTATGTAATTCATCATCACCAATCAGGCCAGCACTACCAGCACCCATACCTTGACTACCAGTGATCTGGTTGATAGGAAGGACAGGAGATTGTGGAAGATTGTAGCTACCCCCAAACTCAGGCATACCACCCATACCTTTCAAAGCCTCTTTCAATGCATCCTTGGCCTTATCCCCGTACCCAGGCTCTGCTTCCATATCAGCCTGGAAGTCTTCAAAGCCGGCCGTAGCATCAATATTACTACCAACACCATACTTATCAGTTGAAGGCGCCAGGTCATAGGTGGGCTTTGCACTCAGCCTATATGTGCTCTCATCAAGAGCAGACTTACCCGGGAGACCGAAGGCTTCATTCACACTGAAAGGATCTACAACAGAAGTGTCAGGAACATCAACCATCAGGTCAGAAGCTTTAAACAAGTCTTGGAAGTCCTGTACTTTCATCACAGCCTCAGCCATCTCATTCTTAGCTACAGAGGTTGGGGCCTCTTGAATAGCCTGCAAGTAGTCAGGATTAGTGAAGTTATCCTTTCCTGCCTTGACAGTGGTTCCGACCAAGTCACCGAGAGACTCATTGAACATAGTGTTACCATTGGCAACTTCCATGGCCCCTGACTCGATAACAGAATAACCTCCCGCCTGTTGTGCAGCTTGACTAGAGATACCTTCTGCAATCTCCGGAGCACCCTCCAAAGCCACCTCAGGACCAACAGCTTGGGTTGCACCTGAGAAAGCATGTGTAGCACCACCGGTGAGGCCACCAAGGGCAGCCGAAGTGAAAAGGGCTGTGGGATCATCGAACAGCTCATCAAGATTTCCACTAGCCGCAGCTGAAGTGATAGCCCCACCAAGACCAGCAGCAGCACCCATTGCCACTCCTGCCCACATTCCTGTGAGACCTACACTAGCAGCAAGCCCAGCACCTAATGCAGCACCACCGGCTGCTCCGCCCAACCCAGCAAGAATGGGAATTGCAACGGCCATATTAAACCTCCAAATCTTTTTGCATAATTACGCCAATCTGTTTATACCCGAACTTACGTTCCCAGGCCCTGGCGCTTCTAAATGTGAAAAACCGAATCTTTGTCAACCCTTTATCCTTGGCATATTGAACAGCAAAGTCATCCCAGTATTGACCGTCTCCATAACATTGGTGTACAAAGAGAATATCCTTTTCGACTGACATCGTAATGAAACCATGTTCATTGGTTCGGAAGATTGGGACCAGTGCGAGACCATCAGAGATGTCCCCACTCTTCTCTTTGTACTTCTCAAAATCTTCATTAAAACTCAAAGCATACCACCTATAAGGGTTGCACCAAATGCACCAAGAGTTTCGAAATATTCCTGATCAATCTTATCCTCAGCAGCTTCGGAAGATAGAGCAGCCATAGACATCTTAGTTACCCTCTCCTCTTGGTTCTCACTGCTCATCCACGCCCAGTAGAGGTTGTCTCTCTGCTCCTGCCACAGGTAGGTGAGAGCTTGATTAGAGAGATTGAACATGTTAGTGGCGTTAGCCTGCTGTACAGTGTTGATACCAGAAGTGTTAATCTGATTCATATTCCGGCGCCATTCAACATTACTCTGTTCAATTGCTGCAGACTGAGAGGCATTAAACTGTGCCCTGTTATACTGTAGCTGAGAGTTGAATGACTGTGCATCAAAGTCCTGTGTTGCATTAAACTGCCTTACTGCATCAGACCTTGCTGCATTATCCATCTCAACTGTAGTAGCCAGCTGCTGAATGAACTGTGCCATCTGGTTCTGACTCTCTGCATTAAACTGAAGAGAAGCATTGATGATGCTCTGGTTAGAAAGCATTGCATCCATCCGACTCTTCTGATTGATAATAGCAGATTGCTGCTTATTTGTCAAGTTTGTCAAATCCATTTCCAAGAACGACTGAGCATTAATCTGCTCTGCCTTCATGATTGCATCAAGAGAAGCCTGATCTGCTACGAGAGCATTAGCTGCATTCTGCAGATTGGTCTGCTGCTGATTACTTAGATTGGTCATATCCATCTCTAAGAAGGAGCGAGCATTGGCAATCCGTGTTTGTGTCTGGGCCTGCAAAGTAGCCTCATCCGCAGCAAGGGTGTTCAAGCTCTCCTGGATGACAGCCTGTTGTCTATTATTCAGATTCTCAAGGGTGAGGCTCTGCATAAACTGGCTATTCACCAAAACAGCTTGTTGCTGATTATTAAGATTGGTGAGGTCCATCTGGAGATTAGCATCAGCATTCTTGATTGCTGCTTCTTGCGCGTTGTTCAGATTGGCCAGTCCCATATTAGCAGCAAAGGTGGCACTAACCTCAGCCAGTCTACCATCAAGGGTTGACTGCTGCATATAGGCCTGCTGCTGATGCTGCAGATTTAGGTTGGCTCTCTCGCGAATAGCTAATGCATTATCCTGAGCAAGAGGCATTGCACTCTGGATGATAGCATTGAACAGTTGCTCCCGGGCAATAGTGGATTTTGACAAGCCTCTTGAGGCAAGCATCGCATCCACCTGATCCACTGCAGGACGAGCCCACACAGGAATCTCATCTTCATTCAATCCTTCCAGAAGTGCATCCAGCTGTGTGCTGACAAGTGCCTCAGGAGGAAGCTCAGCAACAGCAGCCTGGACATCTGTGGACATATTACCTATCTGGCTGACCACATCATCAATAGAGCCCTTAGCAGCTTTGACAAGGGCATCACTATCAACTGTGCCAACAGCAGCCTTCATCATGTCCTTAGGGCTGGCTTCTCCCTGAGCAGCTTCAATCTCCCCGGCCGTAATGCCTGACTCTTGTGCAAGGGCCTCATCACTTAGCGTCCCTTGAGCAGCTTCAATAGCCTGAGCACCAATACCACTTGACTTGGCTACATAAGAGATTTGCCCAGTTTCAGGATTAAGCACAGGCACCTGACTTTGATCAAGAAGATTAGGATCTATCTGTGCTGTTGCGATATCTCCAGGAGTTGCTGCAGCAGCTGAATCACCCATACCAGAAGCAGTGATGCCCTGGATAGGCTCAATCATTGAACCCTCACCAGTCATAGCTTCACCCTCACCCTGAGTGATTGGGGTGAAGGTCTGCTCTGTACCAGGAGCTAAAGTAGGAGTCTGAAGTTGATCCATGACAGTTCCCCTAATACTACTGTCATAAACTGGAACATTACCTGAGAGAGTTACACCAGATTCTGTCAAACCTCTGTCTTCCATTGTGTTGCGTAAAGTCTCTTGAGCATCACCAGTTGCACCACGAGTGGTAGCTGAATTGATGGCATCTTCGAGTTCATTCAACCGGTCCGTCCAAGCATCACTCAGAGTAGCTCCAGATCCAAAATTCACATCTGGATTGTTTTCGCTACGCTCGATAGACTCTTGAATTGCAGCACGCTCATCCATCATCTGTGTATAGGACATCTCCTCAACAGGAGTTTTGTCTTTATTTACTATGTGCATATCTATTACTCAAATATATATTGTAGTTCGGTGAGGTCTAAGGTGTTGTCAGCAAACATCAACTCTACCTCAGTTGTTGCTTTAGCTTGTAAAGTTAAGTATACCATATTCCCAAGAATACGTCCAGCTTCTTGAGGGTTTTCTCCTTGTAAAGCAACAACTATTTTATTCTTATCCTCAGGAGAGGTAGCTACCACAGCCTGTGTTACATCAGTCCATACAAGCTGTGATATGTATTTTGATATAAGCTTTTTAATAAGCTGTCTTTTAAGTTCATCTAACATATTAAGTCCCTATCTTGTGAGCAGAAAAAGCTGACCGATTCAAAAGGGTGTAGCTGGTATCAGTGTAGCTTGAGAAATATGCCATGACGAAATCGGTAGAACCATTAAAATATACCTCTGCCGTTACGGTTAGATAGACTTGACCGGGACCATAATCCGGCGCACTCGCTTGCCCCACTATGGTTGTTGTGTTCTTGATCAGGGTGGCCTGTAACCCATCCCCTGATAGCGCAGTTGCTCGCACGGTAAACGTCAACTGATAGTACCCTGCCTCATCCGGCTGGAATCTTCCAGTTGATGGAGTGAACCACCCTTCAGTATCCCATTCTTCAGTCATCGAGGTGACAAGTGACGTTGTGAAATACTGTGGAGTGGATGCCGTTACCGATGTGTCCGTCGATGAATACGCTCGAAAACCTTTATAGGCGCCTATCTCACTCCC
>Ga0180437_10011712_pt1 | contig 10474 bp, 11 predicted proteins | sample SS_ome_4_FD_132410 | JGI IMG/M metagenome (GOLD analysis project Ga0180437, IMG submission 132410) | Hypersaline lake sediment archaeal communities from the Salton Sea, California, USA - SS_3_D_1 metaG | ecosystem: Environmental > Aquatic > Non-marine Saline and Alkaline > Hypersaline >... | reverse complement strand
GCAACAGGCGGGCGGCATCGGCCATGTTAAGTGTGCCGGTGGAGAAGTAGATGAAGCCGACTCCAAGCAGGTAGAAACTGCCCGCAATCGTTCCCAGTATCAGGTAGCGGAAGCTTGCCACCACCGCCCGGTCGCCGCCGAGCGTTATCAACGCATAGCTGGCCAGCGAGTATATCTCCAGAAAGACAAAAAGGTTGAAAAGGTCTCCGGTGACCACCACGCCCACCAGTCCGCCGATAAGCAGGAGAAGCAGCCCGTAAGCGGGAATGCCGCGGCGGGGCGTATGGTAAAGTCCAGCCTCCGGCGGATAGATAACGGCAATGAGGCCGATGAAAACGATGATGAGGGTCATAAACGCGGATAGGTGGTCGAGGACGTATTCGATGCCGATGGGCGGCGGCCACCCGCCCAGAAAGTGGCGCAGCTCTCCTTCAGATAGGACGCGATAAAAGCCGGTTCCGGCGGCGGCCAGTGCCAGCGTCATGCCGGTTACTGCCGCTGCATAAGCCCACTTCAACCGCCATATGCCAACCAGCGTCGAAATAAAGCAGAACAGCAGTAACGGCGCCAGAATAAGAACCGATAAGCTGGACATTTACTCCGAATTCTCTTTCATGCTAGACATTATCGCCCTATCATCGAGTGTCCCGTGAGCACGGTAGATAACGAGGAGGAAAGCCAGCGCCACTCCGGTGAGGGAAAGCCCGACCACGATTCCGGTAAGTATCAGGACATGCGGCAGAGGATTGATGTATTTGGCCGCTTCCATGCCGAGCAATTCATCGATGACCGGCACCGTACCGCCAGCTTTGGTAGCACCCTCGATGAAGAAAAGAAAGATGGCGGTCTGGAAGATGTTCATGCCGATGAGTTTCTTCAGCAGGTTGCGCTTGCCCAGCATCCCGTAAAGGCCTATGGCCAGCAGGATGACAATCATGAAGTAAACGTAGCGTGATAGAAACAAATCAGCGATTACCATCTTTCACCAACCAGGTTATCGAAAATCAACACCAGCGTGCCGAAAACTCCCAGACCAATGCCTATTTCAACGATTAATATGCCGAGCGCCCTCAGCTCGGCGCCATGCACCCAGAAGAGGGGTAGACTTCCATAATCCAGAAATGATGCCCCATAGGCCATGGGTATTATCCCGGCGAGACCATAAATCAGCAAACCAACACCAGCAAAGGCCATTGCCAGCTTGGGGGGGAATTTTTGATAGGAGATTTTGGTACCCAGATATAGCCTCTGCAGTATGATGCTCACCGCCAGCAGAACCCCGCCCTGGAAGCCTCCGCCCGGTCCATAGTGCCCATGGAAGATGACGTACAGCGCGAAGAGCTGAATGAACGGGATGAGCAGGCTACATATGGTCTGAACTATTATGCTTTGATAATGTTGCTTTATCATTTCCGTTTCTCTTCATCAGGATAAGGACGCAGGCCAGTCCGGCGGTGAAAATCACTATCGTCTCGCCAAGAGTATCGTAGCCGCGATAGTCGGCCAGCACCGAGGTGACAACGTTGGGGGTATGGGTGTCCTTAATAGTATCTTCAATATATGTCGGGGAAACGTGCTTATTCGCCGGGGCCTGCGGGTCAGCATGGTCGGGCAGGCCGGTCGTGGCGTAAAGCATCAGCGCCACGAACAAAAGCATAACGACTGCATTAAACCACTTCAATCTTCCGACCTCCTTCTGGTAAGGAACAGCGCCACGATGAACAGTACCCCGCTTATCCCCGCCCCCAGCGTCGCTTCAACGAAGGCAACGTCAATGGCCCCCATCTGGCTGAAGAGCAGGGCCACGAAGAAGCTGTAGGCAGCCAGCGTCGCCACTGCCGCCAGAAGGTCGTGCAGCGATAGTGCTACGAGTGCGGTTATTATCAGTATCACCAGCAACCAGAAATCAATCTGCCAGATCATGGTTGCTCCACCTCTTTTTCCTTTGGCTCCGCCTTCTTTCTGGTCCAGGGCTGGAGGCCGGTGCGCAGTGCCGCCCGGGCAATGGCGTGGGTGGCCGTGGGATTGGCGACGAGGACGAAGCCTAAAATAAACAGTATCTTTACCGTGCTCAGTTCCAGGCCGTTGTAGACGGCGAGGCCGCCCAAGGTCAGTATCGAGCCCAGCGTCTCTGACTTGCCCACGGCATGGGTTCTAGAGTAGAAATCGGGCAGGCGGAGCAGGCCCAGAGCGCTTACCATGAGAAAGAAAACGCCGGCCACCATCAGGACTATGGCAATAATCATCCCTGCCATCAGAGCTTCTCCCCTCCCCGATCAAAGTACTTGCCCAGCACGATGACGATGACGAAATTGAGCAGCGCATAGGCGATGGCGATATCGATGAACATGTCGACGCGCTGGAAGAGAAAGCCGATTAACACCAGTATGATAAAGCCGTTGGTACCAACCAGCCCGGAAGCAATGATGCGATCAAAAATGGTTTTCCCCACCGCCACCCGGTACAGTGAAATGGCGGTAAGCACGACAATCAATACGGTAATTACCAGCAGGAAGGAACTCATTTTTCGAGTTCCTCCAGAGAGTATACCCAGCGGACGGCCGGCTTTGGTTCTTCTTCCTCCAGGTACACGTGGGCGATTTTCTTCTGCATCACCCCATCAATGAGACTTGACGCCAGAGGTGGCTTCAGGTTGTGGATGATGTAGTTGCCCTCTTCCAGGCTGGTGGTGATAGTTCCGGGCGTCAGGGTGATGGAATTGCCCAGCGTTACCCGGGCTATCCCCTTGCGCATGCGGGTGCGGAAGAGGAGCAAAGCGGGCTCAATCGGCATTCTGGGGTGGAGCACCAGATAGGCGACCTGCACATTCGCCAGAATAATCTGCAGCAGCAGCCAGGGAAGGTACAGGATGAAACGCCATATCTGCAGCAGGACTTGTCTGATTCTTATGCCCGCTTGCTCGCCACGCTGCAGTGCTGAGTAAAAAAGGTCGTTAGTAAAGAAAGTTACCAGAGCGGCGGAAATGGCGCCGATGATGATGTATTTTGCCTGGTAGCGACCGGAAAGCAGAAGCCAGAAGGCAAACAGGATGATAAATTGCAGGATAATGCTGAACAAACGGTTCTGGCCGTGAATGGTGATTTTGGACACGTTGAGAGCTTCTTCTGCTTTTCCCGACACCTCCAGAGAAGTAACATGGCCTTGCTTACGCTCTTTTAAAGGCATTGATTTTCCTGCCATAAGCTTAGACCCTGGACATGAATTCGGGCTTCCGTAATATTACCTATAATGGTTGATAATAATGCTTATACATCAATTTCCAAAAAATAGGTATATATGCTTATTGGACCGATATTCCAGAATATGGAACTGGTTGATTTTTTATATTGTACCATACTGGCATGAGGTGGTGTGGCTTTTACTGATGGTCAGGAATTGTCCTGGAAAAGCTTTCTCAGATAGGTTACCGATTGGCGAGCTATCGGCTCCGGATCCCCTTCTGGAATAATGACCACCGAGGCCGAGCCCTCAAATTTCTCTTCTTGCAACACGCGGGCGATATCGGGCCAGTCCAGCGTTTCTTTTTCCGTACTGACGCCGGGCGGCAATCGACTTGGCTCATAGAGATGAATATGTTTGGCCTGGCCCCTGGCCGCTCTGATGCCGTGCTCGATTGATGGCTCCACCATATAGAGCTGATGGGTGTCAAGCATGATGCTAAAATTCCGGCTGCCGATTTTCTTGACCATGCTTATGACTTCCTCATTGGTGTTGAACAGGCTGGTGTACTCGGCCTCTGCCGGTTCCAGCATGATGACTGCCCCGGTCTTCTCCGCATGCTCGGTTAGCTCACGGAATATCTCCTCAGCCCGTTTTAGCTGGTCATCTGCGCTCATCCCCGGGATGCCTTCGCCGCGTGCCATGCCCAGCCCTACCCTGGCCTTGAAGTGACCGGCAAAGTCCAGCATCCTCTTGAAGCCGGCAATAGCGCGCTTGCTGATAGCAGCATCTTCATGAATTAGAGACATCCCCTGGGCGGCAATGCGCCCGCTGTTCACCACCGGCATCACGGCGCCAGTTTGTCCCAGCATACGGCCAAATAATACCGGGTCGGGGGTATGCTCGGGGTCGGGCATGAACTCGATGCCATCATATCCCCAGCTCACCGCGGTTCTGCCCAGCTCTTCCGGTGTGCCGGTGAGCACCTTGACCACAAAATCAAGCTGCCGCATGTCCGGTGTGGAGGCGAAGAGGCAAAATTTCACCTTGGGCACTGGCTCCCTCCATGTAAGGCCTTTTTATTTTACGATTTGGCAGAAGCTAAGCCCTTTGTTTATTTTAGGTCTGCCTGGAATTTTTCAAGCTTTTTCTGAAGCATCGGGCTGTTCAGGACTTCCTTGTTCACCAGGGTCGTCGGTATCTCTCCGTGCACCAGTGTCTCCATCTGCTTGACTATTATACTCCACATGGTGCTGGTCGTCTGGTCAGTCTGAGCCAGCGCGTGGGGGCTCAGGATAACATTGTCCATTTTGAGCAGCGGATTGTCGTTCTGTATCGGTTCCTGCTCGAAGGTGTCCAACCCGGCACCGCGTATCCAGCCTTCATTCAAGGCCTTAATCAGCACTTTTTCGTCAACAATCGGCCCGCGGGCGGCATTTATCAGAAAGGCAGACTTCTTCATCATTTTCAGCTGTTTTTCGCCAATCATATGCCGCGTTTCTTCGTTCAGGGGGCAGATAATGCACAGGATGTCCGACTCCTTGAGCACGGTCTCCAGGTCGACCAGTTTCACGCCGACGTCAGCGACGTCCTCCGCCTTGAGGTACGGGTCATAGGCGATATGCTTCATCTCAAAAGGCAGGGCCAGCTTGAACATTTCATGGCCGATGTTGCCCACGCCTATCGCTCCCAGCGTCCTCCCCACCAGTCCCCAGCCCTGGTAATGCGATTGCTCGGTCCAGCGACCTTCGCGGATTAATTTATCTTTGGTGAGAAGACGCATATTCAGGGCTAGGATGAAGGTCAGGTAGACCACTGCCATCGGCCTTCTGACTGCATCCGGCGTGATGAACAGCATGATGCCGGCATCGGTGACGGCCGGTACGTCCAGCCTTTCGTAGCCCACCCCGCCCCGGTGTATGGAGATGAGTCGCTCATTTCCGGCCAGACTCTGCTTGGTCCACAGTGGCCGGAAAGTGGCCACCATGTCAAAGCTCTCTATCTGGTCCGGGGTTATCTCTTTCTTGAATTCCGGTATCATTTTATATTCGACATCGGACATATCATCGAGCAATTTCAGACCCGGCCCGGGTATCCATAATTTCCCTTTTTCGTCAAAGAAATCCCTGGTCAGCCCGATTCTGGCTTTTCTCCCCAAATCAGATCTCCTTCTTTATGTAAACTGTTCCCCTGCTACTATTTTTTTACTAACCGGCTCAGGCCGAGTTCTTCCAGTTTGCGAGCACTTGGTTCGGTGGTGTTCATGTCCCAGTCCATGGCCTTCAGGTAATCCTTTATCATGGTATCGTCGTCAATGGAAACGTTGGCTAGAGGCCCCTCTTTCAGCGGCGGCTTGCCTACTGCTCTCGGGTTCATGAAAAATTTCAACGGGTTCAGCCCTTCGCGCAGATTGAACAGGTGGCGCATGGTGCCAATGCGTTCGCCGATGTCCAGGCAGCTGTCCAGCGTGTACTCCCGGCCGGTAACCGCGGTCAGAAAGTCGGGAATGAACTGTGTTGGATAGGAAACATAGGCAAACAGGCAGAGGCCGGCGGAATTGACGATGTGCAGCATATTCATGGCTTTCTTCTGAATGTCTCCGGTATTGGTAAAATCATACCTGTCTTCGCGCGGGTCGGTGAGGAAATCGACGCCCATAATCCAGGAGCGGCCGCCCTGCGTGTGTCGTCCCGGAGTGGCATCCATGCGGTACGTTACCGACAGGCCAGGGATAAACCGCGGGTCATGGGCCGGAAGCTCCTGTCCCTGAACGTGGACCGCGTACTTTTCCGCCCCTTTACCGATTTTCTCGGCAGCATGCTTGATGCCATCGGCCAGCAGCGCACCGATTCCCTCCCGTTTGGCAATTTTCTCCGTCAGAGCTACAATGGCATCCCCGTCTCCCCAGCGCAGTTCGATGCCAGTATCTTTCTTGGTCAGCAAACCGTTTTCGTAGCACTCAATGGCAAAAGCGACGGCCACTCCGGCGGAAATGGTATCGATGCCATAAACATTGCAGATATCATTGAAGCGGATAATTGATTCAAGGTCATCATTGAGACACAGGGTCCCCGCCATGCACAGCGTCTCATACTCCGGCTTGTGGCATACCTCAGCCCGTCCCGCTTTGGCTTTCATGTGTCCGCCACATCTGATGGGACACTGCCAGCAGCCGTATTTTCTCTCCTGCTCAGCGATAACCGCATCATCACTGATTCGCTTGACGGTGGGGAAGTCGACCTCGCAGGCGCCGGTCCAGTTCTTCACCGGCGAATCACCGCTCATGCCGCTGCCTTCAGTGGTCCCGGCGGTACCGTACTTGGTGAAGATGTCGCCCATGCCTTTGAGCTGTTTTACCCACGTACGTCTGAGCTGAAGAGCCTTGGCCTCATCGGCCATGGGCACTTTCTGGTTGCCTTTAACGGCGATTGCCTTTAGTTTTTTCGAACCCATGACGGCACCGACACCAGACCGGCCGGCGGCACGCCCCTTTTCATTTATTACAGCGGCAATAAGGCTCAACTGTTCGCCAGAAGGGCCGATGCAGGCCACGCTGGTTTCCTTGCCGTGGCTGCTTTTCAGTATATCCTCTGTCTCCAGACAATCCTTGCCCCATAGTTTACTGGCGTCTTTCAATTCCGGTTTGCCATTTTCTATGTAGAGGTAGACCGGTTTGGCTGATATGCCGCTGAAGAAAACGCCATCAAAGCCGGCGAATTTCAAATACGGACCGAAATCACCGCCGCAGTTGGCATCACCCCAGGTACCGGTGAGAGGCGATTTACAAACCACCACGAAACGCCCGCTGGACATGGCCGGCGTGCCGGTCAGCGGACCGGTCATGAAGCCCAGCATGTTATCGGGGCCGAGAGGGTCGACCCGTGGTTTCATGCGTTCATAAAGAATCCGGGCGCCGATGCCGTAGCCGCCCATGAAATCACGACAAAAGTCTTCCCCGAGCTTCTCCTCGCTACATTTCCCGCTAGTCAGGTCCACGAAAAGCAATTTGCCCATGTAACCGTTAGCCATGATCCTCTCCTTTTTAAATTGGAATTTCTAAAAGAATAATTCTACGGGCTGGTGCTTGTCAAATTTTAGCATTCAAGGTAGGAGAATTGCCTGCCACCTTGAAGCGAAGCCTTATTTTAAGGTACAATTTTGAAGCTGGGAGAGGTGTCCGAGTGGTTCATGGTGCCGCTCTCGAAAAGCGGTCTCCGCGCAAGCGGAGCGTGGGTTCGAATCCCACCCTCTCCGCTTTATCAATTGTAACCGACTTGACAGTTCACCGCATAATGCGGTATTTGTCTTAAAGGCTGGTCTGCGGAGAGGTGCTGGAGTGGCCTATCAGGCACGCCTGGAGAGCGTGTGTAGCCTTTGGCTACCGTGGGTTCGAATCCCACCCTCTCCGCCATCAGTTTTCCTTTAGATAACGTCTCATAGACGTTTTACCTGGGCCAGCATCGGTCGTCATCCGATTGTTTACGTTATAACGCTATGCTAGAATTGCCTTGAAGATGGCAGATAAAGATATCAAATACTGGGTGGGCTTCAATCTTATACCGGGCATCGGGCGGGTCCGTTTCAGCCAGCTGGAGAATCATTTTGGCAGTATGGAAAAAGCTTGGGGAGCATCCCCCGCCGAGTTGAAGAAAGCCGGCCTCGACCGCAACACGGTGCAGGCGATTGCCACCTGGCAGCCTAAGATTTCCCCGGACGATGAGATGGAAAAGCTGGCCCGCTATGGTGTGCAGGTCTTTACCTACAAGGACAAGACGTATCCGGCCCGATTGAGGGAGATATATGACTATCCGCCGGTGCTATACGTCAGGGGTGAACTGCTGCCGCAGGATGAATGGTGCCTGGCGGTGGTCGGCACCCGGCGGGCGACGGTTTACGGGAGGCAGGTAACGGAGGAAATCGTGGCTGACCTGGCACAGAGCCTGATTACCGTGGTCAGCGGACTGGCCAGAGGCATCGATTCCGTAGCCCATCAGGCAGCGCTGGAAGCGGGAGGCCGGAGCCTGGCCATCTTTGCCTGTGGGCTTGATATAGTCTATCCTGGCGAGAATGCGGACCTGGCCCGCCGGATAATGCAGCAGGGTGCTCTGGTCAGCGAGTACCCGCTGGGCACCAGGCCGAGGGCGGACAATTTCCCTCGCCGCAACCGGATTATGAGCGGGTTGAGCATGGGGGTGCTCGTCGTTGAGGCGGATGAGACCAGCGGTGCCATGATTACAGCACAGTTTGCCCTGGAACAGAACCGTGAGGTCTTTGCCGTACCCGGCAGCATCCTTTCTCCGGCCAGTCGGGGCACGAACCATCTGATTCAGGAAGGTGCCAAACTGGTGCGGGACTATACCGATATCTTAGAAGAGCTTAACCTGATGACCATAGCACGGCAGATGGAGATGAAAGAGGTGCTGCCCGCTTCCGATACGGAATCGCTGCTGTTGAAACAGCTGAGCGCCCAGCCCACTCACATCGATGAGGTGTGCCGCAGCAGTGGGCTGCCCGTGGCCACCGTCAGTAGCACCCTAGCGATGATGGAGCTCAAAGGGCTGGTGAAGCAGATGGGGCCGATGAGCTATGTGCTGGCCAGGGAAATCAGAGAGGAATACCGGGTGAAGGTGGATTAGTATCATGGCCAAAAACCTTGTCATAGTGGAGTCGCCGGCGAAGGCCAGAACGCTGCTCAAAATACTGGGCAGCAACTACAGCCTGAAGGCATCGCTGGGCCATATCAGGGATTTGCCCAAAAGCGAACTCGGTGTGGATGTGGAAAACGGCTTTGTCCCTAGGTACGTGGTGCCCAGAGCGAAAAGCAAGCTTGTTAACGAGCTGAAACGGGCGGTGAAAAACGCCACCACTGTCTATCTGGCCACCGACCCTGACCGCGAAGGGGAGGCCATCGCCTGGCACCTGGCGGAAGTGACCAAGACCGACCGCAAGCCGTACCGCCGCGTTGTTTTCCACGAGATAACCAGCGAGGCAGTCAAGCAGGCATTCCAGCACCCACGTTCCATTGACATGCAGCTGGTCAACGCACAGCAGGCGAGGCGTATCCTGGATCGACTGGTCGGGTACAAATTGAGCCCCCTGCTATGGAAGAAAGTAAGGCGCGGCCTATCCGCCGGCAGAGTACAGTCGGCCGCGGTGAAAATCATCGTGGAGCGGGAACGCGAAATACAGGACTTTGTGCCGGTGGAGTACTGGACAATTGAGGCTGAACTGACCAAAAAGAGAGATGCGGTTCCGTTTAGAGCCATGCTAATCGGCCTGATGGACGGTGCCAGAATAGACATTCACAACGAACAGGAAGCGAGCCGGATAAAGCAGGAATTGGAAAAGGCGGACTACCGTGTCTATCAGGTCGGCACGAAGAAAGCAAGCCGGCAGCCGGCACCACCGTTTATCACCAGCACGCTGCAGCAGGAGGCGTGGCGTAAATTGCGCTTTACCGCCAAACAGACGATGGCCATCGCCCAGCAGCTTTATGAAGGCCTGCCCGTCGGGGAAGAGGGCAGCGTGGGGCTCATTACCTACATGAGAACCGATTCCACACGCGTCGCCTGGCCGGCCATCAACGAGACCAGAGACTATATCGAGAAGAAGTACGGCACCGAATACCTGCCGCCCCGTGCCCGTGCCTTCCGGGGAACGGTCAGAGGAGCGCAGGAAGCTCATGAAGCTATCCGCCCCACCCGCATTCCCCGGGAACCGGCGCTGATAAAGAAATACCTGACGGCCAGCCAGTACCGGCTCTATGACCTTATCTGGAAGCGCATGGTAGCCAGCCAGATGGCCGCCGCCGTTTACAATAATACCACCATTGATATTGAAGCCAAATGCCATCAAAATGATTACCTGCTGCGGACTACCAGCTCGGTAAACATTTTCCCCGGCTTTATTACCCTCTACAGCGAGAGCAAAGATGAAATTGATGAGGAAGAGAAGAAAGACAGGCTGCCGGTATTAAAGAAAAATGAAGCGCTGAGGCTTCTGGGAATATATATGGAGCAGCGCTTTACCCAGCCGCCACCCCGCTTCACCGAAGCCACGCTGGTCAAAATGTTGGAGCAGTGGGGCATCGGCCGTCCCAGCACTTATGCGCCCATCCTTTCCACCATCCAGGACCGCGACTATGTGACCAAAGTCCGGGGCTATTTCCAGCCAACTGACCTCGGCGTTCTGGTGAATGACCTGCTGAACGAGCACTTTGGCGACATCGTGGATATTCAGTTTACCGCCGGCATGGAAAATGAGCTCGACGATATTGTGAAGAAAAACCGCAACT
>Ga0180437_10011711_pt1 | contig 10475 bp, 7 predicted proteins | sample SS_ome_4_FD_132410 | JGI IMG/M metagenome (GOLD analysis project Ga0180437, IMG submission 132410) | Hypersaline lake sediment archaeal communities from the Salton Sea, California, USA - SS_3_D_1 metaG | ecosystem: Environmental > Aquatic > Non-marine Saline and Alkaline > Hypersaline > Sediment... | reverse complement strand
GCCGTCGACAAAATGACCATCCCAACCATCCATGACGGCGAGCGCTGCAAGTCGCTCCGGCGTGTTGTTGGGCGGTTCCTCGACCAAGGCTGTGAAGTAGTCCTCCACGAATTTCCACGGATTTCCTCCACTGCCGAAGGAATCCGTGGTGGCGATGTTCAGTGCCACGTTCCTGACATCATCGAATGTCAGGTCGTCATGGGCGGAGAGGTGGTCGTAGATCACTTGAGCCCTGTGGAACGGACCGTAGGGAGCGTCATAGTCCGGGTTGGATTTGTTGTTCCATCCGCAGTAGAAGCCCTGGGTGGTGTTGCGATCCGTTGAACGGGGGATCAATCCCTCTTCCCATTCCAGAGGGGCGCCCAGGAAACCCTGTGGAAATCGCCATTCTCCTGCAGGGCGTTTCGGGTCGCGGCCGGTCATCCAGTAGGCGATGTTCCCGCCCACATCCGCATAGAGAACATGAAAGGAGGCCGGATAGTACTCCATGGCTACCCCAAATTCATCCATGTCGGTAGCACGCATGACGTTGAGAGCCGCAACGGCGGTGGTAAACTCATCTCCCCACGGAGCGTATTTCCAGGAGATGATCGGATTGTCCGAGGAGGGAACGTATGTATCCATGTCGAGGGGCATGGGGCTCAAGACAGGACCGTGGGATGTCCTGTAGACCTTCAGCTCCACATCGTCTCCTCCCAGGACCTTGATCGTTTCCGTCCTGTGGAGGGTCACGTACGCCGGATCTTCGATGTAGTAATCCTCGGTGTTCGCATGGCCCGTCATCATCGCCAGGGCGTGGTGTGGCGTGCGGCTGATGATCAACGTGGGCATGCCCGGAACCGTCATTCCAGAGACGTTCATCTCACCCGCCTGGATGGATCCCTCCGTGACGATGGACGGCACGTCAAAGCCCATCTGCGGTCCTGAGTAGAGGATCGGATTGCCGGAGAGGGTCTTGTCCCCTTTAACGACCCACCCGTAGCTCCCCATCTTCACGTAGGCGTTGATGCTCTTCAAGCTCTCCACAACCTCGTTGTGTGTCGCTTCCATCTCGGCGGCAACGTCCCTGAGATCAGGAAAGGCTAGGGGTGCACCATCGGGCGCGGGGGGGCTGGAGGCGCTCATCAGGGCCATGCTCGCGCCGCCCCCGCTGGGCGGGATATAGGTCAAGGCATCCGGGTCATTGAGCCATCTGAGATCATTGAACATGTCCCAGTAATCGGTCGGGAAGTCTGCCTGCAGCTTCTGAAGAAGGGAAGCGTTGTTGATCTCTGTTCGGCTCAAGGCTGCACCGTCAAAATTCCTCTGGAGGACGGTGATCCAGCCCATGAGGTCCACGACCGTCCAGTCTTCGAGGGCAGGCGGGGGAGAGAAGCTGAGGATGGCGTTGAGTTTGATGAGTGTGAACTCGATGGGCATGTGGGAGGGATTGTTCTGAAGGTCGGAGATCCGCCTGTTGATGCCGTCCACATAGCCTTGGAACATGTCTTGGGAGTCGGTATCGAGGGCATCAAAAAAAGACAGCAATTCATCATCCGAATAGCCCACGGTACGGAGATACCTATCTGTGCTCACCATGCTTGAACCCAAAATCTCGGACAGTTTTCCTCGGCCGGTTCGTCGATACTGCTCGAGCTGCCAGAGCCGGTCCGTAGCAACGGCATACCCCATGGCCTCGGTGATCTCATAGAGGCTCGCAGTCTCCGGGCCCGTGATGAACCAGACCCCCTTGTCATCCCGGTTGGTCGCAACACCTCCTGAATCAACGACAAAGGTCCTGCTTTCCGCATCCGCCATGGGAAGGCCTAATGGGTCGCCCACGACGGTTATGGTTACAGAGTTCGTTCCTATCACCAGTCCGTCGGCAGTACCTACCTGGGCCTTCAGGATGTTCTGGGCGGTGTTGTGCTCAAACAGGCCGCTGATGTCACTGCCGTTCAGAAGAGCCTGAAGACTGCCCGGATCGGCGCTGTCTTCGAGGAGTATGGTGATGTCAACGGGTTCGGAAGGGTGGGTTTGTCCATTGAGAGGCGCGTCAATGGTTGCCACGTTGCAAGCGCACAGGGTTGTCACCGTGGCCATGACCAGAAGAGAAATAAGCATCCTCTTTGACCTTTCCATAGCGTTCTACCTCCTTCTTTTCGGGGATTAAGAAAGTGCTGAGCCAAAGGCCATTTATATTTTATTCATAATAATGATTACATACAAAGAATGACATGGCCGAGTCAAGGGAATAATTGCGATTCTCAGGAAGGATCCGTGTAACCTCTTGAATTTACTGCAATCGGGCTTCCTAAGGCGATTCAACCGAGGAGGAGCTGACGGTGCCCGTCGGGATGGTTCGGAGGATCTCGAAGATCTGATCTCAGTTCTTTAGCATCAACAGACGTGAGGGCGTCTAAGGTGAGGGGGCGCAGGCCCCTGAAGGTGGGTGGTCCGTACCTCCTTGAAGGGACACGACCACGATTTTCAGGCCGCTGTCGATACTGATTATCTCCAAGCCGGCAGTCAAGGGGCTTGCGACGGAGGGAGAGAAGACAACCTCCACCTCGAGCAAGCCGAGTGATTCGAGCACCATCGGAAACTCGAGGTCCGTGGCGAGGGAGAAGTCGGTGCTACCGCCCTCCGCAAAGTCAATCGCCGTAATGATGTGAGAGTGCCCCGTGTAATTCACGATGGTGATGATCGTGCTGCTTGAAGTGCCGATTTCGACTTCTCCAAAGTCGTACGCCAAGGGCGTAACCTCGATCGCGTAGGCCGGAGAGGTTACGGATAAGGATAAGATGATCATGAAAATGATTGACACTGCTGAAATCAACCCAGGCTTCTTCATTCTTGCCGTCTCTTTTCCACTCCAAAGCGAAAGAGTTTCGTATCGAAGCTGTAGCTTTTCGAATTTTGTTCTGTCTTGATTCCGTAACATGGGGTTCCCTTCCTGTCAACAAGCACTCCATGAGGCGCTAAGGAATGCTCACTATCGACAGGAGGGGGGTGAGTCTGGATTGATCAAACAGGGTCAGGCAGGGTATGATGTACGGCCGCGCCCCGGTCGGTGCCGGCCCATCGGAACCCAGGTTTGCCCGGAGATGACGCCATGAAGAAGGAAGTCAAGAGGCTTGCCTTGGACGAAGGGGCTGCTGCCGTGGGCGTCGCCTCGGCGGACAGGCTTGGGAGCGTGCCGTCGATGGACCCCGACTATCTCTTGCCCGGGGCCAGCTCGATCGTCTCGTTGATGCTCCCCCTGAAGGGAGACATCATCGAGCGGTACCTGAGGAAGGAAGACCACGATTCCCTGCAGCGCCACGAAGAGGAGGTCTACCGCGAACTCTACCGGATCGGCCAGCGGGTCGCCTCCCTTCTCCACTCGAACGGCTACCGGGCGGTTGTTGCAGAGCCGAACCTCGACTACCGATACAAGGACACCCCGGCGTACCGAAAGACCCCTCCCAAGGTGAGGCAGGCGATCATGGACTGGTTTGCCTCAGAGAGCGGCTGGGCGGTCACGGCGATCAAGGGCAGGCTGTTCAAGCCTCTGTACTACCGGGACATGAATACGACGGACTGGAACCTGACGCCCACCTTCTCCCACCGATACGGGGCGGTGGCGGCGGGAATCGGCAACTTCGGCTGGAGCGGGAACGTGCTGCACCCGGATCATGGCGCGCGCGTATACTACAATACCGTCGTCACCGATGCGGAGATGAAATCCGATCCCTTCATGAAGGAGGAAGTCTGCGACGGATGCCGCTATTGTGCCCGGGTGTGCCAGTCGGGGATGATCCACATGAAGGAAGAGGACCACGTGAAGATCGGGAGGAAGACGTTCACCCACAACAAGAAGGCCCACAACCTCCGCTGCATCATCGTCTGCGGCGGGCTTTCCGGCCAGAGTAACCACAAGGGCTGGTCTACATGGTCTCCCGGCAGGATCACGTTGCCGGACAGCGACAAGGGAATCGAAGACTTCTGGCACGCCTTCGTACTGAAGAACGGTTGGAAACACAACTACACCTCGAAGGTCCTCACGGATCTCGTCTACCACGCCGAGCACGGTTTCATACGAAGGGATCGGGAGCGCCTTCGGACGACCTGTGGCTTCTGTCAGTTCGTCTGCGCGAAGACACGAAAGGCGCGGAAGGCCAACTACGAAATGATTGTTGCGAGCGGTGAGGTGGTGGAGGGACAGGGCTTCTCTTTTGAAGTGGTGAAGAGCGGAAAACCTTGAGAAAGGAGTGCAGCCTATGATCAGTTTCAATCCGAGTGAAGAGCAACGGCAGATCATCGACATGGTCAGCCGCTTTGCAGCGGATGTGGTCCGGCCCAATGCCCATGATTGCGAAGAGGGCAAGAACATTCCCGACGATCTGCTGGCAAAGTTCTGGGAGCTGGGCCTGATCGCCAACTCCATCCCGGAGGACTGCGGCGGCTACGGCTACGAGCGGTCTGCCCTGACCGGGGCCCTCGTCGCAGAGGAGCTTGCCTACGGGGACCTGGGACTGGCGCTGGCCATGCTGAGCCCCACCCTGTTTGCCTACCCGATCCTGGAGATGGGTACGGACGAACAGATGAAGCAGTACCTGCCCCAGTTCTGCGGAGAAAGCTTCAAGTTCGGCACAGCGGCCCTGATGGAGCCGCGGGTTGCATTCGACCCGACGAATCTAAGGTGCCTGGCGAGAAGGGAAGGGGACGAATACGTTCTCAACGGGGAGAAATGCCTGGTCCCTTATGCGGATCGTGCCGACCTGTTCCTGATCTTCGCCACAGCCGCTCCGGGCGCGGGCGCGTCTGGAATCGAAGGGTATATCGTCGAGAAGGGAACAGCCGGACTCGTCGTCGGTGACCGGGAAAAATACATGGGCCTGAACGCCTTGCCCCTCCACAAGGTCACCCTCTCCGAGTGCAAGGTGCCGCTGGAGAATCGCCTGGGTGGCAGCCGAGGATGCGACTTTCAGCGCCTCCTCAACCTATGCCGGATTTCCTGGTCCGCCATGGCCGCGGGCGTGTGCAATGCTTCGAAGGACTATGCCGCAAACTACGCCAAGGAACGCGTTCAATTCGGCGAGCCGATTGCGAGCCGCCAGGCCATCGCCTTCATGCTGGCCGACATGGCGACCGAGACGGATGCGATGCGGTTCCTCGCCTGGAAGGCGGCCTGGCTTGCCGACCGGCAAGAGGACTGCACCCGGGAGGCCTACCTGGCCAAGCTGTACGCGGGTGAGTACGCCGCCAAGATCACGGACAACGGCGTTCAGGTCTTGGGAGGCCATGGATACATCCGGGAACACCCGGTTGAGTTGTGGTTCCGGAACGGCAGGGGCATCGAGATCATCGACGGACTCGCGATCGTATGACCGCCGGCCCGAGGGAAAGCTTTTTTCGTTGATGTGTCAGCGTAACGAGCAGGAAAGAGGAGACGCGTTATGATCGATTTTGAACTTCCCCCCGCATTGAAGATGATCAAGGACTTTACCCACGGGGTGGGACGTGACACCTTCCGGCCCATCTCCCGGAAGTATGATGAAGAGGAACACACGACGGCGGAGGAGATCGCCTTCATGGGACCCGTCATGGCGGGGAGGTCGGCAGAGCGCCGCAAGAAACCGAAAGACAAGGCTACGGAGGGGCCCAAGGAGCCCAAGGCCGAGACGGAAGACCGGATCGGTGCGACGATGACAGCCGTGGTCGGCAGCGAAGAGCTGGCCTGGGGTGATTGTGGCCTGATGCTCGCCATACCGGGCAACGGCTTGGGCAATGCTGCCATCTCGGCGGTTGCCACCCCGGAACAGGAGGAGCGTTTCGGCAACAAGTTTGCGGCCATGGCCATCACAGAGCCTGGTTCCGGTTCGGACTCCGGCTCCATCTCCACCACGGCTGTCCTGGATGGGGACGAGTGGGTCGTGAACGGCGAGAAGATCTTCGTTACCGACGGGAAGCAGTGTGACGTCGTCGTGGTGTGGGCAACGATCGACAAGTCTGCCGGCAAGGCCGGGATCAAGAGCTTCGTGATCGAGAAGGACCGACCCGGTGTGACGGTGACCAAACTGGAGCACAAGCTCGGGATCCGGGCCTCTGACACGGCCTCGATCGTCTTCGAGGACGTTCGCATCCCCAAGGACAACATCCTCGGCTCGGCGGAGATCAAGACCAAGACCGAGGGGTTCAAGGGTGTGATGAAGACCTTTGACAACACCCGCCCGATCGTCGGCTCCATGGCACTGGGCGTGGCCCGCGCTGCCTTCGAGTTTACGAAGGAGAAGCTCGAGGAGGAGGGTTTCCCGTTCCGCTATGGCCTGAACAAACACCAGCTGGGGGCCATCGAACGAGAGGTTCTCTTCATGGAGGCCGAGATGGAGGCGGCACGTCTCCTGCTATGGAGGGCTGCCTGGATGGGAGACAACGGCCGGGCCAACGCACTGGAAGCCTCCATGTCCAAGGCCAAGGCCGGCCGGATCGGTTCCGAGATCACCCGGAGGTGTGTCGCACTCCTCGGGCCTCTTGGTTACTCCCGGGAATGGCTCGTCGAGAAGTGGGCACGGGACTGCAAGATCAACGACATCTATGAGGGTACGCAGCAGATCCAGCAGCTCGTCGTGGCTCGAAACGTGCTGGGCTTCTCCAGCAGCCAGCTCAAATAGGGTGCTATCCCTGTTCCGGCGAGGTTTGAACAGGAGATAGCACCAGAGGCCCCCTCCCCCGCGCCAGCACCCAAAGGGGCGGTGGCGCGGGGCCTGACCCCTGACCCCTATATTTTCCCCCTGTGTTTTCTCACAAAGGGAGCAACCCATTTGAAGAAACGGTGCGTTTTGTAATTGTTATTCGCCAGACAACACCAATTGCAGTCGCAGTGACCTCCCAAGGAGGCCAATCCTTTCGTGGTCAGGGTTGTACTTCGTAGGGACCGATACTTGGGGCCATTCCATATCTCTTGGAGGCTGTCTTCGTTGAGATTGCCCAAGGGTATGGAGCATATACAAGGCCAGATCGTGCCATCAACCCCTACGCGCATATAAAGCCAAGGAATATAGCAGGGAAGTTCATGCCAAGCTGTTTCTCCTAGGCGATACTTGAGAAGAACTTCTTCAATGTTATGTTCCAGTGCAAGATATTCCAGGCGCTTCTTCGCTTTTGACAAGTCTTCACAAAGGGTGCGAATCTCTTGAGGTGAAAGGGCGGCAGAAGTGAACTCCCGGTGTCTGTAGGTGTCGAATTTCACGCCGTTGCAGCCTGTATCCTGAGCCAACCTGATTCTGGCGTCAATGCTTCTGTAATTGAAGCGATTGAAAGGTTGCTTGAGGAGAACAGTGGGATTGGCCGTCTTCCGCTGGGTCTTTAGAGCGGTTACGATCTTGATCCGATTGAGGGTTTTTGAGAAATTTATCGGATTTACCCCTGGATGGCATTCTTCATACTCCTCCGGAGAGTTAGCCCAAAATGATACATTGAGAACATCAAGGCCGGAATCCAAAATCAACGGAGCGTTGACCTCGTCGATCAGAGTGCCATTAGTGAAGAGTTGTACATTGCAGCCGGCGCGTTTGAATGCTGAAATAATCTCGAACAGGCGGGGATGTAAGAAAGGTTCTCCTTCTCCCGCGAGAATGACTTCATGGGTGCCGAGCTCTGGAAGTTCTTTGCATAGCCTCTCGACCAACTCAAGGGGTATCTCTTCTAATGCGGACTCTCCCGCAGAGTTCTTCCTCCTCTTCGAGGAATGAAACGCGCAACCCAAACAGTGCATATTGCAGCGGGTTGTGACATCTACATCTACAAAAAAAGGCCCGGTAAAGGCTTTTTCCCCTTGGGTCAGGCCTCTCAGCAACTGTAGTTTATTCTTGAAGGCGACCATCGTTCATCTGCCTTCACAATCTGAAGCACACAGAATGGGATTCAATGTTTGAAATAGACCCCCCTCCATCCTAGTGTGCGTCATCCGGACCTGAACAGTGACTTGGCCATCACTCTCGTAAACCAGAAAAGAAGGAAGAACAGCACCAAGGGGAACACGAGGCAATCGAACAGATACCCTGCGATCAGTTTGAGGATCCAGACAACCAGCTCGGAGGTCTTATCCTTCAGATAGGATGCCATTTGGCTGAGCTGCTCCTTCGTCTGGGCCCATCTTGAAAGAAGCCCTTCATCGGCAGGCTGATCCTCGGGGAACAGCTCTTCCGTGATGGCAGACAGTCCTGATTCAGCTTCTTCGATCGACGGTGCCGTGATCTTCCTCGACAGACAGGCTCCCCCTGAGACCGACAGTGGAAGGATCAGGTAGAAGACGGCTGCGAGGACCGTCACGAAGAGGGCGATCTCACGGAGCGTCCGGTGTGTGCGAGGCAGCCTGGGCGGAGACCCTTGGGTGACCATCGTGACGGTAACCGTTACGAGGGCAATGAGGAGGAGCCAGTGGTCCAGAAGGGAGGCGGTCTCGAGCAGGAGGGTGGTCCCCAGTAGGATGACAGCGGCCGCGAGAACGGTCTTCCAGGCGATGTCCACGTAGTCATAGGCTGCCTGCACCACATCCCCTATCTCGAGTCCAAACCCGACTCCGATTTCGCTGCCTTCCACCACGGCAAGCCCCACCTTGATCGTTGACAGGACCGCAAAGGTTCGCAGAGACCTCTGCTGAGAAGACTCCAGGTAGGCTTCGTTCCTGGCGGAGAGTCTATCCAGACCGCAAGTCCCCAGAATCCTCTCCGTGAACCCGACGGCGGTCAGAACGATTCCTACGATGAGGACGATCAAGATGAGTAGTTGTTTGCGTGGAATCGGTATTCTCTTTGGCATTTGGATTGTATGTACCAATATTTCTGAAAGAGACGTTTCCTTGACATAGGTGGATTCCCACTAGTTGCATCTACGATCAGCGGTTGCCCACATAGGATTCGTGCTTTCTTCTACCATCGGGTCTGACCCCTTACTATCCCGGTTGGGTTGTGGGGCCTGACGCCTGATACCTGAGAGCTAACAGCTCACAACTCCCTCTGCTGTTTCGCCGTTGGCCTGCTCGTTTGGACAAGTCGTCTGCCGGGCGCACAGCGACAGATCCCTGTGCAACCCGTTAACCAACAAGCCCAACCGAGAAGGCCAACAAGAATTGTCCCACATAATACAGGGGCAATCCGATCAGCCGGTTCAAATACTGATTCGTGACAAAGCGCTGACGAGCGACGAAGAGATCGGACAGGTAGAAGCAAAGGGCCCCTGTCCATATGACTCGTCTGCATGTCGCCTCCAGGCCCGGATGGCGGAAGACCGCCCAGGCCCCCATCAGCATGAGGGTGATGACCACCAGGTAGACGACCACAGGGACCATCATCCTGCCCAGGTGAGGCCTGAGCCACGCAAAGGCCCCAACGCTGGCAACAAGGACAACCAGCTGCACCGGCGAGACCCAGTCCTCAGGCCGGGCCAGGTCGGCGAAGGCCCAAACGTAGAGGAGATGGCCGCCCAGGAAGGCAAAAAGGCCGATCCGGAAGGAGCGGTCCCCGGGCAAGGCGAGGCAGACGTCGCCGATGAGGCCAAAGGCGAGCCCCGCAAGAATCGGGTAATAATAGGCAGGGAGGGGATGCGGTTGGTTCAGGGCGGTGACGACGAACAGGACGGAGACCGAGCCCTTGATGAGCACGCCCCGGGGCGTACGGCCCTGCTTCTCAGAGGCGAGCAGGAGGATCAGAAGAATAAGGGCGGTGAGAAGAATCAGAAGACTGGGCATTCCTACAAGAGACGCCACAGGCCGTGCAAGGCTTGCTGGGCGAAGTGGGACAGCCACCCTGGCCAGATGCCGAGAACCAGGATTGCCAAGGCGCAGACCCAAAGGGTAATATTCACACCCGTACCGACCGAGGTGCCCCAGGAGGAGACGGCAACCTCCGGTCTGTCAGCCGGTTCCTGCATGTACATGACAACGAGCACACGCAGGTAGAAGTAAGCCGAGACCGCGCTCATCAGCACACCTATGATGGCCAGCCAGATGTAGCCTGCCTTTACTGCCGCGCTGAAGGCATAGAATTTTCCGATGAATCCGCCTGTCGGCGGGACCCCTGCCAGGGAGAACATGAAGATCGCCATGGCCAGTGCGTACAGAGGATGCTCCCGTGCTATCCCCGCGTATTGCCGGATCTCGACTCCCTGGTCACCCTCACGGCTCATGGCGATGACGACACCGAAGGCCCCCAGGTTCATGAAGGCGTAGATGAACAGGTAGACCAGGGCTGCCTGGACCCCCATTTGCGTTCCTGGCGCGAGGGCTACGAGTACGTAGCCCGCGTGGGCGATGCTCGAGTAGGCAAGCATTCGCTTGATGTTCTCCTGGGCCAGGGCAACGACGTTCCCGAGGACCATCGTCAGGACCGCCAGCCACCAGAAGATCTGGGACCAGTTGACCGTCATCGGGTGGAGGGAGAGAACGATGACCCGGATCAGGATCGAAAATCCGGCTGCCTTGACCGCAACCGACATGAAGGCGGTGATCGAGG
>Ga0180437_10011710_pt1 | contig 10477 bp, 13 predicted proteins | sample SS_ome_4_FD_132410 | JGI IMG/M metagenome (GOLD analysis project Ga0180437, IMG submission 132410) | Hypersaline lake sediment archaeal communities from the Salton Sea, California, USA - SS_3_D_1 metaG | ecosystem: Environmental > Aquatic > Non-marine Saline and Alkaline > Hypersaline >... | reverse complement strand
GCGAGTCCTACCATCCGTCGATCATCATGATTGCATAGCATTTCGATAGGAGAATGATGTCTCCAGCGAGCCATACGGAATCGGGGAGAGCGTAAGCGCCTCCAAAGAAAGCCGTATTTTTATGAGGACAAAGAGCCACCGCGCCCAACAACCAAACTTGGAGAGCGGCGTCCTCGGCTCTCCGGATATTCTCCCTGATATGATACTCCCCATTCCCGGATCGATACGGCCCGGAGATAAAAATAACTTTCCATTTCAGCAAATCGATTGTCTCTAATAAATCTGTAGTCATGATTTTGTCTCCCGAGGCCCGACTCCGATCGGGACTCCTGACGATGCAATCAAATCGATAGCATCGCTGATGAGACGAGTATAATCGTCGGAATCTTTGTCAGTAGAGAATAATTTTTTGTAAAGTTTATCGGCTTGAGGATTACCCAAATTCGCCATATTTTGTATGATTTGAACGATAGTATCACGATTTGCGGTTATAGCCATTTCTCCTCCTAATATACTAAATCCGGATCAAATGGAAACTCCGGAGGGGAATTCTCGATTATCTTTGATTGAGAGCCCAGGAAATCTACAGCCAATTGAGCGTAAAACAGATCCCGGTCAGGGCTTTGAGAGAATGGAGAATCTAATTCCATTGTCTGTTTGAGCAATTTCTCCATCGACTTATCGTCGCATGTCCAGACCTCGTCCCGGATCGTCGCCTCCGTCCCGATTTCGTCAACTACAATTATCGTACTCATGGTTTTGGGTCTCCTCTCATTACGCTGATTATATAATCGAAATAGTCCGGATCGGATCGAGCAAACCCGAGCGGGTCTTTGTACATCCTCTCCAGACCCATCGAAACAATCTCGGTCGCATAGTGTCTTCCTCCGGATATATAAACTTTTCCACAATAGGGCTCAAAAAATTGATCCTTTTTTGCTTTCTCCCATTGATCGTATCCTCTCCCGAGCCATTCAGCAGTCTCTCCAGCCGTCCTACGCTCCATGAATTTTAGAGAGGACTCTAAAACATTCGGTCGAATATCCTCGAGCCAATGCCCCATTTCGTGAATTACGGTCTCAGTCGCATATGACAAACTGTTCGCATTGGTCATATTGACTGTCCCTGTCCCGGGAGAATAGGACGCTCTCCCTTTCCCGGCTTTTCTAAAGTCGACCGTCCTGAAGTATGGATCGAGGTCGTCGAAATACGACGGATCGATCATTCTCCCGAATGCATCCGCTCCGTATCTTATACCATCTTTTCTAACATCAGATTTTGCAAACTTAGATTTCTCATTAACCGTAAATGCGTCTCGGGACGATTCCCGGTTATAGATCGCATTCTCGAGATAATAATCTCCCATCTCTTTTTCGAGTCGGCTTATTTTTTCTCTCAGATCGAGTTTTAATCTTGAGATTTCCTTTCTAATCTCTTTTAGCCTTGTATATTCAGCTTTCGTATCGTCATCGAGTCCGACGATATCCGCATACTCTTGCATTAATCTCCTGACCTCAGCGATAACAGCCCTGTCAGCGTCATGCCATGCTTTTTCCAAACCATCAAGGTCGCTTTTCAACTCGGAAAGTCGCTCATTGTAATCGTCGTCTTTGGCTAATTCCTCGAGACGTCTCCTGGTCTCCTCTCCGGATTGGATTTCTCCATCCTCCGTCATCGGTTTTGATCCGGAGTCATCCGGAGTAATCGGGAGAATCGTACATCGACAATTGATTACATTCCAAGCCGACCCGGATGGATCGCCAGGATAATCTAATTGTTCTCCTCCTACGATAAACGGCTCATCCATCGGGACGACTTGAGCATTTGCCTCCCCATGCTCCGGTCTCTCTCTCCCGTCGAGAGTCGTCAGCCATTCCTTTTTCTGGACTCCCCATTCCTTAAAAATCTCTTTTGATCCGGCATTGGAGGCTTTGATTGTCTCCGTCCTGGCGATCATCTCCGTCCGATGACGAGGGGTGCGGTCTGTGTACCATTCGAAATCGGGATCGTCAGGAGATATCCCGTCTATGTACATATTGAAAAGAGACTCGATTTGATTCTGGATTTTTGGGATCGATGCTCCGTCCTGTTGAGCCTGATTCAAAATCTCAGAGACTTGCCTCTCTGTAACCTCGTTTATCTCCTGAGCAAACTGAATGGCGTGATTATTGAACCAGTCCCGAGCCTGGAGATTTTGAGTCGAGAAACTCAGTCCGAGCATTGCCCCCCATCGTTTCCCTTGATCGTCTACGATCCCGGTAATCGCATTGACATATGATTTCCCGAAATCCTCTGTGTTTTGGTAAAGATACTCCATCGTATTATCATCGATCCAATTCCAATCGATGGATGACTTCGCTTTGACGGCTGATTTCTTGGCTCGATTTAGGATCGACAGAATGTTTTTCTTTTGAGTAAGGAATTGTCGCTTGGTAATATCCTCAAACGTAGACTCCCATCTCCGAGCGATAGCATCATGTCCAATCCATACAGCCGGACGATTTAGCCCGTCCGGAGTCCTCTCTTTTTTCTCCTGGAGCGGATCGACTGCGGATAAGACCCGCTCCAAGACAACGAGTAGATTCGCTCTCGCTTGCTCCCTGGTAATCATTTCGTGCTTTCGAGTAATTCCCTGGCTGACTTGATTTCCTTTGCTAATTCGCGGATCGCTTTATCCGTATCTCGATCATCATCGTCTCCAGCCCCAATCCCGGCTGGAGAATCTCCGGATACTCCGACCGGGACTGATCCCAATGGTAGGAGCATTTGACCAGACGAGACGAGATAAACATCTCCGTCATCGGTCGGATCGAGATTGATCATTTTTCTGTATTCGTTTTTCGTAATCGCTCCGGCAATCCAAGCCGCGTTATATACAGATGATATTTCGGCTCGGTCGTCCTGTAGAGCGGGGATATTCGATAGATCATATTTCACATACGATCCGGATTCGGTCTTGAGTCTCATTGCATAAGACTCCTCATGAAGTCCCAATTCCTCAATCATCGTATCTTTCCAGAAAGCCTCCCGAGCCTCCTCGTAATTGCTATAGGTCGACCGTAGGAGACCCAATCGAGACCCAATCATTATGGGAGGGACTCCAAACGGGCCGAGAACCCGGGACTCGTTTCTCTCGTCGAGAGAGGCAAATCCCAATTCCTCAAAATTCATTCCAACTCGATTGTATTGACCTCCCTGGTCGAGGACTCCAATCTCAGACCAATTCTTATATCCCCCATACATCTCCAACCATCGTTCTTTTATCCGAGCGATATCATTGTCTCGCAATCCAGTCTCAAAACTTAATACTCCAGCCGGGATCGCTCCATTCTCAAAAAATATCTGAAGGAATTCCGTTATAATGTTGTCCACATCGGCTGATCGAGCCATCGATGAGATCGGAGAGAGCCCATATCCGAGCCCGTCCAGCGGGTCGTTCGGATTGGGAAGTTTTGAATGTACGATATCCTCGGGAATCATAGGAATTCCATCGTCAAATCCCTTTCCCTCCGGGACGTAGAGGTAACCAAGGATCGATTTTCCTCCGGTCGGATTTGGGACAATATACATTCGTCTCGGATTTAACAAATATTGAGCAATCGGGACTTCCTCGCCAGGGCGTCGATCGAGCCAAACATATGACTCTCCAGCGATATTAAAAAAGACCGTTTGCCACATATTGAAAGCCCGACGCCCCATATATGGATTGGGATTTGATACTAACATCTGGAGAGGATCGTCGTCCGGTAATAATATTGGATTGCCAGTCTCGTCGGTCGAATACGCTTTCATTACAGCCTGAGACGCGGCCTTTGCCTTGACCATTACAGCCGAATAGATGAGAGAATTTATCGTAAATCCCTCATCAATGTACGCATCGATGTCAATTAGTCGCCAGGATGGACTCCCCGATCGAAAGTCCGGCCAGACGAATGGCGCATTTTTGTTTTGTAATTTTGAGTGATTGACTTGTAAATAATATGGTCTCCCTCTCCATCCAGCGACAGCCGATTTTACCCTATCTGAAAACTTCATCTTAACCTCCGTTAAGCGAAAAATACTCCGGATCGACCCGACGCCCGATATGCCAATGCTCCAGCCGCGATTGTATCCGGAAGATGTCCCGATCCGAAAAGATCGTCAATCGATGCATACAAATGCTCATTATACATATATTTTACCATCGCTGATATAATTTCTCCGTCCTCGATCGCGGCTGTATACTCCGTCAATAAATCGGAGCGGGTTTTTCCTGATTTGAATATAAACGATTCTGACCTCTCCGTCAAATAATCAGTAACGACGTCTCCGACTCCTGTCCCATCATGACACCCCTCTCCTGGATATCTGGCGAGACGCTTATTGTATCGTCCGACCATCGTCGGCCATGGCTCTCGGTAAGTTTGCTCGAAAGCGACGACCCGCATCGGATTACAATCTGTCCGGAGCGTTATGATGACGGTCTTGTCCCGTTTCTTTGCCCAATCAGCCCCGGTCGCATAGGTCGCATCGTCAATAGGAGGCTCGATTTCGATATATTCTCTCTCTTTACCCTCCCATTCTCCGAAATTCTCCCGAAACATCGCTTGGACTTTCTCTGATAAGATCGCTCTCCCCTCCGATGACGGCTCTTGTAATTCGTATTCGACGTCCCACATTGCTTGAGTAACAGTCCCTCGTTTCTTTTCGACTTGATCGAGAGACAGCCATCCGGTCGGAGAGGCGGATGTCTCTCTCCAACACCATTCATGAATCGGCCATCCTTTTTCAACGGCTCGCTTGAGGATTTCCGTCATTGTCCCGTCGGGATATTGATGAGTCGATGACATTACGGTTTGAGAGGCAATACCTCCGGAATCCATCGGCTGACCAAGAGCCGCGTCGAGAATGGATAATGACATCTCGTCGACTTCGTCGAGACGGAGTCGCTGAGGATGAGGGCCGCGAACCGCTCCCTGGCTCGCCATGAGAGCGATAATCTCATTGTTTTTCTTGAATTTTGTGTGCCAAGTTGACGGCTCGGCTTTGAGTAAATGATGAGGAGCCCCGGGATATCCCCAAAGATCAGCCATATGTTTATGGACGTTTTTAGATTGCTGTCCTGATCCCCCAAGAATATTCACGTCAGCCCCGAGAGTCGTCGCCTCCGTCAATCCAAGCGTCGCCAGGAGAAACGACTTCCCTCCAAAACCTCGGGAGGCTTTGATTACAATGACGTCATGACAAGCAAAATAGGCATCGGAAAACGCCCGAAACGGAGTCGAGTGATTCGGACAAACCTGAACGTCCGGGATCGTAAGCCCAAACGATAGTAGTAAATAATCTTTTAGGTCTTGATCAGTCCGAATCGTCTCCGGAGGACTCATCTCCAGGAGGAGTCTCTCCATCTCGTCTCGCTCGGGCTCGCTCAAGTAAGGTAATAATTCGCTGATTTCGCTCGGTTTCGGATAATCCATCGTAAGGTTTCGTTCCCGTAGGATCAGTCGGAGCGAGGAGCATTGGTTTTTTCGTTCCTAACAAATCCATCTCCATTCCGATCGCCCGGAGAATCGCATTCAAATCCTTTTCTTTCCATCCTTGACGTTTCACCTCGTCCAACTCTGCCAATTCCCTGGCAATACGAGTTCCTATTTCCTCCTGAGCCGACTCTCTCCAAGCCTCGATGACGGCTCGACAATCATGATGGATCGTCCCGAGCGACCAGGGCTTTTCCGTCGTCGGATTCCAGAAATTCGGCTCTTTTGCGAGAGCATCCTGGATTTGACGCTCGGTCATTTTTCGAGCGAGCATCGATGCCACAGCCGCTCGACGTCGGTCAATGACAGCTTGATTAATTTTTCTCCGTTTTCTGGTTTTCATTGCTTAATTCCTATACGCTCAATCTAATAATTCCGGCTCTCCTCCGGTCATATCGACAAAACGCTGGATTGTAACAGCGACATAAGCCGGATCGATGTCCAAGAAGTACCCATTTCTCCCTTGTCTCTCGGCCGCGACGAGCGTCGTTCCTGATCCAACAAATGGATCATAGACGTCTCCCCGATGATTGATTATAGGTCGTTCCATACAATCGAGCGGTTTCTGGGTCGAATGTCCTCCATCGATATTTTTGTCAAGATTGATTTCCCATAGAGTCGTCTGTTTGCGATCCCCGATCCAGTCGGATTTTCTCCCTTTTCGGACTGCGTACCAACAGGGCTCATGTCTCCAATGATAGTTTCCCCGGGAGATCGGGAAATTCGACTTCGCCCAAATTATCTGGTTTCGAATTTCAAAGCCGGCCACCTCGAGAGATGACTGGACGACCGATGCGTATTTCCCTGCGTGCCAAGAGTAAATTACATCTCCCGGAAATAGTAACCAAGCCTCCGTCCAATCGATCCGATCGTCATTGACAACTTTACCAACTCTGCGATCGGCATAAGCCAGATGACCTTTCTCGGCCTCCTCATTTCTCCAGTTTGGATCGTACTCGACTCCGTAGGGAGGATCGGTAACACATAAATGCGGTTTTGCTCCATCGAGGAGACGCTCGACAATTGATCCATCCGTACAATCTCCACACATCAGCCGATGACGACCGAGTCTCCAAAGTTGACCATACTTGACTCCCCATTTTTCCATCAACTCAGCGGCTTTGTCCTCCTGAGCCCCGGGATCGGGAGTCGGCTCCTCGCCCGGTAATTCGATCCCATGCATCCCCAGTTCTTCGACGTCCCATCCCCAATCCAGGAGATCAGAGATATCAAACTCATTTGCTAGTCGATCGAAGTCCCAATCTCCGCCAGCTTTATTTGCGATAATATTAGCCTTTTCGCATTGCTCCGGAGTCCAGTCGACGAGTCGGTAATTGTATTTCGCTCCATCCCATACGACGTATCCAATCGCAAGCGTCCCTTGAGCATCGGCTTTATCGTAATCCTCGATGATGGTAATCTCGCAATCGTTGATGTCCATAATCCGGGCTCTTTGATTCCCGGAGATAATCTCATCGGAGTTTTGATCGTGAACGATCCCGGAGAGATCGCCCAACTCCCTGAGCCAGCGACGGAGATCGACGTCCTGTCGACTCGTCATCGTTCTTGGATTTTTGTGATATTTTTTCATCTAACACCTTGTATTATCATCGCATTTATGGTAAGATTAACTTATTGGAAAACTAAATTAATTCTAACATATACCAGGAGTCTAAAATGTCAGAAAGAAATGTACCAAACTTTGTAAGAATCAGCGAAACCGTATTTTTGAATCTCGATAATATCGTCGGAGTCCGGACATCAAAAGACGGACAACGACCGCAGGTCGAAGTCGTTTCGGTTTCTGGCTCGGGAACGGCATCGAAGATGTACTTCTTTGACGAGGCGGCCGAGGCATTGGTAATTTACCTCTCCGGGATCGCATTCCCGGCATTCAGCTTTTCAAAGGAAAAATAAAATGGAGACCGTATTCGGAAGTCTCATTTTTCTAATCATAATGACCGCGGCTTGGATCGGACTACGAGATGACTCCCCTCTCGACGAGATCGATCATCGGAAAGCCATGCGAGAGCGTCGGAGAAAACTCCTCGACAAATAAACAGATCAAAATCTAAAGAAAAAGACCCTCTATATCGAGGGTCTTTTTGCTGTTTGACCGAGGTTTCACCAAATCCCAATAAAGGTGATTACCAATAAATTTATCGCCATCTCAGTCAAACGTTACAAAAATTATATAATAATTCCGAGGGTCGAAAGCGTCAGAATCGCCCTCGACCCGACTCAGGAGTGCCCTGCGAAGGGCTTGTGACAACCGGAGTATAACATACTTTTCCGGTAATATCAATAAAATTTCTAAGTTTTCTCCATCTCCAATACGTCTATTAATTCCGTCAGGAGAGATCGGATCGTCTGGAGTCTCTCATCCTTTTGAGGTAATTTGTCCAGGAGACCGAGCGCCCGTCTCCCAAACTTTGAGATTTGGAGAGTGAGATCGGTCAAAACTGAATACGTCATCTCCTCATCCGGATCGTACTCCCCGGGCTCATTGTCCCAATCTGGGATACTCTCCTCGGCTGGATCATGTAAAAACTCAATCAAGAGAGACTCCCTGGAGGCTATCTTTCCATCTTTCTCCAGCCGGCCAAGGCTGAGATCGAGAAAATCTCTCCAGCGGTCTCCCTGCATTCGAGCGGCGTCAAAATGAGAAAACGGGAGCGGCTCGTAAGCCTCCCGGATTTCCGGAGTGAAAAACTCAGCTTGCATAGCATAATAAGCAACTGTCCGGGGAAAGACCTCTCGCTTGACCATAATTGCTACAGCCGTATAAACCGCGACAGCAGGAATATCTCGAAAAGCCTCTCGTAAATCGTTTGTAATATCTCCGATTTGCCATCGCTGAGAGCCGATATTTTCTCCCAATTGCAACAAGAGATTTTGCACCTCATCCGGAGTTTTAACCAAAACTTCACGCACTAAATCATTATTGTCCATCGATTACTCCTAATTATCCGAAAAATATCCAACCAACTTATGATCGGCTGTACCATACTCGAATTCATCCTTGTCCATCGAATAAATCGATTTGTCCGGATTTAGATATCCCTCCGAGAGGCCAATTCCCAAAAAAGCGCCTTTGACTAAATTCATCGACAACTCTCCGGGATTTATCTTGTTGTTTTGACAAAACATGAACCAGTTCATAATAGACGAGAAACCGGGCTTGAGATCAGCAAAACCTGCTTTAATTTGCATCGAGAGCCCAAAAAAATGCAAAATCATCCAATACAAGGTCGATCCCTCAGGGATATCTAAAGTCCTCCCATCAAATGCGATCGTTATAAACCGCCACATTGCTTTTACTCGCTCGTCCGGATTACTGAAATTGAATTCAAATTTTTCTGTACTCAAGACACCTCCTGGCCGGCTCTCTCGGCATTTTCCTTTTCGGCCTCGCAAACAACAAAATTCTCCCGGACAATTGCCCCGAGACGAATCGCCTCAGCAACCATTCCCTGTGGATCGACTTCGATATAACTTGGATCCTCCGGTCGATCCGGAAATGTCGCGGATTGTGAAATCGAGAGAGCCGTATGTAATAAAATCGGATGGGACGTCTCGTTTTTCCGAGTAATCTCTTGACATAAAAACGCCCGATGAACAAGCCATGCAAATTCAAGAGGAAACTCGGCTCTTGGAAACCATTTCCCATTCATGAATGTAGGAGAAATCCAGCGACTAAACGGATATTTATGAGATTGGGTAAAAAGAGCAAATGACATCGGCTCTAAAGGTTTCATCGAATCTCCAAAAACAAGCCCCGCGACGAGTCTCCTGGCCTCGTCAGCCTGAGACTTGATAAGTCCCATCGATCCACAAGCGTCAACTATATGACCGATGAGAGCGCCCCATCGCATCGGATCGACGAGGTCTTTCTCAGCGACCTTTCTGTCCAGGACGTCTTTCCTATACTTTCGGAGCATTTTAATTACTAAATCCGGCTTTGTAATTCTGACAACTGACATTTTATCCTCCTGAGTCTAAATTAGATTAACTTATTGGGTAAGGGCAATTTGGATCGTCCCATCCATCCCCATCGTCTCCGAAACCAGTCCCATACTCGGTCTCATCAAACGGGATTTTCTCCATCGTAGGAGTCGACCAATCCAACTTAAAAGATTCCATAAACTCGACTATTTTAGCCATATCATCATCTCCTATTTTGATCATAAAACTTAAGCGAAACTTTTCCATATTACACTCTAATAAAAAAACTGACCCGTATCAAGCCATTTAAGCGAGAGAATACTCCAATGGTCAGTTTGTAGTTTTGTCTCAGCGTACCGGTAAGGAATCCATCCGTATCCCCGATCCCCCCAATTCAAACCCCAGGAATTACGGACTCGAAATGCCCCGACCGTAGATACTCCGGTCGATTTGTTTTTAATGACCTTGTCGTCGTCGTATCCAGCCAGGACGATCGCATGTCCGAATCGAGGAGACTCGTTCGGCCCGGGATACGGAATCTCTCCCGGATTGATCCAGGAATTAAACGTATCGTATCCGTAAAAACCGCATGCGGTCGGAATTCCAGCGGCTAAATACATTTTTATTTGGAGAATCGTCTCGGCTGGAGCAAGTCCCTTGTCATGAGAAACGTATCTTATCGCCTCGAAATTATCAGCGAGCCCATAAAGAAATGGAGTCGGCTCGACATCAAATTGATTTTCTTTATACGGCCAGAATTCCTCCGGAGGAGCGCCAAATAAAGCCATTGATCCGATCGTCGTCCGGAGAAAAGCCCCCGTATCACCAGTCTCCCCCAGGAGATTACGAGTCACTTTGTACAAAAAAAGACGGCTCAAATTGATATATTGCTGAAACGCTTTAATCTCGAAATACTCAACGATCCCCACGACAGCCTGGGCTGTACAAGACCCGAGATTTCCCTGATCCTCGACCGGGGAGAAACAGTCTACAAGCGAGATCGATCCGGGGAGATC
>Ga0180437_10011708_pt1 | contig 10478 bp, 9 predicted proteins | sample SS_ome_4_FD_132410 | JGI IMG/M metagenome (GOLD analysis project Ga0180437, IMG submission 132410) | Hypersaline lake sediment archaeal communities from the Salton Sea, California, USA - SS_3_D_1 metaG | ecosystem: Environmental > Aquatic > Non-marine Saline and Alkaline > Hypersaline > Sediment... | reverse complement strand
TTCAGGCCCCAAGATTCGTTTGTGGCAGGTTTTGTTGGTGCTGATCGGGGCGTCAAAGGTTTACAGCTCATCCGCGTAAAGGAGGTCATGTGGAATTCCCCGCCTACGGCAAATCCTGATGAGAAGACAGAATCTGCCCGAAAACGGATGGAGCAACAGGGCCTGGATTGGCTCGCGGTCATTGACCGTGAGGGAAAGTTCACGGGATGGGCTTTTGCTTCAGACACACAAGGAGCGGACAGGGTGGAAGAGATCACCAAGACCTCGACGGTTGCTGTCGGCAGAAACGCAGTGCTCAGCGAGGCCCTTTCTCTTATGTTGACCAGCGGATCAGATGTCCTGGCTGTCGTAGATCAGCGCAACAGACTGGAGGGTGTTGTGACCTTTACGACAATCCAAGATACCATGAGAGAGGCTGTTCAAAAGGGAGTATCTTCATGAGACATCAGGCCATTCTATGTGTCCTTTTGACCCTTCTCTTGGGAGCCACCTTTTGGGTAACCGGTCTGGGCCAGGTGGGAATCTACAGCACTTTCACGTACGGTGATCTACTCCACAGTGCGTGGGCCCATTTCAAGATGGTATTCATAGCGGTCGTCATAGCCGCTGCCATGGGTGTGCCCCTTGGGGTCCTGGTGACACGACCGGGTTTGTCACCACTTGTCCTTCCCGTGATTGGCGGGGCAAGCATCGGCCAGACCATACCCAGCTTGGCTGTCATTGCTGTCATGGCCCCACTTCTCGGTTTCGGCCTTCAGTCAGCCATTTTCGCTTTAGTCATCTATGGGCTGCTTCCCATCTTGCGCAATGCTTACACAAGTATCAAAACCATTGATCCTGCGGTCATAGAAGCTGCTCAGGGAATGGGGCTCACAAGGATGCAAATCGCCCGAAAAATAGAGCTCCCTCTGGCAAAACCGGTTATCATGGCAGGTATTAGAGTCTCCACCGTCATCACGGTGGGCACGGCGGAGCTGGCCGTTCTTGTGGGCGGGGAAGGTTTGGGGAAGATCACGTTGACGGGGGTCTTCGCCCGAGAGCCCTTGATTATCCTCCAAGGGGCAGCGCCCACGGCAGCCATGGCCATTACATTGGGATTTTTCTTGGAGTGCATGGAGAAGTGGATGACTCCCCGCGGGCTGAGGATAAAAAGATGTTGAGGAGACGAATAATGGGAATATGCTGGTTTGGCAAAGCTATTCTACTCTTTGCGCTTGTCTTCGAAATGGCACGACCTTGTTATGTGGAGGCTGGTCCAAAGCATGTTGTGGTAGGCAATAAGAATTTCACCGAACAGTACATCATAGGAGAGCTGATGAAGCAGCTCTTGGAGGATCGGGGGGTCGCGGTCCAATTGAAATCCGATCTCACTTCCATGGCTCTCAGGGCAGGAATGGAGTCCGGCGACATTGATGTCTGCGCTGACTACACGGGGACGGCTTGGATGGTGCACCTTAAACGCCAACATAAGCCAGGCATGGGACATAACGAACTATACGAGCTCGTAAACTTGGCTGAAAAGAAAAACCATTTTGTTTGGCTACATCCCATGTGGAACAATAGCACTTATGCGCTGGCGTCGTGGCCCGAGTTTGCCACGACCCACCAAGTAGCCACCCTGACCGAGTTGGCAGGACTCTATAAGAAGAAGGACGGGAAGATAGCGACCTTTGTAAACTTCGAATTCTCCATCCGTCCGGACGGCCTGTCAGCCATGGAAGCGTTTTACGGCTTCAAGGTAGCAAAAACGACCCTCAAGGCTGGAACACCTGGGGCTTCACTCATTGCCTTAAGAGAACATAAGACAGACATCGCCATGGTCTTTGGGACGGACGCTTCCATCGCCAAATATGGCTGGCACGCATACAGGGACGACAAGTCCTTCTTCCCCCCATACGATTTGACACCCTATGTCCGCAAGGATGCCCTGGACAAGTATCCGGAAATCGCAGACATCATCAATGCGTTGGTCGCCACTTTTCCGGGAGGAGGAAAACCGGCCACCCCCGCAGTCGTGGCCGAGTGCCAGGGCATATGGCGGAAGCTAAATGCCACGGTCGATATTGAGAGGATGGAACCGACGCAAGTGGCTGAGCAGTACCTTCGTGAACAGGGCCTTATCAAGCGGTGAGGCTGTGGGCAGAAGCCCTATCCCTTGGGCTGCCCCCATGGGCAGTTCGTCTGTCAAGAAATGAAGGGCCTGACCGTTATCCTTGTGAGGCGCCCAAAGGCATGACCTGGGATCAGGAGATAAGGTTGAGGTAGTTGCTGAAAAGGATCTGGAACTGGAGACCGACCTCTGTTTGGTGCTTTGCCGCGTCTCTAAGCACGGCGGTTGGATTGATCCCCGGGGGCTGGGACAGCCATTCCTCGTCTGCTTCAAGCCAAAGGCGAACATCGGGAACCGTGGCAGATTGATTGTCAAACTGGAAGCCCAGGACATGGGGTCGCTCCTGGATGGAGATGGCCTCTATTTGACAGGCCGGGGAAGTAACGAGGACCTCGACTTCTTTGGAAACAGGCGGCAAAACCGCCTGGGAATGCCACTTGAAGAGCGGAAAAGACTGGGGCGAGTCCTTGAAGACAGGGTGTTTCCGGCCTTCCTTGGTAAGATGGCCATCAGTGAAGCCCACGTTCCTGCAAAAATTCGGACCGACCCTTGCCCCCAGCACATGGGCCAGAAGTTGATGGCCCAGGCAAAATCCCAAATATGCCATCCCTTCGTCTATGACACGATGAACAGCCTCTTTTTCGGCCTTTAGAAAAGGAAAGGCTTCTTCCTGATCCACGTTGGGACTGCCTCCCAATACAATGAGCCCATCATAACCCCGTGCGTCAGGGATGGGTTCACGCCAGACCTTCACCATGTGAAGACGGGCACCGCACTTTTTCGCGGCGCGGATCAGATGTCGCCCCGGTCCTTCCCAGGACATGTGCTGAAAGACAAGAAAATCCATGGACATGGGTTAAGGCCTCCCGCGAAGTAGATAGCTTTGTTGTCCACTTTTGGCCTTGTACAAAGGGCAGACTTTCCCAGGTGTTGTGGTGCGGCCCCCAAAATTCTCTGATAAACGGACGGGCACATCATGAAGGAGCCGCACCACATCCCTAGACCAAGCGGCCTAGGGCCCAAAGACCTAACAAGTTAGAAGGCGAAGCTGGCCGTGATCCCCCCGTAGAAGAACTCCTTTTCGTCTCCCTCAACGCTTGCCGACTCCATTCGGTTTTCAGCATCGCTTGACAGAGGCAAGACGTATGCAATCGATGGGGTAACAGTGACATATTCGGACACCGTAATGGGGAGGCTTACGGAAATCGTCCCGTCATGGAGACCGCTGAACTTGTCTCCCGTAGGCGCCCCATCGTCATCGATCTCCGGGTAATCATCATCGTCGTCGCCGGCGAGGTAGCTTACAGATCCCGCAAGCTCCAATGAGAGGTTGTCTTTCAGTTCAAGGGCATGAGAGATCCCCAAGAGGAGGTACCAACCTGGGTATTGTGCGAAGTCCCTGTAAATCGTCAACGTGGGCGATAGCAGCGTATCCAAGCCCAGGCTCAGGTAAAGCTCCTGGGAATCGTCTGCGCCCTCCAGGCCATAGTAGATGTAGCCCAGCTCCGTACTCAAAGACCCGAACTCCTTCCCATAGGCCAAGGTGAAATCCGTCTCGTTCCAGGTATTCATCTCAACCCCCAGGTTTTCGTGGGGATCGGTGTCCAGGTTTCCCCACACGTTGGCGGAAAAACCCTTGTAGCCCACTGTCATAGACGGCTGAATCACGATGCTGTCGTTGCTCAACTCCAGGCCGCGCCAGATGTAGGCGTTCAGGACGGCAACAGATAGATCCGCAGAAGGAGTTTCTTCCTCAGCGGATACCGGTAGAATAGAAGATGCTGTGAGTACCAGCGCTGCAACAATCGTTAGGGTGTCTCTTATCAGTCTGTTTTTCTTCATTATTCGCTTTTCGCTCCTTTCAATTTCCCTTTTTGTTTTTCTGTTCATCAGATCAAGTTCTTCGAAAAAACGCTATTGCTAGTCTATGAGCCCCATCCTTGTACCTTTGCCTTCAGAGAAAGGAATGACAGCCATCCCGCAAAGTGACGGGACGGCTGTTTTATGGCAGAATTCATACGGCCGGCTCGCTTGCAGGCCGGATGGCTTCTGAAAGGACTTGTGCTTTCTCTACCGCATGGCCTTGTGGCGCCGGAGGTGCCCATACGGGACTGCTGATCTGGAAATCAGGGTAGGCACTGGCACGGTGTTCTCCGTAGTCAAGGCCCTCCACTTCTTCCTCTGGGCTTACGCGAAGGCCCACGGTCTTTTCAATGACTTTAAACATGATAAGCCCGGCCCCAAAGGCCCAAAGAAAACAGGACCCGATGCCCAGGAGCTGCACGCCGATAATCTTGGCAGAGGTCCCCCCGATGTTGAATATGCCTGCTGCAAGGGTTCCCCACGCGCCGCAGACACCATGTACCGAAATGGCCCCCACGGGGTCGTCCACCCTCATGCGGTCGAAAAAGAGCACCGAGAGTACCACGAGGACACCGGCGGCCGACCCTATGATGATGGCGCTTAACGGCGTGACTGTGGCACAGGGGCTCGTGATGGCTACCAGGCCTGCCAGGGCACCGTTTAAGCTCATGCCGGCGTCCGGTTTCTTAAACTTCATCCACGCCGTAGTCATGGCCAAGATGGCCCCGGCGGCGGCAGCTAGGTTCGTGTTGACGAAGATCATGGCAATGTCTTTGTTGGCCGCCGTGGTGGAACCGGGGTTAAAACCGAACCACCCCAACCACAGGATAAAAACCCCAAGGGCCGCCAGAGGGAGGTTGTGACCGGGGATCGGTTTGATTCTTCCGTCTTTGGTGAACTTGCCGATCCGGGGGCCAAGGACGATGGCACCTGCCAGGGCCACCCACCCGCCAACGGAATGGACCACTGTGGATCCGGCAAAATCGATGAACCCCAAGTTTTCAAGCCAGCCGTTGCCGTTGAATAGGCTGCCCCAGGCCCAGCTCCCAAAAACAGGGTAGATGATGGCGCTCAGAAGGGCGCTGTATACCAAATACCCCACGAACTTGGTCCTTTCAGCCATGGCCCCTGAGACAATCGTGGCTGCCGTTGCGCAAAAGACGGCCTGGAACATCCAGAAGGCCAGGACCCAGGGATCACCGCCCGGGGAGAAGTCACTCAGGAAGAACCCGGAAGTGCCAAACCACCCTGTGCCCGTGGCCCCGAACATAAGGCCGAAGCCGACAGCCCAAAAGGCAATGGAGCCCATGGAAAAATCCATAAGATTCTTCATCAAGATATTGACGGCGTTCTTGGCCCTGGTAAAGCCCGATTCCACCATGGCAAACCCGGCTTGCATGAAAAAGACCAGAGCAGCAGCGATCAAGGTCCACAGATAGTCCGCATGGGTCTGGACGGTGGCAATGGCCTCTGCGTTGCCGGCAATGGTCGGGGCTTCATCTGAACCCCAGGCCATCACGGGGATTGCAAAAAAAATCCCTATTGCCAAATAGACCAGGTTTTTTGTCCACGTCTTCATTGTCTTTTCTCCTTTCTGCTATTCCTAAAATTCATCATTCATCACAGATAACGATTCAGACCGCTCAAAGTAAGGGTGATCAGATGGCGTCCCGGCCCTGCTCTCCCGTCCGGATGCGGCGTGCCGTTTCCAGGGGATGCACGAATATCTTGCCGTCACCTATCTTGCCGGTCTTGGCATGGGTCAAGGTCGCCTCAACGACCTTGTCCACCATGTCGGTGTCCACCACGATCTCCACCTTCACCTTGGGGACAAAATCAACCGAATATTCAGCCCCCCGGTAGATCTCCGAATGGCCCTTTTGTCGCCCGAACCCCTTCACTTCGCTCACCGTCATGCCCTGGACGCCCAGGGCTGAAAGACCTTCTTTGAGTTCTTCCAACTTGAAGGGCTTGATGATGATCTCTACCTTTTTCATAGTCAGTCTCCTTTCATTGTTGCTTCCGTTGTAGAGCATCATATCAACAGGTGTGCCAAAAGAGGGACAGCGGGCAGACAGTCTAGATAAATCTAATTATGTTAATTTGTTATGATGCAGGAGAGCTCCACGCTTTGGCACCTGATATTATACAATAAGCAACATATTTGTTTTTTCTTGTGTTTAGCAAGACAAATCTGTCGTAATGACTGGCGGGGCCACTGGAAATGTAATAATCCGGCCAATGTGTAGGTAGGTTCGGCTCCAATTCTGTGGATGCAACCGGATGATCTGGTCGTGTCATGGGGATTTGAAAAGGGCTTTTCCAAAATGGGGATCAGAAGGGCAGGGGAAGACCTTAAAGGGGAAAGGGGATCATAAGGGATGTTGGGTCCACCGAGTAGGGGCTTGGGGGAGCGGCCTCTACTCGGCTGGATTCCTATGTGGCAAAATAGGTTTTAGACCTATTTGAAAAGCCTTTTGCGTCCGGCCACTGCCATGCCCACCAGACCGGTGCCGAAAAGGAGCATGGTAGCCGGTTCAGGAGTCGGCGTCCCTGGGGTGCCAGGTAATTTCAGGCTTCCCTCGCCACCCAGCCCCACATTTTGCATCCTCACAAAGGGACTGTATGGATGTGTGGCATCCAAAACAGGCGGCGTGCCGTCAAAGACCATGGTTAAGATGGCTCGCGTGTAATAAGGCGAAGCGCCCTCGCCTGACAAAACGTCAGGGTTGTAAAGGGCCCCGTTAACGCCGTTCACTGTATTGGGCATATAGTCCAGTTTGATGCCGTTCGTGTTGCCATCCATGGTGAGTTCCCAAGCTAGGCCGCTGACGTCACTGTCGCCGATGGTCACCAGGTTAGAGTCCTCATTCGGACCGCTGACACTGTAGGCGGTCAACGTCCAGGAGTCCAGACTCAAGGTGTCCGGGTCAAGGTCGAACCCAAAGGCCGTGATCCCCGGCGCATTCACCCCCGTTCCGTCATCAAGGGTAAGGGGTGACGTATTATCCAGGACGGCCGTGAGGGTGTTAACGGACACGGAGATGTCCATTATGGCTGACCCCGTGCCGCCTTCATCAGAGCCAGAGAAGGTGAACGGAAGGGCATAGGCGCTGGGACCCAAGGTACACCCCAGAATCATGGCAAATAACAGAATAGGCAACTTCTTCATTCTACATTTTCTCCTTCAAGTCTTATTCGTCTTAAGCCCCCCCCCTCTTCACATACGTGCCCGGGGGAGAGTGGCTATCTGGTTTTTAAAAATAGCAACATCAATGCCAAAATCTCAACTAGGCGAATAATTCTTATTATTGTTTAAAATACAATCGGTTATGAATATTCTCCGGAACACGGCAGGTCTGGGCATGTCTAAAGAAAAGGTAACATTATGAAAAAAAGTCTATACCAATAGGAAATAGTTTACACAGCATGGGCATAAAAGTGCGTAAAAAAGGACACACCTCGAATTCGGATGTACCCCACGCAGAGTTCACGCCTGTCCCATCTTGACAGTCTTATTAAAAGTCTTTTGCGAACAATTGAGGGCTTGGGACAGAAGCACTCCCCATGTTTAGCATCAAGAAATGCTCACTGTTTAGGGGCGTTGGCCAGAGCTTGGCATTTTAGCTGACGAGACTGAGTGCGACCATCCCTTATCAAGCCCACAGGCGCAAATGCGCACGGATTGAGGGAGTTGGACTTCTTACGAATCCATCATTCTTGAGTCTTGAGTCTCACCGGATGGACGCCGCCTAGGCAAACAACCCTGCCACGCAGCCTGTCATGAGGCAGGCGAGGGAGGCGGCATAGAGGGCACGGAAGGCAACCTTGGCCAGGTCTTTGGCCCTGGTGGGTGCAAGGGCGGAAAAGCCGCCCACAAAAATCGCTAGGGACGCAATGTGGGCAAACCCGCAGAGGGCATAGGAGGCAATCGTAATGCTTCTAACCTCTGCCAATGCGCCTTCCTGAATAAGCTGATTCAAGTGCTGGTAAGCCACCACCTCGGTCACGATGGTCCTTTCCCCAAGGAGTGTGGCCACCTGGCCCGCATCCTGAAGGGGCACTCCCATGACCACCGCCAGCGGATAGTAAAGGTATTTCAGGATCACTTGCAGGGACAGACCTGCCCCCAAGACTTGGTCCCCTATTATTGCCAAAAGCCAGTTGCACAGGGAAAGGAGCCCGAGAAAGGCCAACAACAGCGTCGTAATGCCCACACAGAGCTTCATGCCATCGTTTGCCCCATTGATGATGGACTCTATCCAGGTTGTTGACCGCCTGTCCTTTTCTACAGCGACCCTTATTCCCAATGTCTTTGGCCTTTCTGTTTCAGGGACCACCAGCTTTGACATGATGATGGCAGCAGGCGCACTAATGACCGAAGCGGATATGAGGTGCCCGGCGATGGACGGAAACTCCGTGTGCAAAAACCCCACATACAGGGCCAGTACGGTAGAGGCAATGGTACCCATGCCTGCAGTAAGAACCGTGCAGAGCTCTGACCTGGTCATGTCCTGGATATAGGGTCGGATCGTGAGGGCCGACTCAACCCCTACAAATATGTTGCTCGAAGCGCACAGGGCCTCTGCCCCGCTGATCCGCATCAAATAGGCAAAGACCCTGCCAAAGACCCTGATCAGGGCCGGCACCACATTGAGATAATAGAAGAGTGAAACGAGTGACGAGAAGAATATGACGGACGGAAGGACCTGGAAGACAAGGATAAAACCCACAGACGTCTCTCCCCTCGGTCCGGTCTCTCCAGGGCCCACAGCCAAGGGTCCAAACACAAAGTATATCCCCTCTTTGGCAAAGGAAATAACTCTGAGCACCGCATCATTTAGCCAAGAGAAAATCACAACCCCTGCAGGAAGCCTGAAGACAATCAAAGCAAAGAGAGACTGCAAAAGTAGACCGGTACAGATCAATCTGAAGTTGATGTTCTTCCTGTCCCTTGCTACCACCCATGCCAGAAACATGAGGACAAAAAGTCCAAAAAGGCTGGTAAGTCTATGCAACGCCATGAGTGACTGCCTTCTGATACTGGTTGCTGGGTGCTCGATCCTTGATCCTGGACTTCAAACAAAAACGCTAGCTGAGCAATATCTAGGACATGGCTTGGGCCTTCTTGTGACGACTGGGTAGGGCCAACTATCCTTTCCCGAGAAGCTCAATGAGCCTCTCCGCGCCCTCCTTGCTGAGGGTCCCTTTTTCCTTGGCAAGGCCAACGGTATAGTGACCTAGGGCTCTGTATAGCGCAAGTAATTCAGGTGCCCGTTCTTCCATGGCCTCCACGTGGGCCGCCACTGTCTCCACGTCGCCCCTGGCAATAGGCCCCGTCAGGGCCTCAGGTATGCCCTTGGCGCCGATATTACTCAGGGTCCCTTTGATAAGAGGTTCCAGGGCCTTGAAAGAAACCTCTGGCGACATTCCTGCTGATCGATTGAGCTCTAGGGCCAGATGCACCAAAGTCACCAGATAGTTTGACGCAGCCACGGCTGCTGCATGATATAGGGTCTTGCCTTCCCGGGTTATTTCCATGAGCACACCGCCCAGGTCTCCTACAATCTGGCGCAAAGTGGGCAGGGCCTCTTCATCTCCTTCAATCGCACAGAAAGATCCGGGCACCAGCCTTTCTGCCTGATCCACAGAAGCAAAGCTCTGAAGGGGATGAAGCGTCGCCACCACAGCCCCTTGGTCTTTCACAGAGGATAGAATCTGGGACGAAAGGGCGCCGCTGCAATGAATCACCAGTGCGCCTTCTTCAACTCCCTCATGTTCAGCGATGGCCTTGCAGGTTTCTTGGATCACATCGTCAGGCGTTGTGATAATGACCACTTGGCTCCCTTTACTGACAACCCAAGGAGAGTCAGAAAACTGGGCAGCACCTATTGCCTTGGCGGCCGGTGCCGCTGTCTCAAGGCTCCTCGTGGCGACCCCTGTAAGGCGGTACCCTGCCCTGGCAAGCAGCTTTCCTAGGGCCGTACCTACAATTCCGCAACCGATAATGGCAACCGTCTTCTTCATCTTCCCCACAATGAGTGACTCTTCCTATCCCGAAGGTGGGAGCATTGATACCAGGGGCAAGAGCTGTTCAGGACTTCCAGATGCCCTTTATAGATGACTAAGGTAGAACTTCACCACATCGGCCTGCCCAGGATCAATGGCATCACCACCACCCTCCATGTTCTCCAGCATGGCCCCGGAAATACTGCGGGCGTCCTGTTGTCTTCCGGCATGAAGCAGTTTCTTAAAAAAGTAATCGTATATGCCTGACTGGACCCTCACGTCACTCCCCCTGAAGCGCTCTACGGCATCCTCCCAAAGCCTGTGGTCACTCAAATAGCCTATGGCAACTTCCTCAAAATCCCCTTCGTCGTATCTCTTGTGATAGCACACAATATCTGAAAAGACCTCCCTAACATATTCATGGACGTCAAAAGGGCTGGCAGGTGAACAAAAATAATAAGGCGACAAATTCCCGGGAGATCTTTCTCCGTACAGG
>Ga0180437_10011706_pt1 | contig 10479 bp, 4 predicted proteins | sample SS_ome_4_FD_132410 | JGI IMG/M metagenome (GOLD analysis project Ga0180437, IMG submission 132410) | Hypersaline lake sediment archaeal communities from the Salton Sea, California, USA - SS_3_D_1 metaG | ecosystem: Environmental > Aquatic > Non-marine Saline and Alkaline > Hypersaline > Sediment... | reverse complement strand
TGCGTACCAGTCATATTCCGATCATCTTCCTCACCCAAAAAGATGAACGCAGCGATAAGATAGCTGGCCTGGAATTGGGCGCTGATGACTACATCACCAAACCTTTCGATATCGAGGAACTCAAACTACGTATCCAGGGTGCCATGCGCCGGGCAGAAGCGACCAGCTTGACCGATCCCACCACCGCCTTGCCCAGCGCGAAACTCATCGAAGAGCAGCTAAAGACTCTGATAAGCCGCGACGATTGGGCGATGCTCTACATTGTCATCAACCACATAGATGCCTTCACCGAAACTCAGGACATCGTCGCCCGAGACGATTTCTTGCGCTTTGTGGCGATGAATCTTAATGAGACAGTGGAAGTCAGCGGCACTGCCAACGACTTCATTGGCCACACAAGCGGCAACGATTTCATGATCGTCACGACGCCAGATGCGGTAGATACAATCAAGAAAGAATTCTCTCATCGTTTTGACCAGGGGGTGCTGACCTTCTACGATTTTGTGACGCGGGAACGCGGCCACGTAATCTACACCGACCGGGATGACAACGAGCAAAAATCACCATTGATGAACCTTTGTATGGGAGTCTTGACCGGCGCTGATGGTCCGTTCCCGGACATTCGCATGTTGGCCGCAGAAGCGCGCCGCCGGGCCACTCATGTTAACGAAGAGTAAGCAAAGAGTTGAAGATGTCACAGAACGATGCGCGCCGGTTAGCAGCGATAGGTCTCCTTAGTCTGGTAATCGCGCTGCTGCCTACGCTGGCAGGATGTTCCTTACAAAAGAAACGCACTATCAGAATTGTCACCAGCTTCCCTATGCAGGGAGTAGCGTTAGGCAAGTCAGCCGTCAACGCCGTACAACTGGCGGTCGAGGAAAGAGGAGGAGAGGTGGCAGGTCTTTCCATTGAGCTGGTGGTTCTGGATGACGGCACCAAAACCGGACAATGGGACGCAGACCTGGAAGCTGCTAACGCCAGAAAAGCCATCGCTGATCCTCAGGTAGTTGCTTACATAGGACCGCTCAACTCGGGCGCGGCCAAAGTGAGTATTCCGATTACCAACCAGGCCGGCTTGGTGCATATTAGCCCTGCTAACACCTGGCCAGGACTCACCAAAGTTGGCTTTGCGCCGGGCGAGCCGGGTATATTCTATCCGACGGGGCGGCGTACCTATTTTCGTACGTGCCCTACCGACGAGTACCAGGCACCGGCGGCCGCCCGCTGGGCGGAATCTTTGGGCTTTCGCAGCGTGTTTATCCTGGACGACGGCGAGGCTTACGGTAAAGGACTGGCTGATTTATTCGAAGAGACAGCCTACGAATTAGGATTGGAAGTATTGGGACACGTTACGATTGACAAAATGGCCGATGATTACAGAAAGGTTTTGCAGGAGGTAGACGCTACTAACCCCGACTTGGTTTACTTTGGTGGCTATACACCCAATGGCGCCCCCATCTTGGTACATCAGATGCACGAGATGGGGATGCACGCTGGCTTCATGGGCCCGGATGCTATCGTTGACAGTGCGTTCATTGCAGGGGCAGGAAAGGCCGCCGAGGGAGTTTACGCCACCATGGTTGGCGTGCCGCCCAGTGGTTGGACTGAGGGAGCAGTTGCCGATTTCGCCATTCGTTACCGGGAGCGATTCGGTGCCGAACCTGAGGCATTCTCACTCTTTGCTTACGATGCGGCCAACGCGGTTTTGACCGCCACAGAGAGGGCCGCAACTCCTGATCGCAAAATGATTCTGAATGCAATGGCTACGTTGGGTGAAATACAAGGCTTAGATGGTAATTACACATTTGACGTCAACGGTGATACCACAACCATGACCATCAGCGGCAGTGTGGTTCGCGATGGGACGTTTGAATATCTGGAGACACTGACTCCTTGATGAGTTCGCTGGGGTTTAATAAATGATCAGCCCGTTGGTTCGCAGATTGGGTCGCCTGGGGGTGAGGCTGTGGGTGCCCTTCCTACTGCTGGCACTGGGATCACTAGTAGTAGGATTGGGGGTACTGTATGTCATCCATAACAGCCAGCGTACTTATGTGACAAATCTCCAGGAAGAGATTGCCACGCGAGCCAGCCTGCGCGTATCGGACTACTTGCAGGACGTTGAAAACAGCTTGGTCGCTGGCGCGCAAACCCTGCGTTTTGTAGATGATGACCCCACTGTGCGGAGGCGTTATCTCAAGTCGTTGCTGAGCGCGAATCCCGCTTTTTTCGAACTGGCTCTTATCGATCAAACTGGCCAAGAAACGGCCAAAGTTATTCGAAATGGCCGGGTGGACGATCAAGATCTTCTGGATCAGTCCGACTCGGACAAATTCCTCACCGCTAGCCAGGCGCGTCCCTACTCCGGCCCCGTCTACATCTCTGAGTTCGCTGTACCGTTTTATACGTTGGCCGTTCCCATCTACGACGACGGTGGTGACATCGCAGGGGTTCTGGCTGCTGAAGTGAACTTCGATGAGATGTGGAACGTCCTCAATCGCATCCCGGTGGGTCAGGCTGGCTATCTTTACCTGGTAGACGGCAATGGCAACCTTATCGTCTACCACAACCTGGAACTGGTGATGCAGCAGCCCGACGTATCACAGCAAGTCGTCGGCGTGCAGAATTTCCTGGCAGGCGACTTCCAGGTGACGGATTATCAAGGACTGGATGGTCAACCCGTGATCGGCGCGCGCCAACGCATCCCCGGCTCTGATTGGGGCATCATCACCGAACTACCAGCCCCTGAGGCATATCGTGCCGCCAATCTCTTTGCTCTTACTGCAGCTATGGCTTTCCTGGTGGTCGTGGCTGTCGTATTGGCAATGGGTGGGTTCATAACCCGCCGCGTCGTCAGGCCGCTGTTTGCATTGTGTGAAGGAGCGGCTATCCTGGGCCGGGGCAACTTGGATCACCGCATCGAGGTCGATGCCCACGACGAAATCGAAGAACTGGCTGCGGAATTCAACGCCATGGCCGCCAGTCTTCAGCAGGCACAAGCCGAAACTCAAGCCCGACTACGAGAAGTCTCGTCCTTGGTTGAAGCCGGTCGAGCTATTACATCTTTAGACCTTCAGCGCGTGCTCGATACTCTGGCCAAAGAGGCAGCACGAGCGGTGGCTGCAAAGGCCTGTGTTATATATACCTTGGACGAAACCTCGCAGAAAGTTAACCCAGAATGCGTCTGGAGCCAATCAGACGTCGAATGTAACCCCAAGTCGCTGTCAGTGGGAGAAGGAATAGCTGGCTGGGTTGCAGAGCACGCGCGTGCCCTGCGCATCGAAGACATACAAACCAGCCCCCATTTCGCCGCATCAGACACTGATTGTGCACAACACAGTGTGCTCAGCCTGCCGCTGTCCATCAGCGGAAAATTGGTCGGCGTGCTGTTAGCTGCCGACAAGATCGAAAGCACAGATGGCTTCACTGCCGATGAGGAACATCTGCTGCTGGCCTTCGCTGACCAAGCTGCGGTTGCCATCGAAAACGCCGAATTGTACGGGCAGGAACGCCGCCGCTCACGCGAACTTGCACTGATCAATCAGATCAGCCATACCATCACGTCCAGTCTTGACCTGGAAACTACGCTGGATGCCATCCTCGCCTCGGTGCGTGACCTGCTTCCCTACGTGGCAGCGGAAATCTGTTTATGGGACCCGGACAAGAAATTGGTCTTCAGCCAGGGATGGGGGGGCGACCCCAGGTATCGCCATCTGGCTGCTGGTGAGTACGCACCTGGCGAAGGCTATACTGGCTGGATTGCCAACCACCACAAATCGCTCCTGGTCTCCGATATCTCAGCTTTCGATGAAGTCAAAGCCAAACTGGCCTCAGACCAATTGACGGAAGGTAGCTACGTTGGTGTGCCACTGATGGCAGGAGATACCTTTGTCGGCACACTTGAACTAATGAACGATGAGCCAAACACGTACCGCGCCCAGGACCTAAATATGCTACAGACAGTGGCAAACCAAGCTGCTATAGCCATTGAGAACGCCCGGCTGTTTTCTGCCACTGAGCGCAAGATGCGTGAAGTCTCGATCCTCTACGAGACTACCTCGGCACTTTCGTCCAGGCTGTCGGTGGATGAACTGCTACACGATCTGGCCCAGCGTCTGACAACGGCCCTGGATGCCAACGAAAGTACTATCTCACAGTGGGACAAAGCGAGCGACACGTTGTGGGCAGCAGCATGGTACGAGCCAACGGACATATCTACGACCAGCCCTTCTAAAGCAAACAGCGATCAACCATCGTTCAGTCGAGAAAGACCTTACCTCGTCGCCAATTTTCCTACCACTGCCGAGGTGCTGCACAGTCAACGGCCGGCCGTTGTGCTGGTCTCCGATCCGCACGCTGATCCGGCTGAAGTTGCACTGCTCCATGAACTAGGCTGGCGCTCACTGCTGATCTTGCCTCTGGTGACACACGACGCGGTGGTGGGGTTGGTTGAGATATTTGATGCTGAAGAGCGTCTATTCAGTAACGAAGAGATCCTACTTGCCCAGGCCCTCACCAACCAGGCAGCCATTGCGTTGCACAATGCGCAACTCTTCAGCCTCACCGATGAGCAGTTGCACAAACGGATCGAAGAGCTGTCCGGGTTGCAGCGAGTCAGCCAGGAGCTAAACAGCACACTTGATCAAGACCGCATCCTACAATTGGTTCTGGAAGAGGCTATACGAGCCACGGGTGCTGATTTTGGCAACGTGAACTTGCACGATCACGAGACGGGCCAACTCCTGGCTACAGCAAGCTTTGGTCTTAACGAGATAGAGACGATACGGCTGCAGGAGAGTGAGTTCTACGCCGGCACTGGTGTGATCGGACGGGTACTACAAACGGCGGAACCAGTTCTAGTACCTGATGTCACCACTGATCCCGATTATGTAATGATATCCAGTGAATCCCGTTCCGAAGTGGCGGTGCCCATCCTGGTCGCCGGAGATGTGGCCGGTGTGTTCAACCTGGAAAGCCGCCAAGTGAACGCCTTTAGCGAGGAGCAGTTGCAATATTTGCAGGCGCTAGCCAACCAGGCAGCCGTCGCCATCCGCAATGCCTGGGCTTACGAAGAGCAACGAAACCAGCGGGACTTGGTGCGCCAGCGAGCCGAGCAACTGGCGCGCCTATCGGAAATCAGTCGGGCATTCCGCACAGATCAACAGCTTTCCGAAGTATTAGAAGATATCGCCTACGCCATAAATGAAACGCTGGGCTTCAATGTCGTTCTCATCAGCATTATGCAGGGTGATCCACCTATGCTGTGCCGGGTGGCAGGAGCCGGCATCCCTATCGTTGAGATGGAAGAACTCAAAGCTAGGCCCCAGTCGCCAGACGTGGTATTGGATCTGATGCAAGAACGCTTCCAGTTGGGTGCCCAGTCGTACTACATTCCGCATACGCACAAAGAAATTTGGGAGGATCGCCTCGACACATATCATAGCCAGCCCGAAACTATGCCGCGATCAGGTGAAGACTGTTGGAATATCGACGACTTATGTTTTTCGCCACTCTACAATTCTGAACAGCGGCTCATCGGTGTGATCTCCGTGGACAATCCTCGAGATGGGCGGATACCAACTCGGCAAACGATGGAAACAATGGAGTTGTTTGCCAATCAAGCAGCAGCTACCATCGAAAACGCCCAATTGTTCCAATCTGAGCAGGAGCGCCGTAAGTTGGCCGATACGTTACGAGAAGTGGCCGCCGTGGTTAGCTCCACATTGAGCGTGGATCAGGTGATCAAGGGCATCCTAGATCAGCTAAGGCACGTTGTTCCCTATGACAGTGCTACGGTGCAGGTATTGAGGAACGAGCGGTTGATTATCACCGGCGTACACGGCTGGGCTAATGAAGAGGATGTGCTTGGTTTGGCTTTCCCCGTGGGAGGAGATAATCCGAATTCCATTGTCGTTCGCACCCGAGAACCTCATATCGTCCCCGACAGCCAGGCCGTCTACGCTGAGTTCCGTGAACCACCCCACAATCACATTCGCTCCTGGCTGGGTATTCCGCTTCTTTACGGCGACGATTTATTAGGCATGATCGCCCTGGACAGCGTCGAACTCGATCATTACACCCACGAGCACGCCCAACTGGCCCTCACATTTGCCAACCAAGTGGCTGTGGCATTGCAGAACGCCCAACTCTTTGAACAGGCACGACAATACGCGGATCGCCTGGGCGTCATTAACGAGGTCGGAGTAGAATTCACCTCAATTTTGAACGTAGACGAACTGATCGCCCAAGTCAGCCGATTAGTAGAAGAGAGCTTCGGCTACCAGGTGACTATCGCCTTGATCGAAGAAGAACACCTGGTATGGCGTTCCCCAGAAGACCAAAAAACCGGACAGGATCAAGAGAGTTGGGAAGAGGAGACATATTCGGCCAGGTTAGGTGATCGCGGCATCACGGGTTGGGCCATCGAATCAGGACGGACCGTCGTCGCGCCTGATGTGAACCAAGATCGGCGTCTTGGCAAGGAACTGCACCAAGATGAAGGCCCCAATGGCAAGACGACACACTCAGAAGTTGCCATTCCTTTGAAGGTCCAAGATCAAATCACCGGTGTATTTGCCGTTCGCAGTGCAGAGCCAAATAGCTTTGGCGAAAATGACGTGTTGGTGCTACAGGCATTGGCCAGCCAGGTCGCTGTGGCTATTTCCAATGCACAACTATTCGAACACGTCAGTCAATTGGGTCAGGAGCTTGAACAGCGAGTTCAAGAACGAACTGAAGCATTGGCGAAGACGCTTGAAGACCTAACCTACGAACGAGACCGAGTAGAGACCCTGTATCGCATCACCCGAGAGCTGTCGGCCAGCCTCGACCTGGACCGGGTATTGGCCGAGGCACTGAGCTTGATCAACAGAGCTGTAGGGGTATCCCACGGTTCCATAATGCTGGTAGCTTCTGGCACGGGCGACTTGATCTATCGGGCTGCATTGGGACGATCTAAGGGGCTGCCGCGAGGCGGAATACCGACTCGTTATCGCCGGGGGGTGGGATTGGCAGGCTGGGTTGTCGAAACCCGCGAGCCAGTCATCGTGCCAGACGTGACTAAGGATCCACGTTGGATCCCAAGTGAGAGTACGTCGACCCCAGAGCGCAAATCAGCGATGGCAGTTCCCCTTACTGCTGCGGACGATGTACTTGGAGTGTTGCTTCTGTTCCATCCAGAGGTCGATTACTTTACGGCTGACCACCTCAAACTGGTTAGTGCCGCAGCCACTCAGGTAGCAACTGCGATCAACAACGCTGAACTGTACCAACTCATCACCGACCAAGCCGAACGACTTGGAGTCATGTTGCGCACTCAGCGGGCTGAAGGCGCCAAACTCGAGGCCATCGTGGAAGGCATCGCCGACGGTGTGCTTGTGCTCGATGCTAATCGTCAGGTAATCTTGATGAACCCAGCAGCAGCTCGTACCCTGGGATTAGACGCCAGTACCGTCGAAGGCCGGCACCTGCGTGAGATCCTGGAGCGGGCCGAGTCGACCGAAGACCAGGTCTTGGCGCGACAGCTCTATGACAAACTGGTAACTGGCATGGAAATCTTCAGCCCTCAGGAGTCCTCCCAAGAAGGTGAGCCTCGAAGCCTTGACTTCCGACTGGAAGCAGAGCAGAAAGTTGTTGTGGTTAATCTATCACCAGTCTCGCTGACCAGCGGCGAATTGCCCAGCTTGGTCGCTGTTTTAAGAGATATCAGCCGCGAGGCTGAGGTGGAGAGACTGAAGAACGAGTTTATCTCTACCGTTTCTCACGAGTTGCGCACGCCAATGACATCCATTAAAGGTTACACCGACCTGTTAGTCAACGAAAGAGTCGGTAGCCTGAGCGAGCAACAACGCCACTTCGCCCAGATCATCAAAAACAATGCTGATCGGCTGACAGCTTTGGTCAACGACATTCTTGACATTTCGCGCATTGAGACTGGTCGCCTCAAGCTCCAAATTGAACCTCTGGACCTGAGCCAGTTGATCAACAATGTGATCGATAGTATCCAGGGTCAGATGGTCGAGAAATCGCTGGAGGTGACGCTCGACTTGCCGCCAACGTTGCCGTCAGCAAGCGGCGACGAAAGCCGAGTCATACAAATTCTGGAGAATCTCATCAGCAATGCGTGGAAATACACACCAGAAGGGGGACAGGTAACGATAAGAGCCCAGGTCGTGAACAACTTCTTGCAGGTGGATGTCACGGACACCGGTATTGGCATCGAACAGAAAGACCTCTCTCATATCTTTGACCGCTTCTACCGCACCGAACAGGCAGAAGTTCAAGCTGTAGACGGCAGTGGGTTGGGGCTTTCCATCGTGAAGATGTTTGTTGAATTGCTGGGGGGCAAAATATGGGTTGAAAGTGAAATCAACCGAGGTAGCACTTTCAGTTTCAGTCTACCTTTGGCTGTCGAAAAACCTCCAACCCCATCCGACGGCGACGCGACGGGCCCGAAGGTTTTGGTTGTTGACGATGACGAGCATATCGTCAAACTGCTGGGCCACCATCTGGAGACGGAAGGATATCAGATCCTGACAGCACAACGCGGCGAGGACGTGTTCCAGATAGCAAAGAGTGAAAAACCAATTTTGATCACGCTTGACATCCTGCTCGCTGATATGAATGGATTCGAGGTTTTGGAGCAACTGAAGGGAGACTTAACTACTTCCGAGATTCCGGTCATTATCGTCTCGGTCGTCCCCGACGCTGAGACGCGAGGCTTGGCTTTGGGGGCAGCCGGCTACATCGGAAAGCCTTTCGAAGAGCGCCAGGTGTTAAGCCTGGTTCAGGAAGTGCTGTCCTCAGTTAGCAATGGCTATGATGCGCAACTCAATCACGTGCTGGTGGTAGACGACGACCGCCACATCGTCAATTGGCTCAAGGAAGCATTGTCAAGCAGCGGCTTTGTGGTACAAGGAGCTTATAACGGGCACGAGGCGTTGGCCCTGGCGCGCGAAGACTCCCCGGACTTGATCCTACTGGACCTGAAGATGCCCGACATGGATGGTTATGAAGTTATTCGCAATCTGCGTGGTGAGCGTGCAACGCGTAATATCCCCGTTATCGTCATCACCGGCAGCTCGTTTGACGACGACTACGACCATGTCAAAGTTTTTGGGATGGGCGTCGAACATATGCTCACCAAGCCGTTCACGGTGGAAACTCTGGTGGAAGAGATTAAGCGTGTTGAGGCCGAGGCGGCTGGCTGAGTCTAATTTGATAAGATTCGTTCGTTAGCTAAGGTTTCGGGTACTTGCGGAAAGCCAACAAAACAGGAGCCGGTGGACTATGGACTCACCCTTGATACTAGTTGCAGAGGATGAACGAGACATTCGGGAACTAATTGTCATCACCCTGCAAACCAACGGCCTCAATAACATCATTGAGGCATCCAACGGCAAGGATGCAGTGGCTAAGGCGAAGAACCACAAGCCAGTCCTGATCCTTATGGACGTTCGTATGCCTCAAATGACTGGCTATGAGGCATGCGAGATGCTCAAAGAGGATCCAGATACTAGCGATATCCCTGTAGTTTTTCTATCGGCCAAGGGCCAAGATATGGAAATCAAGCGAGGGATCGAACTGGGTGCGAAAGAGTATATTCTTAAGCCCTTCGCGCCGGATGAGTTGTATAATCGAGTGGTCAGCATATTGAACCAGTCTGGTTACGAGACGCATTCCCCTGAGTGAGGTGTTATGAGCGCGGTTGTTATCAACGGAGGCCTGATTCACTACGAGGCCTTTGGGCGCGGCGAGCCGGTTGTCTTCATTCACGGCTGGCTCGGCTCCTGGCGCTACTGGATGCGCACAATGGAGTCATTAGCCCCCGATTACCGCACCTACGCTCTCGACCTGTGGGGCTTCGGCGATTCCGACAAATCAAAGGAGCGTTACTCGGTAGCCGACTACACCTCTCTGATCTATGCTTTTATGGACCAACTGGGTATCGTTAGCGCATCGTTGGTAGGACACTCCTTGGGAGCGATCGTGGGCTTACACATGGCGGTCGAACGGCCGTCTTTCATCTCTCGCCTGGCTGCTGTAAGCCTCCCGGTCACCCCTCAAGCCATCAATAGCCGTCTGCGAGACTTTTCCACCAATTCGGTTCGTACCAAGATGTTTTGGTGGCGCCACATAACGTATAAAGAGGTACAGCAGGAAGTAGAAAAGATAGCCGACAACGTGATTCCGGCAAGTGTTGAGTCGGCCCTTGAGCTAGATACCCAAACCCTGGTTGAAAAGGTACATCAACCTACGCTGATCATTTACGGGGAAAAGGATAGTGTGATCGACCCAGATCCAACGCGTGTACTGAACGGACGGCGCCCCAATTTGCGTCCAATTGGCCTGGCCGATTCCAAACACTTCCCGATGTTAGAGGAAGCCAACAAATTCAATCGCTTGCTCAAGGACTTCTTCGAGATAGACGACCTCAGCAATCTGGCGCTGAAGGAAGAATGGAAGCGCCGCACTCGATGA
>Ga0180437_10011703_pt1 | contig 10481 bp, 9 predicted proteins | sample SS_ome_4_FD_132410 | JGI IMG/M metagenome (GOLD analysis project Ga0180437, IMG submission 132410) | Hypersaline lake sediment archaeal communities from the Salton Sea, California, USA - SS_3_D_1 metaG | ecosystem: Environmental > Aquatic > Non-marine Saline and Alkaline > Hypersaline > Sediment... | reverse complement strand
GAGTTTGCCAATGCGCCAAGCAGTAGTTAACGCTGCAAAGATAAGACTGCGTCCGCGAATTATGACCACAATGACTACGATGATAGGATTTCTTCCGCTGGCTCTGAACATTGGAGAAGGCGGAGACATGCTTCAACCAATGGCAGTAGCCGCTATCGGAGGACTGGCAATGGAAATCCCGGTGGCATTATTTCTGATGCCTGCGGTATACGTTGCTATGACTCGAAAGAAAAACCAAAGCTACTTGAATTTTAATAAGCCCCTCTTGAACTACTTTTAAGCCGAAATGCTCCTTAATGTACATTTCGTCATGCTTGGCTAGTAAGCCTTTATGGTGAACCCGAACCGTTTAACAGTAGAATTGGCTTTCTTCGGTCTGAAATAAGGCGTTTTCGGAAGTAATGCTTGACAGCACACCTTGCTGAGCTTATCTTTTTGAAATAACCCGAAGAAACCCGAATTGGTGTAAGTTAAGCCTAAGATATGGGGCATTTTGGAGTGAACCGATGAATGATGAAAAACCGGAGATTATGACGGTTGCAGATGTTGCTGACTATCTGAGGATAAAGACCTCTACCGTGTACGAATGGGCTGCTAACGGCAAGCTGCCGGGTGTGAAGGTCGGCAGGCTATGGCGGTTCGAGCGTTCTGAAATCGAGAAATGGGTGCGGGACAACCGGCAGGGAAAGAGGCGGAAATGAGCCGAGCCGGGAAACTTTATAACAAGGTGAAACAAAAATATTTATGAGCGATACTCGCGATAATTTCGAGGCTGGTTATGACCACAAATAATAATAGGGAAAAGGTGCAGCAGCTGCTGCGGGATATGTTCCAGTTCGATTGCAGCGATCTGGATTTCGGAATATACCGGATAATGAATTACAAGCGGAAGGTCATCGAGAAGTTTATCAACAAGGACCTTCTCGATGCGGTGGCGGCTGAGCTTGACAAAGGAGCGTTGGCAGAGCAGTCTGATGCGGCGGAGAAAGTCAAAGCCCTTGCCGAGAAGGCAAAAGAGACACTTGGCGAAGATGCCATAGATGCCGAAGGCAATCTCTCAGAGGCTTACGCCAAAACTAAACTGGGAAAGGAATACAAAAAGGCCAGAGACAAGGCTACCGGTGCCAAGGCAAGGCCCGCCCTGGAAGCTCTCGTTTTCAATCACCTGTTTTCTTTCTTCAACCGTTACTACGATAACGGCGATTTTATGTCCAAGCGCCGTTACTCCAAAAAGGAAAAATACGCCATCCCCTATAACGGCGAAGAGGTTTACCTGCACTGGGCAAACAGCGACCAGTATTACATCAAGACCAGCGAGCATTTTAAGGATTATTCATTTACCAGCAAAGGCGTAACGTTTCATTTCAAAATACAAAACGCAGACGTCGAGCAGAATAATGTCAAAGGCGACAAAAGGTTTTTTATCCCCAAGTCCAAAGAAGCGTCTTTCGACAAAAAAGCCAAAGAGGTAATTATCCCGTTTGAGTACCGGCCATTGACCAATCAGGAAGAGACCAAATACGGCAGTAAAAACCAGCAGGACAAAATACTCGACCAGGCAATCGAGCAGATAACCGCACAATTCGAAAAAGATGATGCTGTTTTAGCCGCCCTTTCAGCGGAGAAACGCAAAAACGCCGACGGCAAGAGCGTCAGTTTTCTTGAGCATCATCTTAAACAATATACCCGCAGGAACACATCGGACTTCTTTATTCACAAAGACCTTGAAACCTTCCTTAAACGGGAACTTGACTTCTATATCAAAAACGAGGTGCTGAACGTCGATGATATAGAGGCCGGCGGACAGGACAGGGCCGAGGGCTGGTTCCAAGTGATGAAGGTCATAAGGAACCTGGGCTACAAGATTATTGCCTTCCTTGCCCAGATAGAGAATTTCCAGAAGAAGCTGTTCGAGAAGAAAAAATTCGTTACCGAAACGCAATACTGCATCACCGTCGGCAATATAGATGAGAAGTTTTACGACTCAATAGCTGATAACGACGCCCAGTGGGCAGAATGGAAAGAGCTGTTCCACATAGATGAAAACCAAAAGAACCTTTTCAATTCGAATGCCAAAAGCAAAAAGGAAAAGCGAATTGCATTTTTGAAGACACATCCGACACTGGTGCTGGATACAAAGCATTTCGATGCTGATTTTGTGGATGAACTACTTGCCAGCTTCGATGATATTGATTTACTTTGTCAAGGTACAGTTTTACACAGTGAAAACTTTCAGGCACTAAAGTTGTTGAGTGAGAAATTCAGAAGTAGCGTAAAATGTATTTACATTGATCCGCCTTTCAATCTTGGTGAAAATGCTGATTTTCTCTATAAGGTTAATTACAAGGATTCTACATGGCTTTCTCTCCTCGAAAACAGATTAGCTGAATCTGTTGAATTAATGCGAAAAGATGGTGGAATCTTTGTGCGTTGCAACCATGACGGAAACATGCTTGTCAGACTGATGATGGACCAATTGTATGGCACTGATAACTTCCGTAATGAAGTTATAGTCAGGCGAGCCGAAGAATCTAAAGGAGATTTGAATAAACAGTTTGGTACCATAAGGTCCGTAACAGTAAATTATGATAACATCTATTGGTACTCAATCGATCCCAATGCCAGGTTTGGTAGATTTCTAAAACCCACAAAAGGCAAACAGGCAAAAGCACATTGGCATTCTTTTTGGAAAGCCGAAGACCGCCCGAATATGCGATACGAAATACTCGGTATCGACTTAAGGAAACACTACGGCCAATGGATGTGGAGCAAAGAACGGGCTTACAAAGCTGTTGAGAATTATAAAAAATATGAAGAAGCCGCAAAGCAAACTAAAGAAAGCTTAGAAGATTATTGGAAAAGAACTGGTGAGAAGCTGGAATTCGTAAGTAGACAGGGGAATGGTTATTCTTCAATCAAGTATTGGATACCTCCTAGAGAATTGGTTATGGCAGATAATAACTGGCTGGACATCAAAGGATATGCCAATAAATGGGGTTTCAAAACTGAGAACTCTGAGATATTACTAAAAAGAGTCATTGAGGGACTGACTACAGAAAATGAGTGGGTACTGGACTTTTTTGTAGGTTCAGGTACCACAGCTGCTGTAGCTCATAAATTGAAGAGACGATGGTTAGCTGTGGAAATGGGCGAACACTTTTGGAAGGTCGTGCTACCCCGGCTAAAAGCTGTTTTGTTTGGCGAAACATCAGGTATTTCAAAAGAGATTGGCTGGGAAGGTGGAGGCGCATTTAAGTATCAACATATTGAGGATTACGAGGATGCGTTGAACAACATCAGCTTCGAATCGCTGGATGGACAAACCCAGTTGTTGAAATTCGATGATTACCTGCTCAATTATATGCTCCAGTTTGAGACTAAAGGCAGCGAGACGTTTTTGAATGTCGAGAAGCTGGCCTCGCCATTCAGTTACAAGCTGGTTTTACAGGAAGGACAGGAAACCACAGAAAGGGTGGTCGATTTGCCGGAGACGTTCAATTACCTGCTTGGTTTGCACGTAAAAACACGGAAGGTGCTGGATGATAACGGCAAGAAATACTTGGTATATCGCGGGACGGTGGATCACAAGGAGGTCGTGGTTATCTGGCGGGAGACTAAGGACTGGGGCAAAAAGGGGCTTGAGCAGGATAAGAAGTTCGTGGCTGATAACAAGCTTACCACAGGAGCGGATGAAGTTTTTGTGAACGGTGACAGCTTCATCCCCAAGGCCAAGGCACTCGATCCGGTATTCAAGAGAAGAATGTTCTCAACGGTGGAGGCATAGCGGATGGCCAGAAACGGTAAAAATCAGTATGTTAAGCTAGAAAACCGGCTTGTGCTTCTGGCCTGGCTGAGGGATCTGCTCGGTTTCAAGGATAACCGCCAGCTTCTTTCGGATATAAAGCAAGCCGACGAGGGTTGGGATGAGTATGGCAGAAGCTATGTGTATCACCGGCTGGTTGGCCGGGGTGAAAAGCTGCAAATACCACTGCCGGTGCTGGGCAGATACGATGACAATATCAAATCGCACGTCAATGCGATAAACGCTGAGCGGGCTGAGCCGATTACGCTAAGATACTTCCAATACCTTGCGGTGCTTTTTGTCGAGATTTTCCTGGACAGGTACTTTAACCATAGAAAAAAGCTGCTGGCCGATTTGAACAGGTTCGTTGCGAAGAGAAATGCCAACAAGGACCTCGGTGAAATAAGGGATGCCGAATTCGGCGAAGGCGATATTGCCAAACTTGCCTTCTGGATGGCAACGGGCAGCGGCAAGACGCTGATTATGCACATCAATTACCGCCAGTTCCTGCACTACAACAACGGTGAATTGGATAATATCCTGCTGATAACGCCCAACGAAGGATTGACCGAGCAGCACATGGAGGAGATGAAGGTTTCGGGCATACCGTGCGAGCGGTTCAACCTGGAAGAAAGCGGGCTGCGGCTGGGCGATAAGAACACGGTGCGGGTAATCGAGATTACCAAGCTGGTAGAGGAAAAAAGAGGCGGCGGGATAAGCGTGCCCGTCGAGGCGTTCGAAGGTAATAACCTGATTTTCGTGGATGAAGGCCACAAAGGCAGCGGCGGTCAGGCGTGGCGGAGCTTCAGGGACAGGCTGGGCCAGACCGGCTTTACATTCGAATACAGTGCCACGTTCGGCCAGGCATTGAACGCAACCAAGAAAGATAAGCTGACCGAGGAATACGGCAAGGCGATAGTTTTCGATTATTCGTACAAGTATTTTCACGGTGACGGGTTCGGCAAGGATTTTCATATATTGAATCTCAAGCAGGAGACGGGTGAGGAGAAAACACAGAAACTGCTGCTGGGTAACCTGCTTAGTTTTTACGAGCAGCAGCGATGTTATAACGAGCAGTCTGACAAGATTCGGCCTTACAACCTGGAAAAGCCGTTATGGGTGTTTGTCGGCAGCACGGTAAACGCAGTCTATACCGAGAACAAAAAGAAACGCTCCGATGTGCTGACCGTGGGAAGGTTTTTGCATAAGTTTTTGGAGAACAAAAATAACTGGGTGGTCAAGGGCATAAAAGAGATTATCGAAGGCAAGACCGGCCTTATCGATTCGCACGGTGAGGATGTTTTCGCGGAGCAATTCGAGTATATAAAAGGGGCCAATGCTTCGGCAGAGCAGATATACAGGGAAGTTTTGACAAAGGTGTTTCATGTTCCGTCAGGCGGAAGCCTGCACATGTGTGATATGCGGGGCAGCACAGGTGAGATAGGGCTGAAAGTCGGCGGTGCAGAAAATTATTTCGGCCTTATCTATATTGGCGATACGAGCACGTTCAAAAAGCTGGTCGAGGCGGATGATTCGGGTATCGTGCTGGAAGAAGATGCCATTGCCGGGTCGCTGTTCGACAGTATAAATGAGCCGAAAACGCGAATCAATGTGCTCATCGGTGCTAAAAAGTTTATGGAAGGCTGGAATAGCTGGCGGGTTTCCAATATGGGTCTGCTCAATATCGGCAGAAGCGAGGGTTCCGAGATTATCCAGTTATTTGGCCGTGGTGTGCGGCTGATGGGGTTGGACAGGAGTCTGAAGCGAAGCTCTGCCATAGACGACAATCATCCTGAACATATCCGGCTGCTGGAAAAGCTGAATATTTTTGCTGTGCGGGCAAATTATATGGCCCAGTTCCGCGAGTACCTGGAAAGAGAAGGCGTCGAGACCGAGGGACATGTCGAATTGCCGCTGGCCATAAAGCCGAACAGGGACTTTTTGAAAAAAGGACTCATTGTGCCGAGGGTTCCCGAAGGCCGAAGCTTCATAGACGAATATGATATCATATTGCAGCCTGACAAATCTGCCAGAGTTTCGGTGGATATGTCGTTAAAGGTAGAATCCATGCGAAGCGAAGGCAGTGTCGTTGCCACAGTAGCTATGAAAGCAGGCCAGGAGCAGATTATCCCGGCTGAGAGCCTTAACATGCTTGACTGGGAACAGATTTACCTTGAATTGCTGGAATATAAGGAAGACAAGGGCTTCGAGAACCTGGTGATTTCTACCGATGTGCCGCGAAAGATATTAGAAGCCAATGAACCCAAGCTGTACAAGCTGATAGCTGATGAGTCGGTGGTCAAGCCGAAGAATCTAATGGATGTTGATACTCTTCACGAAGCAGTGACATCCATATTGCGAAAGTACGTGGCCAAGTTTTACCGCAGCTGCCAGCAGCAGTGGGATTCCAATAATATGGTATATACCGAGATTGCTTCGAGTGATGCCAACTTCAAGGACTATGTTGTCAAGATACCACGAAGCGAGGCCAAGCTCATAAAGGCAGTCAAGGAATTGATCGAGGAAGGCCAACGTATCTACAGCCAGCAGGTGAATGACTTGCCGAATATCCATTTCGACAGGCATTTGTATCAGCCGCTGCTTGTAGAAAAGGGTGACAAGATTAAGAGCGAACCGCCGGGCTTGAACGAGAGCGAATTACGGTTCGTTGAGGATATGAAGCAGTTTGTAAACCAAGAGAAGGATAATGTACTGGCTGACAAAGAGATATTCCTTCTTCGAAACCTAAGCAGGGGCAAAGGTGTCGGCTTCTTCGAAAGCGAAGGCTTTTACCCGGACTTTATTCTGTGGATCAAAGGCAAGAGCAAACAACGGGTTATTTTCGTTGAACCACACGGCATGAAACAGGAAAAGACGTACTGGACGAGCGATAAAACACGGCTTCACGAACGTCTGGCTAAGTTGTCAAAGGAACGGGGCGAGAAAGCCGGCCTGAAAAATGTTGAGCTTGATTCCTACATCATATCAGCAACGCCTTATGACGAGCTTGTCAAATACTACGGCGATGGCAATTGGACGAAAAAACAATTCGCCGAGAAGCATATATTGTTTTTCGAATCAGAAGAATATCGAAGTTATCTTAAAAAAATACTCGAAGATTGAGTGAAGAGGCAAATTGGTTAAATTGCCGGCAGATTTACGTCGAATAAAGCCATATTTTGAAGAAAAATGCATAAATGATACGAATAATATTTAGGGCTATAAAATAAGGTATTAATATGGACGCACAAACATTCAAACAATACGTTCAAGAGAGATATCAAAATCAAGTGGAATGGTACAGCAATAGAGCTACCTTAAATAAGAGGCTTGCTTATACCTGCCAATTGATAATTATTGCTTTTTCAGCTGTGATACCAGTATTGGCTTCTTTGAATGTTCGAGAATGGACTATAGTGTTGTCTGCCTCTGTTGCTGTGCTTGTGGGAGTATTTAATTACTGCAAATTTGAGGATAAATGGCATAACTACAGAACCACAAGCGAAACCATGAAGAAAGAAAAGCACTTTTTTGATACCAAGGTAAATGGCTATGAAGATGCTGCTGAACCTGAAAAAATATTCGTAGAGAGAATAGAATCCCTGATATCGAGAGAGCACACAAAATGGCGTTCGATTGTCAATGATAAAGAAAAAAAGAAGAAGGGATAAGCAATGATTATAGAACGAGACCCGGATACCAAATTGTTTTCGATAGATTTACCTGGAAAGTCTTTGAAGACACCCTTCTTCTTTCCGTCAATTTCTACGGTCAAAACAAACTTTCAAGTTTCTGAGTATTTTGAGTTATTAAAAAAATCCGGTTATCCTGGCTTCCTGGTTTCTGCATATGATCTGTTCGAAAGTAAAGGCAGGCAGTCCTTATGTAAAGAAATATCGGAACTTACTGAGAATGCTACCTTTACTTTTATTGATAGCGGGAATTACGAATCTTATTGGCATCGAGACGGAGATTGGAATATTGACAATTATATGGATGTCTTGAAAGAGATATCCATTGATTTCGCGTTCTCATTTGATGTCTTTTGGAAAGAGAAAATGAAAATAAATGATTACGTCCAAAAGGTCATCGAGAACACTGCTACGACTACAAGTGTTCAAAACATGGGGGAGACGGTTCCAATAATTCACGGAACCCCTGAAAACCTGCCGAAAATTGCGTTAAAAGTTGTTGAGGGCATAAACCCTCAGATAATTGGCGTAACTGAAAGAGAGTTGGGATACGATCTATTTGAAAGAGCAGAAAATCTAAAAAATATCCGTGCGAGCTTGGATGATAAAGAAAGGGATGTTGTGATCCATTTGCTGGGGACCGGGAATCCGATTTCTTTGCTGGTTTACTCTTTGTGTGGGGCTGATTTCTTTGATGCGTTGGAATGGTGCACAACAGTGGCCCGACCAGATAACGGACACTTGTACCATTTTGCACAAGGAAATATCTTCAACTGTAGATGCAAAGCATGCATGAGCAAAGTCGAATACCCCCTAAAAACTATGGGGCATAACTTGATATTTTATAAAAAATTTATGAAGGAACTTAGGATTTCGATAGAAAATGATTCTGTGAATAAATTATTGGAACGATATGTTCCACAATCAGGTATCTCAAAGGTTAAAAAAATTGTTGGGCTGAAATGACACTCGCAACCAAAATAGACAATGGAATGATCGAGAATGCTGTAAGGAAAGTATCTGAAAAGCTAGTAGATACTCCATGTAATGGCAATGATTGGACTAATTGCACAGAACATGATCTTTGGGTGGAATTGGTAAGCTGTATTCTTGGTAGTCAAGTAAAGTATGAGACGGCCAAAGCATGTACACAACACCTGGAAAATTCCGGACTGTTGAATGTTAGATATATACTTGAGGGTGCAGACTCTGAATTTCAAATAAGTATGGAACTAGATAAGCCAATATATCCGCCATTTCGTTACGGTTCCGGGTCCCGATATAGGTATCATAAATCTAAATCGAGTATGATAATTAAAACCGCTGAGTCTTTATATGAAGTTAATCAATTAACATTGAAGAAAATCCTTTTGTCGGCGAGAAATGAATTCGATGCAAGAGATCTATTGGTAGATATTTGTTGCGGCATAGGAATGAAGCAGGCCAGTCTCTTTTTAAGAAACATAAATTATGCTAAGGAACTGGCTATTCTTGATTCTCATGTTATTGGATTCATGTCCAAGATGAACCTTTTCCGGTGTGATAAGAGTTTTACCAAAAGAAGATACCTACATGCTGAAAGTGTCTTGAGAAAATACGCTAATTCTCTGAACAAAGAACCTGCAAGTCTGGATGTTGCGATATGGGTAGTAATGAAAGTAGCTAAGGAGGAATTCCAATGGGCATAGTTGTATTGGTTTCAGGCGGAATAGATTCATTAGTAATGTCCAAAATAATTGAAGAGCAAGGACAGAAGATGTTCCCCCTGTTTGTTGATTATGGACAGCTTGCAGCGGAGAAAGAGTGGGAGGCATGTAAGAAGCTATTTTCAGATCACCAAAAACAGCAACCCAAAAAGATTAATTTATCCGGGTACGGGAAGTTCTTCCCCTCTGGTATAACCGATGCTAACAAAAAAATATATGAGGACGCATTCTTGCCAGGAAGAAACCTGCTTTTCTTGCTTGTGGCGGCAGCATATGCAAAAAGCATTGGAGAAAACACGATAGCAATTGGTTTACTTAGCGAAAAAAATCATCTATTCCCCGATCAAACAGAAGACTTTATTGTAAACGCAAATTTTGCGATTAATTCTGCTTTCGGAGATGATTTTTCAATTGTTACGCCCTTAATAGAATTCAGCAAGAAAGATGTTATCAAATTAGCAAAGGACTATAAAGTGAATTTGAAGGACACCTATTCATGCCACTCAGGCAATAAACGGTATTGCGGGAAATGTGTAGCATGTAAAGAAATTCTAAAATCTGGCGAAGCTGACAGTATTCATCAATTCAAAGGAGAGAAATGACATGGGTGGAGGTGGCGGCATAGGATATTATGGTGGAGCAGGAGCAGATAACCTGGACGGCCTGAAAGATGTAGCACGTGACGCACTGAAAAGTCCAGAGAGGCCTGAAAGGCGGAGAGCTTTCATAAGCTTCAGGCATTCAGATCTTGATAAGGTCAATTTTTTAAGAATGCAGGCCAAGAACAAGAAATCGGATTTGAATTTTATTGATATGAGTCTTAGAGTCCCCTTCAACAGCACCAATGCCGATTATATTAAAAGTGGTATAAGAGCAAGGATAAAAAATGCTTCGATTACCATAGTTATGGCATCTGATGATACACATAAGAGTAAATGGGTTAATTGGGAAATTGATGAGACAGCCAAAATGGGTAAAAAAGTGCTGGTTATTGATGCGAGAAAAAACGCCAAATCGCCTTTGCCTGGTGCTGTAGGTAGCAATAAAAGCAGTGTAAAAGTGGTTCCTTGGAAGATAGACAATGTTATGAGTGCTATTGATGATCTGACTCAATAATGGTTATTCCTCGTTATTGTCTTTCTGAGTCACATCGAAAAATTGCCGGATGGCTTGCTGATTGGCAATATGCTCCAATTTTAAATTCTCCACGAAGCCAGCCTTAGTCCTGTCGCTATGCTTCCGAAATTATAATAAATTGTTGGGCCTTCAACGGATTCAGGT
>Ga0180437_10011701_pt1 | contig 10483 bp, 9 predicted proteins | sample SS_ome_4_FD_132410 | JGI IMG/M metagenome (GOLD analysis project Ga0180437, IMG submission 132410) | Hypersaline lake sediment archaeal communities from the Salton Sea, California, USA - SS_3_D_1 metaG | ecosystem: Environmental > Aquatic > Non-marine Saline and Alkaline > Hypersaline > Sediment... | reverse complement strand
GGCGACATATCTTGCACGTCGACAATCTGGAGAAGGTGCTCTTCCCGCAGGACGGCATCACAGCGGGCGATCTGATTGACTACTACAAGCGTATTGCCGACACGATGCTGCCGCACGTGCGGGATCGACCGGTGACGATGCAGCGCTTTCCCGATGGCATCGACGGAGAAGGCCTCTACCAGAAGGAAGCGCCAGACTATTTTCCGGATTGGATAGACCGCGTATCGGTGATGGTTAAGGAGGAGGGAACGAGCCAAGTCCAGATCGTCTGTCAGAACGCCGCCACGCTGGTCTACTTGGCAGATCAGGCGTGCATTACTCCCCACATCTGGCTGAGTCGAAAGGACAAGCTTCACCATCCAGACAAGCTAATCTTTGATCTTGATCCCCCGGATGGCGAGTTTGAAGCGGTGCGCTTCGCGGCGCGTGCCCTGCACCAACTGCTTGAGGAGATCGACCTCCCGTGCTATGTCATGACCACCGGCTCGCGGGGCCTGCACGTCGTTGTGCCGCTGGACCGCGGTGCGGACTATGACGCCGTGCGGTCCTTTGCACGAAACCTGTCGCAAGTCCTGGCGCAGCGCGAGCCAGACCACCTGACTGCTGAGGTGCGCAAGGCCAAGCGCGGGGATCGCCTGTTCCTCGACTATCTGCGCAATTCCTACGCCCAGACCGGCGTCGCGCCTTATGCTGTCCGCGCCAAACCAGGAGCTCCTGTGGCTACGCCGCTGGAGTGGGATGAGCTGGGTGACAGCAACCTGAATTCCCGGACCTATACGTTGGCCAACATCTTCCGGCGCTTGGGTCAGAAGGACGATCCATGGCGCGGGATGATGCGGCATGCCGTCAGCCTGGACAAGGCACAGGACGCGCTGCGGAGGTTGCAGGAAAGTGGCTGAGACAACGGTCCACTGTCATGCAAGCTGAGAGTTCGGACTTGAGATGCGCGGGCACGAGAGAATCCATATTGGCACGTGTGGCTGGCATTATCAGCACTGGGTGGGGCCGTTCTATCGCCCAGAGCTGGCGACGGACGATTTCCTGGCGCACTATGCCACTCGCTTGGACACCGCCGAGGTCAACAACACATTCTATCAGCTGCCGGACGAGGAGACCTTTGTGCAGTGGCGGGAGACAGTCCCTGAGGGGTTCATCTTCGCCATCAAGGCCAATCGCTACATCACACACATGAAGAAGCTTAGCGATCCGCGAGAGCCATTGGCGAACATGCTGCAAGCGCTGCAAGGGTTGGGAGAGAAGCTGGGCCCGATACTCTTCCAGCTGCCGCCAAACTGGCATGTGAACCTGGAGCGGCTGCGTCATTTTGTGGAGTCATTGCCGCGGCAACGGGCCTATGCCTTTGAGTTCCGCGATCCAAGCTGGTTCGATTCTCAGGTGTATGACGTGCTGCGGGCGCACAACATCGCCTTTTGCATCCACGACCTTGCCAGTCAGCCGTCGCCCAAAGTCGTCACTTCAGACATGATCTATGTGCGGCTGCATGGCCCCAGCGGGCGGTACGAAGGGCGATACACGACACAGATGCTGGCTGGCTGGGCAGGTGCATTCTACGCATGGGTGCGGCAGGACAAGGAGATCTACTGCTACTTCAACAATGACATGAGGGGCTATGCGCCAGCGAATGCCCTGCAGTTGAGGGCCATGGTGGACGATTGTGCACTCTGAGTTGTGACCCGTTGACGGGGTCGCTCATCGCTTTGGTCGGCTTCGCATGAGCAGAGGAGGGTAGTTGCACGTGGCCAAGATCATCACACTGACCATGAATCCAGCGCTTGACAAGAGCGCACATATCGATCGTGTGGTGCCCGACCGTAAGCTGCGCTGCACCTCTCCGCGCCATGAACCAGGTGGTGGGGGGATCAATGTCAGCCGTGCCATCCGCCGGCTTGGCGGTGAGTCGCTGGCGCTCTACACATCCGGGGGACCGATTGGGGCGATGGTCACCACCCTGCTGGAGCAGGAGGGGGTCAATCAGCGGGCGATTGCGATCGAGGGACTAACCCGGGAGAACCTCACGGTTTTTGAGGAGAGTAGCGGCCACCAGTTCCGGCTGGGCATGCCGGGACCGACGCTGCCAGAGGCAGAGTGGCAGCAGTGCCTGACCGAGCTTAAAGAAGCGATCGCTCAGGCCGAGTATGTTGTGGCCAGCGGGAGCCTTCCGCCGAATGTGCCCACGGATTTTTACGCACGGGTGGCTCGAATGGCCAGACGGTGTGATTGCAGGTTCATTGTGGACACTGCTGGTGACGCGCTGCGGGCCGCAGCACAGGAAGGGGTGTACCTGCTCAAGCCGAACATGCGCGAGCTGAGACAGCTTGCTGAGCGCGATCTGGAAAAAGAGGCTGAACAGGAGGCTGCAGCAGAGGATCTCATAAGGCAACAGCAGGCGCAGGTAGTGGTGGTCTCTCTGGGTGCGGCAGGTGCACTGCTCGTAACGAAGGATATGAAAAAGCGTCTCCGCGCACCCACAGTGCCGATTCGCAGCAAGATCGGAGCAGGAGACAGCATGATTGCGGGGATTGTTCTGGGCCTGGAGCGAGGAAACCCGCTTCAGCAAGCTGTTCTGTTCGGTGTAGCTGCAGGAGCTGCGGCGGTCATGACCCCCGGCACCGAGCTCTGTCGCCGCGAGGACACCGAACGCCTCTATGCGCAGATCATGGCTGAGTACGAATGAGGCTGACGGTGCTTTGCCAGGCGATGGGGGGCGACGTGCCCACCCAGTAAACGGTGTATGAGCAGAAAGGAAGGCAAGGAGATGGCACTCAAGTATCCGATTCAATACGAATTGAATCCACGGAAAGTGGAGCCAGGGATGCGCTGGCTGACGCTGAGATTGACGAACGCCGGCGACAGCGAGCTGAAGAGTCTTGATGTCAGGCTCAACTCGCTGGACACGTATAGCATCAACGTCCAAGGGCTCAGCAAGTTCTGGGGTCTCTTGCCACCTGACGAAGAGACCGAGTTTCCTTTCCAGGTCCAGGCCACACAAAGTGGCAGGCTCTATGCCTCCATTGACGCCTGGAAGGATGGGGAAAGGTTCCATTGGGAGTCACCCGGCGTGCTGATCTCTGTGGGCGAAGCACGGGCCGAACTGGTCAGCATGTACGCTGTGGCCGACAAGCATCCTGGCGAGGGTGTGACGATTCGATGCGAAGCGATTGTGCGGGGCCTGTGCGACTACGAAGGGTTGGAGCTCAGCTTCCTGGCTGAAGCGCCGGGCGGTGAACTCACTGAACTCTATACGGTGGAGGCCACCGGCTGTGGCGGAGAGCAGCAGGTCTATGGCACCCAGATGGAGACTGACGAGGAGGGCCTGTTCACAATCCATGCCTACCTCTATGATGGTGTGCGCAGGATTGGTCATCAGGTTACCTATGTGTATGTACTGTCCGTGGAGGCGGCGGCGCTGCCACCAGGAGACTAGTGCGCTGCGAGGCTGAGCGTGGATGCTCTGGTGGCCAGGACGGGTCTGCGGACACTGGCCACCAGAGCGGATCCGAGACCCCGTAGGACGGTGCAAGAATTCGTTACAGAGAACGAAGGAGAATCATCAGGCATGACAGGGCCGTACCCACCAGTGCTCTTTCGCGACCGGGTTGATGCCGGCAGGAAGCTGGGCCAGCGGCTGGCCGATCTGCATCTCCGGAACCCATTGATCCTTGCCATACCATCGGGCGGGGTTCCCGTTGGGAAGGAGATTGCCGCAATCCTGAACGCTCCATTCGACGTGATCATCGTGCGCAAAATCCAGTACCCATGGACAACGGAGGCTGGTTTTGGGGCAGTGGCTTCCGACGGCACGTCGTATTTGGGACCGGGAGCCGCCACATTGTCACCAGCAGTCCTGGAGGCCCAAGTGCGCAAGGCCCAGCGGCAAGTCGAGCACCGCGAGCGAGTGTTTCGGCAGGGAACAGGACCGCTGGCAGTGACCGGCAAGACTGTCGTTCTCACTGACGATGGCCTGGCAACGGGTTCAACGATGCTTGCAGCGGTCAGATCGGTGCGCAAGAGAGATCCCGACGAAGTTGTCGTTGCTGTCCCAACTACTTCAGGAGGTGCCGTTGAACTGTTGAGAGCGGAGGTCGGTCGCTTGGTCTCTCTGTACGTGCACCCCAAGCACCTTCCCTTTGCCGTGGCAGCATCGTATGAGCATTGGCATGACCTCACAGAGCAAGAGGTCGAGAGCTACCTGAGCCAATCAGCCTAGAGGTGGCGGGTCATCAGGAGACGTCTGCCTGTGCAGCGCTTCAGGGCGCATGGGGCAACTCCTGCTAGGAACCGCCGGTCAGCTGCAACTGCTGCTCACTGCGCTTGAATCGAGACAGCATCGTGGCGAGGGAGGGCCGAGTCTCAGAAGCGGAGTCACAGCGCCCTACGTTCGCCGGCGATGCACCCACGAAATGGAAGGAGAGTCATGTGGTAGACCTAGAGTTCATTCGCAGTCTTATACAGCCTGCTGATACCAAGATTGTCTTTCTGATCTTGGATGGTCTCGGTGGTCTGCCCGCTGACTCGAATGGGTCGACTGAACTCGAGGCAGCAGAGACGCCTAATCTGGACAACCTAGCGGCCCGGGGAATCTGTGGGCTCCATGTGCCCGTGGCCGCGGGCATCACACCGGGCAGCGGGCCTGCCCACCTGGGTCTCTTTGGCTACGATCCGCTCAAGTACCAGGTTGGTCGCGGCGTTCTCTCCGCGCTGGGCATAGGCTTTGACCTGCGGTCGAACGACGTGGCAGCGCGGGGCAATTTCTGCACCGTGGATAAAGACGGTGTGGTAACGGATCGCCGCGCCGGGCGCATCGCCAGCGAGAAGAACAGGGAGCTCTGCGCTTTGCTGCGGGAGATCGAGCTGCCTGAAGTTCAACTATTTGTGGAGACGGTGAAGGAGTATCGATTTCTTCTCGTGTTGCGTGGCGACGGCCTGTCTGGCGACATTGCCGACACGGATCCGCTGCAGGTGGGCCGCAAGCCCTTGGAACCACGGGCGCTGTCAGCTGAGGCAGATCAGACGGTCCAACTGGTGGACCGCTTCGTTGAGCAGGCGCGTGAGGTTCTGCCAGAACAGCAGCCGGCCAACATGGTCCTATTGCGCGGCTTCTCGAAGCGGCCAGATTGGCCGCTGATGAAGGAAGTATTCGGCCTTCGGGCGGCAGTTCTTGCTCACTATCCGATGTATCGTGGTGTAGCCAGGCTGGTGGGCATGGAAGTGTTGGACAGTGGCGAGACCCTCGGAGATCAGTTCGCTGCTTTGAGGGAGCACTGGAATGATTACGACTTTTTCTTTGTCCATGTGAAACGAATGGACAGCGCTGGCGAGGACGGGGACTTTCGTCGCAAGGCCGAGCTGATCGAGGAGGTGGATCCTTGGGTGCCAGTGTTGATGCACTTGCACCCGGATGTTGTAGTGGTGACGGGCGATCACTCCACACCATCGCAGCTCAAGTATCACAGTTGGCACCCGGTTCCAGTGTTGCTGTGGTCAGAGCACTGTCGCACTGATGGGGTGAAGAAGTTTGGCGAACGTGCCTGCATGGCGGGTGGATTGGGACCGCGTCTGCCTGCAGTGGACCTGATGCCCATAGCCCTCACGAACGCCTTGCGTCTTGTCAAATTCGGAGCATGAAAGGGGCACTGGAGATTACCAGGGGTGGACGAGGGGCCACAGGGGCTGAGTGTCTGATGAAGGTTGTCGATATTGTAGGACGCATCGGATCTGGCGAGGATGAGCTGGCTGGAACTGGCCGAACGCAAGACCGCCTGGGTGGTGTCGAATGATGAGTTTGATGCGTACAGAGATGAGTATCACTGGATAGAAAAACGTCGCGTACCCTTGATGACTGTGGATGTTCAGGTGACACTTTACCAGCCGGCTTTTGACCAGGATGGACAGGCCGAGCACGCCGAAGGAGAACGCACGCACAGCGCAGAGAAAGGACGAGATGAATAGGACCGAGTTTGATTTTGAGTTCTACACCGAGGTGCCAGATCCCAGGGATGGCTTGAGACTCGAGGCACAGAACCGACTCTGGGAGCTCGCCGAGGGGTATCAAGATATGATCGGCGCTTCCGTTGCCCTGGAGGAACTCACGCAAGAGGAAACGCCACACGTGTTCGAGGCCCGTGTGGTCGTCTACATCAAGCCCGACAACATCGCAGCTGTTGAGAAGAGCGATAGCGCCATGGGTGCCCTGAAAGGGGCCCTCGACGCAGCCGAGCGCCAGGTTCGAGAGTTACGGAACAAGCTCGGCGAGCCTTGGAAACGGCCAGACCTCGACGGTGGGGCTTCACCGTCAGGGCAGAGGGCGGGTGGCGGTACAGAGTGAGTCGAGTCCTCAGGTCCGGCTGCGAGGGAGGCGTAGGCAGACGGGCCTGATGTTTTCCAGGGAACCTTGGTCTGGGCCTGGACTATGACCTCAGATCCCTGGATCAGAAGAAGATCAAGACCTCGCGCCTCTGAAGAAGGAGGGCCAAGTGGTAGAAAAGGCCGACTTTAAGCGGATTGACAAGTACATCTGGGAGTTGCCCGCGGAGTTTCGGGAGGACATGCGCGTGCCAGCGCGGATCTTTGCCAACGCGGAGCTCTTTGACGATGCTCTTCGCGACCGCTCTGTGGAACAGTTGGTCAATACAGCGACGCTGCCCGGCGTTGTTCGCTCCGTCATGGCCATGCCGGATTTCCACCAGGGATACGGCTTCCCCATAGGTGGTGTGGCGGCGATGAGAGTAGAAGACGGGGTCATATCGCCGGGCGGTGTCGGTTATGACATCAATTGCGGCGTGCGGCTTCTCGCCACCCACCTCCAAGAGGCAGAGATCGCACCGCATCTTGATGAGTTAACCGCCAGCATCTACCGGGAGTGTCCGAGCGGTGTAGGTGGCAAGGGACGGACGAGAGTCTCTGAGCAGGAACTGAATCGATTGGTGACCTTGGGTGCCACATGGGCGCTCGAAAAGGGGTTCGCAGGGCAGGAGGACTTGAAGCACACTGAGGAGAGGGGCTGCATGGACGGCGCGGATCCAAGCCAGCTGAGTCGGCGGGCCATTCAGAGGGCACTTCCACAGGTGGGTTCTCTCGGTGCTGGAAACCACTTCCTGGAGCTGGACGCAGTCCAAGAGATCTATGACCGGGAGGTGGCCAAAGCCTTCGGTCTTTGGGAGAGCCAAGTGGTTGTGCAGATTCATTGCGGATCGCGTGGCTTCGGCCATCAGGTTTGTACTGACTACGTCAAGCAGTTCCAGTCTGCAGTGAGCAAATACAACATCCAGTTGCCCAGCCGACAGTTGGTGTGCGCCCCTGTCCAGTCGCCAGAAGGTCGCGCCTACTACGGGGCGATGGCATGTGCAGTGAACTATGCCTTTGTGAACCGCCAGGTGCTTGCCGCTGGGGTCCGTGAGGCCTTTGACCAGGTTCTGGCTGGCAAGGTGTACGATCACGGGCTGTTCCAGATCTATGACGTGGCCCACAACATCGCCAAGATCGAGCATCACAAGGTGGATGGTGAGGACATGGAGCTCTGTGTGCATCGCAAGGGAGCGACGCGCGCCTTTGGAGCGCGCTTAGAAATGCTGCCCGACGACTACCGTGGTGTGGGGCAGCCAGTGCTGGTGCCTGGATCGATGGGCACTGCTTCCTACGTGCTGGTAGGCACCCAGAAAGCAATGGAGCTCACCTTTGGCTCAACCTGCCACGGGGCAGGACGGGTGATGAGCCGCACGCAAGCACGCAAGCAGATCCGGGGATCCGAGCTTCGGGAGCGGTTGACGGGAGAAGGCATCGTCATCCGTGCCGGCAGCATGAAGGGCCTAGCAGAAGAAGCCCCTCTAGCGTACAAAGATGTCAGCCTCGTGGTTGAGGTGGTGCACGGGCTGGGCCTGGCTCGAAAGGTAGCACAGCTCCAACCGCTGGCGGTGATCAAGGGGTAAGTTCGTGATTGACCGTGGGGCGCGAGGCTGCTGAAAGGGGGCGTGCCACGGCCGACGCGGAAGCAGCATCCACATGGCAGGTGTTGGCTACATCGATTCATATGCATCCCACAGGGGCCAAAGGCCTGCCGACCCCGGCCCGGATGGTGTATCACAGCTGACCGCCACTCAAGACGTTCCTTTGAGCCTCTTCCAGGCTCTTCGCTGCTGCGCAAGGAAGGCGTTGCCCCAATGAGGTTTGGGGAGCCAACGGAGCGGCTTGAGGGAGCCTCGCACCCAACGAGACTCCAACGTTCGCAACCAAAGTCAACCGCAATCCCAAGGCGGTTCGCAGTCTACAGAGCCGGCTGAGGGGGTACACTGGTATGGAGGAACACGCTTTGCAGCCGCCGATCGCCTAGATGTTTTGTATACCATCGACCCAGTGTCCGCTTCGAGGCATCAGCGGGAGCCAGGCCTGCGTGCATCGCGCTGAAGGTCAACGACAGCAGGCCGGTGGCCGGCTGTGCTGCGGTAGCGCTGAGCGAAGCAAGGTGCATGAGCAAGAGCAGATCTGGACAACGAGAACACCTGGCCAAGCAAGTGCGCGATCTGGAGGAGGTGCTTGAAGAGGACCCAAGTCCTTAGGCAGTTCATTGCTGACCGTGAGCAACTGAAAGGAGAACGGACTGGAATTCCACCTAGTCTGGCACGGGACTTATGACTGATGGTTCTTTGTTCACATGAAGGGATTGGAGGAGCAAATGGCTAGGGCAGCAATCAATGGATTCGGAAGGATCGGCAGAGCTGCGTTCAAGATCATCATGGAAACTCCAGAACTCGAGCTGGTAGCGCTGAATGACATTGTCCCTGTCGAGAATCTGGCCTACCTGCTTGAGTACGACACCGCCTATGGTGTATACGACAGAATTGTCGACGTTGAGGATGACCAGCTTATCGTGGATGGCCAAGCGTACACTGTGCTCGAAGAACGTGACCCGGCCAAGCTTCCCTGGGAAGAGCTCAAGATTGACATCGCCTTCGAGTGCACTGGTTTGTTCACCGCCAAGGCGGACCTGGAGAAACACCTCAGTGCTGGGGCGGGCTATGTCATTCTGTCGGCGCCTTCCAAGGACGATGGGGTTCCCACCGTGGTCCACGGCGTGAATACGCCGGAGCAGTCGACACGCATGATCTCATGCGCCAGCTGCACCACGAACTGCATCACGCCAGTGGTCGAAGTCATGGGCAGGAGGATCGGCTTCAAAAAGGCCATCATGACCACACTGCACGCTTACACGTCATCGCAGTCCCTTGTCGATGCACCGAGCAGGAAGATCAGGAGAGGGCGGGCCGCAGCGGCCAATTTTGTGCCCACCACGACGGGCGCGGCAATTGCGACCACACGGGTCCTCCCTGAGCACAAGGGCAGATTCGACGGGGTGGCGGTGCGTGGTCCGGTGGTGGTCGGTTCAATCGCGGACATGGTCTTTGTCGCATCCAGGGAGACAACCGCCGAGGAGATCAACGACATCTTCACCGAAGAGGCGGCCAGCGACAGGTACGAAGGTGTGTTGGGGGTTACCGATGATCCCATCGTTTCCTCTGACATCATTGGCGACCCGCGCGCCTCGGTCATCGACCTGGCAATGACCAAAGTCGTGGACGGCGACCTGGTGAAAGTGATGAGCTGGTATGACAATGAGTGGGGTTTCACCAACCAGATGATCCGCGAAGCCGTGAGGATCGTTTCCGCATCGGATGAGGTTTGAGCTACACGCGCTGAGCAAGGTTACATCACAGCCAGTGCTGGGCGGCCCCCAGGCCCAAGGGCCTGTTCGGCGCCGGCCGGTTAATGCAGCTCAGAACGCGGCAGCAGCGGTCGTTCGTGGCAGCACAGATATGATCGCCCGGTGTTGGGACGGCGCCTTGACTCTGCGTTGGAAAGGATTGAGCAGTCATGTTTGAGCGGATACTTCTTCCACTGGACGGTTCATCGCTGGCAGAGTGCGTGCTTCCACATGCCGTTACTCTGGCTCGCTGCTTTGACTCGACCCTCATCCTGCTGCGAGCGTTGGAGCGCCAACAGAGTGGTCGGGTCGTGGAGGCTGTGGACACGGTGGAGTGGGAGATGCTTAAGTCTGAGGCGGAAGCCTATTTGAAGTCGATCTCCGATCGTCTGCAGCAACTTGACCTGCCGGCCGAACAGATCGTTGCGGAAGGTGCCGCCGCAGAGCGCATTCTCGGTGTGGCTGACGAACAGGACATTGACCTGATCATCCTCAGCAGCCATGGGGCCAGCGGTCTCAGTGGGTGGAACATTAACAGCACAGTGCAGAAGGTCATCTTGCGCTGCTATGTGCCGGCCTTGATTGTCCGTGCCTATCGAGAGGTTCCGCAGGACTGGTCGGGCCTGCGCTACAAGCGATTGCTTGTACCCCTCGACGGTTCAAAGCGTGCAGAACTGGTCCTACCCCTGGCGTCGAAGCTGGCTTCATGTCAGGAGGCGACGCTTGTGCTTGCTCACGTGGTGACTCGCCCGGAAGTAGATCAGCTTG
>Ga0180437_10011700_pt1 | contig 10484 bp, 7 predicted proteins | sample SS_ome_4_FD_132410 | JGI IMG/M metagenome (GOLD analysis project Ga0180437, IMG submission 132410) | Hypersaline lake sediment archaeal communities from the Salton Sea, California, USA - SS_3_D_1 metaG | ecosystem: Environmental > Aquatic > Non-marine Saline and Alkaline > Hypersaline > Sediment... | reverse complement strand
GGGTAGATCCGACGAAAGCGGAGGTACTGCCGAAAATAGAAGATGATGATGGCGAGCCAGCAGACCACCAGAACCCAGTAGATGATCGCTGTCAGATACGTCATATAGCGATCGAATCCCAAGTCAGTCACACTTCTCGCCTTCCCTCATTGTCAGGTCCTGCAAGAGAGTTCTTCCCCGCCTCCGGCCTCCTCAAACTCGGCGCTGTGCATTCCCCGGTCATTCGCGCAAAGACCCCGCGACCTCGGCAAGTTGCCCCTCCAGAGACTTCATCCGCTCCCGGACCTCCGCCTGCCGAGCGCGAGTCTTCTCCTGCACATCCGCGGGCGCGCGCAACCTGAACTCCACTTCATCCAGCTTATCTTTCAAGCGCTTTGCTTCTTCCCTCGCCCGACACAGCTCCCGTTCGAGCCGCTCCCGCTGCTGCTCCAGCTCCTGCTTCGATACCTTCCTCGCTATCGAGATCACGGTTGTCTGTCCGCGCCACTGCACGACCTCGGCCATCGCCGGCCGCGCCTCGACGTCCTCGCTGACCGACACATCGTCTCCCCTCGCCAACAGCAGGACCGCATCCCTGTTGCCCGTCACCGCCTGGCGCACGGCCTCGGAGTCGGAGGCCACCGCGATGCTCACCCGCCGGCGCGGCGGCACGTTTCGATCGGCCCGCAGCTTGCGCGCCGCGACCACCACGCCCATCAGTGCCTCCATCTCACCCTCGGCCTGCTCGTCGTACCACTCCGAATCCCACTCCGGCCACTTCGCCTCGATCAGCGCGCCGTCGGTCCCCGGAATCTGTTGCCATATCTCCTCCGTCGTGAACGGCAAGAAAGGGTGAAGCGCGCGCAGCGCGCCCTCCAAGACGAACCGGAGCCCCTGGCGCGCCCGCTCTCCTTCATCGCCGCCCGATCGCAGGGCCGGCTTGCACATCTCGACGAACCAGTCGCAGAACTCGGACCAAAAGAAGCTGTACAGCGTGCGGGCCGCCTCCGCCATCTCGAAAGACGTCAGCGCGCCGTCAACCGTCGCCAGCGCCCGCGCGTACCGGCTCAGGATCCATCGCTCTGCGACCGATCCACTCTCTCCCACCAGCCGCGGCACGTCCTCGCCCGGCGCGAATTCCTCGCCCAGGTTCATCAGCACGAAGCGGCTCGCATTCCATATCTTGTTGCAGAAGTTGCGCGCCATCTCGGTGCGCTCCTCCGCGAACCGGATGTCCTGGTCTGACGCACACTGGTAGAGGAGGCTGAACCGTGTCGCGTCCGCTCCGTACTTCGAGATCAGCTCCAGCGGGTCCACGCCGGTGCCCAAGGACTTGCTCATCCGCCTCCCCTCGATGTCCAGAACCGTGGGGTGTACCAGCACCTGGCGAAACGGTATCCTCCCCGTGAACTCGAGGCTGGTCATGGTCATGCGCACGATCCACAGATAGAGGATGTCCCGCGCCGTGATCATGAGCGCCGTAGGATACACGCCGTCGTCGCAGGCCGCCTGCAGCTCGTCCTCATCGGGCCAGCCCAGCACAGCAAACGGCCACAGCGCCGAGGAGAACCACGTGTCCAGAGTATCGGGGTCCTGCTCCAGCCCGCCACCACACTCCTCGCACTTCTCCGGCTCATCCACCTGCACCAGCACCCGGCCGCACTCTCGGCAGGTGTATACCGGTATGCGGTGTCCCCACCAGATCTGGCGCGAGATATTCCAGTCGCGCAGGTTCTCCAACCACTCGATCGTGTAGCGACGGAAGCGGTCCGGCACGTAAGAGACCTCCACCCTTCCGTCCTCGATCACGCCCAGTGCCATTCTGGCAAGCTCCGACATCCGCACGAACCACTGCTCCGACAGCAGCGGCTCGAGCACGGTGCCGCACCGGTCGTGCCGCCCGACCGTGTACACGTACCCCTCGGCCTTCACCAGGAGGCCTTCTGCTTCGAGGTCGGCCACGATGCGCCGGCGGGCCTCGTACCGCTCGAGCCCCGCATACGGGCCCGCCTCCTCCGTCATCCGCGCGTCCTGCCCAATCACGATCACCGCCCGAAGACCGTTGCGCTCGCCCGCATCGAAGTCGTTTGGATCGTGCGCAGGCGTCACCTTCACCGCCCCCGTACCGAACTCCGGATCCACCAGCACGTCGTCGCAGATGATCGGTATGCGCCGGTTCATCAGCGGCAGCTCCACCTCTTTGCCGTGGAGCTCCCGGTAGCGGGGGTCCTGCGAGTTCACGGCAACCGCAGTGTCGCCCAGCATCGTCTCCGGCCGGGTGGTGGCCACCACTATCCCCCCCTCACCTTCCACCAGCGGATACCGGATGTGCCAGAGCTGTCCCTGGTGGTCGATGTGCTCGACCTCCAGGTCGGAGACCGTCGACTCGCAGCTCGGGCACCAGTTGACCACGCGATGCCCGCGGTAGATCCACCCTCGCTTGTGGAACCGCACGAACGCCTCCAGCACCGCGCGGTAATAGCCCTCGTCGAGCGTGAAGCGAGTCCTCTCCCAGTCATACGAGCACCCCAAAGCCTTCAATTGCTCGATGATCTGTCCCCCATACGTCCGCGTCCACTCCCAGCAGCGTTCGAGGAATCCCTCCCGCCCCAAGTCGTACCGGGAGCTTCCCTCCTCCGCCACCGCCTGCTCTACCTTCATGTTGGTCGAGATCGCAGCATGGTCGGTCCCCGGCACGACCAGCACCCGGTCCCCGCGCAGCCTTCGCCATCGAGCGATGGCGTCGTGGATGCTGTGCTGAAGCGCATGCCCGATATGGAGAGAGCCGGTGACGTTGGGCGGCGGAATCGTGATGCAGTAGACCGCGGCGCCCGGACGCTCCGACGCCGACGGCAGGCGAAAGTATCCCCGTGACTCCCAGAACTCATACCACGTGGCTTCGACCTTGTGCGGATCGTACGTCTTCGCCAGCTCCGTCTTTCCCATTCCGCTCCCTCCCGAACGCCGCGGCTACAGAAAACGCCCTCCCGTCAAGGACGAGAGGGCCTCCCGTGGTGCCACCTTGCTTCCCCATCCGCTTCATGCCGAACCGGATGGGCTCATGCCAGCGATAACGGGCTGGCCCGAGGACACCTACATGCCGCCTGGGCGGCTCTCAGTCTCCTAGCTCCGGGGCGACCTTCCCTGCGCCTGTGTCCGGCGGGCATCTCAGCCTATGGGCCCGCCTCTCTTGGGGTCGGCTCGCGGGTACTCCTCCCCTTCAGAGCCTTTAGCCGTCTGCTTTTCAGGCATTCTATCACAGAGGTGCGCGCTCCGCAACCTGCCGCGGCCGGTCGAGGCGTAGTGCTACAAGCACCGCCGCCGCCGCGATGAGCAGCAGCCCGCTGACGAAGAACGGAGCGCTCACGTTGATTCTCTCCGACAGATGGCCGGCGAACCACGGCCCGAGGATCGCCCCGATCCCCCCGTAGGCCTGCAGCTTGCCCACCTCCAACGCGCGGCGCTCCGGATCGGTGTAGTCCTGGATGATAAGGTTCTGCACGGGAATCCAGAGGCCCGCGCCGAGCAGGTCGTGGAGCAGCCAGACAACCGCGGCCCAATGGAAGTTCGGGATTACGGCCGAGGCCGACAGAATGGCCCCCTCGAGCGCCAGGGTCCAGATGTACACGCCCTTCAAGTTCCGGATCGGCAGCATGCCCGCGATGAGGAGCGGCAGTGCGATCGTCACCCGGTGCAGCACCATCACCCAAGATACGGCGTACTCGCTGACCCCGAACTTCTCAGAGAAGAACAGCGGCATGATGAAGCAGTGGCTCGTCGTCATCCCGAACTGGAACACGAACACCGAGACCATAATCACTTTGAGGTTGCGGTGGATGTCGAGGGTGAAAAGGTCCCGCAGGCGGCCCGGCCGAACGATGGATTCGGTCCGATCGCGGCGTTCCCGGAAGATCGCCCAGAACAGCAAGAACGCGACCGCCAGCGCCCCGCCCGCAAGGCGCAGGTTCCCTCCCGTGCCGAGAGCAAGGAAGAGCGACCCCGCAACGAGCGTTCCCCCACCCTGGAACAGGAACTCCATGCCCCGCGTCTTTCCCATGAAGTCTCGAAACCGCTCTCGGTGCTCCTCGTACAGGACCACCGGGTGCAGCGTCTCCCGAGTGAGGAACATTGCCTCCCGCACGGTCTTGAGGAGGCTCTGGCCGAAGACCGTGACGCTGGACGGAGTGAACCACATCGCCCCCGCGCTCGCGCCCAGCGACAGGCCATAGATGAGCTTCCGCCCCCACAGGTCGGCCATCCGCCCCATAAACGATCCGCATCAGCAGCGTGCCCGCGGCGGCCACCGCGAAGATCCTGCCCATGTCCTCGAACGAAATGCCCTGCTCCTTGAGATAGTAGGGCAGCACGAACTCGTAGACCCCCGTGGCGGCTCCGAAGAGCATCGAGGCCGCCAGCACGATCCTGACGTTGCGGTTCACTCAGTTCTCCCGGCACAGAAAACGCGTCTGCCTTCGGGCAGACGCGCCTGGATTGCGCACTTTCTTCGCCAGCGCTCGATCCCTCTTCTAGTCTGCTCGCCTCCCCCTGACAGCAAGACGGGTGGCTATGCCGGCTGCGGCTGTTCGCCGGTCACTGGCGGCTTCTTCTCCGCTTCCGCGTCCGGCGTCACCGCCTCCACAGCTTCAGGCTCTGCCGACGGCGGCTTCGTCGGCAGCTCCTCTCCCCGCATGATCGCCCGAATCTCATCTCCGGTGAGGGTTTCCCTTTCGAGCAGCACTTTCACCACCGCCCGCACCTGCTCCGCATGCTCCGTGAGCACGGCCTTTGCCTTCTCGTAGCAATCCTCGATGATCGTCGACACTTCTTTGTCGATTGCGGAAGCGACATTCTCGGAGTAGTTGCGGTCCTCCATGATGTCCCGGCCGAGGAACGGCTGCTCGTACTTGCGGCCCAAGCTGATCGGACCCAGCACCTTGCTCATCCCGAAGTCGGTGACCATCCGCCGCGCCAGCTCCGTCACCTTCTTCAGATCGTCCGCCGCGCCTGTGCTGATCTCCTGGAAGGTCAGGTCCTCGGAGACGCGGCCGCCGAGGAATACGGTGATGCGATCGACCAGCTCCTGGCGCGTCATAATGTAGCGGTCCTCGGCGGGGAGCTGCAGCGTGTACCCGAGTGCCATCCCTCGCTGAAGGATCGAGACCTTATGCACCGGGTCGGCGTGCGGCAGCAGCTCCGCCAGCACCGCGTGCCCTACCTCGTGGTGCGCGAGGACCTTCTTCTCCTGCTCGGAGATGATGCGGCTTCTGCGCTCCGGCCCCGCCACCACCCGCTCGATAGAATCCTCCAGCTCGTCCATCCCAATTCTGTCTTTGTCGCGGCGCGCGGCCAACAGAGCCGCCTCATTGAGCATATTCGCCAGGTCTGCCCCGGAGAATCCGGGTGTGCGCCGCGCGACGACCTCGAGATCCACGCCGTCGGAGAGAGGCTTTCCCTTCACGTGTACCTTCAGGATCGCGAAGCGGCCCTTCAGGTCGGGGTTGTCAACCTGGATTCGACGGTCGAACCGCCCGGGCCGCAGCAGCGCCGGGTCGAGCACGTCGGGACGGTTCGTGGCCGAAATCAGCACCACCCGGGAGTTCGGCTCGAAGCCATCCATCTCCACGAGCAGCTGATTCAGTGTCTGCTCGCGCTCGTCGTGTCCGCCGCCCAGCCCCGCGAACCGCTGCCGCCCCACCGCGTCGATCTCGTCGATGAACACGATGCACGGGCGGTTCGCCTTCGCCTGCTCGAACAGGTCTCGCACGCGCGAGGCCCCGACTCCGACAAACATCTCCACGAACTCCGAGCCGCTGATGTGGAAGAACGGCACTTCCGCCTCACCTGCAATCGCCCTCGCCATCAGCGTCTTCCCGGACCCCGGCGGCCCCACAAGCAGCACGCCCTTCGGAATGCGCGCGCCCAGCGCCTGGAACTTGCGGGGGTTCTTCAGGAACTCCACTATCTCCATCAGCTCGGCCTTCGCTTCGTCCGCGCCGGCGACATCGTCGAAGGTCACCTTCGTGCCCGTCTCCGGCAGCCGCCGCGCCCGGCTTCGGCCGAACGAAAGGGCCTGGCTTCCGCTGCTCTGTGTCTGGCGCACAACGAAGATCCAGAACCCTATGATCAACAGCCCCGTGATCAGCAGGTAGAAGAGCCCGCTCACCCACACGTCTGAGATCGAGGGCTTCTCGAACTTTACCTCGCCCTCGAGCTTCGCGAGCACCCTCTCCATATAGACTTTCTGGTCGGCCGGAAGATTGACGACGTACCTGGTACCGTCCTTGAGCTGGCCCTTGCCAGTATCCTTCGGGTCGATGGTCAGGGACTTCACGTTTCCCTGCTCGACCTCTCGCATGAGCCGACCGAAGTCCAGACGCTGCTCCCGCTGCTCCTTCTGCATCGACTGGTGGATGAAGATGACGGCCACCGCCACCAACGCCACCCAGCTCGCTATCCTGAAAAACCGCGCCAACGTCACTTCTCCTTCGCGTCGGCCTTACCCGACGCGCACCGCGGTATGTTTTCCCCTTCGCTCGACCGAGAAAACCACCTGACAGTATTCTAACACACCCGCACCCAGCCCACAAACTCCCGGGCGAACATCTGTGGCCGCATCCACAACCACCTTATTCCACGGGAAAGGGGATCCTTGCCGCAGGGCGCGGCTCAGGCCGCCGATTCTTCCGGCGGCACTTCGGAGGTTACTTCGTGCGAGCTGGGCGACGGAGGCTTCTCTCTCTCGCGGGCGAGTTCGACGCAGGCCAGCACTGATGCTCCGATGATCCCCGCATCGTCTCCCAGTTGCGAGGGGACGATGCGGCAGGTGGAGGCCGGCACCATATGCGCCCTCGCCCTCACCGTGCGCATGATGGGCTCGAACAGCCACCGTCCGGCCTGGGCGATTCCCCCGCCGATCACCACCACCTCGGGGTTGTAGAGCTGTATCAGATTCGCAATCCCGATCCCGAGGTAATACCCCGTCTCCGCCATCACCTCGAGGGCGACCTCATCCCCGCTGTCTGCCGATCGCGCGATGAGCGCCGGTGTGATCGACCCGAGCCGATAGTCCACCATCTCCGCGATCGTCGTCTGCCTCCCGCGCTGGATCTTCGAGACGGCCCGGTGAACGATCGCATCCCGCCCCGCCAGCGCCTCCCAGCATCCCTGGTTCCCACACCCACAGAACGGACCGTCCGGTTCGATCGTCATATGGCCCACTTCCGCAAACCCCTCCGTGGGACCGACCCGCAGCTCTCCGTCTACTATGGCCCCTCCGCCGATCCCCGTCCCCAATGTGATCATCACCACCTGAGAGTGCCCCCGCCCCGCACCGAACCTGTGCTCCCCCAACGTCTGCACGGCAACATCGTTCAGCATGTAAGCCGGCAGCTCGAGCGTCTCCCGTATCGGCCGCAGCACCTGCACGCCGCGCGAATCGGCGAAGTTCGGTGAGTACACGCAGATGCCTTCGCGAGAACGATGGCCCCCGGGGACCCCGGCCCCCACGGCGGCGATGTCGCCCAGCGACAGTCCCGCGCTCTCCACCGCCTCGAACATGGCGTCGATGGCCCTGTCTACCGCCGCCCGCAGGCCCGTCTCCGCCAGCGCAGGCCGGCGCGCCTCCCCCAGGATACGTCCCCCCTCGTCTACCACACCGACCCGGATGTTCGTCCCACCAATGTCGGCGCCTAGAAAGCGCTGGGTGACCTCCGCTCTCTCCTCTTCCACACGTGCCTCCCGGCCCCGTCCTATCCGACCTCGCCGCTCCCCGGCGCCAGCAGCTCCGTGATCTGCGCGGCCAGCGTTACCGCGTTGAACGGTTTTATGACGTAGCCGTCCCCGCCCAGCGCCAGACCCTTCTCCACGTCTTTCTCCTGTCCCAATGCCGTCAGAAAGACGACTGGGATGTCCTTCGTGCTCGGCGAAGCCTTCAGCCGTCGGCATACCTCAAACCCGTCCACCCCAGGCATCATGATGTCCAGCAAGATCAGATCCAGATCTTCCTGCTCAGCGGACGCCAGCGCTTGCTCGCCGTCTGCCGCCTCCAGCACCTCGTAATCGTTGCCGAGCGCATGCTGGATGCAGGCGCCGCACAAGGTCCGAACCGCCTGCTCGTCGTCCACCACCAAGATCTTGCGCCCAGCAACCAGGTTCTCTGTGCTTTCGCTCATCAGTTCCTCACCCCCCCAATTCGCCGACCGCGGCCCGTTGCCTGCTCGCCGCTCGGCACGCCGTCTCCGCCGCCACACGGTTGTCTGGTTATGCCACAACTGTCGTGCCTATTCTAGGCCGCGCCCTTCGGGCGTCAGGTACGGAAGTCTGTTGCGAGCCGTCCCCCAAGACGACTCCTGCTTTCCGCGGCGTCGCGGCCCCACGACTTGCCTTTTGCCAACACCTATGTTAGCATCTCCCCGGTGCGCCGGTAGCTCAGTTGGATAGAGCGTGGGGTTGCGGACCCCAAGGTCGGAGGTTCAAGTCCTCTCCGGCGTACCAGTCGCCTCTGTTACCCCGCCACTTCCCATTCCTCTGTCCTTCCCACCGCCCACCTCTTTGGGCACGAATGTACATGGAAATCATGGCGTCCTTCAAGTCTCGCACACAGGGCGCTTTCGGATCGTGGAGAACCTTGCTCGAGGAGGTGATCGCGTTGCAGATGCGAGGAATCCACGTCGAGGCTGGAGGCAAGCGCAGCCTCGCTGCGCTCGAGCGGCTCATCTCTGAGGTCGCGCCGGCCCTCGGCCTGAACTGGGTCGTGGCGGAGATCAACTACCACTTCCAGTACAAGAGCCATCCGGAGGTGGCGGCCCCCGAAGCCATCGATGCCGAGGATGCCCGCCGCCTCGCCGCCCGGGCGCGCGATTCGGGCATCCACCTAACTCCCATGCTGAACTGCCTCGGCCACCAGTCTTGGGGGCCGCGGATCGCGGCCCTGCTCCGAGCACATCCGGAGTTCAACGAGGCGCCCGACTTGGATCCCTCGGCACAAGACTTCTACTGCACGAGCTGGTGTCCCCACCACCCCGACGTCAACCCGCTTATCTTCGATCTGTTCGACGAGCTGCTCGACGCGTTCCAGCCGAGAGCCTTTCATGTGGGCATGGACGAGGTCTTCATCATCGGTCACTGTTCCCGATGCCAGGGTGCGCCCCCAGCGGAGCTCTTTGCCGAGGCCGTCTGCGATTACCACGAGCACCTCGTCCGACGACGGGGCGTCGAGATGCACATGTGGGGAGATCGCCTGCTCCCGCGCAGCCTCGGCTTCAGCCATTGGGACAGCAGCGAAAACGGCACTGAAGGCGCCGTAGACCTGATTCCGAAGGACATCGTGATCTGCGACTGGCACTATCACCTCATGGAGAAGTACCTCTCGGTCGCTTACTTCTTGGACAAGGGCTTCCGCGTCTGGCCCAGCGGCTGGAAGGAGCCGGCCGCCATCCGGCGTCTCATAGAGGTCTCCCGCCGCACCGCAGATCCGAGAATGGTGGGCTACCTCGCGACGACATGGTGTGGGGCCTCACACCTGGTAGCTGCCTTCGACAGCCCTGAAGCTGAGTTTCAGACCCCCTGGATACCTGACGTCGTTTCCGGCGTCAAGATCGGCGCAGCGCTGGCACAGGACTGAGCATTTCCTGCCGCGCGTCGTCTCGCGACAGGACCGAGTACTTCCTGCCCGCGTCGTCTTCTGGAAGAGGTGCCCCGTGCAGACACACAGGGGCGAAGGTCCGGGCGAACTGCGACGCGGCGCTTTGGCTCGGAGGGAGGCTCCATCGCGTCCCGCCTCTGGCGGCCATTTCCGAACCTCTCACCGGCAGATGCCCGTGCCCTCAGTGCCGCTCACAGCGCCTTTTCCTGAGGCATGGCCCACCCATGTAGATTCATGAAATGGCTTCTAGCGTGTTCGCCCGATGCGTGGTATGCTATCATCGCGCGGGGGAGGGCGGCCCCGGTGAAGCTTGGCCGTTCCTCGCAGCGCGCAATCCATCCAAAGGAGATCGCGTGGCAAAAGACGCTCGCAAGGTCATCGAGGCCGAGGGGGTGGTACGGGAAGTGCTTCCCAACACGATGTATCGTGTCGAGCTGGAGAATGGCGCCCGAGTGCTTGCGCAGGCCTGCGGCAAGATGCGGAAGTACCGCATTCGCATTCTTCCCGGAGACAACGTGAAGCTCGAGCTGAGCCCCTACGACCCCACCCGAGGCCGCATCGTCTACCGATATCGGTAACTAACCTCTGCTCGGTGAGTGCGCGACCGAGGACCATCGACTCGGCGGACCAGCCGTCCCGCCGAGCGTTTACCCTCGTTTCCGCATCTCCTCCGTTTCCCTTCTTCTGTCACCCCGGTCGGGTTTCGCGCCGGCCCGCCCTCTTGCGCGGCTGAAGGACATTTCCCGTGCTGCCGGAATCCTCACCCCTGCCCTATCTCTGGAGGCACGACATGAAGCTCTCCATGCACTCAATCTGCATCGAACCCAAGTACCCGCTGCCGGAGGCCATCGCTCGGGCCGGG
>Ga0180437_10011694_pt1 | contig 10487 bp, 8 predicted proteins | sample SS_ome_4_FD_132410 | JGI IMG/M metagenome (GOLD analysis project Ga0180437, IMG submission 132410) | Hypersaline lake sediment archaeal communities from the Salton Sea, California, USA - SS_3_D_1 metaG | ecosystem: Environmental > Aquatic > Non-marine Saline and Alkaline > Hypersaline > Sediment... | reverse complement strand
TCCAGGTAGGATCCAATAAAATTCAGTTTCCATCTCCTCCAGTAAGATAGTTCGAAGGCGAGGGTCTCCCTAATCATCTTCCCCACCACAGTATGTCTTCAGGTAAATATCTTCCAGTGAGATGGTTCTTTTCACGGGAGTAATCTGGAAATCTTCCAGGAGCGAGAGAATATCTTGTGCATTATCTGTGAGTATCCTCACCGGGTACCGGCTTATGACATCTCCCAATCCAGGGTTTTCTACCAGGGCACATATTTTTTCAGCATCTCCCTTTTCACAGCGTATTTCCACCGATTCCATAGGGGAATATGCTGCCATGATGTCTTTGAGGGAACCCTTTCTCAGGATCTTCCCCTCCCTTATGAAGGCTATGTCATCAGAGAGTGTTTCAGCAACCTGCATATCATGGGTTGTCAGAAATATGGTCCTCCCCTCCTTTTTTACATCCCTGATGAAGGATATCATCTGTAATTTTGAATGGACATCTAATCCTGCGGTGGGTTCATCGAGAAAGAGGACTTCAGGATCATGAATAATACTCCGTATGAGAGCTACCTTTTGCTGCATTCCCCCGGAAAGGTTCCTGAATAAGTCATTTCGCTTCTGGTATAGATCGTGTTCCTTGAGCAAATCCTTGGCCAACCTTTTAAATTCTTCACCGGTAATCCCATTCATCGCACAGAAGAATTTTAAATTCTCCCAGATTGTCCAATCAAAAAAGATGGATACATTGGATTTTTGAGGGAGATATCCTATGATTTCTCGCACTTTTTCCGGCTCTTTCTGGATATTATATCCTTTAATGAAAGCAGTCCCTGTGGAAGGAAGCAGAACAGTGCATAAAATCTTCACGGTGGTAGTCTTCCCTGCTCCATTTTCTCCAAGAAAGGAATAGATGCACCCTTCTTTACAGGCAATGGAAATGTTGCTGAGAGCATAATGGTCTGATCCGGGATACATTTTTCCTAGATTGTCTGTCTGTATGGCATACAACTGTTCAGAACCCCCTTATCTCGTATAATGAACTTTAATAGGAATAAGTGCATATGACCACATCATGGATTATGTTTTTAAATGTTTCCTCAAAAGAATTCTACTATTATTTATTGACTTAAAAAAATAGAAACAAATATTTTTTCTTCTATATTTATCTATACATTACTGGATAGAGTATACATTCACAAAAAATGAGGAAATGTTTGAAGAAAATCTTGAAAGGAAATATCTCCTTAAAGGGTATTTTTCATGATTAAAAAACGAAAGGTGAAATACTGCATTTTTCGAGGGTAGATTATTATTGATTGTTATTATTATTGTTATTTCCCCCACAAATGCCAACTCCACCCGAATCGAAGGAAATCTTTTTCAAGACACTTGGAACAACATACATATTATTCCACCTCCTGTATGTAGAAAATTTCTTTTAGTTATCCTATATAAAGTTTTTGTGATAATTAATGAATTATAAAATATTTTGATCAATTTCTTATTAAAAAAATAAAGTAAAAATTAAGAAATTACACTTTCTGTTCAATAATTCGTATGTTTTTTTCAGTTACTACTGTGAAATTAGTTATGAGTTGATTTGAAAAAAGATTTAATACTTTTTCAAGGACCAAAATTTTATTTTGAGACCTTTCATTTATTAATCGTAAGAGAATAACCCTTTTGTGTGATTTTTTCATTCGAAATATCAGTTCCCCAAAGTCTTTATCTTGTAATTATTATGTAATCGTTTTTATATGCAATTTCGATGATGCTTTCATCATCCAATCCTCTTGCATCATCATATACAGAAAACACTTCATGATGCAACTCCTGTAACCATGAAGATACTCTTGGACCTGTGCATTCATCTACAAGAAATCGCATGGTTAAATCGCCTTTTCTAAAGGCATGAATGTAGTGGTTTCCAGTGTTTCTGATGCATAGAGTAAACAGGCTAGAACATCATCTTCAGTGAGTTCGGTGTATTCAGATAAAATCTCCTCAATGGTTGCTCCATGAGCTAATAAATGTAAAATAAATTGTACAGATAATCTGGTACCTTTGATTATCGGTTTACCCACTAATATGTTGGGATTAACTTCAATTCTCCTGAGAAGGTTGTCCTGTTCCATATGTATCTCCTGTACATATACTATCTTTTCTCATATATAAATGCAATGCAAATTGGATAGATCGGGTAGATTGTTAGATTTAGTGTTTAAGTTTTTTTATCTTATTTGTTTATCTTTTTATGATTAAATATATCCCTCATTCTAGCTTCTAATAAAGTGAAAAGCGAAGGGGTAGGGAGAAAGATAAAGTGTACAAATACTATGTTATTTTTATAAAAAAAAATTCTATTAATACATCATTTGCAAACAGGAGATATAAATGTTTTGCTTCTTGATTTTTTAAAAAGGAAAAATCTAGATATAGAAAAGAATAGTTGTAAAGCGATTGTGAGCGAAATTCAGATTATAAAAATTCATTCTATTTTGCTCTTAATAATTTTGTTTCATAAAAATTTTTTTAAGTGGATGATTTTTTTTAAAGGTTTTTTTTATATGAATTAAAATCTTATTTTTATCTTCAATAGAAAGAGATTTTGAAATTTCAGGTAATAAATCTTGTACTGCATTCGGAAGATCTTCATATGAATCAATTATGCTAATAGCCAAATCATATCTTATTTTAATGTCTTTGTGCTTTGTTGCATTAAAAATCATTTGTTTAAGGCTGTTATCTACTTCTTGATATTTTGATATTATTAAACTATTGATATATATTTGGATTTCTTGATCTTTTCCAATATATGAAAATAGGTCATCAGCATATGGATATTTGCTTACTGTGTCAAATATATGTGATATTATATAATATCTAACTTTCTCTCTTGAATTCTTTAACAAATCTCTTAAATATTTTCTTGCTTCATAGGGAAACTTTGAATAATTTTTAAACATACATTCAAGGAAGGTAATTTCCTCTATTAGATTAAAGAAATATTTTATCTCTTTTCTATAAAAAACAATTTCTTTTATATCTTTTGGAAGTTCATTCCAGTTTTCTAAAATATCTTCTCTTAATTTATTATAAGACATAAATGTAATTTCATCATTTGATACAATATTTTCAATTACTGAAGGAATCATTTGGATAATTTCAAAAGACAATTTATTATAATTATTAATTGCTCCAGAAATTGCAGAAATAGTAATATCAAGTTTTTCATTTTTTAAGGACTGGTATAAGATATTTTCTACAAGTGTGGGAAAGACATTAAATTTTTCAAATAAAGATCTAAAAAAAACATCCAATTCCATTCCATATAATTCTTGCCAATTATTTATTACATAATTATGAAATGATTTCGGGAATTTTTCCCAATTTCGAATTATTTCTAGTATAATATCAAAGTTAAAAAAATGTTCTCTATTATAAATATTTTTTTCCGATTTTGATAGAAATATATTTTTCGATTTTTCTACGCATGTCATTAATAAGAATTTTTTAGGAGCGGATAATGTATCATAGGATTTTAATAAATCTAAAAAAATACAAAAAATTAATCTATTATTTCCTTCTTGAATTGTATTTTCTATTAATTTTTTTACATTATGTGGAAGTTCAATATAATGATATAAAATGTAACTTATAATAGTTTCTTTTTCATCTAGATTTGCTTTTTCCCATATTATAAATAATCTTTTTCTAATATTCCTTGGTAATTTTTTATAATTTGATATGATACTCGTTCCAATTTTAGATTTTATTTTTTCATCCTTTAATATTTTAGGAATTAGATTTTTGAGATCATTAGATAATATCTCATAATTAGTTAAAATTGCATCCGCTAGCCCACCTCTAATTTCGGGTATATTGGAATCTGAAAAATCAATGATTCTCTTCTGCATATCTTGAGGTAAATTTCCATAATTTTTAATAAATGAATTCATAGTAACAGGGCCTAAAATAAATGTTGCTAAGTACATATTCTCTATTTTTAAATCATCTAAATCAAATTTTAAATCATATTTAGAATCAGATTTTGGCATTTCGAATCCAAGATCAGATATAAATGAATCTAGATTGGATAAATTTAAATTTGAATCTACGACAGATTTTTCAGTTTTCATTTTTCCAAATTGATCTTTTTTCCAATTATAATCCAAACCTTTAACAAGAATTTTCTTTAATATTTTCGGAATTTTATCATAATTATCAATCATATGAGCAATTACACCATCTCGTGGATAATATTGATCATTTAAAAAATTTTCACGGAAAAACGTTTTTAGATAATCTGGAAATTCGCAATATTTATCTATAAAACCAATTCCGACAAATGTTTGTACAAACATATCTTTATCCTTCCAGAGTTTCATTAACAAATTAATTATTTCGACAGGCAATTTCTCAAGATTATATGATATTGTATAAGGTAAATATCTTTTTGCTTTCAAATTCTCAGATTCAATAATTTTCGAATAAATTTTCTTTAATATTTGTTCTTCTTGGCATAATTCTTCAAATGCAACTGGAAAATATGAAGGGTGATAATATCTTACAGAAAAAGTAGATCCATTATAAGATTCTTTCATTATATATCTTAACCAATTATCAATCCTTTTCTTTATTTCGGAGAATTTTCTTTCTTTGTAACCATAAATATCCTCTATAAGACTAAAATAAAGATTTTTCCATTCCTTAACTTCAATTTCTAATGTTGCAGAAATAATCCAAAGTGCAAGTTTTTCTTCATCTTTTAATAATTTAAATTCTTCCCTCTTTGCTATTTTAATTCTTTCTGCTTTTTCAACTAATTTGACTAATTCTTTTTTTTCAAATTTCTCTGGCAAACTACTTATAAAATAATCTATATTATGTGGAAATAATAATTTAGATGTTATATAATCACTATCCTGCATTATTTCTTCTTTTTTTGGTATTTTTGCATAATCAAGATGATTTTCCAATATTTTTAGAAGTGATTCTTTTGGATACTCTTTTATTTCATATATTTGTTTTTCAATATTAGGAATTCTCTCAGCAAATTTGGTTTTCCTTAATACCTCCTCTAACACGCTTTTCCTTGTTGTAATAATTATCTTTCCATCTTTTAACGAATGAAACAAATCATAAATCCGATTAGCAAAAACAGGATTTGTCAAATTTATTGAGCCAAAGGGATCATTAAATAAAAAAATACAATTATCTGCTGATGTAACTTGCTTCATGATTAGAGATATTGGAATACCCTCTGCATGAATTTCTTTTACATTATATCCCTTTAGATACATCTTAAATACTAGTTCATCTCCCAAGGTAGATTTTCCAACATGAGGTTCTCCTGTAATAATTAAAAGATTTTGTGTTTCTAAAATCTTATTTACATCTCTCATATTTGGTGGAGAAACGAATACAGTATGCCGTTTTTTAAGGACTCTATCAAAATTTTTTTCTTTTAAATAACTCTTAAAATCACGTTTATAAAGTCTCTTATGAAGTTCTTCAAAAAAATTATCAAAATCCATGTTTAAATAATTTTCTTTAGAATTAAAATGAGAAAGAATAGATTTTATATTCTTAGTAGGGTTCTCTTCTGGGGAAATCCAAAAAATCTTATAATCCTTTTCTTCAATAGAATTTAAGACAGTGAGAATATCTGCATCTTGAGCGCTATAACCTACAAAAATAAATGGTAAATATTCTAAATAAGTTTTTAAAAGAGAATACAGCCATTTTGGAAGACTTTCAGTTTGTTTTGTAGTAGCTTTCAACGTTCTTGGTTTTTCAATGTCTCCATGAACTTTAAAAATAACTGGCTTATCTTGAAATTCTGGCATTCCTGTTCCATAATCTTTTTCAGTAATAATGACATTAGGAATTATTCCTTGTTCTATTAATGCATTTTCTAAGGCATGATCAAAATTCATATTGAAAATAACATTACAATAATCATTCGAAATTAATGTTGCCAATCGATAATAACCAGAAGAAATGGTCTTATCCTCAAAATAGGACTTGATTAGATCTGTAATACTCTCTTCACCTAATCTTATTATTAATTCTTCCATAAGATTACTTAGTGATAAATTCTTATGAAATTCTTTTTCAAACCAAATCCTAAGAATACTTAAATTGTCTGATAAGGTACCTTCAGAATGAATATACAATTCTTCCAAAAGATTATCCATTAATAATTGTCCAGAAGGATACCCTGAAGAAATAGAAGCGCCAGCTCCTAAAAAAAGTACATATTTTGAGGGAGCATTCTTAAGATGCATTGTCAGAATTCCCAAAGATTTTAAAGTTTCTGATTTCATTTGAGCATCCCAGGACTTCTTGATATACAGTAAATACTTCTGTTTGTTATCTTTTTAAAGATATTGTATAGATTATACTAATCTATAACTCGATTAAATTAAGAAAAAACAAATGATAATAATCTAGTACCATAACACTTTAAATATGATAAGTTAATATAGACAATATGGTGAATAAAAAATATAAAATACAATTCACCGAGAAAGATCGTACTTTCTTACAGCAGTTTGTATCCACTGGAAAACGTTCTGCACGGGAATTTCTCAGGGCCATGGCCTTGCTTTTATCAGACAAAGGAAAAACAGATGAAGAAATCCATGGGATTCTCAATGTATCAACCTGTACCATCCAGCGTACAAGGCAAAAATATGCACCTGATGGATTGGAGGCTGCCCTCTTTGAGCTTCCCCGTACTGGTCAGCCGAAAAAACTTACCTCCTCTCAGGAAGCACAGATCATAGCCATTGCCTGCAGCGATGCTCCCGAAGGGAGAAGTCACTGGACACTGGAGTTATTGAGAGAAGAAGCAGTAAAAAGAGACATCGTAAATGAGATCTCGACGGAACCCATTCGCATCCTGCTGAAGAGACACGATATTAAACCGTGGAAAAAAAAGATGTGGTGTATTCCCGAACTGACTGATACCTTCATAGAGAGGATGATGGATATCCTTGAGGTCTATGAGAGACCATACAATCCTCAAGAGCCCGTCATCTGCCTCGATGAGAAGAGCATGCAGTTACTGGCTCATGTGCGGGAACCCATACCTATCACCCCTGGTGCACCAGAGAGATACGATTCTGAATACAAGAGAAGGGGGACAGCCAACATCTTCGTGATGGTAGAGCCAAAAGCAGGAATCCGTCACCTCATTATTAAAGAAAGAAAAAGATATGAAGAATATGCAGTGTGCATGGATTTTTTATCTACTGTATACAGTGATATTAATAAAATCATTGTCATCCAGGACAATTTTAGAACACACAGTAAAAATCATTGATTAAAGCATTCGGGAAGGAAAAAGCCGATAAAATCATGGAAAAAATGGAACTTCACTACACACCAAAGCATGGAAGCTGGCTCAACATGGCTGAAATTGAGATCAGTGTGATGGATACAGAATCTTTACATAAAAGGAGGTTTCCAGATATGCATATCTTGAACCATGAATTAATTGCCTGGAAGAACAGGCGGGATGATAATAAGGCACGAATCAACTGGAGATTCACAAGAGAAAAAGCAAGGAAAAAATTCAAACTTATCAAAAATAACATGTATGGTACTAGTATAGAGCACTATTCTCATATTATATACTTAATAAAATAATTCTCCATCACAATAAAGAACTAATTAGCAATTTGAAAAATTTTAAAGTTTCTATTGGCACAAAATTCCTGTTATTTACAATAACTTTTTAATCTGTAGAAGGAAGATCCAGCAAGAAATATAACCAACCATATTTTTTTGAAATTTCTAATTCCTTTTTAACATCTAATCCAGATGTAATTAATGAGTATGGATTGAATAGAAATGGGATCGGCATGGGAATATTACTTACAATAGCTTTAATTAATGATTTTCTGGGAGAAGGTCGAAACATATTTACCATCTCTTCCATGTCTTTACGAGCAATCTCATCAATGAGATTTTGCACCGCCTGAGATTCATTTAAATTAAGTAATTTGTGTAGTTCAACAATTTTTAATCGAAAAGCATCGAAAAAGGGATGACTTCTTAGACTAATTATTTCATCCCATGAATAAGAATTCAAATCAGGCATTTTATAGATCATTATTTCTGAAAATATCTCAAATTGATCCTTTTTAGTCGCTATTTTAAATAATTCCTGAAGAATTGAATGTTCTTGAGGATGTGGAATGAACGAACAGTTATTTTGTATATTCAATTCCAGCCAAAGGTTAATAGATCCCATCAGGCCTGTAACTGTCCATGTCAACTCATGTAAATAAAGAGGATGATGTTCGATCTCTTCACCAAATTGTTGTTTAAGGTCTGATTCTGAGATTTTTAAAGTGGTTTCAAATAATTTTGGATTTTTAGACTCTAATGGATTAATATCAAAAGGATATTCAGGAATATATTTTGAGATTGGAATCCATAACCTTCTGATTTCTTGGAATGTGGATGTGTCCCAATCTTCCTTTTTTGCAACATACTCTAATATTGAAAGTATACCTCTCTGTGGTAATTCAAGAATAATTTCATCAAACCATAAAACTGCAAGTTTTCCTCCAGATTTAAATGGGAAATCAGTGAATAATTGAATAATTGATATAAAAGCTTGAGATGATATCTGTTTCATGATCATCACATTTTTAATTTTTATTGACCTTAAATATTTTTCTTATTGAATTAATCATATCATTTTACTTAAATTCTTCAATATTCTTAAATTTTTCTAAAATAGATTTCATATGTTGTTTTATTGACTCATTATTGCTTTTTTCTATCAATTTATTTATTGATTTTAAATATTCAGTGATTAATGAATATATTTCTATGTTTTTTTCCTTTTCCATTACATTTATCATTGCATTTAGTTTTAATCTTTCCTCAAGCAATTCTCTAATTTCATTAAAAAGATTGCAAATATAGCATAATACCTTTGGATAATGTGGATAATCATCAATTTTATTAGCAACTAATATGGCAATATTTTTCATTTTAGAAAATTCATATGTATCAGGAATACCTTTTTCTATTAATTCAATCAATATATTACCAAAACTTTTTATTGGAATATGTGAGTATACTGCATTTTTTTTAATAATATTATAAATATCAGAATGCCAAAAAGGAGACAAATATGGTATTTTCCCATACATACTTTGATTAATACACCGAGTAATTAGTTCTTCAACATACATATAACAATCGATCATAATAGCATTTTTTTGCTTCTCACCTAAATCTAATTCAATAATGTTAGATGCAATGTGAGTTAATTCTCGTAAGCCCTTACTTATTAATTCACTTCTTTTCAATTCTATTGCTTTTTCAGTCACCTGAAAAATCATATAAATATAGTTTTTACTAACATTGTCCCATTGTAAATCTTTTTCAATTTGATCTTTAGAATCAATTTTTTCTACATCTTTTCCAGGGAATAATGAGTCTATTTCCTCTTCTGGAGGAATATTATATTTTAAATGCATCCTAAATATCTCTTCTATAGTCCACATTCCCTTGTTAAATAGCCTTGTAGATCCAATATTTACTATTTTTTCTAATATTGTTTGGAGATAGTCATTAAGTTCAACAAGATTGTGCCAAGGCATATGCTTCTCAGCACAGAAAGTATGTATTTCCTCAATTACTTTTATATTACGTTCTATAATAGTTAAATTTTTATTTTTTAATGCTTGAGAAGTGGAATTTTGGAAAATACTTAGAAATCCCTTAATGATTTTTCTTTTATCTTGGTCATTGTCAGCATGGTCTAATAATTCTATAAGTTTCTCTTTTGATTTGATGATGATAAATTGTGGTGTAAATCGATCATCATCTTTAATTGTCCTCATAACTATCTCACTTAATATATTGATAGGATTTCTCATAAATTTTTCCAAATAAGAAAGAGTAGCAGATTGATTTTCTATCTCTTCAATAGTTTCATAATCTATCTTTTCAATTAATTCCTCTATTCTTTTTTTAGATATTGGATTTATTAAAATCCTTTTTATGCAAGGGTATAATATTATTAAACAAATTAGAAAAAGGGATATTGATAAATATGTTAAATTAATATTACGAAACGAAAGGGGATCTTCGATAATCACAATTGAAAAAATAGAAATAAAAATTGTAAATAAATAGAATATAAAAAGAATTTTGAGTTCTTTTATATCAAATATTTCACTATAGGCATAATATGAATATGTTTTATGAAGTAGTTCAAATGAAACTAGTAATATTGCCATAATAATCCCAAGAATGGCAGCAAGAGCAGTACTTATTGTAGACAAAGTAGAAATTATTGTATCAGCATTATTAATAGATAAAAAATTAGGAATTTTAATACATGATAATTTTATTGACGGTAGTAGAACTTTTCCCTGGCACCCAGAAAAACCCCATAACCATATTATGGGGTTACAAGAGGTGTCAACATGGAAAAACTCTATGCTGGTCTGGATATTCATTCAGACATC
>Ga0180437_10011693_pt1 | contig 10488 bp, 6 predicted proteins | sample SS_ome_4_FD_132410 | JGI IMG/M metagenome (GOLD analysis project Ga0180437, IMG submission 132410) | Hypersaline lake sediment archaeal communities from the Salton Sea, California, USA - SS_3_D_1 metaG | ecosystem: Environmental > Aquatic > Non-marine Saline and Alkaline > Hypersaline > Sediment... | reverse complement strand
CGGCCCGTGGTACACGTCAATACTATTCAGGATGCTGGGATTACATACTATCCAGCATCCTTTGAAGCAAACGACTATAAACCTTTACAGGGAGAAACACCGATGTCATTTAATAAAGACCAACTCAGAGAAAAAATTAGTGCTGTACTCAGATGGCTCGAACCAGAAATACCCTATTCGGATACTGCAGTTGAACTCCTAATGCTCACGTGTGCCCAAGAAACTCACCTTGGGAAATACCTCAAACAAGTAAGGGGTCCAGCCCGTGGGATCTTTCAGGTTGAGCCTGCCACTGAGATAGATATGTGGAGAACACTTACTCATAGGCACTCAGATATCAAAGCCAAGATCGATCAATTGACCATGCCTATGGAACCGGCCGGGGCATCCAACATGGAGTTGAACATTGCCTATCAGATTGCAATGGCCCGGTATTACTACTACCGTATTCCTAAGCCCCTGCCTGCACACGATGTGTGGGATATGGCTGCATACTGGAAGAAATATTACAATACCTATCTGGGTGCTGGTACCAAAGAAGAGGCCTTCGGTAATTATAAAAGGTATTGTGTCTAAGGGGGTACAATATGTCAACCATGATATTTGACGTAGACCGGGAAGATCAGCTGAAGCTTGAGATCGACAATTGGGCCTACGAATATGAGCTATTAGATGCAAAGCTTAATAGCACTATTGAAATTGTCAAGGAATTACATGGTATTGTTAAACGTATGAGTGATCGTATTTCCCAGCTTGAAAAGAATACCACGGCCAGTCGTGTATTTCTAAATCTTGAGGAAGAAGAAAAAACCAAAGCACTGGAGCATCAAATGAGAGATACACTTGTTCAAAAGGCACTGAGTATTGGTATTGATCCAGCTTCTTTTATAAAGGGGTACCCTTATGGATCTATCTGAGTTTAGTGATTACATGAACGAGATCGACTGGCTTGAAAATGAGGTTGATAATCTCACCGATAGTAAAGAATTGCTGGAAAGCATACTTCGTGATACAGAAGATAAACTGCAGAATGCAAGAGAGAAAATCGAAGAGATGACCAACAGTCATATGGGTCTGCTGCTTTCCGGGGCATATGCTGAGATTGATAGATTAAAGAAGAAGTGCAACCTATTAAACTCTAAATTAGGGGGAAAACATTTAGATGAAAACTGAAGACAATGGAGTTCAACGTAATTTTGAAACCGGTGCAACCCGTGACACGGGGAGCAATAAACTGGACTACAGTGGCTTTCTATGCCCGTCAGTGCTCAGGCAGTTTGCCAAGTACATGAACATGAATCGGCTGCAATCTGATGGCACCCTACGGGCCTCTGATAACTGGCAGAAAGGTATTCCGATGGACGTATATGTTGAGTCCGGTTGGAGACACTTTTGGGAATGGTGGTACTGTCACCGGCTACCTGAGGAAGAGGTTGGCCGTACTGAGGATATCGAGATTGTGGCCGGTATCTGTGGGCTGATGTTCAACTGTATGGGCTACCTGCATGAGTGGCTTAAGAGAAATGATATGGTAGACTTTGATGACACTGAACCTACACTTGAGATGCTGCAACGGAAGTTAGATCTGGATCAGGTTGCCCCTGTTCAGTTTATGCCAGAAAAGGGAGAATAACTATTATGAATCCACTTGTTAAGGTTAGATTGGATGGGGCCATTAAGGTGGCCCCGTTAATGAAAGTCAACCGGAAATCATTCGTTGTAATGATATCCAAAGGGGGAGTTATCAAATGGGTAAAAAGAAAGTATCACAGAGGGGATCTAATAAGCTGCCTACTAAGATCGAAATCCAACGGGGAATTACTGTGGTTGAACTTACCAGAAGAGGTCGGCAATTCTTTGACAGCTTCGGCCGTGAGTACCAAACCGTTCAAAGATCCGATGGCTCTGTGGCCTATTACCTTAAGAAAGCTATCGGTGTCACATCAAAAATCTTAGAGGGTACTTGTAATAAAAATTCCAAACATAAGTACCATACAGACACCATGCCCCGGAGTAAGAAATGTTCCTGTGGGGGCACATATTCATTTATAGACCTCAGAGTGGCTGAGGTCGATCAGGTAGGGACTTCTAATCAAAAGGGTACCACGACACCCAAAAAACGGAAAGGACGTAAATAATCAAATGAAATGGCTTAAAATAATACTCGTGTATATTTCATTGATGATGGCAGCTGCATGTGCAGGACCGATGGCTAACAGCCCGGAGACAACCACGGACCCGACAGCCGGGGTCACGGTTGAGGAACAAAAGGTAGTCCAGAAAATAAAGATTACCAACAACTGGGGAGAGAAGGTCATCTACCATTTAGAACGTATAGCCTGCAGACTGCCCATGGCAGACGGCTCTGATCAAAAATTGGCTAAGTGCCCTAAAGGTGCCGGTGAATTAGCACCGGGTGAGAGTGTTGAGTTTGACATATCGGACGAATGGAAGCATACCTTTGCCTTTAAGGTTGGCCAAATGCACTTCTATTATGAACTTCGTATCACGGCCATGCAGCCTTATGAGGATATTATCAAATTCCATACCCTGATGATTGAGGTTCCCATTGGAGTATCCGGGGAACTGGAAGCCTTTGTACGTGAGATGCTGATCCAGCCAGCAAACGATGTCAATAATGCATAACCACCATAAACAACAAAAGCCCTATCCTGAGGATCTTTCGATCTTCGAGATAGGGCTTTTTTTTTGTTGGTATTTAGTACAGGCCTATGGCCTTGAGGACCGTGTGAAGCACTGTGCCAAGAATCGGGACTCCAAGAACACCCGTGGCTTTACGGGCTGTTGCCCTTGATTGCTCAAGGGATGCCACCCGTTTATCCATGTCGGTATGGTTCTTGCATACAGTCTTGACATCATCACGGACCTCTTTCAAGATCCGTGTTATATCGTCTGTCCGTTCTTCAAGTTTCGTCTCCACTACAGCCAGTCTCTCTTCCGTGTTCATGATCGGCTCCTTCGATAGATCTCAAGGAACTTCTCATACACTCTCTGCTTTTTGTCCTCAAGATCCCTTAGACGTTTTTGTTCCTCAATAGTTAATTCCTTTCCTAACTTTTCCTTTGTCTGGAATGTCTTGATTTTGGAATTGATCTTCCGAAGCTTGGCCTTAGCATAGCCCATCTGAGATTTTATCCGGTTGTAGCTGGGATAGTCTCTCTTCCGTTGCCTTGCCAGTTCCCTTGCCTCTGAATTCCTTGCTTTCTTAGCTTCACCAAGGTCCCGTTCTATGGAATTTATTTCACTCTTGATCTCATTGAACTCTTGCTCTGGCACGTTAGGCATTCTCATTGGTCGAATGTCAACACCAGCAGCACGGCCGAACTCTGACAGGTAGGCCTCACCCTGTATTTGCCTTAGTGTTTCCTGAGCAAAGATAGGCATGGCAGCACGGACTTCGTAAGCAGCAGTAGGTACAATTCGGTTGAAGAAATTACGTTCCCGTTCATACGGATTGTCAGATACGATCTTACCGGTCTTGAGCATTTCATCGATACCCACGATTGGGGAACCCTTCCAGTCAGTCCCGGTAGCCAGAGTCTCAACGGTACGGATCATTGGTGACACCTTATGCTTGACAAGTTTGTCAGGCTCCATCACTTTCATGATGTCAAAGAAGTGGCCACCTAATCTGAACCCGGTCCATTCTTCGTTGACCGGTTTATCTATACCCATCAGACTCCGTCCCTTATTCAGCCAAGGGTCAAGAGGTATTCCTGTCCATCGTGCTTTCTTGAACTCTTCCCACGATGTGAAGGAATTGATTAAGAACTTCTTGTACTTTTCACGATCTTCTTCATCTGATACAGCCATGGTAGCACCGATGGCCATGGCATAGGCTACTATCATTCTGACACCTACACCAAACCAAAACTTCCGGTACGTGCTCTTCATGCCTTCCGGTGAAGGGAAGTCTGTGATCATTTTATTGATCCAGTTATTCATTCCCAGCATACCGGTGACCGTTCTAAAGTTAGACTCAGTCCAGTCAGGGGCAAGTAGAAGCAGCTGTGCTATCTTCTGAAGGTTAGGATTACGGCCCATACGTTTCAGGTGCAGGCCACCGAAGTCAGCATTAATTAGCCGGGCAACATTCCGGGCTTCTTGTGCTAACTCAGCTTCAGTAAGGGCTGTGCCCTTCTGTTTCTCTGCCACCTTGATATTATGTGCCAGTTCGAGACTTGCAGCTTCGACCTTCAGTCCAGCAAACAATCTACCGAACAATGATCTTGTCCACATCTCCCGGCCGTGCCGTCCGGTACGTTTTATATCCAGCAATGTCTTGGAGACTTTGCTTTTACGTTTGGCAAGTATACCCTCAATGAGGCTATTCTCTGCAGCCAGCACAGTCTGGTCCCAGTCTTGGATCTTCCCAATGGTCAGGCCGTGCTTAATAAGATAGTCGGCCGTAGGACCAAGTTTGTATCCACCGGGGTCAGTCTCTACACGTTCTTCAATCATCCGAAGGCCGTCCCGGTATGCCTTGATAGGATTAAGCTTGGCACCCTTCTTGACTCCGAACTCCCATGAACGAACACCGGCAAGGTGATGGAACATAGACAAGGATAGAATAGATCCCTTGACCATGGCATTGATTTTCTGCAATGCATTGATTCCGGGGATAGACCACAGGTCAGACAGTCCACCCTCAGTCACCTTATTGATAACCCCGGCTATGTCCTTCCGTGCCCACATAGGCTTGAAAGGTGAGCCGAACCCACGGGCCTTGAGCTTTACGTAACCTTCGTCACGGCCCTGTTTGTCTGATGTAATGTCATCACGTACCAGTGAGACACCGTCAGGGTCAACCATTTCTTTCATGTGATTGATGAATCGTTTGTTTGTTGCAACTTCGTTTATTTGATCCATGTACGTATGCAGGTTAGGAAGCAGGGCATCATTCTTAAGTGACCAGTCAAGGCCCTGTCTCCAGCCGTCAACGATAGAATTGAACTTACGTTGCTTGGCATGTGGGGTAGTAATTGCAAAGTTACTGAAACTACCTGCAGTTTGGCCAGTGTTAGCTGCACCTACCACATCGTGGTCCTTAGGTACTTTCCAAGCACGGGCAACATAGCCTTGGACATAGGTGTCAAGGATGTCACGGTCTTTGGCATACTGGTAGATCTCGTCATACCATGGCCGAATTTCATTGTCGGCCCATGCCTTCTCTGCATCCGTCATTTCCAGCATACGTTTAATGATAGCCAGTCTGTCCTTCTCAATGTTGGTAAGCTTATCCTTAGCCTCTAACTCGTGCATGTACTTCCTCACGAATTTCAGGTGTGGAGTCTTCTCACCGGAATCGATGTAAAGGTTCATGGCCTTTTGGAGCAACCGGGTCTTGGCATTGTTTCTTAGGTAGCCCATAGATCCGGGTATAAATTTACTGGTTTTACTGCCACCGAATTGCTCAAGAAAGTCTTGCTCAAGTCGGTTGATCTCACGTTGAATATTAAGGTCGGCTTGGTCCTTCCACTCAAACAGTTTATTAAGGAACACTGGCTCTCCCCGGTCTGTCAGGATCGGGTCGGAGTATTCAATCTTAGCTAAACTATACTTGTGTTTGGTACGTGGCTGAACGTCCAACGTAGAGCCACCCAGATTCTTTCTGATGCCCTCTACCCTTAATTCACCCTTGGCATTTCTCCAAGAGTCAATGACGTGCTCTGGTATTCTACTTATGACATAGTCTGGGGTACCAAACCTGTCATAGTCCCATCCCTCAGGAGCCTGTGAAGGGTCCCATGGGAATCTCATTTGCTCTTGAACACCAAAGGTACTGGTATAGAAGTCATGTAGATAGCCATCAAAGTATTGGAATTCACGTCCACCTTCTTTAATACCTTTGACAATCATCTCAGTACCGACACCGGGAATATCAGAATTAGAATAGCCGAATGCCAGTTCACCAGTAGCTGTGTCAACAGTCACACCGGCAGTACCTTCGTCATTCATAAACACTCTATACCGGCCCGACAGGATACGTCTCTTCATGAGAAACTTAGGCAGTCTGGTTACAAACAGTCCCAGTTTATTCTGGGTGATACCGTCAAGATACTTTTGCACGAGAGCATCGTCAACCTTCCGGTTCTTGCCCCGGCCCTTAGGCCTTATCTCATTGAAGTTGGCTGGCTGGCCCTCACGGGACAGCTGGATCAGCCGGGACTTCTCCATACGGGACATCTTGGTAGGCTCAAGATCACCTATGCCTAACAGCTTAGACAGCAATCCCTTTTTAACTTCCTTCTTCGGGATGTGGTGATACAACTCTTCCAGTGCAGTACGGCCGTTGTACTTAGCCCGTGGTGTATGGAAGCCGACTTCGTAGTTAGGCACTGCAGCAAAACTGGTGCCTTCCTGTTTAGCTTTAATCCATGTCCACAGCACGGCCTGAGTTTCTTTAGGACTCCACTTCTCACCGGTCTGATGCTCAAGCTCTTTGGCAACCTCAAAGAGTAATTGCCGTCCAGCTTGGTTCTCACGTGTGATTAATGTCTCTTGACCGGGGGCTTTGTGCTCAGCACCAAAGAATAGCCGGTGCATCCATATGTCAAGAACGGTAGCATTGGGATCACCAAGCAGACCACGAGCAAACTCATTGATCTTGAATAGCTCACCCATATTTGCCAGTGTACTCTCTTCATCCACCCACTTGTCTACACGTTTCTTGACCTGAGGGTGAAACAGTCCACCGGGTTTAGGTTTCAGTTTAAGTTTATACAACAGGGTATCCACAGCATGACCAACGTTAGTAATAACGTCAGACTGTGGGGAAGTAATAGCCAACAGGATGTTAAACAAGATACCATCCTTGCCGAATATTTTATTGGTTGTCAGTACGTGAGCCGGGTACCAGTTCTTAGCTTCAGGATGCACCTTCATTACTTCCAGTGCCAGCTTAGCATAGCCCTTCACAGTTCTTTGGAACTTAACTTCAGGGTTAATGGCACTTGGAACACGGGGCTGTCTGTCAGCCAGTGCAGTCTCAATGGCCTGCTTCAGTGCCGGTTGCTTAGCCATGATACCATGCTTAGCAGCTTCAAGCACTGTCCACAGATCCTTATCCGACATTGTGGTACCTGCCTTAGGATTCTTTTGGTCAAGGAATCTACGGGGCAACCAACGTTTAATAAGATCTCGAAACTTAGCTAACAGACCTCTACGGGTCTTAAGTTCAAGTTGCTCTGCACGGAATGCAAGGAACTCTTCCACAACATCCAGTTGCTCCGGGCCTTTAAGATCAGACATCTTCTCCACACCGAAGTATAGTTCAGCTATCTCATTCAGCCCAGCACCGTGACCAGCACGAAGTAGTACACCACGTGCCTCAGTAAGGAACTTCTTGAACGGTGCAGTGTCACCAAACAGTCCTTTGAGTCCCTTATGGCCCACGTTCTCGTGCATCCACTTCTTCAGCAGGTGACCTTCGTCACGTATATTTTCTGCCACAAAGTAAACGGTGTCAGTCTCAGGATCATAAACCGATTCCACAGTACCATTACCCTTAGGCTTGTACTGTGCCGGTAGGTCATTCTGAGTAGCCACTCCAACAGACTTGGCTGCATTGGGAGTCTTTGACTTTATACTTGCCAGTGCAACATTCATCTTGGTCAGATCCATCCCCGTTTCTGGGGCCTTCTCTGCCTTGCTGAATTTAATCTGAGTCTTTGTGTCGTGCATTATTGTGTTCATAATACTGGTAACGTCATCCAGCTTTGATCTATTTTTCAAGATCTTTTGCACGATAAGGTCTTGCAGTTTATTCCATACAGTTTTCAGGATAGGCTTCTTCCCTGTCTCCAGAGTTTCAGCAGCTGGCATAGAGTGCAGCCACTGTGCAAACTCAGGATTAGTAAAACCGTGTGTAAGTAATTCATCGATAGTGCCGTCAGTCTGACGGATACCGGTTTCAATATGTAGGACAGCTTCAGGAATAATACCGTTAGGCTCAGCCTTGACGATGACGTTTCCAATTCTCCAGCCCTTAACCTCAGGATCGTACCGTCTCTTCTTCATGTCCTCAGGTATAGAGTCCCACAACTTCCGTAGCTCTTGAGCAATCTTGCTACGGTTTGCAGAATTCATCCGACCAAACTTCCTACGGACCAAAGCATGAAGAGCTTCGTGGTCTGCAATCTCAAACACCTTCTCCATGGTAGACAGCTTGCCAGCTTTCTCCATGTTGATAAAGATAGCATCCATTGCACCGTCTGCAGTAAACAGGCCAAGACCGGTGAGGGCATTCTCCTTGAAGTCCTTCTTTGCCTTTTCACTAAGGCCTTTGTAATAGGATGTATTAAAAGCCTCTTCCCTGTTACGGACGAAGAAGTACTGAACCCCTTCCTTTCGAGCAAGGGTATGAAGCCATTTACGTTTCCCCAGCTTCATATGACGGCTGATTGCTCCGACCAATTCAGCAAAGTCCAGCATAGATCCAACACCAGTCAGATCCAGAATGATACCTTCATCATCCGTGATCTTCCTCATCTCAGTGAATAATGCTTCTGTCTCACGGATCTTATCTCGAACGGCCTGAGTGAAGTTCTTTTTAGGAACGTTGACTGAGGCACCATGTGCCGGGCCGTTGTTCATAATCGTGATCTGAACGTGAGTCTCCGGGGTTGTAGATCCCTTTTGTCCAAGAGCATCAACGGTGACATCGTTACCGGCCAGTCTTTGAAGGACAGTCTTGGTACCAATAGCATCGTCTTCCTTCATATCCTGCAGGTCAGGATTGTCAGCACGTTGCTTAGCAATCTTAGCCTTGTGCTCTGCCTCTTCCTTAGCCTCTTGAGCTTTCTTGGCTTTGGCTTTGGCACGTTCGTCTCTTAGACGTTTCAGCTTCGAGTCATCCTGACGGACTTTCTCTTGCTGTCTTTGGACTGCAGCCTTCCGTGCCTTCTGCTTGGCAACACGTTCAGCAAGGGCACCTTGAGCCTTCTTGGTTGTCGGAGTGACTCCCTTCCCGGCTACGTCCTTTGCTCTGGCTCCAGTACCTGCAGAAGTACTGGCTCTACGTTTAGCTTTAGCTGCAGCTGTTTCACCCGTGGGCTTCTTAGCTTTAGCTTCAGTTTCTTTACGTGCTTTCTCTACAGCACGGGCACGTTGATCAGCCAGTTCATCCCGGCCTTTCTTAATGTCCCATTGCTGCTTTTCGTACATCTGAGTATCCAGTCCCTCAATAACCTTGTCAAGGATTATCTCTTCACGGGTGCCCGGAGTTACTTCACGTCTGTACATCTCAAGGTCAGTACGAAGGTCTGACAGCTTGGTTATATTGACAGTGTCCAGATAGTCCAGATCACCTTGGTATACCTTTTTATTTGCTTCTTTCAGGACACGGTCATACAGCTTCTGCCCTTCCGGGTTACCACGGTTCTTGTGATGAACGACTTCATTAAACAGAACGTCACGAGCAAGCTCTGGGTTTTCCATTTGATCGATCAGCTGTTGATTCTGTTGCTCTCTCTGCTTGACAATGTTGTTCTGTGCTATCTGCTGATTCTTCTGTGCATTCTGGATTTGTCTCTCAGCTTCAAACTGGAGAGCCGTAGATACCTGAGGGTTAGGTTCAACCTTCTGGCCCTTGGCCTTCTCGTTGTATCCCTCAACTATTTGGACGTAGCTCTGCCCCAGTGCTTCAGCATTTTGCAGCTGTTGCTCAGCCAGTTGTCTTCCAGTATGGTAGTCATTATTTTCAAAGGCTTGCTCGATTTCAAACTGGAGACGGTTATTAGTTTCCATCTCAGTTTCAGCTTTAGTGCCGTGCAGGTCTATGGTCATCTGACCACGTTGTTCTGCACTGATGTCCAATTGGGCATCACCTTGTTCTTTGGCAACACTATCCTGAAGCTCAGTCTGTCCAGCAAGGTTTCGTTCTTGTACAGTGATGTGGGAATCTACATCATCCAGCAGGCCACCTACACGGGAAGCCTCTTGGGATGCAGGGGTACCAGCTTCAAGAACCTTTTCTGTTTGCTCTTCCTGCAGATTGTTATCGATGATAACCATCTTGCCGGGGCCAGCAGGCTTTACTTCAAAGGCAGGCCCTTCGTCAGATTCTGGAGCATTAGCTTTAAGGTCTTGCTCAGTCTCGATCTTTTGATCGTGCTGTACCTTTTCAACGATGTCCCTCATTTCCTTAACAGACATCTCAGAGGCACTTCCACTCTTGGCTACATCAACTGCCAGTGGCACAGCTGCCAGTACTGCCATACCTTTACCGGTAACCTCAGTGGTCTTTTTAATTTCATCCCATACCTGAGCACCAGTTAGTTTAGTACCATCCGGGTTAACCATGGCACGTGTTGTGGGATCATCATCCCATGCCTTGGCAAACTCTGTACCGTAGGTAGAGGTAAGGTTCTGGATATTCTCTACCCCAACCTCACCGGAAACAGCACCGACTTTCTTAAGTGCAGCTGCAGTGCCCGGCTGTTTCATTACAGCCGTTGCTGCCTTTGT
>Ga0180437_10011692_pt1 | contig 10488 bp, 11 predicted proteins | sample SS_ome_4_FD_132410 | JGI IMG/M metagenome (GOLD analysis project Ga0180437, IMG submission 132410) | Hypersaline lake sediment archaeal communities from the Salton Sea, California, USA - SS_3_D_1 metaG | ecosystem: Environmental > Aquatic > Non-marine Saline and Alkaline > Hypersaline >... | reverse complement strand
TCGTCGCCGTCAACCTGCTCCTGGCTGCCGCGGGGGGAACGCTGGTCGCCACCCTCTACAGTTGGTTCACCACGAGCCGGGCGGACGTGCTGATGGCCACGCGAGGTCTGGCCATCGGCCTGGTCTCCATCAGCGCCGCCATCCCCTTTGTGCCGCCCTGGGCTGCCCTGCTCACGGGAGCGGTGGCTGGGCTCCTTCTGCCGCTGACCATCTATCTCCTGGACCACCTCCTGCGCCTCGATGATTTCACGGCGGCCGTCTCTGTGCATGGTCTAGGGGGGCTGCTGGGTCTCCTGGCCCTGGGCTTCCTTGCCGACGGGCGGTACGGCGCAGGCTGGAACGGCATCGGGGCCACGGAGTACCTGGGCGTCTTGGGGCAGGGCGTCTCTGGCTACTTTACCGCGCGGGGCTTTCAGCCCGACTGGCCCGGTCAGCTCTATGCCCAACTGATCGGCCTGGCGGCCCTCTTCGTCCTGACCTTTGTCCTGACCTGGCTGCTCTTCCGGGTATTGCGGGGGCTCATCCAGGCCTGGGAGGGCACCGGCCTGGAGTTGGGCCGGGCGCCGAGGCCTAAGGCGATTGCCTCCGATGAACCATCCTACGAAGGCGAAGAGGAAGAGGAAACACCCGCTGCTCTGGAGTAGCGGAACTTGTTCCGCGTTTGGCGCAGCGCGAAACAAGTTTCGCTACTCCGCTTATACAATTTCTGCATGGCTCGATCATACGTGCGTCACATTGCAGACATGAGGGGGGAAGGAGCGGCGCATGGACAGACTCAAGATCTTTATCAGTTCGACCATGACCGACCTGCAGGCCGAGCGCCAGGCGGTGGAACAGGCCATCGCCGAGCTGCGCCTAGAGGCGGTGCGCGCGAGACCGTGGGCAGCCAGCCCATGTCTTCCCGTGAAGCTTGCCTGGAGATGGCCCGCGAATGCGACATCTACCTGGGCATCTACGGGGCGCGGTACGGCTGGGTGCCGCCAGGGGACCAGGTCTCTGTCACCGAGATGGAGTTTCAGGAAGCGCGGAAGCAGGGTAAGGACATCCTGGTCTACGTCAAGGATGTGCCCGAGCGGGAAGAGGCACAAGAGGACTTCCTGCGGCGGGTGGAGGACTTCGAGGGTTTCTTCCGCCGTCCTTATTTCATCATCCCCGAGCAACTGGCTGAATGGGTAAGGAAGACATCGCCGGGTTGGTGAGCAGGCGCTATCGGGAGGGTGAAGAAGTTGGCGAGGCTGAGGGCAAGATAACCGTCGAGCACGACGCTGAGCTTCTGGGCGGTGAGATCGGGGAGTTGACCCGTGGCGAGGTTGAGGTCAAGCAGAAGGTTGACACGGTCAAGGGGAAATCAACCAGACTGAAGATAGGCAAGTTGGGCTGATGGCTCTGGCTGATTGAGGGAATGGACCATGTCACAAACCACACTCGATTTCTCCGCCTACATCGCCGACCGCACCCAAGATCTCGTAGGCCACAAGTGGGTCTTTGCTGGGACTGATCAATGGCTGGGTACCTTCAAAGCCTGCACTACTTTGTCATCACTGGAGTCAGGCATAAAACACCGTGGTCGATAACAGGCCTGGAGCGTGAAATTAGAAGCGTAATGCTGTCGCTGATCACTTTACACAAATTAGGAGAAAACGACATGACAACCCAAAAAGCACAATGGATAGTTCTTGTTTATGTCGCAGCGCACAACGACCTGGCGGGATGGGGCCAGCGCAGCCTGGACCAGATCCTGGGGGTAGGCAGCACGCAACAACTCAAGCTGACCGCCCTCTACGATTGGCACGGCGGCGCGACCCGCTACATCGCGGGCGAGCCGGGCAAGGCGGCGGTCAAGCAAGAGCTGAGCGACTTTGACTCCGGCGATCCCGACGCCCTGCTGGAGACGGCGCGCTGGGCGTTCGAGCAGTGCCCGGCGGAACGCTATGCGCTGGTACTGTGGAGCCATGGCAGCGGCTGGCAGCCCGAAGATCGCGAGCGTTCAGCGAGAGGGCAGGTGTTTTCTGGCTGGACTCCAGAGGAAATCGCGCGCATTGCGTACCAGATGCGGAGCGACAGTGTCGTCTCCGAACGTGAAGCAACCGAACGGTCCGCGCAACCTGGTAGTGTGGCATTGTTTCGTACCACGCTGGAACGGATTCTCGGGCTTGATGACCCTGCTAAACGGGCCACCTGCTTCGACGACGGCTCCGGTCACTCTTTGGACACGGTGGAGTTGGAGCGCGTCGTGCGCAAGGTGGAAGCCATCATCGGGCAGCCGCTCGACCTGTTGGGGATGGACGCCTGCGTGATGGCCACGCTGGAGGTGGCCTACCAGGTGCGCCGTCACGTCCGGTATCTGATCGCCTCGGAGGAGATGGTGCCGGTGCGTAGTTGGCCCTACGATACCATCCTGGGAGCGCTGCGCGATGCGCCGGAGACGTCCGCCCGCGAACTGGCAGAGTTGGTGGTGCAGCATTACGTGGATTATTACACTGCCCATCCGCCTCCCCCTAACAGTGGCGACGTGACCAAGGTCGCGCTGGACCTGGACCGCGTCGGTGAGCTTGTCCAGGCCACCGACGGGCTTGCCGGGGCGCTGTTGGAAGACATTGGGAAGCAGGCTGACTACCTCTGGGCCGCCCAGCGTGAGGCACAGGCGAAAGAGACACTGAAAGGCAGGCGACGGGCTAGCAAGTTCGGTTTCCATCTGTGGGATCTGGGCACGCTGGCGGCACACCTGACCGCGCACAGCGACGGCACGGCCGTCCATGAGGCGGCGCAAGCGGTCAGCGCGGCGCTTCAACCTGGCGGCGCGGTGATTGCCGAGGGACATCGAGGCGAGTGGTTCGATGGCATCGGCGGCGTCTCGATTTACGCTGTGCCGCCGAACCTACAGCGCATCTCGCCCTACTATGCTGACGTGGCGCTGGCGCGAGAGACACGGTGGAGCGAGATGCTGAAGGCGTATCACGCCAAACTATGAACAAAAGACCATCAAGCAGGCGCTGGAGGGGAACCAACATATTCGGCCAACCTTTGTCGCCGATGCAACGCCGGAAACTCTGCTGAAGGATGGGGAAAAGGCGCACCTGTTTCACTTTGCCGGTCACGGCGATTTCGAGAAAGGGATGAGCAAGCAGCCGGGAAAAGTCGAAGGCGAGGGAGTCATTGTTTTGGACGGTGGTTGCGGCGACCCCGCGCCGCTCGATGCCGGGCAATTGGCGCTGCGGCTGCGCCAGGCGGGGGTACGTGTGGCGCTGTTGGGAGCCTGCCGCAGCGGGCGGCGAGACGATGTGAACGTGTGGAGCAGCGTGGCAACGTCCTTGCTAAAGGCCGAGTTGGGCGCGGTAGTGGGAATGCGGTACAAAATCCGCGACGAGAGCGCGATTGCCTTTGCCGGAGCGTTCTACCGGGCGCTGGTATCCGGCCTGACGATTGACGAGGCCGTGGCCGCCGGGCGGGTGGCCGTCTCGCTGCTAGATCCGCAAGGCTGGGGCGTGCCGGTGCTCTACCTGCGCGCGCTGGATGGGGTGATCTTCCCAGAGCACACTGCCGACGTGACACTGAAAGAGATCCGGGATCAACTCCGGGTGACGGCCCGGCAGCGGATTGGGATACTGCGCGGCAAAGCGGTGACCGTTGACATCGGCAAGATGACTAAAGGGGTCATAGAGGCAGAGATGGAAGTAGATGTTGTGGAGGAGGGAGGAGATGCGACCGCTGTAAAGATCAAGGAGATGGGGAGGGCACCGTCAACGCTGACCAGAAAGCGGACACGGTGAAGGAAGGACATATGATCGGCGTTAGGATAGACAATCTGAGGTTAGACAGGAGGACCGGAGAATGAAATGTGCGCGCCGGATCGTATTGGATTTCGTGTTGGCGGCAGTCGTAGCCACGTTCGGTGAACTGACCTCCATAGATTGGACGCTTTTGTCCAATTGGGGGCACTGTACGGCTTCTCGCTCGGGTGTTTAGATCTGCAGAGACTCTGAACGGCTATTACCATCGTCCGTTTTGGCATCGCTACCCTAACACAAAGGCGGCTCAAACTGAATCACAACTAAGGAGGGCGTAAGATGTTTTTCTCAAAGCGAAAGAAGGTTGGTACAGTCTATTTTTATTACACGTGGTCTAGACCACCCACTGACACTGAACTCGAAAAGTTAAAGGAGGAAGACTTATACAAAGTCTCAGCATACTTCATATGGGAAAAAACGAAAGATAAGAAGTTTCTAAGCCTATGGAGAAAAGCTAAGAAACAGAATGCTAAGGTTGTGAGGTTGGGCCCGACTATAATATTGTCACCAGAGGTTCTAGGATTTTCATTGACAGATATCCAATGGAAGGCTCATCTTTGGAACAGCACTAACACCTTTGCAAAACATGAATTTGAGCAAAGGCTGGAAACACCTCTACAGGAGGATAGATATTTCTCGATTATTTTGGGGGTGGGCGATGATGATTGTGATCTCATGGTTGGCGCTGCAATTTATTTTAGCGGTTAATGGCATTTCGCCCAGAGAGCAACATAGTAAACGTACTGTCTTCCCATCACAGTAGATCCTAGAGACGAGAATACTACCCGAACGTTTTCTACAATGGATGGTGAAATCTTGTTTTGCTCATAACGAAACGAGAGATTTGGGCCTCGAAATTAAGCGAGGGTCCCGCGCTTCTCCAAAACCGCAAGAAGGAGTATCGTTTTGACTCCCCAGAGAAGTCGCCTTTCAGGAGGAGATAGACTATGTTCGAGTTCAGCATGTGGTTTGATAAGGGTGAGAGGCTATTTGAATTGGGAAGGTTCCAAGAAGCAGTCGAATGCTATGATAGGGCTTTGGAGATCTCACCTTGGAATGCCAGTGCTCTTTGCAACAAAGGCAACGCATTAGCTGAACTGGGTGAATATGACCAAGCATTGAGATGCTATGACAAAGCCCTGGAAGTAGATGCCAGGGATACTGTCACATGGCTCAACAAAGGAGCAACATTTTCCAGACTAGGAAGATATGTAGAAGCAATTGATTGTTTTGACAGAGCTTTAGAGATTGATCCCACAGACACTGATATATGGGCTCATAAAGCCTCCGTTTTATACAATATGGGTAAGTCAGAAGAGGCTAAAGAATGCTTCAAGGAGGCTGCAGATTGGGGGCATCCAGAGGCAGCAGGATTTCTACAGGAATTGTATGTTGAGGAGGGAGTTGCTCTATATCAATCAGGAAGCCATGAGGAAGCAATTGACTGCTTTGACAAGGCCTTAGAGCTTGATCTTGGGTATGCGAGAGCATGGGGCTACAAGGGTGCTGCCCTATCTGAGCTAGAGGGGCATGAGGAGGATGCAATTGGATGCTTTGATAGGGCCCTGAAGATCAATCCGGAATATGCAGAGGCGTGGTTCAACAAAGGGGCAGTTTTGTATAACGCTGGTAACACGGAAGAAGGTATAGAGTGTTTTAGGAAAGCTGCTGAGCTAAACTTCCCTCAAGCAGAAGCCACACTAAGACAAAGTGAAAGCAGATATGCCGAAGAACTGTTCAACACAGGCGTGGGGTTACTCAACTCAGATGAATATCTAGAGGCAATCGAGTACTTCAATAAGGTGGTTGAAATAAAACCTGAATACATCTATGCATGGGTGAATAAGGGTTCTGCCCTTGATAGATTGGGGAGGTGTAGTGAGGCGCTTGAGTGCTACGACAAGGCCTTGGAAATTGACTCGGAGAGCGTTTATGCGTTGTTTAACAAAGGTATTGTGTTATGTAAACTGGAGGAGTATGAAGAGACCGCAAGATGGATGAAGAAGGCTGCTGATTTGGGCTCGTCAGAGGCATCATCTTTCCTGCATGAGTTGAAAGTAGGCGCGGAGAGACTATTTGCCAAGGGAGTCTCTCTGCTCAAGTCAAATAGCTATACGGAAGCCATCAGATGCTTTGAGGAAGCCATTAAAATGAATCCCGAACACGCAAACGCGTGGGGCAACAAAGGTGTTGCTTTGCAATTTCTGGAAAGGTATAAAGAAGCGCTTGAGTGCTATGGAAAGGCATTAGAAATTAACAGAGATATTGAGGTGTGCTGGCACAACAAGGGGATTGTCCTCTTTAAGTCAGGTATGGCAGAGGAAGCGTTAGAGTGCCTCAATGCGGCTGTGCAGATTAATCCCCGTTATGCCAATGCATGGTGCAATATGGGCATCGTCTTGGACGAACTGAGCAGGTATGACGAAGCTGTAATGTGCTATGACAAAGCCTTGGAGATCGACCCCGAATATGCGAAAGCAAGGGAGTGTAAGGGACGTACTCTAGCAAGGCTTGATCGGACTCAAGAAGCACTACAGTGTTTTGATGAAGCAACAGAAGCCGATCCAGGAAACGCGAAGAGGTGGTTCGAGAGAGGAGTTGTCTGGAGTGAACTCGACAAAGACGAGGAGGCAATTGAGTGTTATACCAAAGCTCTAGAGATTGATCCAGAGTATGCGGATGCGCTATTCAACAAAGCATTTCATCTGTGTAAGTTAGAGAAATTGAGCGAGGGCCTTGAATGTCTCGATAAGGGTCTGACCATTAATCCACATCTGGCAAAGCCTTGGGCCATGAAGGGACTTGTTTTGGAAGAGCAAGGCAGATACAAGGAAGCACTTGAGTGCTGTATGAGAGCTTTGGATATTGACCCTGACGCATTGAGAAGCAGAGGAATTGTTTTGGATCCATTAGATGAGCAAGTAGAAGGGATAGTCTCATACGCTATAGTAATTTCAAATCGGAAAACTCCTGAGGAAGCAATAGACACTATAAGTCCAATTGAAATAGGGATTTGGGAGCCAAAGAGATAATCGTTGAGGGCTTATCACGATGAGCATCATGAAGTGTGATTAAGATTAAGGAGCGATTCAATGATTTATGAAGATTTTGAACTGCTGGCAACAGATGCTCAAGTCATTGAGGAGAAAGGTGGGAAACAGGTTGCATTCCGGGTGCGAGTTCCACAGTCGCCCGCTGGAGAGATCATCAAGGGCATTCCCACCGGGTACGATGCACGCGAGATGAGGGAACTCTTGCGAGGCTGGGAACAACGCGAACTGGGCTGGCAGGATGTAATTCGGTTAGGATACAGACTGGGTATGATACTCTTTCCCCCCCCGGTACGCGATGTGCTGGTGCGCAGTCTGGATCTGGTGAAAGCCCAGGGAAAGGGACTGCGCATCCGATTGCTATTGGAAGACAAAGAACCAACACAATCCGAACAGAACTTACCTCGCGACATCCAGAAGAGCCAAGGTGAACTACCTAATATTCCTTGGGAATACGCCCTGCTCAACCGTGGCGGCGGTGAGGCAGCGGTAACCGACTTTCTGGCCCTTATACCGAACGTCTCTATCGTACGGCATCAAGCAGCTACGCTGCGCGCTTGGGATGTCAAAGCAGAACTGCCGGCGCGGATGGTCGTGGCGCTGGCCAGTCCCACCGGGTATGCAACGCTAGATTTGGACAAAGAGCGCCAGTACATCGAGCAGGCCTTGAAAGAAAACCCTCACATTAAATCTACCTTTGTCACCAACGCAACATTGGAATCTTTGAAGGACATAGAGAAAACTCATCTATTTCACTTTGCTGGCCACGGAGATTTTGAGAAGAGGATGGGCTCTCAGCCAGGACAGGTTGAGGGCGAGGGAGCCATTGTTCTGGAGAATGAACATGGCGATGCTGCCCCATTTAGTGTTGGCCAGTTAGCGCTCCGTTTACGTCATGCTGGGGTACGCGTGGCGGTGCTAGGAACTTGTCAGAGCGGGCGTCGGGATGACGTCAATGTGTGGAGTGGGGTGGCTGGGGCCTTGCTGAAAGCAGGGTTGGGAGCGGTAGTGGGAATGCAACACACCATCCTGGATAAGAGCGCTGTCGCCTTCGCCGGAGCGTTTTATAAAGCGTTGGTGGCAGGCCTGCCCATTGATGAAGCAGTGACAAACGGCCGGCTGGCAGTCGCTCACACTGATGCGCGGGGCTGGGGCGTGCCTGTCCTCTATCTGCGCGCCCAGGATGGAATCGTCTTTCCTGAATTCGCCGACAATCCGACTTTAGCAGAGACCCGTGAACATCTCCTCGACATAGCCCAGGCACAGGTTGTAGCCGTCAGATACCCGTATTTCTTGGCAGCACCTGCCAAGCTGCGCCGCTCGTTCGATACCTTTATCAAGGGGAGGATCAAAGGCTTCGTCGGCAGGCAGTTTGTGTTCGATGCGCTGGACGAGTTCCTACGCACACATAATTCAGGCTATTTTGTCATTCGCGGTGTGCCAGGCATCGGCAAGTCAGCGTTGATGGCCAAGCTAGTCAACGACAGGGGCTATGTTCACCATTTCAATATCGCTACTCAAAACATCCGCAGCAGGCAGTCTTTTCTCGAGAATGCCTGTGCCCAACTTATCGCCCGCTATAGGTTGAAGCACGAGGAATTGCCATCAAATGCTACTGACGATGGCGGATTCCTAGTGAAGTGCCTGGAAGAGGCTACGGCAAACCACGGAAATCACCCTGTCGTACTGGCGATTGATGCATTGGATGAATCAGATCGGTTGGGTCTTGCGCCGACCGTCAATAGTCTCTACCTACCTGAAGATCTTCCTGAGGGTGCATACATCGCCGTAACGACGCGTCACTTGGCCGAGCTGCGTCTGCACGTGGCGCAACGACAGATACTCGATCTAGAGGCGGATTCGGAAGGTAACCTGCGGGACATCAGCGTCTACATTGAGACCTACGTTCAGCGGGAAGCGATGCAGGCACGATTGACAGGTTGGGGAGTAGATGTGGAGAGCTTTGTCGCTGCGCTGCGGAAGAAGAGTCAGGGCAACTTTATGTACCTGCGCCACGTGCTACCGGCCATTGAGCAGGGGAAGTTCGTCAAGGGTACGCTGGATGAACTGCCCGAGGGCCTAATGGAATACTACCAGCGCCACTGGCGACAGATGCGTGAGGGAAACGAGAGCGAGTTTGACGCAGTGTATGAGCCTGTTGTGTACGCTTTCGCAATAGCACCAGCGCCAGTGACTGTCGAGAAAGTCGCAGCGTGGATGGAGTTGAGCCAGCGACAGGTGAAGAAAGCCATTGAACGGTGGCGCGAGTTCCTAGAGGAGGAGGTAGTGGATGGTCAACATCTGTATCGTATCTACCACCTAAACTTCCAGGAGTTCCTAAGAGAACAAGTGGAGTGAAGAGAGGAGGGTTGGACAAGGCTTAACTGGTTACGATCTGGTTACGAGGCGGTTCCGAAAAAGCGTAACCGGGTTGGGGTGGGGCAGCATCAAGCGGTTGTTGCGTTCTGAGGTGGTTACGAACTGGTTACGCCCAGCGTAACCGGGGTTACGCTGGGCGAGGGATGCACAACGCCACAGATTTATAATAGAGTTGTTCCTGATTAGCAAATGATGGTATACTTGGCGTCAAACCCAAACAGGAGTGCCGTCATGGTAATACGGATACGAGATGATCGTCAGATGAGAGCACTGACGGGTCTGTCACAGAAGCAGTTTGATGCGTTACTGACAGAATTCACGGCAGTGTACGAAGAAAGGCGCTGGAAGTCCTATGAACAGGACGTAGCTGCCGGGAAGAGACAGCGGAAGCCTGGGGCGGGACAGAAGGGGAAACTGCCCACTCCGGCAGACAAGTTGTTGTTTGTGCTCTATTACTACAAGACCTATCCGACATTTGACGTGTTGGGAACGCAATTCGGCATGGTGCGTTCGAAGGCCCATGAGAACCTGCATCGTCTTTCCCCGGTGTTACATGAGACGTTGGTGCGAGGGGGTGTCATGCCGCATCGCGAATTCGCCACACCAGAGGAACTGAGGCAAGCCTTGCAGGGCATAGACCAACTCCTCATCGATGTCACTGAGCGGCTGTATCGTCGTTCTCAAGATGACCAGGTGCAGCGAGCGCACTACAGTGGCAAAAAAAACGCCACACGGTGAAGAACACGATCATGTCCACCCTGAGCAAGTACATTCTCTTCGTCGGTCGCACTTTTACAGGACGCAATCATGACTACACCATGCTGAAACAGGAACTGCCACCAGACGAGCTCTGGTTCGATGGCCTCCAGGTGCTGGTCGATCTCGGCTATTTAGGAATGCCCAAGGATTACGACAGCGACAACATCTCCCTGCCATTCAAGAAGCCTCGTAAGAGCAAGAAGAACCCTAATCCACAACTCACCGACGATCAGAAGGCCGCCAATCGAGCCCTGAGCAAACTACGCATTTTCGTCGAGAATGCTATCGGTGGCATGAAACGCTACAATATCCTCGTTCATCGGTTCAGAAACCATAAGCCCGGCTTTGAGGATGATGTCATCGCCATATGCGCTGGTCTCTGGAACTTCTCTTTGACCAACAACTATTGAGGAACAACTCTAATCGAATAGGAGGCTCTCTCACCGTGTAGGCTGATCGGTGGGATCGCGCTCAGCCTTCTTGCGCCGGACCCGCTGCAGGGCGCGGAGGTT
>Ga0180437_10011691_pt1 | contig 10488 bp, 5 predicted proteins | sample SS_ome_4_FD_132410 | JGI IMG/M metagenome (GOLD analysis project Ga0180437, IMG submission 132410) | Hypersaline lake sediment archaeal communities from the Salton Sea, California, USA - SS_3_D_1 metaG | ecosystem: Environmental > Aquatic > Non-marine Saline and Alkaline > Hypersaline > Sediment... | reverse complement strand
TTTCTAGGGGCAAGCGTGGTGAGCGGGATAGCGCTGGCTACGGGCCATTTGGCGGCCCGGGCCACCGCGTCGAGTTTCGCGTCCGCCACTGATTCAAAGGTCCGGATTTGCGCTATTATTGCCGGCAAGCCGGGCGAGCGCAGTTGGACACCGTCAGAAGCAGAGATCACGGCCGTAAGGAAGCGCCTGGCCGCAGCAGAGAAGAACCTTGGCAACGTGGAGTTCGTTGTCGGCCAGGCGAATAACGCCGAGCAGACCGTTCGGTTGCTGGACGAAGCGGGTCCCGACGCTCCCGTGCTGGCAATCAGCGCGGACATCTTCGGCCCCGCAAGAGTTATGCCACCGATCTTCGACCAGCGCCGACCGGTAGCCTTGTTTCACCTCCCTGTCATTGGCGGGCACGACTGGTGCCTGGTGAAGCCGTGGCGTGAGGAAGGACATCGGATCACGCTCTTTAACAGCACCGACTACAACGAACTGGAGCGGGCAGCGGCACTGCTGAGGGTGGTTCCGCTGTTGCGACGAAGCCGAGTACTCGTTTCTCCGCCGTTCAAGGGCACGCGCGAGTCCTACGCGCCGGATAAGGTGAAAGAGCGGCTGGGGGTCGAACTCCTGCAGATCGCCGATGGGCGTTATGACCAGGTTATGGCAAAGGTGGACGATGCCGCCGCGGAGACCGAGGCGAAGACGTGGATCGACGAGGCGGAGAGTATCGTCGAACCGACCCGGGATGACGTAGTCAAGGCCGCCAGGGCAAGCCTGACCTTGAACCAGTTGATCGCCGAGAACCGTGCTGACGGGTTATGTGTCGGGACGTGCATGGGCTGGCTCGATCGCGGTTTTCCATGCCTGGGCTTCTCGCGCCTTAACGACCGGGGGATCCCCGCCGCCTGCGACGGGGACATGGACTGCCTCCTGACAATGCTGATCTTCCAGCACGCGCTGAACCGGGCCGGTTTCCTGGGCAATGCGGCGGGCGTTGACACGTCCAAGAACGCGTTTCACCTCTCCCACTGCTCGGCCCCGTTGCGAATGGAAGGTCCTGAGAGCCCCAGGTCGCCCTACCTGCTTCGTCGGCATGCGGAGGTTCGTGGCGGTGCAGTCACCGAGGTCCGTTATCGCATCGGACAGAGAGTCACCTTCACCAAGCTGGTCCACCTTGACACCCTGTTGGTGTTTACAGGGAAGATCATCGAAGTTCCCAAGGTACCCAAAGGCAAAGAGCGGGGTTGCCGGACGGAAATCGTCGCGGAGGTAAACGACGCGGGGAAACTGCTGGACAACTGGGGCGGTGGGGCGCTGGGCGCAAGCGCCAAGGACTATTATGCCTCTCTGCACCGGGTGGCCTACTACGGCGACCACACCCGCACGATCCACCACCTGGCCCACCTGACTGGAATGAGGGTTGCAGAGGAAGTCTGAGCGAACAAGACAATCGAGCTTCTCATCGCGTACGCGCCACCAGCGTGCTGCTGACGCTCGCCTTGGCGGGTGTGGAAATGTAGGCTGCGGCACCCGATCGTGATTATGACTATATTCCATTGGCATTTGAGCAGAAGTCGCCCTTGAACTTCAAGCGCGACAGCCAACTGAGAAGGCAGCGGACGACGAATTACCACGGCAAACTTACAGGGAAAAGGCGGTCGATTTGGGTGGCCGCGGCCGGCGGTCACGCGGCCTCTCGACAGGAGCTTTTGATGAGGCCGCCGAGTTGTTGCTTGCAGCGGACGGCACCTTCGAAGTGAGCGCGTAGCGCTCCCGACCGTCGCGTTCGGAACATCTGGACGGCTAGCACCTCTCCGACCGGGCTAGGCCGAGGTGCGTGATCGCCGCGCCTCTGTCACCTTCTGCAGGGTGACTTCCTCGATCCTCTCAATATCCTCTTTGTTCAGGGCGCGGCACAGCCTGACCGTGAAACCGTCGTCTTCTTTTGGCAGTACCTGGTTAGCTGTGTCCCTGGTACATGGAAGGCCTCTGTCTTTCAGTGCATCGAGGATCTTGCTGCTGAAAAAATCAAATGATCCAACCGGCAGACACCGGGGGTCACGATCGAAGGCAGGACAAGATCTGCGGACCCACACAACAATGCTCCGATGACCCGTAGACTCCTCTGAAATCCAATTATTGATTTCCGAAACTAGAGACCATTCTCGTTCCGTCATATGTGCTTGCACTACCGGGTCGCTCTCTCTGCTCGGTAGATGGTCCGTTATGTACTTGAAATTCTCCTTCAGCTGGCTTCCCTGGTAACAATCTGCGTACTCACACGCGTCACAATAGCTCGACGTGAAATCTATTCCGGAATTGTTCAAGTCTCTTCTGGTCCAGAGAAGGATTACTCCGAGGTCACTGACGTATTTCTGGCCAAAGTGCTCTTCGCGAACATCGAATCTAAGGCCTGCTCCCACAAGGCGCTCGAGCACTTCGATCAGCTCAAAGAGTCTCGGTTTCACTGGCCTAAATGGGTCAATTGATGGATCCAACGGATCCCGGAGATCCTTGGCACTCATCCCGCGAAAGACGAATTCACTCTCAACTTTCTCCCGCCAGAGCTCAAAAAGCGGGCCTCGCCAGCTTCCATCCACGAACACTTCCCTACCCCTTCTCAGCCGACTGCCAGACCACGTTGCAGGATTTGGGATGTGACTTTCAGCTCCTTGCTGGAAATACCTTCGCGTTCTCGATTGCGATCAGAACTTGTCCCTTAGGATATTCCTTGCGCTCTGCCGAGCTTGCTATATTCCAAGGAGTTTCGACAGCTCTTCCCTGACATGAAAGCCTTTCATGATTCCCGGCTTCTGCCCGGCTTCATCCGTTGTCTCTGCAAGACGATTCTCTATATGGTCCAGACGCCGGCGCGCCGCCAGCGTTACAGTACACGCCGTACGCTGAGGTGTAAGGGAAGACGGGGTGGGTTACCCGCGATACGGGACTTCACGAGCGCCGACTGGGACCCCGTCGCATTCGTAGTCTACCTCTGGATTCCTGAATTCCCGGTTTCAGGAGCAGAAGACCTCACGAACCTCGGGACGCAAACCGCTCCCAACCGCTTCTATAGCTTCAGTCCGTGCTTTCGCCAGCTCCTCCTGCCGCTTGGCGAAGTCATCGGAGGAATGCAGTTTCTCGGGGTGAAGCAGAACCGGGTCGACTGTCCGAATTGCGCGAGGCACCTCGAAACCCACCGCAGGATTAAGCTCCCAGTCTTCCAGCCCGCCTCGACACAGGGAGTCAAGTATACCCATCGTGTCGTTCAATGTTATGTCGCGTAGCCGGGTCCCTTCGCCCACGTACCCGGTATTGATGAGAAAACAGCGCAGCTCAGGCAGTCCCTTGATTATCTCGTAGAACGCGTTCGCGTGCTCGGCTCTGTCGCCCGCAACAAACGGATCATAGAAGAATACGCTGATGATCTTTCCCGCTTTAGTCGGATCCCCCGCGGATGACTGCATCGCCTGACCCAAAACCATAAAGGCAGCCGCCTGCTCCTTGGTCAGACGACAGATTGCAGGTATTGTCGGGCCGCGGGTGATCAGAATCAGATTGTCAACACCGTCGACGTTGATGTCTTGGCTGGCATGCATGAAATCGCGACGCAAAATCACCGCCCGGCCGTTTGAGGTTTTATCGGAATTGTAAAAATCAAAAACGCCGCTCTCGTCAAGCCAGACGTTTTCAAAGAATGTCGCCGGTTTCAGCGCGCCATAATATGTTTCGCGCTGGTCGCGCGGATTAAGCCCGTCGGTCTTGACGAAAACGCCCCCGGATTCAAATCCGTGAAATGAACCGTCCGGCATCAACGTGCCGCCATCATCCTGGACGAGCCAGGACAACTCGTGATCCTTCCATGCGAGGACGCGACAAGTCGTCGTTGTTTTGCCGTTCGCCGATAGCGCGATCAACAGCGACCGGACCCACTGATACCCGCCATGCGCTTGCTGCAAATAATCGGCACGGCAACCTGAGTGAAGAAATATGGCTCGGCGTTTTGCTTTCGCGGCCCAGTCTTCGGCGGCAAACACACCCTTCTTCAGCTCGCCAAAATAGTTGCTGTTGCGAACGATCTTCACCATCCTGGCATCCGGCAGAAACGCGAGCCGGATCGTTATATCCTTCTTGGGTAACGGCTTCGTGCGGTTTGATTCAAACGCATCGTCGGTGAAGAAGATAATCGTGTACGTCGGATTCTCGACCCGTCCCGGAGCACGACCAAACTGGTTTTCCCCAGCGTAGACCAGATGAACGAACTCTTTCGGAACAATCACGCGCGCAGTGACTCCCTCAGTCCCATCGCCAATCACATAATCAATTGAAACCAACTCCCTGTGCGACAGACGGGATTCGCACTGACGCAGCAACTCCGCCTCGGCCCGACCGAACTTGTCATCAACATTGTTCTTGGTGAACATGGCTGCGCGCGAGCTAGGTTCGCTATCAACGCAGATGTTACCGAACTCAGAAAACTCTACGCCTGATTCCTCCCGGACCATCCGGTACAACGCGTCGGCTGACGGATTGTCGCTCAGACGCCCATCGGCCCCCGCTTTGTGATAGATCCGAGCGGCAACTTCCGAGAATTGCTCAGCATCAAACGACATGTACTAATCTCCTTCTTGTGCGTTCTTGGGTCCATTTCCCACCGACGACTTTATATTAGAGTATGCGATGTGGCAGTGTCAAGACTTTTGGCAACGGGCACCCACCACTTCATTAGAATCTCCAGGGCCCGGCACACCGCTGAAACAAACTGCTTAAGGTGAAGTTCGAGCTCGCCGCCGGATCATCTGACGCGTCCCAGTTCCTCGATTACGCGGGCAATGCGCGCCCGCGCCGCCAGGATGACCTGCGGATCTTCGGTGAAAGTCTTGTGATCGACCAGGACCTCGGGCGCAACCGCGAGTTCCGCTTCCGCTCGTTCGCGGAGTTCCTCGGGCGCTTTGTCGCCTTGCGCGGCGAGAAGATCGCGAAGAACGTACAGGTACTCGTAATCCTCGATCCCGTCGCGTATCAGCTCAAACCGGATTGAGCCGAGAGGTGTCCCGTCAGGTCCGGGATAGAGCAGGTACCCGCAGCCGTTGTGCCCCGCCTGGCGGTTCCATGGTATCCAGGGGACCGCCGGCCAACGTTCCTCCCCGCCAGTGTTCAGATCCCAGTGGGTAGAGCCCCAGTAAAGGAACCCTTCGGCGCCGTACTTCCAGCACTGCCAGAACATCAGCCGATGGTCGGTTGCGGGAAACTCGATCATGATACCCGGTCGGCCCCAGACCGTGTAAAGCCAGAGCCGGTCTCCCTGGGCCATCCGTTCCGCCAGTATGACCTGGTCGAAATTGTCCACTGTGGGACACCAGACGTCGACGCCGTCGAACAGCGCCTGTTCGGGCGCGCTAGTCTGCAGACGAGGCCATTCCGGAACGATGCTGTGCACCCATTGGTTCAACTCGACCACCTGCGGAATGAGATGGCGCGCCATCACCGCCACCTCGTCGCGCGTGTAGAACAGCGCAAGGTCGTTCCACCCTTTTTCCTTTATAAACGCCCGTGTATCGCGAAGCATTTTCGCGAACTCGGGCCGGTCCGCCCCGTCCACCCCTTCGGGCAGCGGGATAAAGAAGTTGTTCTGGCCGTTCTCGATCAGATACTCGAGATCCTTCAACCTCTCGCCGCGATCCATGGGGAAGTCCTTGAGCGCGCCGGCGCGGTGGCTGAGCTGATAATCGTAGAACCGCTTGCGTACCTCCCACGGTGTGCGGCCCTCGTACTTGTAAAACCGGCGCAGCCAGTTCTCGTTGAACCAGAACGATGTTTTCAGGTGCGTCTCCTTGGAAATGGCAAAATCCCAGACGTGCACTTCCAGCGGCATCTCGAACGCCTGACAGCCGTCGGCCTCCACACGAATTGTCCCGGCGTAATCACCGGCCGGAACAGAATCATCAGCGTGGACGGTGACGAAGAACGGCTGAGCATCCTGCTCCGCGGGAACGTTAACAGGCTCGGGTGGGAATGTGATATCAGGCCAGAGACCTTCCTTTTCCACTAAGAAATTGTACTCGGGCGGGCCGATCGTCACGTAACCGATACGATGGACGGTCACCTGCTCACGCGGTATGGTGGCTGTCCCATCGCCGTGGGCGAGATCGCTTACCGAAACCCGCAGGTTCTTAAGATCTTTCCACAGCGGTACTACCACAATCTGAACGCCTTCAAACTCATTTCGCGCAAGTGATATTGAAGCTGTTGCGGGTTTCAAGAACTCGGGATCAATTTCTTCCCGAAGGTACGGCTCATCCATGAACACCTTACGCAGCGTCGTTTCCGGCACCACCGCAAAATCAACAGCCTCTCCCGGCGTCATGACGGCCGCCCGCATACGCGCCACGTGCCGGCTCAGATGGCGAACCGCGTCCTGAGCGGTCTCGACCGCATCGCGCCGGTCTTTCAGCGAGGCATCCTTGCGACCAACAATATCGCGCGCTTCCGTTAACCGCGCGGCAACAGGTCTCATGGCATCTATCGCGTCGCTGGACCGCCGTCTGGCCTCCCGACCCATTTGAGTCTCGAGGGAACCGGCTAGCAGGATAAGTCTGCGCATCTCGCCGTCTTCCTGGGCGAGCGGCTTGACGGTCTGCCGCTTCTCCTCGGTCGCCAGCGTTTTCCCCGTACCAACATCCACCAGACGCGCTTCGACCGCATACTCGCCCGGTTCGGGCAACGGCACGTCAAACTCCTTCGTTTCGCTCTGGTAAGGCTCGAACCGCCCGGTCACCGTTTGAGTCACAAGACTACCGTCAGGACGTCGTACCTCGACAACGGCCTCGAGGTGACGCGGCCGGTGAGAATTGTTGGCGAACGCAATTCTAACCGCATCCATCCTTTTCAGGTCAAACGCGTGGAGCCGCAAGTCGAACTCCGCGAATCCCTGCGGCGACGGCTCCGGTTTGAACAGGGCTCCCGCAGCGTTGCCGGAGAGTTGAGCGTCGTGGTTCATCATCGGCCAGGGCATGCGTGCGGCATCGTAAGCGCCGCCGACCGTAACGCAGTAAACGAAACGGTCCTTGCTTGTGAATACGATCTCCGTCTCGCCGTCGCGGTCAATATCACCTATCGCGGGCGTCGTTAACGTACCTGTCCTGGTTGGATAGGACCATTCTTCCGCACCGTCGGCGGACAGGCAAACGAGCCGTCTCGTCCGGGATGTGACCAGAATTTCCAGCTCACCGTCGCCGTCCACGTCACCGAGAGAAGGGCCTTGAACAACCGCGCCCACCTCGGCCGCCCAGAGCGCCTTGCCGTCACGCAAACGGTAGACGTAGCCGGTACCGCCCTGCCCGGTACCGTCTGCGCACACAATGTCAAACCTGCCCGTGCCGTCAAAATCCGCCAGGGCGAAACTGTTGGTCTGATCGATTCTTCCCTTACCCTGCCAGCGCCACTTCTCCGCACCCGAGAACGCGTCCCGGACGATAACCTGGAAATCTTCTGTGGCCAGTATCACCTCGGGCTGTCCGTCGCCGTCAACGTCGCCGACTGCTGGGCCCGATCGCCGTTCGTTGCGGGGCGCGTTCTCATGGTGTGACCAGACTACACGCCCGCTGCAGTCGAAGCAGGCCGCAGTCCCGCCGCCGAACGTCGCATATATGCGCATGGTGCCCGACGGGTCGTGATACGCCACAGCAGGGATACCGCGGATCTGGCCCTCGCCCTGGTAATGCCACAGCTCCATACCGCAATCGTCGATGCAGTAAAGAGTTCCGCTGTCCGATCCGAACACGATCTCAACATGGCCGTCGGCATTGAGATCGGCAACAACCGGCCCGCTGTAATCCGTCCGGTCACCGGTAAAGGTACGCCAGATCAGGGTCCCCTTGCTATCGAGACATCCGGCGACGCCTCCCGTGTCAACGAAAAACACCTCCTTGTTCCCGTCGCCATCATAATCCACGACCGAGGGCGTCGCCTGGATGCCGTCACCTCCAGCGTCATGGATACGATAGTCCCACAACAGCCCACCTGCACCGTCCAGACAGATGACGCGCTTGTCGCGCGAGGCGCAGACGATCACTTCGGTTGACCCGTCGTTGTCCAGGTCGGCGAGGATGGGCGACGCGTATATCTTGCCCTTAGTCTCGAAGGCCCATTCCAGTCGAGGCTCATCTGCCGCACACGCCATGCAAAGAAAGAAGAACGCACAACCCAGAATCAGATACGCCGCCGACTTCGTGTTCATGCTTTCCCGCCTTTCGTGCGACAGTCTATGCACCGTCCCGCGTGTCACTGACCGAAAACACCAGCTCATAGGATGACCCCCACCCGAAATCGCAACGCTTGACTGTCCTATCGTACCAGACGCGCCGCTCCTGCTACAACCGCCCGCAGCCCAAACGCGGGGAGCCCGCTATGTCTAAACCCTCTCACTGTAACAGGGAAATGCCTGCTTTTCTCCGCAACCGCGCGGCAAATCCAGAATGCAGCCCCAAGATGGCTCATTTGCTCAGTCCCGTGCTGGTCGGGCCACGGCTCTCGCTCGGTGAAGAACTTCGCCCGGCAGATGCGATTAGTCGGTTTTTCACTCAGAATTAGTGCTTGACAAAACGCCACCGACTGTGGTATCCTATGGATTGTTGGGTTTCTAGGTTTATTAAATACACGAGAAAAGATAGCACGCGTGCTGTACCAATGTTGTTAGGGGGGGGGCACATGGCTTCTTCTGCAAAGTCAACCGAGCTGATGACGCGCAAGGAAAGGCGGTACCCGGAGCGTGAGGCTCAAATCCTTCAGGTCGCTCGCTCGTTATTCCGGGAGCATGGCCTTACTGCGCTTACCATGGACCGCATCGCAGACGCGATCAACTACTCAACGCCGGTAGTTTATCAGCACTTCCCATGCAAGGAGGAGATCGTCCTTGCTCTGGCTATCCAGTCGGCACTGATACGCTTGAAGCTCCACGAACGGGTACTTCAATTCAAGGGGAATCCCCGTGAACGAATAATCGCCAGTGGCGAAGCAACGGTCGTGCTGCAAGATCATCTTCAGTGCGAGCTGCTTATCCTGACGGATGCACTCAGTTCGAAGATCTCTGAGGAGCGTCTGCAGTCGTACCAGACGGCCATGAGGAGAACGATTGTGATGGCAAGTACAATTGTTGAAGAGGCCGTTGCCGCGGGTGATCTTACCCTTCCCGAAGATCTCAGTCCTGAGGCTTTTACCTTCAGCTTGTGGGCGACGACCTTTGGCGGACTCTCCCTGCTCAGTACGGGTGCAGGTTTTCTCCAGACTCTTGGATCTTCCAGAGGTAGGCGCACACCGGAGAATATTCACCTGGGTCGCATGTTCGGCCGAGCGCTGCTCGACGCGTACGGCTGGCGCCCGCTATCGACGGAATGGGATTATCGGGAGACTGTGCGGAGGATATACCGGGAGGTTTACCCACCGGAACTGGTAGAGGGGTCGGTTCTATACGACATTATTGGAGATTCCCTTATCAGTGCCGGCGTTGGTGACTCCTTGGACTAGCTCAGGGTAGTCGCCGAAAGAAGGAGGTGATGTGGACTGCGGCGGCTCGTGCGAAAAACGCTGTTGCATTGAAGGTTGAGTGAGTGTTCTAGAATGCACGCTGATGGAGGAGGTAAAGACGATGAAACGAAAAGGCGGATTCACCCTGATTGAGTTGTTGGTGGTGATAGCGATCATCGGCATACTGGCCGCCATCCTGTTGCCCGCGCTGGCACGCGCGCGAGGCTGCCAGACGCGCGAGTTGCGCGAACAACCTGAAACAGATGGGGCTCGTGTTCAAAATGTACTCTAACGAGTGGAACGGCAAGTACCCGATGATCAATGTTTGGCATTGTGAAAGAGTGCCAGGGAATGGCGTCATATACACTGGAGACGAGACTATAATGGTATTCTTCGACGGTCCGTCGTTGTATCCTGAATACCTGACAGATCCCAGCGTTCTCGTGTGTCCGTCGGATGAGAACGGTATCCTGAGTTTCGAGGACGGCTGTTGGACGGACGACAACGGCAACTTTCAACCCTGCCTGTTCCACCAACTGAGCTACGTTTATCTCAGCTGGGTTCTTCAGGGACATGAAATAATAGACGGCGGTCTTTCAGGGAAAGATCCTAACGATCCGACGTTTAGCGTTGCTGACATGAACATGGACTTCTTGCTTCTCCATCTTCTTCCTACGCTAGTGGACCACACTCTGAAAGACCATGACATGACAGGTCTGGCGGAAGGTGCGGGTAACGCCGGAGGGACTACTATCTACCGGCTGAGAGAGGGTATCGAGCGGTTCATGATCACCGATATAAACAACCCGGCCGCCAGTGCGATGGCCCAAAGCGAGATTGCCGTGATGTGGGACATTGTGGAAGTTGACGTTGGGGATTTCAGCCACGTCCCGGGCGGCGGTAATGTTCTTTATATGGACGGCCACGTCGAGTTTATAAAGTATCCGGGCGAGTTCCCGGTGTCGAGGGCGATGGCGGTGG
>Ga0180437_10011689_pt1 | contig 10490 bp, 9 predicted proteins | sample SS_ome_4_FD_132410 | JGI IMG/M metagenome (GOLD analysis project Ga0180437, IMG submission 132410) | Hypersaline lake sediment archaeal communities from the Salton Sea, California, USA - SS_3_D_1 metaG | ecosystem: Environmental > Aquatic > Non-marine Saline and Alkaline > Hypersaline > Sediment... | reverse complement strand
TGTTTCATCACGTCGACCAGCGTCGGCTTTTCCAGGTGCAGATCTGGCTGCAACTGGTCCGCAAACGAGAGTGTCTGCACCAGCGATTCAACGGTATAGGGGCGTGATGCGTAGACCTGGTCGAACACAAGCAGTTCATCCGACATTGCAGCGAGTCTCGGCGTGGTATCACGGTAATATCCGTAAATGCCCATGCGCCTGGCGTTGGTGGATTCGCCGATGACCAGGACCAGTGTGTTTGGCGTGTCAGCGTTTTTATCTGCCAGGCCTTCGAGCGGCGGCTTGTCGGCCGCCAGCAACCGGTTTTCGGCATTCGACAGTGCTTGCCTGTACTTGACATAGCCCATGACCAGTTGCCAGGGCGCAACCGGTTCCATGTTGGTGGCCTGCTCGTCGAAACCTTCAGCCAGCGAACCCTTTTCGATAATCACGCGGTCCAGTATGGGCCAGAATACCGCCAGGCCTATTGTGGATGCTAGCAGCAGCCGGGTTACCGGCGCACCGCCGACGGGTTGCAGTCTTCGCCATATCAACCAGGGAACCAGTGTGTAGAATGCAAGTGCCGGGAGCATCCACCAGGCAAAGTAGGACTGGAGGAACTCGCTGGATTCCGCCCAGTTGGATTCGAAGATAATGAAAATTACGCTCTGGGAAAAATCCTGGCGATACAGTGCCAGGTAGCCCATCGAGAACAGCGAGCTGGCCCACAGAACAACACCGGCGATGCCCCCGATGAGTCTGGCGCGGGCCGGGAACAGCATGATCGGTGCCAGCCATAACAGGCTCATGACCAGGGATTGCGTTAATCCGAAGAAGCCCGCGATGCCGCTGAAATAGATGATTGCCTGGTGGACGCCGGAAAAATAAAAGAAAAACAGGAACCAGCCAAGAAAGCGTGACAGGGAAAATCTGCCTTGCCTGGTGTCTTCGGGTCGGAAATCAGCTTCAGAAATATGCACTTGAGTGAGCGGTACAGGCGGCGTAGATGCCGTTTTTGTCTAAATCATTCAATAGCATACCAAATATGTGGGATTATATGTAATCTTCCGGGTCTGTACCGCAAGCTGCCGGCGATGATTGAATCAGGTGTGGCAGTTCATATTTGCTCTGCCATTTGCTGTTGGCTTTCGCAAGATGCAAACCGGCCTGGTTTGGTGGTTTACAGTATTTTTTCTCGCAGAGGCGCAGAGAACGCAGAGGTTACATCTGTAGGAGCGACTTCAGTCGCGAACATCGGCTGAAATTCGCGACTGAAGTCGCTCCTGCAGATACCGGTAAATTTTGCTGCGCTCCCTCAGCTGCTCAACGTATCCACGAGCGCAGTTATGCTTTCGACCGAGTCGAACTCGTTCTGGTCAAAGGGGCGGTCGGAAAAATCGATACCGTAGGTTTCTTCCAGGAATACCACGATCGTCATCACATCCAGTGAATCCAGCCGGCCTTCCGTGACAAGCAACTGCTGGTCACTAAAATCCGAGCTGTCGCCTTTTTTATTCAGCATTTCCTCAAGGAATTCTCGAATCTCGGCCTGTTTACTCATACCACTCCAACATTGAACATATTCATAAGGAACTGAAAATACACATCGAGTCCATAGCCTGGATAGGGCAAGCCAAATATGTGGCTGATACAGTAGAAACCGAGAACGATGACGGGTGCTGTAACGTAGGTTCTGAACCAGTGCGTGCTTTGTTTCCGGTTCTGGTTGCGCAACTGGGACAGGCCAATGGCAGTTCCCAGTAACAGGCCATAGAAAATATATACCTGAAAGGCCTTCAGTGCTCCAAGGACCCCCAGATCCATGATTATATGGATATCACGGAAGAAATGATACAACATGTTTCCGAGTCCGGCTGCCGCCATGGTTGCCATAAACATGCGCAAACGCGGCCTGGTTTTAAAGTATCTCAGAAAGGTGGGGTAAAAGAAGAATTCCACCAGTAGTTCCTTGAAGTAGTAATAATAGCGGTTCCAGAATTCAGCGATAGTTCTGGAGCGCAGCGGACTGCGCGTATTTCGAAGCGCCTGAAATCCGGCCATGCGGCATGTGGCAATGATGATATGGCCCCAGACGGATAAGGTCAGCATGGATTTTATAAAGTTAGCCAGCACGACAGCCCAGTTGATATACCAGTCGTAAGGGTCGGCGGACCTGGTATGGGCCAAAGCATCGTTTACGGAAGGTGTGGCCAGGTGGGCAGGTAATTCCAGGTTATAGAAGGGTCTTCCATATACCACCATGTTGAATATCCCCAGCACAAGGGAGAGGATAAACGCCCAGTAAAGCAGTTTGATTCCCTTGAGCTGGGAGATGGCCAGTTCTTCCGCATTCTTCGCTTCGATTTTACGTAGATAGGCGGCCCCTTTGGGAAACGGGGTGTTGCTGCCACCCCAGAAGGGCTGGTAATGACCGAGTTGATAAATAAACTTTGTGCCTGGTGCGGCATTGCGATCTTGCAGGGAGTAGGCAAGGAACCAGATATAGTGCCCGAGGATAATCAGAAAGCCCCACAGGTACGCCTGTTGTGTCGTTGACAGAGGCGTATAGGAGGCGATCGTCAGTAAAATAAAATAGCCGGCCAGAAGAGCGGCAACAGGTCTGCGGTACAGCCAGGTGCCACGGGATTTCCTGACCAGGTAATAATACATTGCACAGAACAGAATGGTCGCGGCAACGAGGCTTAGCCAGTAGAAATACCAGCTGGTGGTTGTACCCAGACCCTGTGTATTGAACACATGTCCGAGAAAGCCCCACTTGAGCCGGGTGTGCTGGCTAACAAGCCAGTAGAGGGTTCCTGCTGTCAGCAGCGGGCGCCGGAATTGTGGCCAGAAAGACATGGCCGCCAGTATCAGTACCAGCTCCAGCCACCACCTGGATCCATGAAGGTAAAGCCCAAAGGCGAACACTGCAAGCAAAAGTGCTTTGCCGCCGGTCTGCTGGGCCAGCTGCACCAGCGCGGGCGATTGCTCAATCGCCGGGATTATTCTTAATCGTGTAACGCTCATTTACACACATCTTGTGCGATGTCCTGGTCGAGCAGGGCAACGATGGCATTGCGATCGATTTTGCCACTGGAGTTGAGTGGCATGCTGTCCAGCTTGATGATGCGCCTGGGGAGCATGTAGGACGGCAGGCGTGAGCGCAGGGCTTCGCGCATGGCATCTTCGTCGATGTCGGAACCGGTGATCACGCCAATGATGTCTGACATTGCGCTCGTGTCATCATCCCGGACAACAGCGGCCACCAGGTCGCTGGCACACAGATCCCGCATGTGCGCCTCGATTTCCCCCAGCTCGATACGGTTGCCAAGGATTTTCACCTGGTGATCAATGCGTCCCAGGCAGTGAAAAACGCCGGACTCTTCCTGGTAAGCCAGATCACCGGTGAGATACCAGCGCTGTAAACCATGCTGTGGGTGGTCGAGTAATGGAAACCGCTTTCGCGTGAGTGCTTCGTTTTGCCAGTAACCGGCAGTGACCTGGGGGCCGCAGATGGCCAGCTCACCGGTCTCTCCTGTCGGTAGGAAATTCCTGTCTCCGTCTACAATGGCTGCGAGACACCCCGGGAACGGTCTGCCGATAGCGACGGTGCCATGACCAGGGGTAACATTGAGTTCGCGGCTGCAAGGCTCGTAATGGCTTGCGATCGTGGTCTCTGTAGAACCGTATTGATTGTCTACCTGGCTGTTTACTGCGGCCTTTTGCCAGGCCTGTGCTGAAGCGGCCGGTAACATTTCACCGCCGAATATGGTCAGGCGCAGAGACGGGAAACTCCCCGGCTTGAGCATTTTCATTCGATCCATAAAAACAACCGTGGAAGGAACAGAACACCACACGCTTAACTGCTGCTTTTGAATAAAGCTCGCGGGCGCCATCAATTGGTTTTGTGGAACCACATGCAGGGAGGCGCCGGCGCCCCATGCCATGAACATGCACATGACAGACGGGTCGAAAGTGATTTCAATGTGTTGGGACAGGCGGTCGTCGGGGGAGATCTGATATCTTTCCTGGACCACTCGCAGTAAATGCTGAATATTGCCGAGCGTCACCATCACCCCTTTGGGCTGCCCGGTCGTGCCAGAGGTAAAAATAATGTAGGCGAGCTTGTTCAGCGGCATCATGACAGGCGGACCGGCTGGCGCGCATTTTTCAAGAACGTCATGACCGTGAAGCCGGTCGTTATCGGATTCAGGTGCAAGAATGCTGCCGGGACAAGCGTCCAGCAATTCACCGGTCAATACCTGTTGGCCGGCCGCATCCACGATCAGGGCATCCAGCCTGGCTTGGCTGATCATGCTGGCCAGCCTCGATGGCGGATGAGCCGGGTTCAGCGGTACATAGGCTGCACCGGTCCAGCAGGTGCCAATGATGCCGGCGTGGACTTCAAGGCTGCGGGACCCAAGTACCCCGACACGCCTGGTATTTCCCCCGGTTTCGTGCTGCAGCCAGGCGGCAATATGTCTGGCAAAGTCGGCCAGCTCGCCATAACTGATATCCCTGCCATCAACATAAAGGGCGGTACGCTCCGGGTTTTTCTCCGCATGTTGCGAAAAGGGTTGCGCAAGATTGAATGGTGTATGAGAAAGGGTCAATTGGTCAGATATCCTGCTGTTAATCCTTATCAAAATATGGGCGAGATGCAGCCGTTATGTGCATTACTTATCGACTCATGATATTGATTCATCGTGCTGTCTATCTAGTCATCACGGGTGATATCGCCGATGTTAGTCATTATGTCTGATTAGCGCGCCAAACCTGTACAATAAGTTATTGAGTTTACTGCTGAGGTGTTGCTTCTGCCAACTGTAGTTCCTGCTCGGCGTTTACGGTGCCCGATACGGATTGAAGACCGATTGTATTTCGATGTCCCCAGGGGCATTCACACCGCAGCCGCATCCCAGGCAGGGCATGGCTGCATTAATGAAGACAGATTTATTTTGCAGTTGATAGCCAGGTTTCAATAAAATAAACCTGTCTTGATTCTCCCGAGTGTCAAATGAGCCCCGATATTCAATTCCGTTATCCCTCTGCGGCTTCGCTCAGGCGCCGGGCGCCGGCGAGACTGGCCGGTGCGGCCGGAAGCCTGGTTGCCTGCCTGGCACTGGTCATCCTGCTGTCGGCCGGCATGGTCGCGAATGCGGCCACCCAGCCTGTCGAAAGCGCCCCCGGGGGTGCGGAACAGGCAGCAAAGCCCGAAAGCGCCATGGACAGCCTCGCAGTGATCCAGCAATCGATCGGGGCCAAGCGAAGCAGTATCCGTGAGCTTGAAAAACAGCTCAAACAGCTCACTGACCCGGCCGAGAAACAGGAGATCGAGCAGAAGATCGGACGCATCAGGAACGAAATTTCGGGCCTGCAGCGATCGTTCGAACACATTGCGCTTGGCGGCGTGAGCGCGTCCGTCCTGGATGAAGGCCCGGAAGAGAAATTCAACTGGCGTGAGGAACTTGAGCAGATCAGCCGTCCGTTGATTTCCAGCCTGAAGGAAATCACCGCAAAACCGCGTCAGATGGATGCGCTGCGCCGCGATATCGAGCAACACGAGACGCGACTGGAGCTGATTGACAGGGCGCTGACATCGCTGCAGGCACGGGAGCCGCAGGATGTACCGGTGGAGGTGGCCGAGCCGATCAACCGCCTGACGGGAGAGTGGCAACTTCGTCGGGAAGACACCCTGCGCGCACTGGAAATCCTGCACTACAAACTGGATAGCCTTAAAGTCGAGAAGGCGACCTGGAAAACGTCCGCGAAAAAGATGTTGAGCGGGTTTTTTCTGGGCAGGGGGCTGACGCTGTTCCTGGCAGTTGTCGTGGGCCTTTCGATCTGGTTGGCGCTGAAGGGACTGATGGTGCTCTACTGGCACTGGGTCTACCGCGCCAAGGAGAACATAGGGCTCACGCGTGCGCCGCTGGTCATTTATTCCTATCGTCTTTTTACCGCGATTATGGTCGTGCTTGCGGTGCTGATGGTGTTTTATGTCCGTGGCGACGTCTTGCTGATAACACTGGCTTTGCTCGCGCTCGCCGGGGTGGCGCTCAGCCTGCGCCAGACGCTGCCGCGGTATGCTGCTGAAAGGCGTCTGCTCCTCGGCATCGGTCCGGTGCGCGAGGACGAGCGCCTGGTGTACGAAGGCGTGCCGTACCGGGTCGACTCGCTCAGTGTCTTTACCATTCTACGTAATCCCTTGCTCGAGGGCGTGCTGCGCCTGCCGCTGCATGACATGAGTGAGATGACATCGCGACAGTCTGATGATGAGCCGTGGTTCCCGTGCCGCCCCGACGACTACGTCCTTCTCGGCGACGGCAGCCTTGCCAGGGTGCTGCGACAAAGCATCGAGGTCGTGGAGGTGATGGTCAGGGACGCGCGGACACAGATTGCGACCGCGGATTTTCTGGCACAGAACATTCGCAATCTCAGCCGCGATGGTTTCGGTATTCCGGTCACCTTTGGCATAGATTACCAGCACCAGGCTATCTCCCTTGAAAGGGTGCCTGCCGTGCTGCGCGACGCCATCACCAGCCGCTTCAACCAGGCGGGATTCAAGGGTGATATCCAGGACCTGGTGGTAGAGTTCAAGGAAGCAGGATCCAGTTCGCTCGACTACCAGATCTACATGATCCTCAACGGCCGCGCGGCAAAGGCGTATTACAAGGCGCAGCGGCTGGTTCAGCAGGCTTGCGTTGATGCCTGTAACAGGGAAGGGTGGGTGATTCCGTTCACCCAGGTTACCGTGCATGCTGCCGATGCCGCTGGTAATAGCGACGGACCGGAAATACGGCAGTCGGGCGCAGCCGCTCTGTTACCGGAACAATCGCCCGCTTGAGTAAATACGCTTATGCTCTAAAAGGGAGATGGCGTCCCGGTCGATTCACTCCGTGGTCAAACCTGGATGCATTCATTGCCTTTTTGCATGGGCGTAAGTCTCGGGTTCATCCTTACCGTAAGGTTTCCAGGTTTTAATCCTGTTCTCGATACCAAATTGTAATTGTCGAAAATCAAGGGCGTAGTTTCCGTCGCCGGTTTGCGTGCCTGCTTTGAGCACCGCTTGATCATTCATGTTGAAATATCGAAAAATACGAATAATTAGTGTTAAAAATACGACTTTTCTTACGGTATGGCGCCCGCATAATTGGATACAGAAAAGTGTTGTTTGGGGCATTACTGCTGATTCCATTTAACCGGAGGTTAAAGCCATGAGCGAAACAGTATTCCTGGCAATCGCCATATCAGCCGCGGTTTTCAAAGCGGTTGCTGTTGTGATTGGCCTGATCTGGGCATTTCGCAGCCTTTTGACACAGCATGCTGCACCAGTTATTTATCGCCACACACGAGCGGAACTTCCCTACCTTACAGGGGTTGCGCGCAAGTAACCGGAGTTTTGTGCTGAGACTGGCCTTTTCAGTGAGAAAAAACAGGATACCTGAGCCTGGCAATCGTCGCCGTGGATTGTACCAACCAGGCCGATGTATCAATGCGAAGAGACAGGAGACTAGCGATGACATACAGGCGTAAAAATAATTCCGATGAGAACAGGCTGTTCAAATCCATAAAATGGGCGCTGACTGCCATTTCGGGCGCACTTACAACGACATTGATCTTCCTGCTCGGGCCGGTGTCGCACTGAGCCGGAGTGCGAAAGCAATATTGCGCGGCTTGGTAAATGCATCTGCACGTTCACCAACGGCGCTCCTCGGCACCGGGCCACGTTCAGGACAGGGACTGTACCGGCGCTGCGCGAGATCCGAACAAATAAACGGCCGCGCATGGTGTTCAAGGAAATGTCTGTGCGGTTCTGTAGCGCCATCGCGATTGCTGCCACCACCTCGCTGCGTGTGCGGGTCTGAAGTCAGCCACTCGGGCTGAAGACGTGATTGCAGGCTGGATGGGGCTGTCGAAGGTAATTGCGGTTATTTTCGGTGCTGCAATACCTTTGTTCTTGACAGCCATAAATAAGGATCCGGCGAAATCTTCGTCTATTGTGTTGACTGCGGTGATTGATGTTGCCGGTTTTTTGAGTTTCCCGGGCATTGCGCCATTGTACCCATCGATTCTTTGAGGCTGTTCCTGTTTTATGGTTAAAACAGTTTTTGGCCGGTATAATTCCGGGAGTTGCCATATTTTTAATCTGGCTGCCGCAGCATTTTAGGGTGCCCCAATTTATTAAAACACAGGCTGCATTTGGATGAGTAAAGGCGGGTCAAAGTTAATTTTGTCGAGCCTCTTTCTGGGGTCGGCCGTGCTTGCAGCAGAGGAAGGCTATGTAACAGCGGGCTGGGTTGAGAAAGCTGTTGTTTATCCGGACGGGGTCGAACTGCATGCGAAGCTGGATACCGGTGCCAGGACTTCTTCGATCAACGCGCCGGACCCTGTCTTTTATCAACAGGATGGTCGGCAATGGGTGCGTATCGACCTTGTCAACAGGAAGCAGCAGAAAATCACTCTTAAAGCGCCGCTGGAACGGGAAGTCACTATCAAGCGTCATTATGGAGAAAGCCAGGTTCGGCCTGTGATCAAGCTGGATATATGTATCGGGCGTGTTCGCAAGACCGAAGAAGTGAACCTGGTCGACCGGCAGGGTCTCAATTACCAGTTGCTTATCGGGCGAAATTTTCTCAAGGGTGCACTGCTGATCGACTCCGGGTCGACTTACATGCTGTCGCCGGACTGTCCGGATTGAGCGCCGTCGGTTAAGCGGTTGCGGATTTTGCGCGCAGGTTCGCGTATCCAGTGGAAATAGGGCAGGTCCTTAAGCCTTGGTCCGTCGTACAGCCCGATCAGTATGATCGCCGCCAATGTGGCCGCATGCATCTCCGGATAGGACACAAGCCAGGCGCCCCAATGTGTTTGCAGCAGCACCAGCAAGGCGATGAAGGAAGTCATAATTGTCCATAGAAGGCGCTGCAGGGCTATGCGTGCGCCGCGCTCGTCATATACAGTGTAAATCCGGTCGACCATCATAGTCAGGATCACCACTGGCAATAGAACGACAGACGAGTCCAGTGCGGGGTCGAAGTAGCTGAAACCCGAAACCACCAGTGACATGCTCAAGGCCACGAGGGTGAACACGATTGCCAGGCGCGGGGTGCGCTGAAGGTTGAGGTCGGGCATTGAGGCCCGAAACGTGAATCCGATTGCGGTGACGAGCGCAATCACGATTATCGCAGTTGTCCACGCGACGTGAGTAATCGCCAGTGCCAGCAGTGTTGGCGTGAAAGTGCCATAAGTGCGAATACCGGCAAACTGGCGCACAATCTCCGTAGACAGGACTCCAAGCGGCAGCAGCAGCAGGACAGCCAGCGTTTCGCGACTCACTGGCGCCAGCCTGTTCAAGCTGAATATCTCGGTGATCTTGCGGCTGTCAGACTGCAACAGGCTGGCATCTGCGCGCGTTGTAGTAATTTTAATCGTGGTGCCTGAAATTCTGGCATCATGCCCGGTCGCCAAGGTGTGGTCGCCTTTGCGTACGGGCACATAATACGGGGGCAGATGATCATAGTACCCGTTAACGCTGTCCAGCGACACCCATCGATTGCCATCAAAAACTTCAACCCAGACAAGGGGCTGCTTTTGCGGGGATTCATGTAAATCAATGCCGCTCACCATGCGCGCCGGGAGGTGTGCGGATCGCAGCAAGGCGATCAGTGCCCGGATCGAGCCGAGCGCGGTTGCACTATGGCTTTTGAGCGCTGCATCGGAGTCGCTTGTAGCTGAGCTGTTTATGCGCACCTGTGTGCTGACATAGTTGTATATCTGTTCGATCAGGCCGGCTGCCTCGGGGGTTTTTTGCGAAATGGCGGCAATAATCCTGTCGGTGACGGGTGAATTGACCGTTATGCCGTCTTCAGAAGACATCCAGACCTGGCGGTTTTGTTCTGTTGGCGCAACCGGTTTGGGTGTCGACAGTCCCACTGAAGAAACCTGGATGCTGAATGTCGATTCGACCTGGTAATGGCCGGGATTCCGGGCCGTCAGGACTATTTCACGTTCCCTGCGATCGGTTTTTGATCGTATTTGCCGCAGGCCAGGATAGGCGAGTGCCTGTGAATAGAGCCGCGCGTAACGGGTATCGTATGGCGGCGAGATTCGAATCGTGCCGCCAGGTTCCACCACCTCGATTTCGTGGAGTATAGACACCTGCCATGCGCTGTCGCCGGTTGGCAGGCTGCTTTCACCGTGAAGATGTATCCTGAACAGGGTAGACCCGAGTGCGACCAGCAGCAATGCTGCAATCGACAGGTAGACGGGTTTCTGGCGCAAAAGGGGGTTCCACATGAAGTCTTTATAACGCTTGTCAGAAACTATTGCAAAGAAGGTACATCGCCCTTAAAGTCGTGACCAACTCGTCGGCAAGCTCGATATTTAATACCCATGTTCATGTGCGCGCAGTGATCGAAAATACCAAAGAATTACTACCGGTAATTGGCTGGAGAGAATGGGTCTCACTGCCGCATCTCGGGCTCAGTCATATCAAGGCCAAGACGGATACCGGC
>Ga0180437_10011688_pt1 | contig 10491 bp, 8 predicted proteins | sample SS_ome_4_FD_132410 | JGI IMG/M metagenome (GOLD analysis project Ga0180437, IMG submission 132410) | Hypersaline lake sediment archaeal communities from the Salton Sea, California, USA - SS_3_D_1 metaG | ecosystem: Environmental > Aquatic > Non-marine Saline and Alkaline > Hypersaline > Sediment... | reverse complement strand
CCTGATTTTTATCGGCGTTTGTGTAGGCCCGGTATTGGGCATGACTTCTCCTGCTCTGTTTGGTGCCGTGGGCCCTGTTTTCACTATTATCACTCTCATAATTATTTTATTTGAAAGTGGGCTTACTCTGAAGCTTAGAACTCTTCTCTCTGCCTTTGGTGGCGCCATGACTCTGGCTCCCCTCAGCTTTTTTTCTACAATGGGGGTTGTTGCGGGATTAGCTCTGTGGCTCACGGACCTGGAACTGATACCGGCGTTTATTCTCGGCGCCATCGTCGGTTCTACTTCAGAGGCTGTCATAATCCCATTGGTCAAGCAGCTTAAGGTTAAAGAAGATACACAGACTCTTTTATCCTTGGAGTCATCGGTCAATGACGTCTTAAGCATCATCATAACCGTTACCCTCATTGAAGCCTATGTTATCGGTGAATTTGAAGTTGCTACTGTATCTGGTGACCTGCTTGCCTCTTTTTTTGTGGCAATAATCTTTGGTGTCATTGGCGCTTTCATATGGTCAATATTACTTAACAGAATTCATGTTATTAAAAACGCGATGTTTACCACACCGGCTTTTGTTTTTGTGATATACGGTATTGTAGAGACATTAGGTTTCAGTGGACCTATTGCGGCGCTGTCTTTTGGTGTGACTCTTGGGAATATTGAGTCAATTAATCTCACTATTTTTAAGCCACAATCAGCAAAAGAGCCCGTCGGACTTACAGAAACGGAGAAGGTGTTTTTCAGTGAAGTGGCTTTTCTACTGAAGACGTTCTTTTTTGTTTATCTTGGAATCTCGCTTGAATTGATTAGTGAACAGCTTATTATTCTCAGCCTCATTTTGACAGTGATGGCTTTTATACTGCGTATACCAGCGACTAAGATATCCCTCAGACGTTCACTACCGCCCAAAGATATGTCTATCGTGGCCGTTATGGTGCCTAAGGGCTTGGCGGCGGTGGTATTGGCTAGTTTTCCCTTGCAGCAAGGCGTCTTGGGCGGAGAACTAATTAAAAATATTACTTATGGCGTGGTATTGCTGAGTATTATTATCACTTCGTTTTTAGTGATGTTGATTGATAAAGCGAAATTCTATAAATTATATGGCTGGCTTTTTTCTCCAACTTTGCCGGGTTTCTTCGGCGGTTCTAAATATCAGCCTAAATATCAATCCAGAGAATCAATAAAAAGGTCGGACGAAATATTACCTGCTGGCCCCAAGCTGTTTGGTAAACAAGATCAGGATGATAGTGGCAATTGATAATAATTGATAATAAGATTGAAAATAAGGGAGTTGACGGCCTTTGGGTTGTTATACTAACATCAAACCGTATTTCTGACTTTATTCAGGATTGTCCTAATAGCTCCTGAAAGGGGTTGCTTCCCACCGGTTTCCTCAAAATACTGAGTTACGTTTTCCAATGCTAGCTTTTGTAACTCACTGATCTCCATAATATCAACAGAAACGCCGTTAGGTTTCTTTAAACAAATAAGGTAGCCTTCTTTACCTTTTCTGTGTAAGCTGATGCGCTTTCTTTCTGCCTTATCAACTAGTTCAGAAGGAATTGTAGTTATAATAAGATCACCATCACTATCCAGAACCAATGACCTCTGTTGACCTGGTGGGGTGTCCTCCACTGGGGGTAGTCGTTTCAGAATTATGAGTGGAAAAGCATATTCTACCTTGTAAATGGGAAAGGATACTTCGAGTTCATGTTTCCTGTAATAGGGCAATCTGTTAAGTACCTTGGATAACGTCGCCGGTGTATTTTTATATATTTCCTTTGCTTTTTCTATCAGTAGTTCTTTGCGTTTTAACTCACCCAACTTTATGATTTCTTCGGGATACCGTTTAAGTACATCCGGGATTATAGCATCCCTAAGGGCATGTTCCAGTATATGATTGAGAGCCCAGGTTTCACTTTCTCCTATTTTAACTACCAGCGGTATGGGTCTGCTTGTGCCAGTATCCCAGATAATTGTTGCATAGTCGTTTTGGGATGCTTCCATCTGTTGGGTTTCTTTTATAATACGCTGGTAAGTTGACCTTCCTAGAAATTGAGTAAACAGATTCCCTTCAGCATCGCATGATAATAACCGTACCTTATTCTTTGGCCATCGCTCATCTCCTAGACGTACGGGCATTAGTAAAAGCGAATGGTTAGGTCTGTTTTGGTGAAATAATGGCATGACTCCGCCGCCTCAGCTTTATTCAGATGCAAATTATATATTATTTAAGTCACCCTGTCTAGTACAAACAACGGGGAATTAATATAGAACATATATACATAAGTATGTGGTACTTTCGTTTAACAGCTATCCATGTCTCAGCGTGCAATCGATTTCTACATCAGCATTGTGCCTGTCTCATTTGTGGCTCGTCTCCCTTATCAATAAGAGACCGGTTGCGGCTACGAAAATCATAGTTGCCCAGAAGATAAACGGCCATAATTGGTTGGTTTCTGCTAAATTGCCACCAATAATTGGAAATAAGAACCCCCCAAAATTTTGGCCAGCTACTACGAATCCCACTGCACTTGCCCCATAGATGGGGCCAATTCCCTTCATTTCAAGAGGTATTGCCAAGCTCAGCGTGATGAAACCCATAGCAGTAATTCCGATTAAGGGGATTAATAACCAGAAGAACAGAGTGCCGGATATAGATAGAAGATAAGTGCTCAAACCCATTAACGCGGCACATATGAGGAGGACTCTTTTTCTGGTGCCAATTCTGTCCGACAGTGCCGGTAATATAACGGTGCCGATAATGCCAGCCATGAAGATAGTGGAAGCTATCGTGTCGCCAGTAACTTTCAATACCCCGGCACTTTCCAGGTATACGGGTATATAGCCCATAAGTGCAATATAGGAGCCGACTACTCCCACATTGGCTATTACCAGAAACCACAGGTCTTTAACGCGCACTATCCTGGCTAATGCTTCACCGAAAGGCACTTCCCTCTCAGTGGCGCCAGTGCCCGCGATGGCCTGGTTTGATTTTTCTCTCTTGATTACCAAGAGCCAGGTGATACCAAGCAAGATACTGATAGCACTATAGGAGAAGAGTACATTTCTCCAGGATCCCACCAGTGGTAGTATAAAAGTAGCCCCCAGTGCTGTAGCTAAGATGGCACCAATATTGAATCCAGAGTTAACAATTCCAAACGCCAGGCCCAACTGCCTTTGGGAGAAAAAGAGGCCGACTATTTTGGGCAGATTGGGGATTACTACACTGAGAGCAGCACCGCATAAAAACATGAATATTATTAGTGTGGCAGGACCGTCGGAAATACCTCTAAGACCATTGGCCAGAGCGATGCCAAAACTGCCGATGCCGATAACTTTACGCAGGTCGAAGCGATCACCTAATAACCCACCAAGAATGGAAAAAAGCGCAACCCCAAGAGGAAGGGCACCCCATATCATGCCCACATGTGCCAAAGTCAATTGCAATTCCCGGGTAACACTGCTGAAGAGAACTGGCATGGCCGTAAAAGGCATCCCGACCACACCAATAAAGACTAAATTAGCCATCAGCACTACAAGCCACTTGTTTGGTGCTTGCCCTTGACCGGTCATTGATCGAATGCCTCTTGAGTCCTTTTACTTAGCATGCGTTATCAATGTTTCTCATCGATAGCATATGGACAACCAATTATGAGCATTATAAACAGCCTTGCGCTCTTGTTCAAGACTACTAGATTGAATATTCCTTTTGCGGCTTTTTAACCGGCGCGGTTAGCAGCTACCGATAGTAGGCGCCTGACCACAGTCCGTTGAAGAAGTGCTGTGCATTGATGCCAAGAACCCTTGTGTCGTAGCCCCCTTCCTGAACGACAAGCGTGGGCAAGCCGAGTAAACCGATCATTTTCCCTATGGACTCGAAGTCCTCAGCTACCAGGCTCCAGCTGCCGGTCGGGTCTTCCTTGGCTGTGTCCAGCCCCAGAGCGACGACCAGGAATCTGGGGCCATACTTTTTCACTCGCCTCAGTGCCTCCCGGAGGGTTTTCCGGTAAAGCTCGCCGTCAACGCTCTCCGGGAGGGGGATATTCAGGTTATAACCGTAACCCTCTCCTCTTCCCTTTTCACTGACAAAGCCGCTGAAATAAGGATAGGCGAAACCGGGGTGACCGTGGATGGATACGGTCAGCACGTCGGAACGCTCATAGAATATCTCCTGCTGGCCGTTGCCATGATGATAGTCAATATCAAGGATGGCGATTTTCCCGTAATGGCTCAAATGCTCGGCGGCGGCGGCGGTGGAGTTAAAATAGCAAAAGCCGCCAAAGGAAGCGGGCTCGGCATGGTGGCCGGGTGGCCTTACCAGAGCATAAGCCAGGCGGTAACCTTCCAGGAGCTTCTTTGCCGCCGTCAGGGTACAGTCCACGGCCCTTTTGGCCGCCAGATAGGCGTTGCCGTTTATCGGGGTGAAGGTGTCGATGCAGTAATAGCCGGCACGTATCGGCAACGCCTTGGGCGGGCGTGTCCGGTTGCGGACCGGGAAGACATAAGGATAGACAGATGTCCCGGGTTCAAGAACGGCGCATACCCTTTTCAGGTAGTCAACAAACCGCCCACTGTGGACGGCCTTGATATTTTTTTCCGAAAAATGCCGGGGAGGTACCTTCTGAAATAGCCGGGTCCTATTAAGCTGTTCTAATATTGAGTCTATCCTCACCGGGGATTCAACGTAACCGCGCTCTTCCACATGGTGAATGCCGTGACGTTCATTGATGACCAGCATGATGCGCCGGTCATAAGGTATGGTAGGCTTCACCGGCGCAGGCGCTTTTTTTACATACCTGGGTTCCCTCAGGCGAACCGGGTCATCCTTAAATGAAGCGACCACCATTTCAACATAGTCGCGGGGGACCACGCCTTTGTATTTCCGCTCCAGAATCGCCCGTGCCACCTCCCTGGCAGTATCGCGGGATAACCTGGTATCCTGTCCCAGGTCATCATAGACCAGATATGGCGGATTATCATCACCGGGTTTGAGAGGGGTCTCATATGCGGTATTGGCGATGGGGCGGGCGCCGTATCTTTCATAGAAACGTAGCCGGGCCGCGTTCTGTTTTCTGATTTCCGGGTTACGGCTCAGCCGCGGGTCATCCGGAAGACATTCAAAGAAAAGGCCGATGGTGTTAAGGTCCAGCGCTTCCTCCCGTACCCTTTCGTACAGAGCACCACCGATGCCCCCGCCCATCGTTTTTCGGGAAGTGGAGAGGTAATCAAGATAACAAAACTTCAAGGCGGGCGCATGGAAAAGCAGAGCGAAGCCGTCTATTTTCCCCTTTGCCCCCTCGGCGACAAAGAGAATGGCGCGGAAGCGATACTTCATCGGATTGCGGAGCTGGTCGGGCAGCTTGGCGATGTCTCTTTTAGACAAGGCGGGGAACTGGGCCCTCAGGATATCCTGGACCCGGGCTATTGCTTCCTCATTGGCGGGGGTGATATTATCGTAGACCCGGCGGATTAGAAACATAGGTCAAGCACTTCTCCGACGCTGCAATCTGCTTTCATTCCAAACGCTTCTGCAGTATAAGCTTGTCATCGCTGGGCGCGTAGAAATCGGGGATGCGCCCGATTACGCTATAGCCTTGACCGAGGTGAAAACGTACCGTATTCTCATATTCTGATGTGGAAGAAGTCTCAATAATGGCCAGCCTTCCCCGGGCCTTCCTGATTTCCGTTTCCGCTGCCTTCATCAGGGCACCGCCGATACCCTGGCCCCGCTGCTCCCGCACCACTGCCTGCCAGTAAAGGTCCCAGGTGCCGTCGGTGAGCGGTGTAGGCCCGTAGCAGATATAACCAGCAACGGCGGAGCCAACTTCAGCCACCAGGACATGGTAGCCCGAACCTTTGGCGTTGTGCAGGTAGCTATCAATGACCTCTTCGGCGACTTCCACTTCAGAGGCTTTGAACTCGGGCGTATTCCGCAGTATCCTCATCAAGGCTGGCTTGTCTTCTCTCCGCATCTGGCGGATATTGATTTTCATGGTATTCTTTCTCCAGCGCGAGCCGTATAAGCTTCTCTATGAACATCGGGTAAGGCATTCCGGCAGCACCGGCCTGGCGAACGGCGCCGGAATCAGGGGATATATCCGGGTTGGGGTTCACCTCGATAACGCTTGGATGCCCTTCCTGGTTCAGGCGCATGTCCACTCTGGCATAGCCCTGGCCGCCGAGTAGCCGGAAAGCTTCCAGTGCGGTCTGCTTGATGCGCTCCCGAAGTTGGGCCTCGATTTCAGCCGGGCAAATGGCTCTGGTTCCCTGGAAATACTGGCTATCAGTCTCCCACTTGGCGGCAAAGGTGAGGATTCTGGGCATTTCCGGAGGCAGCGAATAGGCTATCTCGGATATTGGCAGCACGGTGCTTTGGAAATTGCCCAGCACAGTGGCATTAAATTCGCGCCCGTCGATGAACTCCTCTACCAGAGCGCTGCCGCTGTAAGATTCGGTTATCAGTTTCACCTGTTTTTTCAGCGCCGTCAGATTACTGACCACGCTGGCTTCGGTCAGCCCGTGGCTGGCATCTTCACCGCGGGGCTTGACGATGCAGGGGTAGATTAACCGGAACATGTGCAGCGTATGGTGGTTGAGCAGCTGGAAGTCCGGCGTCGGAATGCCGGATGCTTTCAGCAGCACCTTGACCTTGGCTTTATCCAGGGCCAGCCGCAGCATTTTGCCCGGGCAGCCGGTGTACGGTATCCCCAGTGCTGACAGTGTTTCTGGCACCAGGGCTTCGGTTTCCGGGCGACCGCAAAAGCCCTCAAAGAGATTGAACACCAGGTCCGCATTCAGGGCCTCGAGTTTCTTTCTGGCCTGTGCCGCCGGTGGCGCCAGAGAGGTACAAATCACATCATGGCCAAGCTCGAGCAAGGCCTGATGCACTGCCGACGCAGCCTGAAGCACGCCCAGCACCGCTTTTTCTTCGCCGGCGGCATCATAGCGTGAGGGATATGGTTCATTGAAGACGATGGCTATACGCATACGCACTGCGGATATCTCTCAAGGGCGGCATCAAACACCGCACCTATCAGAGCTTCATGGGTCCACCCCAGCTTTAAGGCCATGATAACCAGGTCGCTGTAGGTGCCCAGGCCGGGCAACGGATTTATCTCCAGAAAGTAAGCTTCTCCCTGCGGGCTTATCCTGAAGTCCAGCCGGGCGAAATCCCGGCACCCCAGAGCCTTGAATACGTTGAGGCTGGAGGTTGATATCCTTTCCAGCACCTTTTCTTCCAGCCGGGCGGGGCATTCGTAATCCACCAGCACTTTCCAGTCCCGCTTCACTTCCAGGGAGTAGACAAAGTTAGCTTTATTTTTCCGCGGCAGGATGCGCATCAGGCCCAGCACCCTGGGCGGGGAGTTGCCCGTGATGCCCACGGTGACCTCATCGCCGACAATGAACTGTTCCACCATAACCGGCTGATTGTAATAGGCTAGCAGCTTTTTTATTGTGCTGTTCGCCTGTGGCTGGTTATTTACGATCGAGTCAAGGCTAATACCTTTGCTCGAGCCTTCATACGCCGGTTTGACAATGGCCGGGAAGGGGAATGCATCCCAGGATGTCTGGCTGAGGTCTTGCTCATCGGCTATCACCAGCCACTGCGGGGTGCTGACACCGGCAGCGGCCACCAGTTTTTTGGTTACCGGTTTATCCAGACATATGGACAGGCACTGAGGGTCGGAGCCGGTATAAGGTATATCCAGCATCTCCAGAATAGAAGGCACCTGCGCCTCACGGCTGCGGTAAGTACCCCTGCCCTCGGCGATGTTGAAGACGATGTCCACTTTTACCTTTCGGACATTGTCGATGAATTCGCTGCCGCCACCCAGCCTGACGACTGAGTGCCCCCTGGCCTCGAGGGCCGCCGATATGATTTCTATTGTCTCCAGGGAATCATATTCCTCAAGGGCATCATCGGGGTCACCCTGCGCTGCGGGCACGGACTCTTTAAGATCGTACGACAACCCTATCCGCATCTTCAGCTCCTTTGACTTCAAGTGGTGACCCGGATTCACGGAACAGGCCAGCGGTAGCCGCCAAGTCCGGATACGCTTGTTCTCCGGGATTGCGGTAATGGTAGAGATTTCCCTGGTAGTTCCTCAGCAGCAGCTCCTTACCGGTCTGGGACAGCACGTAGTTCGGCTGGAGGGGAACCTTGCCGCCTCCCTGGGGCAGGTCGATCACAAAAGTAGGAATGGCCAGACCTGAGGTATGCCCGCGCATGCCTTCGATTATCTTTATGCCGGTCTCCACCGGCGTGCGGAGGTGTTCTGTCCCCTGTACCTCATCGCACTGGAAAAGATAATACGGACGTACTTTTATCCTGAGGAGACCCTGGCATAGCTTTAGTTGAGTTTCGACGCTATCGTTAACACCGCGCAGCAGGACGGACTGGTTGTTCACCGGCACGCCGCTGCGCAGCAGGCGGTCGCAGACTTCCGCCGCCTGCGGGGTCAGCTCACGGGGGTGATTGAAGTGGGTGTTAAGCCAGATGGGGCCGTGTTTTGACAGTGCAGCGCATAATTCTTCATCTATCCGCTGTGGCAGCACCACGGGGAACCTGGTGCCAATGCGTATTATCTCGATGTGTCTTATCTCTCTTATTCTGGAGATAATGCTTTCCAAACGGCGATTGGACAGCATCAGGGGGTCACCGCCGGACAGGATGACATCTTTGATGCCGCTGTTCCGGCGCAAATACTCCAGCATGGCTTCAATTTCGCTCTCATTGCGCACCCACCCACCGTGCCGCCATTCCCGTTTGCGGGTACAATGGCGGCAGAGCATGGGGCAGATATCGGTAAGCACCATCAGCGCCCGGTCCGGGTAGCGATGCACCAGGCCGGGAACCACGGAATCCTCTTTCTCGGCCAGCGGGTCTTCCTGGCCAATTGTCCCCATGGTTATCTCCAAGCTGGAGGGGACCGCCTGTTTTTTAATCGGGTCATCAGGATTATCCGGGTCAATCAGCGATAGGTAATAAGGGGTAATCGAGAGGGGATAGCGCATGGTCACGAGCTTGAGCTGTGCCTGTTCCTCTTTTGACAGAGGGATAAATTCAGCTAGCTGGTCAACAGTGGTGATTCTGTTCCGGAAGTGCCATCTCCAGTCATTCCAGAGGGCATCCGGTATGTGTTCAAAAAACCGGTGTCTATTAGCCGCAGTTTTACCGGGGGGTTCTTCCGGGTCAGCAGAGGTATAACTACGCCCAGGAGGTTCTTCATCAGCCTCGCTGCTCTTGAGTTCCGCAGGACGTTTTTCTGGTCTGGGTATAAATTGACGTTTAATCTTTATTGATGTTCTCACTTTGTGCCTACCGTTTAGATTCGAAGTTAGCCAACCCCTTGACTTTATTCTATTGTTTCCCCCATAATATAGCCTGAGTATTATTTCAGGAAAATATTTATTAGAAATATATTTCTAGTAATATTATATAAGAATAAGGTTACTTGTCAAGTGGTTTTTGATATATTTAAAAAATGTTTTCCGGAGGTGCAAAATTGGCAGATTGGAATATATTTACCAACCACGGTTTAGTACTGATCAAGGTTGCCAAAAACCCAGACATGACCGCCCGGGAAATTAGTACCGATATCGGCATAACCGAGAGGACCGCCCACAAGATAATAGTTGACCTTGAAGATACGGGGTACATCACGAGAATTAAAATTGGCCGGCAGAACAAGTATAGAATCCATCCCGCCGTGCCGATTAAGGACGAAGTGACTGATGCCTCTTTAGGCGAGTTACTGGCGACACTTGGCTGGAAGAGTAAAAAACGAAAGTCAAAAGCTGATACCGCATCACGTTGATCAGATGAAAATCGCTGCGAAATATTTTAACTAGGCCCGCCTATGCTTATTACCTGAGGCGGGCATGATAGCATGAATCCACTGAAATTTCTCAAGCCCAGGCCGACCATCTCCGAACAGGATATAGAGTCAGGGTTACGCTGGTTTACCTTCGAGGGGATGGCGGCTTTAGGCTTTTTCAGCATCACAACGAGCGGTTTTTTAGCCGCTTTTGCTCTTGCCCTCGGTGCCAATAACCTGCAGATAGGTATTCTAGCGGCGCTACCTTTCATCATGCAGACTCTGCAACTGCCGTCAATCTGGCTGGTGGAGAGATTTCGAAGGCGTAAAATCATTGCTCTGATGACCTGGGTGCCGGCGCAGTTGCTGTGGTTCCCGATAGCACTTATCCCTTTTTTCCTTAAGACTCCTAGTGCCTGGGCCATATCTCTTCTTCTTGCTTTCATAGCACTACGCGGTTTATTTGCCGCAGTCAGTAATTGCAGCTGGAACGGCTGGATTCGTGACTTGATCCCACAGAGAATGCTCGGCCAGGTCTTTTCCAAGCGTCTTTTGTTATCCACAGTAGTCGCTGTTGTCTTCAGTCTGGGAGCTGCTTTCTTTGTTGATATATGGCAGGAACGGGTAACCGGTCAGAGTGCCATCTTCGGGTATACCTACGTGCTTCTAT